>Ga0335074_10011792_pt1 | contig 12234 bp, 11 predicted proteins | sample Lox_Sample_23_FD_206715 | JGI IMG/M metagenome (GOLD analysis project Ga0335074, IMG submission 206715) | Soil microbial communities from Loxahatchee National Wildlife Refuge, Florida, United States - Lox_Sample_2.3 | ecosystem: Environmental > Terrestrial > Soil > Wetlands | place: USA...
CCCTTACGCGTTGCCAAACTGTGATCTGTGAAGCGCAATTCCTGCGTTTGCAACACAACTTTTTCCACGGAAGCGCTTGGTCCACTCCTTCGCTTCTGGCAACGTAGTTCGGCGACGGTACTGGACCCACATGCGTGGTTCTGCCACCTCAAGTCTCCTGGCGCCGCATTGGCCCGATCCGTCACACGACTCGCTGCCCTGTACCGCAGCGGTCTGCGCGCAGGGGCAGTCGGTCCCAGCGCGCTTGGCCGACGGAAGGACCGCATTGTCACAGCACCGGAGGCGGGCTCCCGTCAAGCGCCGCGGGCGCAGACGATTCAGCTTTCTCCTGGTCACGACGATGACCGCGCTCGTGGCAGTTGCCGGCGGTGTGCTGGTCGAGATGCACTTTGCCGATGGCGGCTCCGATCCTGCGGCCGCCGCTCTGGCGGCGATCCCCGCCAGCCACTCCGCCACTCTGCTGGAGAAGGAGCGCCAGCAGATGATCCTGGTGGATGCCGCGTCCCAGACGCTCACCATGGTCGGGTCGCCGCGTATGGCTACGAGCCCGTCGTCGTCCTTGTCCGGCGGGTCCGGCGGCGGTGACGACTCGGTGCTCGTAAACATGCCGCCCCCCGACCCGGGCACGGCGCAGTCCATAGCGTTCGGCCTGCTCTCCTCGTACGGCTTCGCGTCCTCGCAGTGGGGCTGCCTTGATGACCTCTGGCAACGCGAAAGCGGCTGGATCTATAACGCCGAGAACGCCAGCGGCGCGTACGGCATACCGCAGGCTTTGCCCGGATCCAAGATGGCCAGTGCCGGCCCTGACTGGCAGACGAACCCAACCACGCAGATCAAGTGGGGACTCGGGTACGTCAAGTCCGTGTACAGCACGCCATGCGGAGCGTGGGCGCACGAGGAGGCGGACGGCTGGTACTAGGCGCCGTTTCGCGGTTCTTACGGGCCACTCCATCCCCGCCTTTCTCCGCCGTTTTCTCTTTTCCTCGGTGGCCCGGGCATGCCGGAATGTGTTCCGCCGCCCGCGCAGCAGGCAGGAAGCCTTCATTAGCTTTGAGTAGCCGCGCAGCTACTCAAGATGGCTAATCAGCTGCCTTGGCGCTATCCCGAATGGCCTGGTCACAGGCCATGCCGATGACTTGCAGTTATCAATAGTGCAAGATCTGTGATCGGATCAGCTGGGCCTGATTCGCGATGGCTGGCCAATCTATAGAAATGGACAAAAAGGCTTAAACATCGCACAGAGGTATGGCTGTACTGTGATGTACGTCATACGGATTTCGAGCCGTTTCTGGCGCCACGGGTCGAGATTCTTAGGCAATGTAGATAGCCGAAGCACCCAGCGTGCATGACGGCTGCCCCGAGTGGCCCGTCGCCCTGATCCCGCGTCAAGTCCTGTACGCCGCTGCATGCCTCCGGTCGACCGGTGGCGCTGGCAGCGCCGTTTGGGTGGAAACGAGCGCGCATCGCGCGCCCGACCAAGGGCGACTATTGTCCCGCGTACGACGTCATACTCCCCTGCACGGAAAACCCTCTAAGCTCACGATCGCGGTAACAGGCTCGACCGTCCTCACTGCGGCGGCGGCCTCCGGGCTGGTGGCCTTCTGGCCAGCCACCGCAGCATCCCAGTCGGCTGCAGGCCCATCAACAGCCGCCAGGGTCGAAAGCTCGGCCCCGTCGGATAGCGCCGGAACGGTAGCAGCGCAAGTCCAGTTCTCCAAGGCCATGGCCGCTCTGCGGCAGCGAGAAACCAGCACGCTCGTCGCGCAGCAAGCTGCCGCGCGTCAGGCCGCGCTCAGGAGACAAGAGGCCGCCCGCAGGGCCGCAGCCGAAGCGGCCGCGGATCAGGCGGCCCAGGAGCAGGCGCAGCAAGATCAGCAGAGCCAGTCCCCGCCACCGGCCGCCGCGGAGCCCTCGGGCTCGGCGCAGCAGATCGCGATGGGCATGCTCGGCTCGTACGGCTGGTCGTCCGGCCAGTTCTCCTGCCTGGTCTCGCTGTGGAATCAGGAAAGTGGCTGGAACGTCTACGCCACCAACCCGACTTCCGGTGCCTACGGGATCCCGCAGGCCCTGCCCGGAGACAAGATGGCCAGTGCCGGGCCTGACTGGCAGACCGACGCCGCCACCCAGATCCGCTGGGGACTGAGCTACATCCAGTCCCTCTACGGATCGCCGTGCGGAGCGTGGGCGCACGAGGAGGCCGACGGCTGGTACTGAGCTGAGGGTCTACCGATAGGTGACGGGACCCGGCTGGCAGCCCCCGCAATGCCAGCCGGGTCCCGTTTGCTGACCCCGCAACCGCGGCCGCCGGGCTACGTCAGCGGCTGGAACGTCAGCATCACCCGACGGAAGACCGTCAGCGCCCAGCTGAAGGCCGGCGACGGGGCCGACACCGCCAGCTCGTAGCTTTGCGTCCCGGCCGACGTGGGCACGCTAACCAGCCACTGCAGGACACCAACGCGCGTTGTGCCACCCTGCAGCCAGGTGTACCTCCACGCCGCGTCCGGCTGGCCCAGAAACGTTCCGGGCCTGATCGCAACCAGCCGATAGCCCGGGTACAGGTCCTGCCCGAGTGCCTGCGCCTGCAGGAACGCGGCCTCGCGCACCGGCCCTGGGTGGGTGAACGGCGCGAGGCTGACCTCGATGAAGGCTCGCCCAGAAGGCGGTCGCAAATAGCTGATCGGGCCTTGCGTCGTCAGCTGCCAGGTCGCCGGGGCGGCGACCTTGAACCCGGCCGCCGTGCCGCTGCTGGCCGACGTGACCTGAAGCCACCGGTAACGGGCGGTGCCGCTGGCGTCGCTTGCCGGGCTGCTCCCCGCACCAGGGTCACCGCCGGCCGATGATGCCGCGCCCTGACCGCCGGCTCCCGTGCGCGCGGTTCCGTGGGCCGCCCGGCCGCCTCCCTTTCCGCCGGCGGACGTGGGATCGCCGTTGACGGCCGCAGTCGCGGCCGGGCCCGGGTCGCTGGCCGTTGCGTGGGGCCGCGGGTACACCGCGTAGCCGATCAACGCGGCCGCGCCCATCGCGACCGCCAGGGCCGCGGTCACGAGGACCCGCCCGGGCCCTCGTGACCGCGGCTGAGCAGGCCCGGCGGCCGGGGGGTTGGCCGCCGGGGGACGGGAGGCCGGGGAGCCGGGCAGGCCAGCGGCCGCCGGCTGGTCCAGGAACTCGGGCAGGTCGGCGGACACCGGCAGGTCGGCCGGGGGCGGCATCGGCGGAAACTCCCGCACATCGGCGAACGCGGGGTAGCCGCCGGGCACGGCGAACCCGCCGGGAAAAGCGGGTTCGCAGTCGGCCAGCTTCGCCGCGTCGCTCAGCATCATGGCGGCGGTGGCCACATCCGGGCGCTGGGCCGGGTCCGCCTGCAGTAGCGCGTCGATGACGCGTCCGAGCGGCCCGGCCGACGGGGCCCGCGGCGGGGGCTCATGGGCCACCGCCGCGAAGATCGCCGCCGAGCCACCCGGCCGGCTGAACGGCCCGCGGCCCTCCACGGCCGTGTAGAGGGTCGCACCGAGCGACCACAAGTCGGAGGCGGGCGTAGCCGGGTCGCCGCGTACCCGCTCGGGAGCCGTATATCCCGGCGTTCCGTACACCATCCCGACCTGGGTGAGCGCGGGATCGCCCGGGAACGTGGCGATGCCGAAATCGGTCAGCTTCACCGCGTCGGCCGCGGCGACCAGCACGTTGCCCGGCTTGACGTCCCGGTGCAGCACGCCCGCGGCGTGCGCGCACTCCAGCGCGCCCAGCAGCTGCTCGCCGAGCCGCGCAGCCTGCGGCGGCCGGAGCGGGCCGTCCTCGGCGATCAGCCGGTCGAGCGACCTCGCGTGGACGAGTTCCATGACGATCCAGGGGCTGCCGTCCTCCTCCACCACGTCGAAGACCGTGACCACACTGGGATGGTTCAGTCGCGCCGCCGCCTTGGCCTCCCGAAGCGTCCGCTGGTAGATGTCGTCGTTGTCGGCGGCGGCCCTGACTTCCTTGACCGCGACATCCCGGTCGAGCAGCTCATCCCTGCCCCGCCAGACGACGCCCATGGCCCCACGGCCGATCGGCTCCTGCAGCCGGTAGCGCCCCGAGATCAGGCGCCCGGCGGTGGCGGCCGTCGCGTTGTGCATGGCTCCGGACGCTATCGCTGTTGCCAGCGATAATCCTGTGAGCCAGTTGTGAGTTTGGCGCTACTCCGCGCCCGGGCGGGCCATGGCCAGGACGTCGAGCGCGGCGTCGAGCTGTGCCTCGGTGAGATCTCCCCGCTCGATGTGCCCGCGCGAGATCACCACTTCCCTGATGGTCTTGCCGGTTGCCAGCGCCTCGTGCGCCACCGCCGCGGCCTCCTCGTAGCCGAGGAACCGGTTCAGCGCGGTGACGATGGACGGCGAGGATTCCGCGAACCGCCGCATCCGGGCGACATCAGCTGTAATGCCGTCCACGCAGCGCTCGGCGAGCAGCCGGGACGCCGATGACAGCAGCCTGATCGAGTCGAGCAGGTTCTGGCCGATGACCGGCATCATCACGTTCAGCTCGAAGTTGCCTGCCGCGCCGCTGAACGCGACCGCCGCGTCGTTGCCGATCACCTGGGCGCAGACCTGGCAGACGGCCTCGCAGATCACCGGGTTGACCTTGCCCGGCATGATCGACGAACCGGGCTGCAGGTCCGGGACGCGGATCTCGGCCAGCCCGGTCAGCGGCCCCGAGTTCATCAGCCGCAGGTCATTACAGATCTTGTACTCCGACACTGCGATCGAGCGGAGCACGCCGCTGGCCGCGACCAGCGCGTCCCGGCCCCCGGCCGCCTCGAAGTGGTCACGGGCCTCGGTCAGCGGAAGCCCCATGTCCTCTCCTAGGCGGGCGATAACCGCCGCGGCGAACCCACGCGGTGCGTTCAGACCGGTGCCCACCGCGGTGCCTCCCAGCGGCAGCTCGCCGATGTCGGGCAGAGCCTCGGCGATCCGCTCGGCACCGTGCCGCACGGCCGACGCGTACCCGCCGAACTCCTGGCCGAGCGTGACCGGCGTTGCGTCCATCAGGTGGGTCCGGCCGCTCTTGACCACGTCGGCGAACTCGGTCGCCTTGGCGTCCAGCGCGGCGGCCAGCCGGTCGAGCGCGAGCAGCAGCGACCGCTTGATCAGCAGCGCCGCAGCGATATGGATAGCCGACGGGAACACGTCGTTGGACGACTGCGACGCGTTGACGTGATCGTTCGGATGCACCGGCCTGCCGAGGCGCCTCGTGGCCAGGGTCGCGATGACCTCGTTGGCGTTCATGTTCGACGAGGTTCCCGAGCCGGTCTGGTACACGTCGATCGGGAACTGGTCGTCGTGGTCACCGCGTGCCACCCCGGCGGCCGCGTCGTGAATCGCCTCGGCCATGTCCGGCTCGATCACGCCGAGCCCGCCGTTGACCGTCGCCGCGGCGCCCTTGATCGAGGCCAGCGCCCCGATCAGCTCCCGCGGCAGCCGTTCGCCGGACACCGGGAAGTTCTCCACGGCCCGCTGCGTGTTGGCGCCCCACAGGGCGTCCTCGGGCACCAGCACCTCGCCCATCGAGTCGTGCTCGACGCGGAACCCTGGCTTGACGTCGGTCATCGCGGGCCGCCGATCGTCAGCAGCGGCTGCTTCGGCGACGTCACGTCCCCGAAAAAGTCGTTGCCCTTATCGTCGACGATGATGAACGCGGGGAAGTCGCGGACCTCGATCTTCCAGACCGCCTCCATGCCGAGTTCGGGGTACTCGTGCACCTCGACCTTGGTGATGCATTCCTGCGCCAGCTTGGCGGCGGCGCCGCCGATCGACCCCAGGTAGAACCCGCCGTGCTTGCGGCAGGCCTCGGTGACCGCGGCCGAGCGGTTTCCCTTGGCCAGCATCACCAGCGATCCGCCGGCGGCCTGAAACTCGTCTACGTAAGAATCCATCCGCCCGGCGGTGGTCGGCCCGAACGAGCCCGACGCGTAGCCCTCCGGCGTCTTGGCCGGCCCGGCGTAGTACACCGCATGGTCGCGGAGGTAGGCGGGCATCGGCTCGCCCCTGGCCAGGCGCTCCGAGATCTTGGCGTGGGCGATGTCACGGGCGACGACCATCGGCCCGGTCAGCGCGAGGCGGGTTTTGATGGGGTACTTGGACAGCTCGGCCCGGATCTCGTCCATGGGCCGGGACAGGTCGATCCGCACCACGTCGGTGTCGAGTTCTTCCTCGGTGGTGTCCGGCAGATACTGCGCCGGATCGGTCTCCAGCCGCTCGAGGAACACCCCGTCACGGGTAATCTTGCCGAGCGCCTGGCGGTCCGCTGAGCAGGACACCGCGATCGCCACCGGGCAGGACGCGCCGTGCCGGGGCAGCCGGATCACGCGGACGTCGTGGCAGAAGTACTTGCCGCCGAACTGGGCACCGATCCCGGCCCGGCGCGTGATCTCCAGCACCTGCTGCTCGAGTTCGGTGTCGCGGAACCCGTGAGCGGCGGCCGAACCCGCCTCCGGCAGCGCGTCCAGGTATCTCGCCGACGCATACTTCGCGGTCTTCAGGGCGAACTCAGCGCTGGTCCCGCCGACGACGATCGCGAGGTGGTACGGCGGGCACGCGGCGGTGCCGAGCGAGCGGATCTTCTCCTCGAGGAACTTCGCCATGGCACCCGGGCTGAGCACAGCCTTGGTCTCCTGGTACAGGTATGACTTGTTCGCCGAGCCGCCGCCCTTGGCCATGAACAGGAACTTGTACGCGTCCCCGTCGGTGGCGTAGAGCTCGATCTGGGCGGGCAGGTTGCTGCCGGTGTTCTTCTCCTCCCACATCGTCAGCGGCGCGAGCTGGGAGTAGCGCAGGTTCAGCTTGGTGTAGGCGTCGTAGACGCCGCGGGCGATGTGCTCCTCGTCGCGCCCGTCGGTGAGTACCTGCTGGCCGCGCTTGCCCATCACGATCGCGGTCCCGGTGTCCTGGCACATCGGCAGCACCCCGCCGGCCGCAATGCACGCGTTCTGCAGCAGATCGCGCGCCACGAACCGGTCGTTCCCGCTCGACTCAGGGTCGTCCAGGATCGACCGGAGCTGCCTCAGGTGCCCGGGCCGCAGCAGGTGCGCGATGTCCCGCATGGCGGTCTCGGTGAGCAGGCTGAGCACTGCGGGCTCGACCTCGATGAAATCCCGCCCGAACGCGGAACGCGTGGCGATCCCGTCGGCGGTGAGCTGGCGGTATTCGGTGGTGTCCGCGCCGAGTGGCAGCAGGTCGGCATAGCGAAATTCGGGCATGCGTCTCATCGTAGATCGGCGCCTGCGGTGGCCAGGGCGGTGGCTTGGGCCGTGACGGAAAGCCGACGAAGCTCGAGGGCCGCAACGCCTTGCATCGTCGGCACGTCATATGGCATGCCAGGACGGTCGGCATGTAGCGAGCCGTTCTGGGTAGCTGGAGGTCCGGCCCTGGCCCAGCCAGGTGGGAAAGCGAGGTTACCGGTATGACGAGCGTTCCCGATATCAACGCGAGCGGCATCGATCTGAGCGAGGCTTCGCGGCAGCTTGAACTCGCGGTGCACGACGCTCAGGTGGCCTACGACTGCGTGGCCCTGGGCAACCTCGACCGCGCGCACGAGCACGCGATCACCGCGCGTATCGCGGCCGACGCCGCCGAGCATCTGCTTCGCGCCGCGCTGGACGCCGGCGTGAGCGGCGAGGAAGCCGGCGAGGCCATCCTCGAGTAGCCGGCTCACCTGGCCAGGCGGGGGAGCAGAAGGGCGGAGGCGCTGACGCCGAGGATCGTGACGCCGACGAGCACGATGGCGTCGAGGCCCAGATGGGCATGGGTGCCGATGAGCAGCCCGCGGAGCGCGTCCACCTCATAGGAGAGCGGGTTGACCTTGCTGATCGCCTGCAGCCAACCGGGCATCAGCTTCTCCGGGTAGAGAGCGTTCGAGCTGAAGAACAGCGGCATTGTGATTGCCTGCCCGATGCCCATCAGCCGATCTCGGGACAGGGCCAGGCCGGCGATGCTCATCGACAGGCAGGAGAAGAACGCCGAGCCGAGCACCACGATGGCCGCCGCGGCGAGCAGGTTCAGCGGATTATGGCTGAGCCCGACGCCGAGGATCGCCGACAGTACCACGATCACGATGGCCTGGACGATCGAGCGCACGCCGGCGGCAAACGCCTTTCCGCTGATCAGCGCGGCGCGCGGGGTGGGCGTGACCATCAGCTTGGTCAGCACGCCCGCGTCGCGTTCCCAGATGATCTGGATCCCGTAGAAGATCGCGATGAACAGGGCTGACTGCGCCAGGATGCCCGGGGCCAGGTAGGCCAGGTAGGAGACGCCGTTCGGCGTGGGGATCGCATGGATCTTGGTGAACGTCTCGCCGAAAATCAGCAGCCAGAGCGCGGGCTGGATGGCGCGCGTATAGAGTTCCGTCCGGTCATGCCGGATCTTGCGGATCTCGACCCAGCACAGCGTGACGATGCGGCTGAGCAGCCTTCGCACGACGGCGAGCGGGGACTCGCCGGGCAGGCCGGTAAGTCCGGGCTTAGCCGAGACGGCGGGCGGTACGCCGGGCGCGGCGGACGTCACGGATGCCTCCCTTCTCCGGGTTGTCGTCGAGCGTGCCGCCGGTGTAATGGCGGAACACGTCGTCCAGCGTGGCACCGGCCCCGAGCGTGGCCTTGAGCATGCCGGGGGTGCCGGTGGCTCGGATCGAGCCCGCGTGCATGAGCGACACGCGGTCACAGTAGGTGTCGGCCTCGTCCATGTAGTGCGTGGTCATCAGCACGGTGATCGGGGAGGACTCGCGCAGCCGGTCGATGAAGTCCCACACATCGGAGCGAGCGATCGGGTCTAGGCCGACCGTGGGCTCATCCAGCACCAGCAGGCTGGGCGCGCTGACCAACGCCTGGGCTAGCTCCAGCCGGCGGATCATGCCACCGGAGTAGGTCTTGACCAGCCGTCCGGCGGCGTCGGTCAGGCCCATCGCGGCCAGCGCTCCTTCGACGCGCTCGCCTCGCAGCTTGCGCGGGACGTCGAAGAGCCGGCCGAAGAGCTCCACGTTCTCCCGGCCGGTCAGCGTGGCGTCCGCGGACAGCAGCTGCGGAACGTAGCCGATCATCCGCCGGACGCGCATCGGGTACGCCGCGGCGTCGGTGCCGAGCACGGTCACGGTGCCGGCCATCGGCTTTAGCAGGGTGGTCAGCATCCGGATCGTGGTCGTCTTGCCCGCCCCGTTGGGCCCCAGCAACCCGAACGTCTCACCCTGGGCGATCCGGAGGTCCACGTGGTCGACGGCGACGTGATCGCCGAAGCGGTAGGTAAGGCCTGCGCAGCGGACCGCATCACCGCCGGACCCATGGTCGATCAGGCCATCGGTCGTCAGGGCCGGCGCCGGCACGGCGGCGGCATCGGGGGGCACGCTCATAGGCGCTCCATTTCGTCCGAGAGGCGGAGCAGTGCGGGCACGGCACTGGCCAGCGCCCGCTGGTCCTGCGGGGACAGGCGCTCGAGCGCCTCGGCCGCGAGCTCTGCGCGCAGATCGCGGAACTCGGCGAGCCGCTGCTGGGCCTTGTCGGTGGCGGTGAGCATCGCGGTCCGGCCGTCATGCGCGCTCTTCTCGCGGTTCATCAGGCCCGCCTCGGTGAGCCGGCCAACGAGCGTGCTGATCGTGTTGGGCGCTACCCGTAGTTCCTGGGCAGCGTCGGCAACCGTGAGCCCCGGGCGCGCCGCGGCCAGCCGCAGCAGCTCCGACTGCGCCGGCGGCAGCGGCTGCTGCGCCCACACCTGGCGGGCGGCCCGGCGGGCGGTCCTGCGGATCACGCCGATCGCGGTGAACAACTCGGCGGCCGCGGCCTGGGCGGGCTGTCCGCCCAGGTCACGGCCAGTAATATCGTTCACAGAGCTAACTATATAACGGCCCACGCGCCTCCGCGAGTGGCTGGGGGAAAGACGTCCGGGTCGGCCGAAGCAGCGACGGGTTTGTCAGCGACGGGTGCCGGCCCGGATCATCTCCAGCGCCTAGCCTCGCGCGGGGCGCTGCAACTGCGTCCTGAAGTGAGCCACTCTCATCTGCCATCCTCCTGCCGCGGACCGGTCATGCGGGCGTCCCGGCCAAGGCGCCCGCTGAGTCGTAGCTGAGCAGGTCGCCGGGCTGGCAGTCGAGCACCTCGCACAGGCGGGTGAGGGTGCTGAACCGGATGGCCCTGGCGCGGCCGTTCTTCAGGATGGACAAGTTGACCACGCTGACGCCGACCCGTTCGGATAGGTCGGTCAGGGTCATGCCCCGGTCGGCGAGCAGCTTGTCGAGGTGGATGGCGATGGCGTGGTCATCCGGAGCCGTGGGCGGCACTACACCGTCCCCTCGAGATCGGCGCGCATGCCGGCGCTGACCCGCATGATGCGGGCGAAGATGATCAGGCCCAGGCCGAACCATTCCACCGGCCACGACCATCCCCATGACGCGGGCCAGTGGACCCAGTCGACGTGCCAGGTGACCAGCAGGCTGAGCAGGTTCAGGCGGGCGAATCCTTCGGCCAGGCCGGCCACCAGCCCTCCGGCCAGCAGCCACCAGCCCAGGGACAGCACCAGCCGGGCGGCCTGCGCGGTGTAGATCCCGTCGCGGGCGGCGGCGCGGGCCAGCCGCATCACGAGGTAGAGCGTGCCGACCCTCAGCAGGCCATTTGGCAGCAGGGTGACCGCGAAGGCCAGGGCCTGCACGGCGGTGGGATGCGCGGCGCCCAAGATCGCACTGTTCCAGCTGGCTTGCACGCCGCGGGCAAGGCCGGAATGAACGAGCACGCTGCCAGCGTGCTGCAGCAACGGTGGCGCGATGGTCACCCAGACGCGCGGCACCGGGCCCGGCTGAGAGTTCAGGGTGGGGCCGAACAAGACTCCGCCTCGGGTCAGGGCCAGGATCACCTGGAGCGAGGTGAGGGCGGTGAAGAACCAGAACACCCAGGTGGCCGCCGTGGCGAGCCGGTCCAGGGTCGCGAGTGTGTGCAGCCTGCTGCGCGGCGTCATGGTGGATGCGGACATCGGGGGAGCCTCGCTTATCGACTATCGTTATTATCGATAATCGTAAACAACGAAAATCGTTATGGCAAGCGGATGGCCTGGCCTTCCCCGTCAGTCCGGGTTCACTGGTCTCGCAGCCGCTGATTCGGGAAACTAATCGAACTCGTGTTCCAAGTCAGCGTGGGTCTGCTCCGGCAGGTGCCAGGGCGTCCAGGGTGGCTACGGTCGCGGGACCCAGGTAGACGCGCGCGACCGCCATGTTCTCCTCGAGGTGGGCGACGCTGGCCGTGCCGGGGACGTCTGCCGGGGCGGAGCGGTCAGCGTGCCGGGGCCGGAAAGCTGCATGGCTCCATAGCCCAGCCGGGCCACGGGCCGGCCGGCGAGCACGCCCGAACCGCCGGGCGAATCCCCCGCTGCTGGCCTTCACCGCTCCATCATGAGGCCGACCGCCCCTTGGCCGCCGCCTGCGGAGCCTCCGGCGGGGCCGCCGGGACCGACTGCTCGTCGTGCACGTACCGGCCGCCGCGCAGCAGGGAGGCACACGCCGCGATCACCAGGATGAACATCGCCGTGCTGAACACGATCACCAGGCCGTGGTGGAACGGACCGGACAGCAGCTCGGGGAAGAACCGCTTCCCGGTCAGCACGCTGACCTGATGGGCGGGCAGGTGCGCGAGCACGCCGGTCGGGGCCAGCAGCTGGTGCACCGGGTTGTAGCCGAGGAACGCGGCGAACAGGCTGGAAACGGGGGGCTCCTGCCCGATCTTGAGCGCGAGCGCGTGCGGCACGCCGTGCGCGGTCAGGCCGTTTGTGAGCGTTGTCGGCAGCGTGCTGGCCAGGCCGGCGATCATCAGCGAGAAGAAGATGCCGATCGAAAGCACGAAGCCCGAGTTCTGGAACGTGGCCAGCATGCCCGAAGCGGCTCCACGCTGCCGCGCCGGAACGCTGTTCATGATCGCGGCCGCGTTCGGCGCGGAGAACAGTCCCATGCCCGCCCCTGCAACGAAGATCAGCGCGGCGAACGCCGCGTACTTGAAGTCCGTGGGCAGGAGCACCAAACCGCCGAACGCTGCGGCCGATACCAGCAGCCCGCCGGAGGCGAACGCGCGGGCTCCGTGCTTGTCGGACAGCTTGCCGGACAGCGGACCTGAGATCACGAAGCCGCAGGTGAGCGGCAGCAGGTAGATGCCCGACCAGAGCGGCGTGTCCTTGAAGTTGTAGCCGTGCAGCACCAGCCAGATCCCCTGCAGCCAGATGATCAGCATGAACTGCAGCC
>Ga0335074_10011794_pt1 | contig 12233 bp, 9 predicted proteins | sample Lox_Sample_23_FD_206715 | JGI IMG/M metagenome (GOLD analysis project Ga0335074, IMG submission 206715) | Soil microbial communities from Loxahatchee National Wildlife Refuge, Florida, United States - Lox_Sample_2.3 | ecosystem: Environmental > Terrestrial > Soil > Wetlands | place: USA: Florida...
CCGCCTGTAGTAATTCCGCGCCTATCGAATATTTATGTGTGCCGCGAAGACGACTCGTTGGATGCGCGATGCTCAGATCGATCTCATATATGGGCACGGTCGCTGAGCGCGAGGGTGTCATTTAGGGTGACGGGTGCAAGCGTGGCGCACCCGTTTCCTGAGCTGAGAGGGCGCCCGGCAACGGCTTAATCCTGCTGTTGATATGATTGCTGGGCCGCCTTTCCCGCGACTCATTGATGGCAAACGTATTCTTAAGGTCCGGCCCGAATATATGGTGTTCATGGAAGCCCGGACCCGAGCCGCGCACCGTTTACTGCATCTGCATCTCCATCTGCCGGTTCGGGGTGTATTTTCACCCCATGCCTTCGATGACCCTCTCGTTTGATGAGCTTGTTTCCCCGCGGCTGCTGGATGTGCCTGACTACCAGCGAGGCTATGCATGGGAAGCTGAGCATCTTCGTGAGTTCTGGGAAGACCTGGACCTGATCGAACCAGGGCGACGTCATTACACCGGCACCGTGGTCTTGCGCGACCGCGGGGGGTCCCTGCTGGACCAGGAGCGGGAAGTGCCGCTGGAGCACTTCGACGTTGTCGATGGCCAGCAGCGCCTCACGACATGCGCCTTGCTGCTGGATCGTGTCTATGACCATCTGGAGGCCCTGCACGACGGCGATGTGCCCGGCGCGCGACGTCGCCTGCTCACGGCGGTCATCGACGGGGTCAGGCGACCCAAGCTGCAGCTTGGTGCCGACCTGCAGGAGTACTGGCAGCGGGTCATTCTTGACGGCAAACCGCAAGTCAACGGCCCTGTCCTGGCAGCACAGCGGCGGCTCTCGCAGGCAGCTGAGTTCGTCGAGGACCGCCTGGCGGAGGCCAGAACACAGCACGCCGATGATGATTCGGTCTACTGCACGTGGCTTCGCCGGCTGGCCGGGAAGGTCACCAGCGCGCTGCAGTTCACTCTTTATGTGGTCGACAACGACAGCGATGTCGGCGTGATCTTCGAGACGCTCAACCAGCGCGGCAAGGACCTCACCGAGCTAGAGAAGACGAAGAACTACCTGCTGTACCTGGCCCACCTCCTTGATGACGGCCCCCGCCAGCAGCTGGCAGCGGCCATTAACGACAGCTGGCGGACGATCTTCGCCAATCTGGGCTCTGCCCAGCTCGGCCCGGCCCACGAGGACCAGTTGCTGCGTGCCCACTGGCTGGCGACGCAGAATCCCCGGCAGCGCGAATGGGAACAGATCAGGTCGGTCAAAAAGCAGTTTGACCGCAGCAAGTACCGCGAGGACAAGCCGCTGCTGCTCAAAGAGGTCACCGCCTACGCCTACTCGCTCAAGGAGGCCTCGGCCGCCTACCGCGACATCGTCACCGACAGTCCCGACAGCTTTGCGGCATACGGTGCCGACGCCGCTGACGTGCGCAAGCGCAGCCGCCAGCTGCGCCAAGCCGGGGTCGTCCTGATCTTCGCTCCCCTGCTGATCGCGGCCCGGCTCCGCTTTCCCGCCGACGGGAAGGCCTACGGATCGGTCGTTGATCTGTGCGAACGCTACTCGGTGCGCGTCTTCCTCATCAACGAGCGCCGCAGCAACGCAGGCTCCACCCGCCTGTACAGCCTCGCCTTCCAGCTGCACGGCGATGGCAACCTGCCGATGGCGCTGGCCGGCCTGCTTGAGCGCATCAGGTTCTTCGCCGGAGACGAGCAGACCGAAGCGGAACTGCGCGACCCCAGACGAAACTGGTACGCCAAACCCGGCCACAAGTACTTCCTGTACCAGTACGAGCTGCACCTGCTCGGCGGAGCCGCTCCTCTCTACGGCTTCGAGCACTTCACCCGCGGTGAATTCAGGGCATCCACCACCGAGCACGTGCTGCCGCAGACCCCGACCAGCAAATGCTGGCGGGTCTTCAGTGCCGAGAACCGTGCGCTGTACACGAACTGCCTGGGGAACCTGGTACTGACCAACGACAACAGCGTGTACTCCAACTACTGCTTCATCCGCAAACGAGACGGGATCACCGCTCCAGACGGCAAGACAACCCCCTGCTACCGGACATCCGTACTGAAACAGGAGCAGGAACTCGCCACCGTCGACGAGTGGACGCCCACCCAGGTCCGGCAGCGCCAGGACAGGCTCGCGCAATGGGCGATGAAGCGCTGGGAACTCGGTCCGGACCAGCCGCTGACCACCATCGCCGCACTTGCCGTCACCGGCGAGGAAGACCCCGACGACGACACAGACACCGATCCAATGCTCGCGGGCAACCCCGAGGACGACATCGGCTGATGCCGGACCCGATCAGCGCCGATCCCCCGCACGTCACGTATAACACTTTTGTTACCCGCCATCATCGATCAGCCGCGATTACATGAGGTGGACAGCCGCGACAGGCCAGGTAGCGGCTCCGGAGGCCAGTGACGGCGAGGTTCGCCGGATCAGAATTCCACTTGGTATATGGGGGTGAACGACTCGGTGGTGGGCTTGATGCCGACGATGCGGTCGATCCGGTAGCTGCGGAGCTGGCGCCGGTCGTTGACGACGAACAGGACCAGGTTGCTGTCCTTGGTGCGGCGCAGGGAGTACGGCTCGATGCGGCGTGGTCCTTGTCGCCCGTTCTGGGCGCGGTAGTCGATGTCGACCTTGAGCCGGTTCGATCCTGCGTAGCGGAGTAGCTCAAGCGGGACGCCGCGTCGCCATGAGGTGATGGCCTGGGGGATCTGCCAGGTCGGGTCGAGGGCTCCGAGCGAGGCCCTTGGCAGCGCGCCGACCTTGAGAGTGCCGTCCAGCCAGCGGAACACGTCGTCCAGCGCGGACCAGAAGTCCGCGAAGGGCGGGAGCGGCTGCGGGAGCTGGTGGCCGAGCATGTTCTCCCACTCGGCCTCGATCTCCTGGCGGAACCGGGATGACTGGATCGCGTCAAGGGTGGGGACGTCGATTCCCGCGTGCTCGCACTTGCGGGCGAGCGCCGCAGCGACGGTTTGCTGCCTGCCGATCAGGTCGGGATGGCGATGCATATGCACGACGTCGTAGAGATCCCGGGGCCTGCACCGTTGGGCGAGTGCCCGCAGCTTCTCGGCGAACAGTTCGGTGATTGAGTAGGACAGAACGCGGCCTCCCGGCAGCGGCGCATCACCGTACGGGTGGCCGATAGGGCGGAGAACCGGCCGGCCCGCGAGGATCTCGTCGGCGGTGATGTCGAGCTTCACCTTGGGGAGCATGTGCTGGGGGTTCGGGCCGCGGTAGGCGATGCGTCCCTGAGTGGTGGGTTTGCCGCGCTTGTTCTGCCGCCGCCGGAACGCCGCGCTGTCGACGGTGAGCTCGATGCCGGATTCCTCGCGCAGCCACTCGGCGATCTGGCCGAACACCTGGCGCAGGTCGTCTGGATCGTCGGGACCGCCGGGCATGACCGTGAAGTCGAGGTCTTCAGAGAAGCGGAACGTTTCGTAGTAGCACTTGCGAAGGCAGGTGCCGCCCTTGAATACCCAGGTCCGGCTGAGCGCGGGGTGGGCAGCGATGCCGGCCAGCAGCCAGCCGAGAAGGTAGTCCTTCTCGATGACCGTGATGTCGAGCGTCCATTCGGCGCGCAGCTGCTCAAGCTCGCGCCGGGAGATCATGACGGCTCCTGCGGCGTGATCGTCGCGTTGATCCGGAGTCCCCAGCGCATGTTCCGCCGTCCTCCCTGTGGCCCCTCGGGATCGAGAGCCGAAATGCCGGCCGACAGTCTGTCCTGGCTGGCGTTCACCAGATGCGGCTGGTCCAGGCCGAGCGTCTCGATTACGTAGCCGAGCCGCTTAAACACGGTACGGTTCCCGGATCGCTCTGCGTAGTCAATTAGGATTTCTGGCGCATATTCGCCCAGGTAGGCGCTCGTGATCTCTGCTGCATGACGGATGCCTCCGGCCAGGCTCGGGTCATCGAGAACGTCGATGACGGTGCGGCCCGGATCGGCAAAGCGGAGCCTGGTCTCGCCGCGCCACTCGCTCTTGATCCCCCATTGCAGTGCTTCCTCGCTCGCGTGCGCCAGAAGGTACTCGTGATCGAGAAGCCGATCTCGCGAGGCTCGGACGCGTTTGGCCGTCTTCAGGACGGTGGTGCGGAACACCTGGTCGCTGAGCGCCCAGTGACTCGCCGCCGTCCAGCCGGTGAAGTAGCAGGGAGACCAGACCGCCGCGGCGGCCAGTAGTGCGTCCTCAGACCATGCGGCGGGGTCTGCGGCGTCGACCGGCACGCCGATATAGAGCCCGCGCCGGACCCTGCGTACCCAGCCGTCGTCGGCCCAGCGCGACAGCCGCTTGGCGGCCGTGTCGGGATCGACGCCGAGAGCGTCCACGACATCGGCCGGGGTCACGAACCGTTTGCCGGATCCGAGCACTGCGGCAAGGTCGGCCCTGCCAGTCCGGCTGATGCCCCGACCTGATGACATCGTCCGGCCATTACCTCCATCTCCTCGTCATGTAATGGACTTAGAGTATCACTAATACTGCCAAGCCGACAACTCCACCAGGGCGTCATGTACTGGATCTCTAATGTCAGGCACCGGGCCGCTACCGTCGCGGCCGGAGTGTCAGAATGGCGCTCACGGCTGCTGATCCGGGCTGGAGGACGGCTGCCCATTTATCGCGCATGCGTGTTTGGAGACTGTAAGTCCACGAAGAAAGATCCAGTCTGCCCCTGAACGGTCCCGGTACTACCGCCTGCCACCGTATCTCGGTTCATTACCCTAGCCGCAGCGCGGCAGCGAGCCGATAAACCCGGGATCAGCCAGCCGAAACTGATCGCTCAGCGTAAATTGGAGCCCTCCTCTTCAAGTTCCATAGCGCCAATTTAGCGCGGCCGGTAGTAGCTTGGCGATCGATGTTGGCGCGTGCAGATTAGTCCGTTCTGCGGTTAAGCGCTTCGTCCACCGGGAGTGGTTAACTTGGCCAACTCCAGGTTTCAAGTCCGCTAGCAAGCTTGGGTGACTTTGGTCTTTAATTCTGAGTCAAGTTCCGTGTTTGCTGGTCGGCATAGTGGGATGAGGGCGCGGTCTGGGTCAGGCGGCGAGGCCGGCTTGCCGGACGAGGTCATCGATGGCGCGGGTGTAAGCGCGGGTGGCGGCGGCCAGGTCACGCGTGCTGCTAGCCGGGGCGGCGAGGGTGGCCAGGCCGGTGCGCAAGAACCGGTCGTGCAGCCGGGTGAGGAACAGCGCGTGCGCGAGGCCGGTGCCGGTGACCTGGTAGCGGAAGGTGCGCGGGATGCGCTCGATGAGCCCGTGCTGGCGCAGGCGCCTGAGGTCGTAGGTCATCTTCCCCGGGGTGATGGACTCGGCGGGCACGCCGAGGAGTTGCGCCATGATGGGGCGCAGGTCGCGGTTGGCGAAGCCGCGGGGAAGCAGGCGGAACACGCACAGGGCGGCGAGCAAGGCGTGCGCGCGGGGGTCACCGAGCCGCAGGCCCGCGATGCGGGCGCCGCTGCCGGTGATGACCGGAGCGCAGATCTGGCGGATCACGGCCTGGCCGTCGGCGGGGTCGTGGCTGAGTTTCTCGACGCCCAGCAGACGCCGGGTGGCGGTGAAGCCGGCTGCCCGCAGCGCGGGCAGGTTGTGGAGCCGCTTGCCGATGCCGAAGTCACGCGCGTCGTTGATCGTGGTCTCCGTTCTGAGCGCTTTGCCTTCCTTGTGGTACTGCTTTATTTTCGAATGCTTGTAGTCGACGTGCAGGGTGGGGACCACGCCCTCGGTGATGACCCGGGTGCGGAACCGGCCCGGCGTGGCCCGCGGGCCCTTGCGGATGATCCGCCGGGCGAAGATCAGCCCCACCTGGTCCGGGCGGCCGATATCCAGGTTGTCGCGGATCACCTGCTCGAAGAAGATCCGCCCGGTCACCGGCGCATCCAGCACCTGGGTCAAGGAGAACTCCGCCTGCAAGATGGAGACCTCATACCGGTACCCGGCCGCGGCGTCTTCGGCGCTGAACGGGCACGGCACGATCGCCATCCACTTGGCGGCCAGGTCCCAGATGACCCTCTCATCGAAGGAATCGCAGATCGCCTGCACCGCGGCCGTGTCATCGACGGCGGCGAACCCGTTATCCATCGCGGTGAACCCGATCCCGGCCCGGGCGGCCATCGCCTTGGCATACTCGTTGCCGTTGCAGCACAGCCTGGCGTTATACGGGAAGTACCCGCAGTACTTCAAGAAGAACGGGCCCGCGCAGGAATCATGGCAGTAGAAGTACCACTGGGTAACCACCCGGCTGTCGCGCACGATCCACGGATAGGAGTTCCCCTCCGCGTCGCGGCGCCGGGTCGTGGCCCATACCCTCACCTTCTCGTGCGCCCGGCCGATGAACACCACCCCCTCGGTCCGGCCCGCGGCCAGGAACCCCGCCAGCTGCTCGCGCATCACGTCGTCCTTGCGCTGCCCGGATGCGAACTCCACCACCGGGATGCCGTGGCGCACCGCAAACGCCTTGATCTCGGCGTAGAACGCCTCGGTCCGGTCCGCCAGCACGGCGGTGGACGCGACCGGCTTGCCCAGGTGCTCCCGGATGAACCCCACCACCCCGAGGTCGCGCTGCAGCTTCGGGACGTACAAGTTGCAGTAGACGCGGTCGATGCATTCCAGCTCGAACACCACATGATCGGACAGGACATCAGCGGCAGAACGGGGTAGCGTCATCAGTGGCTCCGGTCGGACAGGCCCTATAAGGCCAGCTACCGCCACAGGCGGTCATATACCGGGACACATCGTGTCACCGCTAGGCTCCGGCCGGAGTCCCTTTCGCCCACCTCAGCTGCGGGCACGCCTCGACGGGCTGGGGCGAAGCCCCGTTAGTACTCCAGCCGTAGATCGTTATGTTGCATGGTCTTGGGTTATTTGCCGCTGGTAGTGGCAGGTCCGGGCGCGGTGCTGGTGGCGGCGTCGCCAGTGTGACCAGCGGAGGCGGTGCCCGGCGTCGCGGCCAGGCGAGGCAGCCACTGTGGCGAGGAGGTGGGCGATCTCGTTGCGGGTCAGCGGGATCTGCCCGGCCGCGTCCGGGCCGCGGGCGGATTCGATGGCGGCGGCGATGGTGAGGACGGCGGCGCCGAGCATGGCCAGGGTGGTCGGGTCGGACCGGGGCGCCCTGCCGGGATTGCTCCCGGTGGGTTTCCCCGATCCGCCCGCCAAACCCGGCGTGCGTGTTACCACGCACCGGGCTTTCCGCGTGCCTTGGCCGCTGGGCTTAGCTGCCAGCGGCAGCTTGCTGTTCCGGCTGGGGTGCCCACGGAGTAGGTATCCGCGTTCCGCGGTAGCGGTAGCGGGTGACCGGCACGGAGGCCGCGCCGTCGAGCCTGACTCCGCTGGCTGCGAATATCCAGGTGCCGGGGACGCAGAAGCGCCTCCGGAGTTCTGTCATCCCGAGCCTGGTGCGTCCTTTGTGTTTGCGCCGCAGCCAGCGCATGATGCGGCCCCATGTGTAGGAGTCGACAGCGCTGAAGACGGCTTTGGACACGCCGTGCCGGAAGTAGTTCGCCCACCCTGCCAGGGTCCTGTTCACGTTCTGGAGGAGCGCGGCAAGATCCTGGTTCTGGGTTGCCCTGTACGTTTTCACCGCGACCTTGTCCTTGACGGCCTGGATGGCCTTCCGGGACGGCACGGTATAGACGTAGTGCTTGCTCGTTCCCCGTTTCCGCATCCGGCGGATGGTGAAGCCGAGGAAGTCAAAGCCCTCGTCGATGTGGATGACGCGGGTTTTCTCCCCGGCCAGTTGCAGCCCCAGCGGTGCCAGGGCGGCGGCGGCCTCTGCGCGCAGGGCCTCGGCGTGGCCGCGGCTGCCGTGGACCATGATGACGAAGTCATCGGCGTAGCGGACCAGCCGCCAGTTGCCCAGGCCCTTCCTAGTGCGCTTCTTCCGCTGGCCCTTGTCCGGCTCCCATTGCCGGGCGAAGTGCTCGTCCAGTGCCGTCAGCGCGATGTTGGCCAGCAGCGGGGAGAGCACGCCCCCAACGCAAAAGGCAATTTCTGCTTCGAGGCTACGCTGGGTTACCGGCGTGTGGAGCGCGGCCGGTGAGCGCCGGGGTGCCGGCGGGGCCGCTGGAGTCCGATCCGGGCGGGTTCTGGCCGCAGGAGGAGCGGGCCGCGGTCCTGGCGGGTGTGCTGGACGGCGTGGGGCTGGGGGCGCACGACCGGCGGGTCGCGAGGTGGCTGACGGAGCTGGACACCTCGACGCTGGTGACGATCGCATCGTGGATCGCGCGGTCGGGGGAAGCGGGGCGGTCGCGGTGAGCGGGCTGGCGGGGCAGGCTGCTGTCATCTGCCTGCTATTGGACGTTATCTGTAGTAGTTTCGTGTCATGCCTGGGGATCGCCGTGCGGGTGCCGCCGAGTACGCGTCGCATGTCAACGCCGCCGCGGCCCTGCTGGATGCAGGGATTCCGGCGGCGGAGGCGGCCCGGGTGCTGGCCGGGCAGCTGGGCTGCTCGCAGCGGCAGGCCCGCCGTTACCTGGCCAGGGCGGCGGAGTCGGGCCGGGTCGAGGTCCCTGATGACGGGACGGTGTTCACCGTCCGGCTTCCCCTGCGGCTGGCTGCCGCGGTCCGGGAGCACGCCCGCGCGTCCGGGCGCACGATCTCCTCGGTCGTCGCGCAGGCGCTGGAGGAGTTCCTCGGCCGTGCCCGCGGGGACCGCCGGTCCGGGTGAGGCGGCTGCGGGTGGAGACGGAGCACGTCTTCTCCCGCCATGCCGCCGCGGAAATGTCAGTGGCCTACGGCATCTTGGTGCCGCAGCGGCGGGCCAGGACCGCCGCCCGGGCGGCGGAAGGGGAAGAGCGTGACGGCAGCGGCGGTCTACGCGCGGGTCTCCAGCGCCCGGCAGGCGAAGGACGAGACGATCGGCTCCCAGCTCGCCGCCCTGCGTGACCACGCGGTGAGCAATCGGCTTGACGTCCCGGAAGAGTGGGTCTTCGCCGACGAGGGGCACTCCGGCGCCACGCTGGTGCGCCCGGGCCTGGAGGCGCTGCGCGACCTGGCCGCCCAGGGCTGCCTCGACGTCGTGCTGGTCTACTCCCCGGACCGGCTGGCCCGCAAGTTCGCCTACCAGGCACTGCTGATCGAGGAGCTGGCCCGCTGCGGGGTGCGGGTCGAGTTCGTGAAGGGGCCGCGCGGCGACAGCCCCGAGGACCAGCTGCTCATCCAGTTCCAGGGCATGTTCGCCGAGTACGAGAAGGCCCAGCTGATGGAGCGGTACCGGCGCGGCAAGGCCTGGCGGGCCAAGGCAGGCAGCGTGAACGTGCTGTCCGGCGCCCCGTTCGGCTACCGCTACGTCCGCAAGACCCCGGAGTCCGGGGCCCGCTACGAGGTGATCCCGCACGAGGCCGTGCTGGTCAGCGAGATGTTCCGGCGCTACGCCGACGACGGCGCGGCCATCGCGGACCTGCGCCGCTGGCTGACGGACCAGGGGGCGCGCACCCGCACCGGCAAGGAGCGCTGGGACCGGTCCGTGATCTGGGGCATGCTCCGCAACCCGGCCTACGCCGGCACCGCGGTCTTCGGCAAGACACAGGCCGTCCACGGGCCGGCCGGGCTGAACCGCACCGCCCGCCTCGCCGGCCGCACCGTCCCCCGGCAGGTCAGGACGACCGACCGGCCCCGGGAGGAATGGACCGGCATCCCCGTCCCCGCCCTGGTCGACGAGGAGACCTTCGACCGGATGCAGCAGCGGCTCGCCGACAACAAGCGGTTCGCCGCCCGGAACACGAAGGTCCCGTCGCTGCTGCAGGGCATGGCCGCCTGCGCGTCCTGCGGCTACGGCTACTACCGCACCACCACGACCACGACCGCGGGGAACAAGATCTACTACTACCGCTGCCTCGGTTCCGACGACTACCGCTACCAGGGCGGCCGGGTCTGCCAGAACAAGCCCGTCCGCGCCGACTACGCCGACCAGGTCGTCTGGGACCACGTCACCGCCCTGCTCGCCGACCCCGCCCTCATCCGCGCCGAGATCGGCAAACGGCTGGAAAGAGCGCGGACGTCGGACCCGGTCACCCGCAAGCGCGGCCAGCTCGAGCAGGCCCTCGCGAAGACCGGCACGTCGATCGCCGCGATGGTCACCGCCTTCTCCGAGCAGCTCCTGACCATCGACGAGCTCCGCGCCCGCATGCCGGCCCTCCGCGCCCGCGAGACCGGCCTGAAAGACCAGATCGCAGCCCTCGACGCCCAGGCCGCCGACCGCGACGCCTACCTCAGGCTCGCCGGCGACCTCGAAGGATTCCTCGCCCGGCTCCGCAACAGCGCCGCCACCGCCACCACCGAAGACCGCCAGCGCGTCCTGCGCGCCGTCGTCCAGGACGTCCTCATCGGCCCCGAGAAAATCACCATCCGCCACCGCATCCCGGTCCGGGAACCATCCAGCGGCGGCGGCCACCACGACACCACCGACACGGAGGGTGACATGCGCGAAAGTTCGCTGTTGCGTTGGGGGCGTGATTATCCCGCCCTGCGGGGTGCCGGTCAGCGTGTCCTCGCGATCACCGGCACAGGTCATGACCCCGGCCTTGAGGAACGCCTTGACCAGCGCGAGCACGCGTTTGTCCTTGATCCGTCCCCGGAGGCGGTTCATGAGGGCGACATGCCCGATTTCGTCGAAGCACGCCCTGATGTCGGCCTCCAGCACCCATGTGTAGCCCTTGGTTGCGAAGAGCTGGATCTCGGCGATCGCGTCCTGCGCGCGGCGGCCTGGCCGGAACCCGTACGAGCACGGCTGGAAGTCCGCCTCGAAGATGGGTTCCAGTACCAGCTTGAGCGACGCCTGGACCACCCGGTCGGCCAGGGTGGCAATCCCGAGCTTGCGGAGTTTCCCGTTCTTCTTCGGGATCATCACCTGCCGGACCTCCGACGGCCGGTATTCCCCGGTCTTCAGCTGGTCCCGGATCTGTTCCAGGAAGCCGCTCACGCCCCCGTCCCGGTTCTCGACAGCGGCCACGGTGACCGCGTCGGTGCCCGGCGTCCGTGCGCCCTTGTTCCTCCTGACGCGCATCCACGCCTCTGCCAGGAAGTCCGGGTCGCAGACGAGGTTGAACAGGTCACCGAACCGGCGGGAAGAATCCTTTCCCGCCCAGCGGTGCAGCTTGGCCTGCATCCCCCGTACCCTGCCCAGCACGGCCGGCTCGTCCTCCCCCGGTTCCGCGGAGAAGTCCTCGTCCGGCCAGTCAGGCAGGACGCCGGGATTCCCCGGCGCATCTTCGGGCATTACAGCACCTCCTTCTGTTTTGCTTACTGCGTGGCACACTGCCGCCCTTCCCCATGCGGCCGGCTCTCCCGGCCCCGGAGTACTACGGCGGCTCCGCCCCGCCCGCGCCTTCGGCCGGCGTCGCGCCTACCCGCCCCTGCCTCCCTGGCCGGGAGGCGGGGGCGGAACGGCCACGGGCGGTTCCCGCGTTCACTGCTGTCCGGTCGGCGGGCTAGGCATCCGGCTCTGCCCCTGCGGCATCGCCACGGCTACGCCGCAGCCTTTCACCGTGGCCTCCCATCCCAGGCTGGACAGACCCGGACAGGAGTTCCCCGTCCCGTGATGAGGGGACGGGTGCGCGCCGCTGACCAGCCCGAATCCACCGGGTTAGAGCTGGCGGCACCTTAAGAGGCGTAACAGCACCGGTTCCTCGCGTATACCTTCCCGCCTCGCTCACCGCGCCCGGCCCGTCCGGCAGTACCGGACCGGCGCGACTTTGTCAGGGCTGCTCCCGCCCTCCCCGGCGACCCCCGGGTCGGGCTGCCCTCAGCTTCACCCCGCCGCTGCGACGGCAGGGAGATGGCGGCCTTTCACCTCCATCCGAAAACAGCAGCACCTCGCGGCGCACACCCACCGGTACCAGGAGGTCCAGCGGCGGACCTGGTGCTCATCCAGGCCGGTCAGGCCCTTGCCGGCCTGGAAGTTCTCTTCGATCGTCCAGCGAGGCCCGGCCACGTTAACCAGGGCGGCCAGCGTGACCGGCTGCGGGGAGTAGCAGCGGTAGAAGGCCAGTTCGCCGGTGCTCCGGTTCCGGCGGATCAGCAGGCACCGGTGTCCGGGGCCGGGGTTGCTGATGGTGACCCAGGCCCAGTCGTACCACCGGTGTCCCTTGGCGCCATCGCCTGCCGATAGCTGCTGCCAGGCACGCTTGGGCAGCCGCGTGGCGAGTTCATCGGCGCGGAGGGTGCGGCCGGCCCCGGCGGGGACACGGTGATCGCGCGCGACGGCCAGCACATGGGCGATGTGCTGCTGTTCCAGCCAG
>Ga0335074_10011795_pt1 | contig 12233 bp, 10 predicted proteins | sample Lox_Sample_23_FD_206715 | JGI IMG/M metagenome (GOLD analysis project Ga0335074, IMG submission 206715) | Soil microbial communities from Loxahatchee National Wildlife Refuge, Florida, United States - Lox_Sample_2.3 | ecosystem: Environmental > Terrestrial > Soil > Wetlands | place: USA...
CAGATCGCGCGCTATCCAAACCCCGCCGACCTGCCGGCGTTGCGCGCCGACCCGAAGATCAGGGTGGAGCAGGGGCAGGTCGCAGTCACCAACTACATCTATTTCGATCTCGACCGGAAGCCGCTGAACGACGAACGGGTGCGCCGGGCGCTGGCGCTGGCGATCGATCACGATGCGCTGGCGGCGGTGGCGTTCCCGGGCGGTGCGCCGGCGGGCGGGTTGGTGCCGCCGGCATTGTGGGGATACGACCCGTCGCTGCCGCCCTATCCCCATGACCCCTCCGCGGCCCGCCGGTTGCTGGCCGAAGCGGGGTATCCGAACGGTTTCTCGACCGAGCTGTGGGCGATGCCGGTGTCCCGCCCCTATGTGCCGAACGGACGCCGTGCCGCGGCGATGATCCAGGCGGATTGGGCGAAGGTCGGCGTGCGGGCGCGTATCGTTACCTATGAATGGGGCGAATATTTGAAGCGCACGCGCGACGGCGATGCGCCCATCGCCATGCTGGGCGACATCTGGGACTATCCGGACCCGAGCGAGGTGATGCTGGAATTCGTCTGTCATGCACCCGCCAATGCGGCGCATTTCTGCGATCCGGAGTACGATACGGCGGTGCAGCGGGCTAATGTGGTGACCGATCAGGCCGAACGGGCACGACTGTATCAGCAGGCGCAGCAGGCGATGTATCGAGCGGTGCCGCTGGTGCGGCTCGCGAACGTGACGGTCTACGTGCCGGTGCGGCGCGAGGTGCAGGGCTTCCGGCCCCAGGCGCTCGGCAGCCAGTCTTATGGCGGGGTATCGCTGGCGCCGCGGTGATCCGCATATCCCGGACTTGGCGCTCTTATAGTCATGGCCGGCCCTCAACCCGTCATCGCCGGCCTTGTGCCACGGCTATCCGGTTTAATTCGATCGGATCGGTGAGCGGCGGGATGTGGTCCCAGGTTCATTAAGGATTCAACCCGGAGGACGTGCGAGGACCACGGTGGGCCATGGAGGTGTGGCTATCCGGTGTTCGGCGAGGCCTACCAGCGCAATGTGACCGACCATCGCCCTGCTTCGCGGTGATTTAAAGTTCAGCCTCCGTGGTCCTCGCACCTCCTCCGTGTTGGATCCTTGTGAGCCACGCGGACCCGTGCCGTCGATGTGATGGCCTTCCGTTCGCGGCGTGTCTGTGCCCCGATTGGCGGCGGCCGTTTGGCGAGCGAGGAAAATCAAAGGGTGTGACCGCAGTCAGCAAAATTAAACCGGACAGCCGTGGCCTTGTGCCGGCCATCTCCAAAAGAGCCAGCGACTGCGCAAGCCGGACCAGGTCCTGTGCACAAACCTGACATGAACAGAATCAAGCCCAGGAAACTGCTTGCGTTGGCCCCGCGCGTCAACCGCAAGAAATCAAAGCTTTAACACGGAGGACGCCGAGAATACAGAGGTCACTGAGATAATTGTTGACCGCGCTATGGCGGGGATGTAAAAAGGCCCTCTCTGTGAGCTCAGTGTTCTCCGCGTCCTCTGTGTTAAATTTATAATCCGCTGTGCCGCGAGGGAAGGACCCCAGGCTCGCACCCCGGTCAAGGCGTCCAGCCCCCCCGCTGTCCGCCAGCGCCTGAAATATGATGTCCCACACGCCCGACCACACCAACGACGGAACTGCCGCCATACCGAATTCCAGTTGCCGAACTCCTCCCGAAGGTCAGGCCATGGCGCACCGGTACGACCGATCCAGAGGTTCCGCGTCGGGGGGATCTACGAAGCCGGATCTGGCTATCCCGATTCTTTTATTACCAGAGATGTTCAGCGTCACGGGACCGGTACGGTTTGTCCACGGGGCCTAATCGCCCCCAAACGGAAAAGTAGTCGAGGCGGTGCTGTCGATCGGCTGATACGGCCTCGCCGTGCTGGTCGGGATGGAGCTTCTGGTGATGGCGGTAATCGGCGTCGCCTGGCAACTGCTATGCCCAGGCGCGAGGTTATGGGCCGTCGGCGCCGAGCAGGACAACCAGCAGAATGCCGAGGTCGACGCCTGTCAAAGCAAGCAGGATCGACACAATCTTCAAACGGCGGCAATCCGGACCTGTGGCGCGCGGAAAACGCTGCGGCGGCGAGGCCGTCGCGCGATCATTCCGCGGCGATGCGTCCGTAATCAATCGGCTCGGTGTGCCAGCCGTTCCGGCGGAACCGCCAATACGCCTCACTTAATTGCTCCGTGACCGGGCCCGGCCTGCCGTTGCCCAGGATGCGTTCGTCGAGCCGGGTCACGCCCATGACGCCGCCGGCTGTCGAGGTGATGAACACCTCATCCGCCCCACGCAGCTCCTCGGCCGGCACCGGACGGACCTCGCACTTGATCCCCAGTTCGCCGCAGAGTTCGATCGTTGCCAGGCGGGTGATGCCCTCCAGCACGCCGCGGTCCGGCGTGGCGACGATCCCGTCGGTGACCGTGAAGACGTTGAACCCCGGCCCCTCCGTGACATTGCCGTCGAGCCCGAGCAGCACCGGGTTGTCGGCGCCGGCGTCGTGGGCCTCGAACAGGGCGCGGGTCATGTCGGCCCAGTGGAAATTCTTGGCCCGCGGATCGACGCAGACCTCCGGGATGCGCGGGGTGGAGGCGATGATCAGATTCGCCCCGCGTTCCGTCACCTCGCGCGGCATGAGCCAGACATAGGGGATGGCGTAGGCCACCAGATAATTGCGGGCATTTGCCGGATGCCGGCGCGCGCCGGCCGGCGGATGCCCGCGCAGGCAGTCCATTGCGACATAGGCCTCGCGCAGGCCGGTGCGGCGCACCAGATCGTGCAGGATGCCGCGCAGCTCCTGTTCGCTCTCGCGCGGCCGCAACCGGAACGCCGCCATCGAGGCACCGAACCGCCGCAGATGGTCATCGAGGCGGAAGAAGGCGCCATCCCATACGCTCACTACGTCATAGGTCACGTCGGAGCGCCGGTAGCCCCATTCGGTGACCGGGATGGCCGCCTCGGCCACCGGCATGAAGCGACCGTCGATATACGCGGCGCCGGTGGGCCAGATGGCGGTTCCGGCCGGGGTGAGCGGATTGGTTGCCATCGCTGTCGTACTCCTGTTGGATGTTCACCATTGTCGTCGCGCCCATCGCGGCCGGCAACAGGCGCGGATGTGGAGGCGGCATTCAGGCGCTTACCTCCACTCTTGATACTTTGTGCATCAAGAACCGTATCAAATCTGGTCCGGAATGACAGTTGCGTCTGCGAGCCGGCAGGGCGCGGCAGCAGGCGAACTGTCTTGAGGCGACCACGAGCGCCCGCTACAACGAACAGGCGCCGGCATGGGTGCCGATGGCGTTACGCGGCACCGGCGCGGCCGTGGCAACAATCGGTCTGCGTCGCTGCGACAGTCGGCGATCTGGTGGGCCTGATCGACGCTCGTGCCACGCCCGCGCGTCGGCTTCGTGGTGGGATTGTTAAGAAAGAAAGCCTTACCACGGAGACGCAGAGGTAATCCATGTGGACCGTGAGCATGCGTTAACGGGACGGATCATGGGATCCGCCGTTGCGGTTCATTGTGCAGTGGGACCGGGATTACTCGAAGCTGTTCAGGGCGCCACGGCGAGCTTGTGGATCATGTTGTCCCTGAGCCACGCCACGTCCAAGCCCCGCAGGAATTCCTCCTGGAGCTGTTCCCGCCGCTGATCGGTCATCCCCGCGTCGGAAGCCCGAAAGAACTGCGGATCCAACGTGAACATGACGTAGGCCTGCATCTCGTTCAGCATCAGCTCTTCGTCGGCGGTATCGTAGTCTTCTGATCCAAGGAAGCGGCGCACCCCGGCGCGCTCCGCCTCGGTCAGATCGGTCCGCCAGAACCCCCGCACGTAGGCAGCATAGGCCGGATCGCTGAAGAACTCCCCATGCGAGAGCTCGTGGCGCAGGATGGCCGCCCGCGCCGACATGGTAACATTCGGATCCGCCCCCACGCGGGGAATGGAGATCAGTCCGCCCAACGCACCTGGAGCGAACCAGCCGAGCTGACGCACCAGCGCGCGCAGCTTCTCCTCTTGCTCGTTCAGCGCGATGTGCTGGCGATCAGCAAGCTCGAAGAACCGCGCCAGGGCAGCGGCCGAATAGTCATGGCCGTAATAGAAGGTTGCGATGGTGTCGCCGCGTTCGCGGATCGCTGCATCCAGCTCTGCATCCGTCAGCACGCGATCACGCGGCAGGCCAGCCTTCTCTTGCAGTGCGGCAACCCGGTCGAGCATCAGTCCCTGTTGCAGCAGCGTCGGAAAATCCAGCACGATGATGTTTGGGTTCGCCGCGAAACGGAACACAGTCAGTGTGTCGGCGACGTGCTCGCGGATCTCGGCCTCGTTCGCGGTCCGGACGGCGAAGGCAGGCGCGGCAGGAGCGGGCGTCGCCGCGGGCGCCGGTGGGGATGGCGCCGGCATGATCGCGGCCGGCGGCTGGGGAACCGGCGGCGGCTTCTGCAAGGGCAGGGGCCGCAGCCACAATATCCACAGCGCCGCCGCCAAGCCCACCAGGGCGCCGCCGCTCGCCGCCCAGGCCAACGCAAACAAGACCCGCCCGGATCGCGCCGCCCTGGATCGAGCCGGGCGTCCACGCGAACCGGACGGGATCACCTTGATCGTTTCGTCGTCGTCGGTGCCCGTCACCGGCGCGCCGCGTCGCAGTCGCGACTAGGCGCCGAGGTTGATAACGGCAACCCGCCGGTTGCGCAGCTCCGCGGTTTGCGGCGGTGTGACGACCAGTAGGCCTTGCTCGCCCATGCCGACCGCTTCCAGTCGCGACGACGGAATGCTGAACGCCTGCTCGAGATAGGCGGCCACCGCGTCCGCCCGGCGTTGCGACAACGCGTGGTTGTAGGCCGGCGAGCCGACCGTGTCGGTATGTCCCTCGATGCGGAAGCGATAGCTTGCCAGGTCCTTGCTGGTGAGCGCACGGCCGAGCCGATCGAGGGTGGCCTTCGCGTCTGGTGTAAGCGTCGCCGAATTGGTCGGGAAATCAACATTGAGGCTGACCGACGGCGCCGCCTCGGCTTGCGTCGGCGCGGACGGCCGCGCGGCCGCCGTGGCGGTGCGGGTGGAGTGTGGCGTGGCGGCCGGTGCGGACTGGGCGCCAGAACCGGACGCAGACGGAGCGGCCAGCCGGATGCCGCGCGTGCCGCCTTGCAGAAGGTTTCCGCTTGGCTTGAGTGACTGGATGATCTGGTTTGTCGAGGGATTGCTTTGCGCGATCGCCGGTACCGCGGCGGCGGTAATCAGCGGGCCCGCAAGTAGGGCAATGATGATTGTACGCATTGGCGTCCGCCCCCTTTGGTTGCGACACTATTCCACTACCTATAGAAGCTTCGGTCCGGCAGCGCCACAACAGACTGCTCATGCTCGGGGAAAGGCTTCGCACGGTGCGTGCGAAGGAATCCTTGCCACGCCATGGCCGGGTTTGCCTGGCCATCCACGACTTTTGTGCGGTGCGGCAGTAAGCACCGTCGAAGAGACACCCGACCGGCTTCATGGCCGCTGTTGCGGGTCGTCCCCTTCGCCGAGGCTGGGTCTGTGGCGCTTCGTCTCCCGCAGCTTCGTCGCGTGAATCTTTCCGCCAGGCCCCAAGGTCGCCCCGTAACGCATTACTATCGTGTATTGTCCTGGACACGGCGCCTCAGTTGCGCGAAAATCGCAGGTGAAAGGTGGGAGGCGGTCGGACCAGCGTGACGACCCGCACAACGGTCACCGGCGATGATGGCCGCGTCGCGACGACGGGGTCAAGCCGCGCCCGCGGATACCCGTAGCCGTGCCCCCGCTCGACGCCGGCAATTGGCTCGATCCCGTGTCGGATGCGTCTCCGACCGGCCCCAATCTGGAATTCGACCCGGATTTTGCAGCGCTGGATCGTTCCGCCCAGGGCAAGCCCGAGCAACAATACGGCGACACCATCATTGCGGCGGAAGAACCCGACTGGAAAGAGGTCGTGGCGCAGGCTGCAGCCCTGCTCGAGCGGACCCGGGATTTGCGCGTGCTGGCCCATCTCGCGGTGGCACGGCTGCATCTCTCCGGACTCGCCGAATACGCCGAAGTGCTGGAGCTCACCCGCCAGCTTCTCGAGACCCGGTGGGACGAGATCCACCCACAGCTCGACCCTGAAGACGACAACGATCCCACCTTGCGGGCGAATGCTCTGCTGCGGATCAGCCACCCGGGCCTGGTGCTCAAATTCATCCGCGACCTGCCGCTGGCGAGCTCGCCTCGGCTCGGCAACTATTCGTGGCGCGATGTCGGCGTCGCCATCGGCGCCATCCCCAGCGAGGCAAACGACAAGCCGACCGAAACGGTGATCCGCTCGGCGTTCCACGATAGCGATCCGGCGCGCCTCGCTTCGCTGCGCGCCGCTGCCGCGGCGACCGGCAAAGAGCTGACCGCCATCTCGGCCGTGTTCGACGCCCGAAGCGGCTACGGCAACGGGCCGGACTACAGCGAACTGATCAAGCTTGCCGGCGAATTGGCGCGCATGATCGAGCGTTATGCCATCGCACCGGCCGAGGATGAACCAACCGCGCCGGTCGCCGAGGAGGCAAGCCCCGCCGGTCCGACACCGGAGGCCGCGCCGCGCTCCGGGCGCATCACCGCCGCCGCACTGACCGAGGTCACCAGCCGCGCCGATGCGATGCGGCTGCTTGATCTCGTTTGCGACTACTATCGCAAGCACGAACCGTCGAGCCCGCTGCCGCTGCTCATCGCGCGCGCTCGCCGACTCGCCGAGAAGGACTTCCTGGACATCCTGCGCGACCTGGCCCCCGACGCGCTTGGCCAGGCGCAGAACGTCGTAGGAACACCCAGTGAATGAGGCGCTGATGAATCGTGGCCGGGATGTGACTTGGGTCACACCTCGGCCGTATCCGCGCCGGCTAAACGTCGTGTCAACCAGCAGGGGTAGCGAGGCCAACCGTGGCAAAAGCGAGTAGTCAGAAATTCATCGCCCGCAATCGGGCGCCGCGCGTGCAGATCGAGTACGACGTGGAAACCTACGGGTCGCAGAAGAAGGTGCAGCTCCCGTTCGTGGTGGGCGTGATGGCCGACCTCTCGGGCAAGCCGGAGGAACCGCTGGCGCCGGTCGCTGACCGCAAGTTCCTCGAGATCGATGTCGATAATTTCGACGATCGGATGAAAGCGATGAAGCCGCGGGTCGCCTTCATGGTGCCCAATACGCTGACCGGGCAGGGCAATATCGCGGTCGATATCACCTTCGAGAACATGGACGATTTCTCGCCTGCTGCCGTGGCGCGCAAGGTCGAGGCACTGAACAAGCTGCTCGAGGCGCGGACCGAGCTCTCGAACCTGATGACCTACATGGACGGCAAGAGCGGCGCCGAGGAGCTGATCACCAAGGTGCTGAATGACCCCGCCCTGCTGCAAAGCCTTGCCGCCGCCCCGAAGCCTGCCGCGACGGCATCGAGCACGGAGGAATAAACAATGTCCGGGACCGAAACCGAACCGCAGGCCGGCGGCACAGGTGTCGCCACCCAGGAGGTCGGCGACTTCGCCGCCCTTTTGAACCGCGAGTTCAAGCCGAAGACCGACCGCGCACGCGAGGCTGTCGAGCAAGCGGTGCAGACGCTGGCGCAGCAGGCCTTGGCCCACACCGCACTGATTTCCGGTGAGTCGCTGCGCTCGATCGAGGCCATGATTGCAGCGATCGATGCCAAGCTGACGGAACAGATCAACGTCATCATGCATCACGAGGATTTCCAGAAAGTGGAGTCCGCCTGGCGCGGGCTGCACTACCTGGTGAACAATACCGAAACCGACGAGATGTTGAAGATCAGGGTCTTTAACGTCTCCAAGAAGGAACTTGGGCGGACGCTAAAGAAGTTCCGCGGCACGCCGTGGGACCAAAGCCCGATCTTCAAGAAGATCTATGAGGAGGAGTACGGGCAGTTTGGCGGCTCACCGTACGGGCTTCTGATGGGCGACTACGAGTTCGACCATGGGCCGCAGGACGTGCAGCTTCTGGGAGATATCGCGCAAATCTCGGCAGCGGCGCACACGCCGTTCATCGCGGCTGCGTCGCCCATCGTGATGCAGATGGAGAGCTGGAATGAGCTTTCCAACCCGCGCGACCTGACGAAAATCTTCCAGACGCCGGAATACGCCGCCTGGCGCAGCCTGCGAGAGAGTGAGGATTCTCGTTATATTGGGCTTGCCATGCCGCGATTCCTGTCGCGGTTGCCTTATGGAGAGAAGACCGAGCCGGTCGACGAGTTCCACTTCGAGGAAGACGTGGACGGGGCCGACAGCAGTAAGTTCTGCTGGACGAACGCGGCCTACGCGATGGCGACCAACATCACCCGCTCCTTCAAGCTGTATGGCTGGACCACGCGTATCCGCGGCATCGAGAGCGGCGGCGCGGTCGAGGGGTTGCCGGCGTACACCTTCCCGACGGACGATGGCGGCGTCGACATGAAATGCCCTACCGAGATCGCCATCAGCGACCGACGTGAAGCAGAGTTGGCCAAGAACGGCTTCATGCCGCTGATCCACAAGAAGAACTCGGATTTCGCCGCATTCATCGGCGCACAGTCGCTGCAGAAACCGCAGGAGTACGAAGATCCGGCGGCGACCGCAAATGCCAATCTCTCGGCGCGCCTGCCGTACCTGTTCGCCTGCTGCCGTTTTGCCCATTACCTGAAATGCATGGTGCGGGACAAAATTGGTTCCACCATGAGCCAGTCGCAACTCCAGGACTGGCTGAGCAATTGGATCATCCAGTACGTGGGTCCGAGCGACGCACCGGAGGACTACAAGGCGTCCCATCCTCTGTCGGAGGCCAAAGTCATTCTGGAAGCAAACGAGGAGAATCCGGGTTACTACAGCGCAAAGTTCTACTTGAAGCCACACTATCAGCTCGAGGGCCTGACCGTGTCGCTTCGCCTCGTTTCCCGCGTGCCCTCCAAATAACGAGATCAACTGCGTCTTCCCTAACACCACCACCCCAAGGAGAGAGAAATGGCGTTCGACACCTACATGACGTTCATCGACCCTAACAACCAGCCTACTCCCGGCGAGTCGCAGATGCAATTCGACAGCAATCTCGAATCGCCGCTCGGCAAGGACCTGCAACAAGGCAAGGTGTTCGAAATCGATGACTTCAGCTTCGATATCGAACAAGTGCTGAATATCGGCAGCCAGAGTTCGGGTGCCGGTGCCGGCAAGGTCACGTTCAATCCGTTCCAGATCACGCGCAAGTCGGACCGGCTGTCACCAAAGCTGTTTATGATGTGCTGCGCCGGTCAACACTTCAAAATCGTGAGTCTGTATCTGCGCCGGTCCGGTGGCAGCGCCACTGGCGTCACCGGAACCGGCGGTGTCACAAGTGCCAGTCAGACCAGCGGCACAACCTTCCTGCGGTTCGATTTTGCCCTGGTTGCCGTCAAGACGATATCCTGGAGCGGCTCCGACGGCGATGAATCTTGCAAGGAAGAGGTGCAGTTCGAATATGGTGCCCTTCAGGTGCGCTACGTCCAGCAGGGCGCGGACGGCAAGGTGATGTCCGGTGGCGACGCGCAGCCGGTTGGCTCGTGGAACCGCGTGTACAACAACAACGTGTTCGACATCAGCGGAGGCATCAAGGCAAGCTGAGGAACGATCGGAAGGCTCCCTGGTGATGGACGCGCGCGAGGCTTTGCGCTCAGGCGATCCTCGCGGTGCGCTGGAGCAGTTGAAGCAGGAGGTGCGGAAGGCGCCACGCGACGCGCGCCTTCGCACCTTCCTGTTTCAGCTCTTCTGCCTTTTCGGCGAATGGGATCGGGCGGTGACACAGCTCACCGCCGCCGCCGAACTCGATCCGCTCGCCCTGCCGATGGCCCAGACCTACCGCGCCGCGATCCGCTGCGAGATGCTGCGCGCCAAAGTCTTCGCCGGTGAGCGCACGCCGACGGTGTTCGGGCAGCCGGAACCGTGGATGTCGCTGCTGATCGAAGCCAACCGCGTCCTCGCCTCTGGTCGCGCCGACGAAGCCGCCAGTCTGCGCGAGGCCGCGTTCGAGCAGGCGCCGGCCGCTGGCGGAACGATCAATGGCGAGGCTTTCGAATGGCTGGCAGACGCCGACCCGCGACTGGGGCCGATGCTGGAAGCCATGGTCGATGGCAAATACTACTGGGTGCCGTTCCATCGGATGAGTACGCTCGATATCGAGGCGCCCGAAGACCTGCGCGACCAGGTCTGGATGCCGGCGCGGTTCGTCTGGCAGAACGGCGGCGAGTCCTTTGGTTTCGTGCCGACCCGTTATCCTGGCTCGCCTGCCGCCGCAGATCCGGCGATCGTGCTGGCAAGTCGTACCGAATGGCAGGACCGGGGATCCGACTGGTTCCTCGGCATTGGCCAGCGCATGCTCGCCACCGATGCCGGCGAGCACGCCTTGATGGACGTCCGGCAAATCGCGATCACCGAGCAACCGGCCGCCGCGGCTTGACATGGCAGAGCTGACCGGCCGGGAGCGGCTGCAACCCTCGCTTCTGGATCGCCTGACCGACAATGCGCCCGATCAGCGGCGCGAAAGCTTCGAGCAACAGACGCTGACAATGCCGCAGCTTCGCCAAGCCGTGCTGCGCGACATCGCCTGGCTGCTCAACACCACAAACCTGGCGGCAACGGAAGATCTGTCGGCCGCGCCGCTCGGCACCAAAACCACGATCAACTACGGCGTGCCCGGTCTGGCCGGAACGGTCAGTTCCGCCGGCCAATTCAACTCGCTGGAGACTGGCATCGCAAACGCAATCCGCGCCTTCGAGCCGCGCATCCGTCCCGAGACCCTGACGGTGCGCTTGCGCCGCGGCTACGAGGAAAGGGTAAGCCCCTCCATAGTTTTCGAGATCGAGGGCGAGCTGTGGGCTCAGCCGGTGCCCGAGCAGCTCTTCCTCGAAACCGCCATCGAGCTGGAAACCCGGCTCGCGGTGGTCACTGATACCGGGATGCGCGGCTGATGGACCCTGGGCTGCTCCGCCTCTGCGGTACCCCGTCATGCCTGCGCAAGCAGGCATCCATTGCCCGCCCTACGCGTTGGGTACCTCCAATCGATGCCTACTTTCGCAGGCACGACGGCCTGACGGCCGGCATTTTCACCCAACTGCGGTGCGCGCTCGCGCGCCGGCTGACTGTGGTCACTGACACCGGGATGAGCGGCTGATGGACCCGCGGCTGCTCCGCCTCTACGAATCCGAACTCACCTTCGTCCGCGATGTCGGCCAGGAATACGCCCGCGAATTTCCCAAGATCGCGGCGCGGCTCAACCTGGCCAGCTTCGACGTCGTGGACCCCTACGTGGAGCGCCTCCTGGAAGGCTTCGCGCTGCTCGCCGCTCGCATCCAGCTCAAGATCGAGGCGGAGTTCCCGACCTTCACGCAGTCTCTGCTGCAGATGGTCTATCCGCACTACCTTGCGCCAACCCCGGCGATGGCCGTGGTGCAGTTTCGTCCGGAACAGACCGTGCGCAGCATGCCGCAAGGCGTGATGCTGCCGCCCAGCACCGAGTTGCGCAGCCTACTCGGCACCGAGGACCAGACGAATTGCGAGTTCCGCACCGCGCATCCGGTGCAGCTCCTGTCGATCGAGCTCACCGAGGCCGAGTATATCGGCTCCTCCGCCGCGGTCGCCGCGCTCGGCCTGCCCGACCAGCGCGGCGTCAAGGCGGCCATCCGGTTGCGCCTGAAAGCAACCGGCGAGGCCGCGTTCGCCAAGCTCGCCCTCGAGCGGTTGCCGATGTTTCTCTCCGGACCCGACGGCGCGCGGGTGCGGCTCTATGAGCAACTGATCGCCAACGTTACCGCGATCTTCGTCCGCCCCACCGAACGCCCGCTGCCCTGGCAGGAGCGGCTGCCGGCCAGCTCGATCCGGGCGCTCGGCACCGAGCCCGAGGAAGCGTTGCTGCCGCGTGCACCGGAAACCTTCGACGGCTACCGGCTGCTGCAAGAATACTACGCCATGCCGGAGCGCTTCCTGTTCGTCGAGCTTGGCGGCCTCGATCGCCCGGTCGCACGCTGCGCCGGGAAGGAGTTGGAGATCATCCTCCTGCTCAACCGCAGTGAGCCGGTGCTCGCCACAGGATTTGGCCCGGACCAGCTTTCGCTGTTCTGCACCCCGGCGATCAACCTGTTCCCGAAACGCAGCGACCGCGTCAACCTCTCCGAGCGTGAGGTCGAGCACCACGTGGTGCCGGACCGGATGCGCCCGCTCGATTTCGAGGTCTTCGGCGTGACCGCGGTCGAGG
>Ga0335074_10011796_pt1 | contig 12232 bp, 12 predicted proteins | sample Lox_Sample_23_FD_206715 | JGI IMG/M metagenome (GOLD analysis project Ga0335074, IMG submission 206715) | Soil microbial communities from Loxahatchee National Wildlife Refuge, Florida, United States - Lox_Sample_2.3 | ecosystem: Environmental > Terrestrial > Soil > Wetlands | place: USA...
GAAAGGAGGAGAAATTGCCAAAGACAGCTTTAACCACGGCGTTTGCCGTCATGATGGCAGTGGCACCGGCGGCTTTTGCACAAACCACCGCTCCGATGCAGAACCCACACGTCAATCGGACGACGCAAAGCGCCTTCACGACCACCTCGGGTGATCTGCGTGCCAGCGAGCTGATCGGCAGCACCGTCTACGATGTGCAGAACCAGGATATCGGCAGCGTCAAGGACGTCGTTCTTGGCCATGACGGCAAGGTGTCTGCCGTCGTCATCGACGTCGGTGCGTTCCTCGGCATGGGCGGCAAGTATGTCGGCGTCTCGCTTAACGATCTCAAGACCGACAACAACCGGTTGACGCTCGCGCAAACCAAGTCGCAGCTTCAGTCGGCGCAGCCCTATCATCTGACAAACGACAATCGGTAATACAACTGCGGGTTGCCGGATGTATCCCGGCAACCCTTTCATTTGCGATAGCTTCGATCTTGGTTGATGACAATTACGAGAGCGGGGGCGGAAGCCTCCCCTTTGTCCGAGCTTTATCGGGAAGGTACGGCGCCGAAATCCTCGCCGATGGGCTTACGCCGACATCTTCACCGGTGGCTCCAGGTCGTCCGGCAGCGGGCACACATAGGGATTTCGGCTGACACGCGCTTCGTGGTCGGCCTTCGCCCTCGCCAGCAACACCTCGTCATGGATCACCTCGATCGCGGTGCCGGCCATCACCTTGGCAACGTGCGCCAGGCCTTTGTGCGCCGCCGGCAGCTTGCCTTGCGCGGTGAGCTGCCAGGAATGGCCCGGCGTGCCGATGGCATAGGTCGCGCCGCGCGCCTGCACCGTCGGCACCACCCAGCTGACGTCGCCCACGTCGGTGGAGCCCACCATCGGCGCGCTCTTGGCATCCAGCGGCACGATCTGGTCGCACAGCGACACACCTTGCCGCATTGGCAGGCCGACCCGACGAAACGCCGATGCCACGTCCTCATCGGAGAGCGTCGACTGGAACTTGGCCGCTTCGGCCCGGTCGGCCTCGTCGAACGGTGGTGGGCCGAGACGTACCAACTGGTCGTACATCGCCTTTTCCAGCGGCGTGTTGGCGAGGAGGTTGGAGACCGCGCTCACCACCTGCGACTCCATCCGGGTCTCGGTCATCAGCGCCGCGCCTTGGGCGATCTTGCGGACCCGTTCGACCAGCCGCGTGAGCTCCGGCAGATCGCCCGCGCGGATCAGGTAGCGCACCTTGGCGCGCGCCTGCACCACGTTGGGGGCAATCCCGCCGGCATCCAGCAGCGCATAATGCACCCGCGCGTCCGACGGCATATGCTCGCGCATGTAGTTCACACCGACATTCATCAGCTCGACGGCATCGAGCGCGCTGCGGCCGAGATGCGGCGCGGCGGCGGCATGGGCGGCGCGACCGTGGAAGGTGAAGTCGATGCGGGTGTTGGCGAGCGAGATCGCTTCGTTGACCCCGGAGAATGCCGCCGGATGCCAGGAGATCGCGACGTCCACATCACTGAAGACGCCGGCGCGCGCCATAAAGCCTTTGGCCGCACCGCCTTCTTCGGCAGGGCAGCCATAGTAGCGGACGCGGCCCTTGATCCCGCGCGCGGCGAGATAGTCCTTGACCGCGGTCGCCGCCAGCATCGACGCCGCGCCGAGCAAATTGTGGCCGCAGCCATGGCCGTGACCGTCGCCCGGCAGCGGCCTCGCTTCGGCGACGCCGGATTCCTGGCCCAAGCCGGGCAATGCGTCATATTCACCGAGGATGGCGATCACCGGCCCGTCTTCACCGGCCTCACCCATCACCGCGGTGGGGATGCCGGCGACGTTCTTCGTCACCCGGAAACCCTGCCGTTCCAATAGCGCGGTGTGTTCGGCGCAGGATCGGAACTCCGTGTAGCACAGTTCCGGCGTATCCCAGACTTGGTCGCTGAGCTGCTCGAACGGCCCCTTCTTTGCGTCGACCAGCCGCCAGATCTCGTCGGTATTTTGCACGGTTCGGATCTCCATAACAAAAATGCCGTGATGCGCGCTCTGTCTCGTGCGCGACGCTTGTCGCGTCCGCCCGGTGCTCCTGCACCGAGTGAGCTTGCGCGCATCATCGCGACCGAGGGTCCGGCAATGCAGCCGTGGTGGTCAATCATAATATCCAGCCCCAAGCCGGACGAACGTTCCGCTGCCTGGTACCTTGACCACGACATTGGTCGCATCGGTGATGGCGGTGAAGTCGGTCGCCTCGCCCGGCTCGATGACGATAATGTCGCCGGCTTCCCAGGTGCGGCCCATCATCGTGATGGTCCCGGCTCAGGCGGCGAGTTCGGCTTTGCGCCTTGTCATCTCGGCGAGATAGCGGGTCGGCACCTCCATGAACGGCGTGCGCTGCCGCTGCCAGAGCGGGTAGTCGGCCGGGCTCTGCATCCCCTGGTTTACCGGCAGCGACGGCCAGCTCGGCATCTGCAGCCATAGCCGCAGCATGTGCCGGCGCGTCGCGATCTCGGGGGAGTCCTCGTAATCGGTGCGGCCGTGCAGGATCGCGCGGTTGTTGAGGAACTGGATGTCGCCTTCGCCAATGTCCATGTCGAGGTAAAGCTCGGGTGAGGCGGCGATGCGCGCCATCTCGTCGAGCGCCTCGATCTGCGTTTGGGTCATCGCCCAGTCGCCGGCCTGGGCCGCGCGATAGGGATAACTGCCGGAGACGTTGCAGGTCAGCTGGCCGGTCTCGCGCGAGAAGATCACCACCCGTTTGGTCAAGGGGCCGGTGCCATGTTGCGCGTCGAGCTCCATGCGGCGGAACACCCATTCGCCATAAAGCGCCTCGAGCAGGTCCGGCCGGGTTTCGAGCAGCCGGTTGTGGACCGCGGCGGCGCTGACGATGCGGCTGATGCCGCCCGAGCGCGCCGCCCGCACGCACATCAGCGAGACGACATCGCAATTGTCGCTGTGCATGCGCTGGCCGCCGCCGGCGTGGTAGCCGCGCGCCTGCGCCTCGACATCGCTGACGTCGATGACGTTGCCGAGCAACTCACCCTGCCAGGATTGCGCCACCGGGCGTCCGAGATGCACGCCGAGCCCGTAATAGATGAGGCCGATATCGTCGAGCGAATAGCGCTCGCGCGGCAAGCCGCGCAGCAGCAGGAAGCCGCGCCCCCGCAGCAGCTCCTGGCCGAGCCCGGCAAAGAATTTGCCGAGCGTCGGCAGCGGGAATGCCGCGGTCGTGATGTGGGGAAAGTCGAGCGATCCCAGCGAATGCAGATACGCCAGCGCGGCGTCGATCTCGGCAATCTCCGTGGGCGACAGCGCGTGCATGCCTTCGGCGCGATAATCGATCCGCGGGCCGTGCCAGACGGCGCGGCCTTCAACCGGCGCGAGATTGGTGACGGGCATCCGATTCTCTCTCCCTCGATCTTCGTCACGCGACGATAGCACAGACCGGGCCATATCAGCGGGGGAGACCGAGACGGCCGAGCGCTGGCAGTTTCAGCGCCGGGCGAAGGATATCCACGCCGAGATCGAGACCCAGCAGATTGAGCTCGATGCCTTCGTCGGCCGCGATCAACAGCCCGGCCAGGCCGTAGACCGATAGCTGATACCCGGTGCCGCTCGGCGCGCGGGCGGCGATTGCGTCATCGGGCAGGAAATCCTTGCCGATCGCGTTGGATGGCAGCGCGAGGCCGAGTTGTGGCACCTGGCGAGCGATATGAGCGATGAAGGTGTTGCTGTTGGGGCCGGGCCAGGCGCGATAGGCGTGCGGATAGGGGTAGGAGGCGACTGCTTTCCGCACAGCCTCGATCAGCGCATCGACTTCCGCTCCGCCGCGCCGGTCGAGTATGATCCTGGGCCAAGTGCCGAAATAGTAATTATCCGGTCCCGTCCGATCGACACGCACCGCCGGCACGCCCTGGGCGACGCTAAACCCCATGACCTCATACCGCGTGAAGCGGTCGGCGCCGCTCGGCTTGACCACGATCCAGGTATGGACGGCGAACTTACCGCGCCACGACACGGCGGAGCCGGAATAAACTTGGATCACCGCCTCTGGCGTGGTTGCGGGATCGGGCGCCAAGCCGGTCGGATCGCGTCGGGCGTCACGCCAAGGGACGCCGCCGCGCGGATCGGGCAGGCAGAAGCTGATCGCGACGGGCAGGATGTAAAGGCCCAGCAGAAGCAGGCTGACCCCAATCACCGAGTGATGCTTTATTGCGCCGCCTCGCGAGCGTCCTCGGCAAAGGCACTCTTCGGCCAGCCAAGTCCGTAATGCTCGCGCAGCATCGTACCGTCGTATTCGGTGCGGAACAGGCCGCGGCGCTGCAGGATCGGGATCACCTCGCGGCTGAACACGTCGAGTTGCAACGGCAGCAGCGGCGGCATCACGTTGAACCCGTCGGCGGCGCCGTCGTTGAACCACTCCTCGATCAGATCGGCGATCTGTTCGGGTGTGCCGGCGGTCACGTAATGCCCGCGCGCGCCCGCGAGGTAGCCCAGCAGCTGGCGCAAGGTCGGTTTGTCGCGGCGCACCAGGTTGATGATCACCTCGGTGCGGCTGCGTGCCGCCTGTACCGTGCTCGGGTCGGGAAAATCCTCGGGGCTGAGCGGCCGGTCGAGCGGCAGATGCGAGAAATCATGCCCGCCAAATCGGTTTGACATCCGCCGCCGGCCGACTTCGGGGTCGGTGAGGTCGTTGGTCTCGCGCGCCAGCCGCTGCGCCTCGGCCTCGGTCGAGGCGATCATCGGGCTGAGCCCGGGAAGGATCAGCACCTGGCTGGGGTCGCGGCCCTCTTCGGCCGCCAGGCGCTTGAGGTCGGCATAGAATTCTTGCGCCGTCGCCTTTGCCATATGCGCGGTAAACACTGCTTCGGCATGGCGCGCCGCGAAGCGCCGGCCGGTATCCGACGAACCCGCCTGCACCAGCACCGGCCGCCCTTGCGGGCAGCGCGGCATGTTGAGCGGCCCCTCGACCTGATAGAAATCGCCGCGGTGGTTGATGGGGCGGATGCGGTCGCCCTTCGCGTAAATCCCGCCGGCGCGGTCATCGACCAGCGCATCCTCGGCCCAGCTGTCCCACAACGCCTTGACGACGGTCATGAACTCTTCGCCACGCTCATAGCGGTCGGCATGGCTCACCTGGCCGTCGCCGCCGAAATTGGCCGCGGCGGCGGCGAGCCATGAGGTGACGATGTTCCACGCCGCGCGGCCATTCGAGATGTGGTCGATCGAGGCGAACTGGCGCGCCAGGTTGAAGGGCTCGGTATAGGTCGTCGAGCAGGTGGCGACGAGCCCGATGCGCTGCGTCGCCACCGCGACGGCGGCGAGCACGGTGATCGGCTCGAGCCAGGTGCGCGCCGCCTGCGCGACATCGCCGCCGAGCGCCAGCTGATCGGCGAGGAAGATCGAGTCGAATTTCGCCGCCTCGGCGCGCTGCGCCAGATCCTGATAATAGCGGATGTCGGTCAGCGCGAGCGGCGACGAATCCGGGTGGCGCCACGACGCCTCGTGATGTCCGCGGCTGTGGATGAACAGATTGAGGTGCAGTTGCCGCTTCATGTCGCCGATCCTTCCGGGTACGACCGCAGCTTACTCACTTTGCGCACTTGTCGGCGAGCACGGCGCGGACATCCTCGATCGAATCGTCGATCTGCCCGACATTCTCCCCATGGTCGTGCCCGGTCAGACAGCGGTCCATCGGCCCGCGCGCGTTGGTGAGGTCGACGAGGTTCTGCCGCAGGAGTGCGCAGTTTTTTGCCAAGGCGCCCTTTACGAACTGCTTCTCGCGCGCCGCGATGGCGTTGATCAGCCCGTTGGCGCTCGCCAGGTCGCGTTGGCATTCGGGCGTCCCGACGGCATCCGCCCAGGCGGCGTCGCCGATGAGCAGCCCGGCGAGCAAGGCGGCGGTCACTGTCGCGTGCGTGGAAGACATCGCGAGCATTGCTATAACACCGGGATAACCGAACAGCGGAGGAAATCGATGAAAGCGGCGATCATGGTGCCCGGCCCGCAAGGCGGCGCCTGGCAGGTGCGCGACATCCAGCGGCCGGTCGTCGGGCCGGGTCAGGTTCTGGTGCGGGTGCGCGCATCGTCGATCAACCGCGCCGAGTTTCGCCGGCTACACGGCATGCGGTCGGGCGAGGCGCGCACCGGCGGCGGCGATGCGGCGGGCGAGGTCGTCGCGGTCGGCGCCAATGTCACCGGCATCAAGGAAGGCGACCGCGTCATGGCGCGCTGCGCCGGCGGCTTTGCCGAGTTCGCGCTGGTCGATGCGCGCGAGGTGATGCCGGCTCCGGCGGCGCTCTCCTGGGAAGAGGCGGCGTCGGTGCCGGTGGTGTTTGTCGTCGTGCATGACGGCATGTTCGCCAGCGCTCAGCTCCTCAAGGACGAGACGTTGCTGGTGACGGCGGTGCCCGCCGGTGTCGGCACGGCGGCGCTGGTCCTCGGCAAATTTTTGGGCGCCCGGGTCATTGGCACATCGCGCTCGGCCGAGAAGCTCGAAAAGCTGAAACCGTTCGGGCTCGATGTCGCGGTGGTGACCGGGGTCGACGGCATGGGGGAGGCGGTGAAGGCGGCGGCCGGTCCCGCGGGGATCGACATGGTCGTCGACAATATCGGTGCCGATGCGCTCGAACCGTGCATGGAGGCGATGAATGTCGGCGGCCGGTTCTGCACGATCGGCCGGATGAGCGGCGTCCATACCGCCGAGTTCAACATCGACAGGCTCGCGGAAAAGCGTCTGCACCTCTACGGGGTCTCGAACCGGCTGCGCAACGCCGCGCAGCGCGCCGAGTCGGCCAAGCGCTTTATGGCCGATCTGTTTCCGGCGCTCTCCGACGGTCGGATCAAGCCGATCGTCGATCGTGGCTTCGCGCTCGACCAGATCGCCGCGGCACAGGCCTATGTCGAGGCCGACCGCCATGCCGGCAAGGTGGTGATCACGCCCTAGCTTCGGCCACCATCCGCATCACCTGGCGCACCGCCGCCGGCACCGGCGCGATGATCGGCGTCGTGAAGCGCGCGGCGACCGCTGTCGCCGCCTGGCCCAGCGGCCCGCCGCCGATCACTACGGCCTCGGCCTCGTCGCACTCGAACGATCGACGCGCCGCTTCGGCCAGTGCTTCCACCAGAAGCGGCGGATCGGCCACCAACTCCAGCGGATCGCCCGAGGTCAGCCGAACGCCGGCATAGAGATCGGCGAGCCCGAGCCTTCCGGCATAAGCGGCGATGATCTCGACCAGCGCCGGCGTCGTCGTGGCGATGCCAAAGCGCCGTTTACCCTGGGCGGCTTCCTGCATCGACGCTTCGGCAATGCCGACCACCGGCACGCCGACCTGCCGGCGCAGCTGCGCCACTCCCGGATCGCCAAACGCGCCGATGATGATCCCGTCGATGTCACCGGCGGCGGCAAGGCCGATCTCCATGACCTCCGGCACCGCGGCGCGAAGTTCCTCGGCCTGGAGGATCATCTGCGGGCCGCGACGCGCCGTCGCCCCGCTGATCTCGGTGCCGTGCGGCGCGACCGCCTTGGCGATCGCGACCATTGCCGCGGTCGTCGCCTCGGACATGTTGGGATTGATCAGCAGAATGTGCGTCATGTCGGTCTCTTCAACAGCCTGGCGTCCGGCGGGACGGGGTCGGCGGGGAGCTGGACAGCACGGTGCCGGGCGAGCGCCTCGTCGATCAGATTGGTCAGCAGCGCCGTGAAGCCGATCGGTTCCGGCGCCGCCTCCCACAGATAAAAGCCGAACGAACCGGGGCAGGGGTTGACCTCGTTGAGCCAGATTTCGCCGGTCGCCTCGTTGCACAGGAAGTCGATGCGCGGCGCGCCGGTGCCGCCTACCGCGGCGAACGCCGCCAGCGCCCAGCGGCGGATGTCGGGGGCCTGCTGGCCGGGTAGCACCGGCTCGATCTCGCGGGTCAACGACAGCATGCCCTGGCTCGGTTGAACCAGGTTTTTGCCGCCCGATTTGCTGCCGTCGCCGCTGCCTGAGAGGTACTTTTGGCGGAAATCGAGCAACGCCTCGACCCGTTTCGGGCGCTCGATGGCCGAGCAGCGCGGCACTCCGCCAAACCGGGCGACCGAGACGTTGTATTCGACCAGATTGGGCACGAACGGCTCGATCAGCGCCTGCGTGTCGAGCCGGAAGATCGTCGCCAGGAGCGCACGCACCTCGTCGATCGTGTCGGCCTTGCCGACGCCGATGCTGCTGCCGAGATGCACCGGCTTGACGATGCACGGAAAGCCGATTTCGGCGAGCGGCGCTTCGAGCGCGCTCGCCGGCGGCAGCCCGGTTTCCGGCCGGTCGATAACGACGTCCTTCAGGAGCGGAATGCCGCTGCCGGCGAGCATGCGCTTCGTTGCGACCTTATCCATCAGCACCGCCGAGGCGAGCGTGCGCATGCCGGTATAGGGAATGTTCGCCGCCTCGAAGAGACCCTGGAACTGCCCGTCCTCGCCGACCAGGCCGTGAAACGCGAGCAACGCGACATCGAATTCGACCGGCGGCTTGCGTGAGAACATCCCGGTCTTGCGCGCGACGAGCCGGCCGCCGCGCGTACCGGCGGCGATGTCCAGAGTGACCTCGGTAAGCTTGGCGCGGGTCTCCGATGTCGGTAGATAGTTGCGGCGGTCGTCGAGGGCCGGACCGGTGAGCCAGTCGCCATCGGTCGTCACATAGACGACAAACGGATCGAAGCGGGACTGGTCGAGTGCCTGCAAGGCCTGCAAGCCGGTGACGACGCTGACATCGTGCTCGGGCGAGCGGCCGCCGAGAAACACCGCAATTCGGGTTTTCATCACCTCGTTCTATCCTACACCTCGATGATTTCCGCCAGCCTTCGAATGATCGCAGACCCAGCACCCGGCGACACCGACCTGGCGCGGCGTGATGTGAACGCCGCCGGCGCGCGATTTGCCGTGTATCGGCTTGCCGGCGGCGCTGCTGGGAGCGCGCCGGAGCTGGCCCCCGAACTGATTTGGGCGCATGGCTGGGGACACAGCCACGCTTCGCTGCTGCCGCTTGCCGAGGCGATGCGGCCGCGCGCCGATTCGCACCTCGTCGACCTGCCGGGGTTTGGCGTCTCGCCGTTGCCGCCGGAGCCGTGGGGCACCGAGGATTATGCCGATGCGATGGCGACTTGGCTCGGAAGCCTTCCGGCTCGCCAACGGATCTGGGTGGGACACTCGTTCGGCTGCCGGGTCGGGGTGCAGCTCGCCGCCCGACATCCCGAGGCGGTGAGCGCGCTCGTGTTGATCGCCGCCGCCGGCTTGCCGCCGCATCGCTCGCTGACGACGCGGCTGCGCCGATGGCCGCGCCGCCTCGCGTTCCGCGCGATGCGTGCGATGACCCCGGAGGGCCCGGCGCGCGACCGGCTGCGCGAGCGCTTCGGCAGCAGCGACTATCGCAACGCCGGGGCGATGCGGCCCGTCCTGGTCAAGGCGGTGAACGAGGATCTGAGCGAGTCGGCACGGCGTATCCGGGTGCCCGTGGTGCTGATCCATGGCGACGGCGACAGCGAAAGCCCGCCCGAGATCGCCGAGCGTCTTCACGCGTTGATTCCCGGCTCGCGGCTTCATCTGCTGCGCGGCTTCGACCATCTTTCGATCATCAGCGACGGGCGGCACCAGGTGACGCATCTCATCGGCGGGTTGCTGGAGACGCTGCGGTGAGCGGCGTTTTTGCCCTTGCCGGGTTCGCACTGTTCGCGCTGCGCCGGCTGATGACCTACCTGCATCTCTTCCAGCAGGAGGAATACGACAATCGCCGGTTCCTCGCCTGGATCGTCACCAACCGCGCCTGGGATCAGCGATTGTCTTTTGCGCTGATCGGGGTCTGGCTGCTGCAAATAGTGTTGCACACGGTGCCGCAAGGGGCGTTTGGCGCGCTCGCCGGGCTCGTTTGCGTGGCGGTCGCCGCGTTCGAGGCCGATCCGCGCAAATCGGCCAAGAAAAAGCTGGTGATGACCGCACGGGCGACGCGCATCTATCTCGTCGCCCTGGCGGTGCTCGCCGTGGTCGGCGTGGCGGCGGCGTTGGTCACCGGGCCGATCTTGCTGTGGGTGGTGCCGGTGCAGCTTGTGCCGCTGGCGCTGGTTGCCGGCAATCTGGCGCTCAAGCCGGCCGAGACGCGGACGCAGCAGCGATATTGGAACGAGGCGCAGGAGGTGCTGCGCCGCATCGCCCCGATGGTGATCGCGGTCACCGGCTCGTATGGCAAGACCTCGGTCAAGCACATCCTCGGTCATGTCCTCGAAACCGCCGCGCCGACGCTGATCACGCCCGGCAGCGTCAACACCGCGATGGGCATCGCCCGCGTCATCCGCGAGCGCCTGCAGCCGCATCACCGTTATTTCGTCGTTGAGATGGGCGCGTACGGCCCCGGTTCGATCCGCCGGCTATGCGCGCTGACCCCGCCCAAGATGGGCATCGTCACCGCGATCGGCATGGCACATTACGAGCGGTTCAAATCGCTCGAAACCGTCGCCGAGGCCAAGTTCGAGCTCGCCGAGGCCGCCGCCGCGAATGGCGGCAAGGTGATCGCCGCCGCCGAGGTGCTCGACTTCGCTGCGCCGCGCCGTTTCGCTGCCGCGCATGGCGATGCGCTGCTGACCGTCGGCGCGGCGGCAGATGCCGCAGCGGTGATCCACGCGATGCGCCAGGACACCGACGGCATCGCCGTCACCATGGGCTGGCAGGGCCGGCAATACGAGCTGCGCGCGCCGCTTTTCGGGCTGCAGCAGGGCAAGAACCTGGCGCTGGCCTTCGCCGCGGCCTGCACGCTCGGCCTCGCGCCGGAGGATGTCGTCGCGAGCCTGCGGAGCACGCCGCAGATCGCGCACCGGCTCGAGGTCAAGCGCGAGGCCAACGGTGCGACCTTGATCGACGACGCCTACAACTCGAACCCTGTCGGCTTCGCCGCGGCGCTCGAGGTGCTCGACGTGCTGCGCCGCCCCGGCGGGCGGCGCATTTTGGTGACGCCGGGCATGGTCGAGCTCGGCGCCGCGCATGACGACGAGCATCGCCGGATCGGCCGGCTCGCCGCCGACCATGTCGATGTGCTGGTCGCGGTGGCGCCGCATCGTGTCGCGCCGCTCGCGCAATCCTTTGCCGAAGCGGCGCCCGCGGCCGAGATCGTCTCCTGCCCCGGTTTTGCCGAGGCGCAGGCCTGGATGGCGCGCAACGTCGCGACCGGCGATGTCGTGCTGCTCGAAAACGACCTGCCCGACCTCTTGGAGCAAAAACTCAGGCTCTGACCGCCTTGGCGATCAGCACCGTGCCCGGAAGGCGCATCCCGGCGCGCGTCAAATAGGGGCCGTAGGCGGTTTCGGTCTCGGCGATGATTTGCTGGCGCACCGCGTCGGGCGCGTTCTTTTCCTCCATCAGCCGCCAGGCCGGACCAAACAGCGCGGCAAGCTCGGCATCCTTTTTCGGGGTCTGGCCGACAACCGTGAAGCCCTGCGGCGCGATGTCGATCGCCGAGAATCCAGCCTTGGCGAGGATGTCGCGCAGATAGGCGGGATCGCGGAACGCCATCGGTCCCGGCGCGTGCGGGTCGACGGCCGCCGGCTCGCCCAAATGATTCACCGCGATGTCGAACGGGATTTTCCAGTGCGCGTTGTCGGCTATGCTCGCCCAGACCGCCATGCACAGCCGCCCACCCTGGCGCAGCCCGGCAAACAGATTGGCGAACGCGGCGACCGGGTCGGCAAAGAACATCACGCCAAAGCGCGAGATCAGCAGATCGAAGCTGTCGGGCGCGAAGCGGTGGACCTGGGCGTCAGCCTGCACCAGCGTGATGTTGGCGATGCCGGCCTGGGCGACGTTCTGCCGTGCCTGGTCGAGCATCGGTGCGGAGATGTCGACGCCGGTGACGTGGCCTCCGGGCGCCACCGCCGCGGCAAACGGGATCGCCGTCGCGCCGGTGCCGCAGCCGATGTCGAGCACGCGCTCGCCGGGCCGCGGCGCCGCCTCGCGCTGCAGCAGATGTGCGACCTCGATGTTGCGGGCTTCCTGCAACCCGGCCCGTCCGACCCAGCGAGGCCCGGCGACCTGGTTCCAGTATTCGCCCATCGCGGTGTTGTCGGGCATGGCGATTTCTCCAGTAACGACGGGCTTCCCCAATCGGGCGGGGTTCTCTTCTTGTCATTCCGGGGCGGCCTGCAAGGCCGAACCCGGAACCCATGAACACGGACAGACCCAGCATGGCAACGTCGGTGTTCATGGGTTCCCGCTTGCGCGGGAATGACATGGT
>Ga0335074_10011797_pt1 | contig 12231 bp, 12 predicted proteins | sample Lox_Sample_23_FD_206715 | JGI IMG/M metagenome (GOLD analysis project Ga0335074, IMG submission 206715) | Soil microbial communities from Loxahatchee National Wildlife Refuge, Florida, United States - Lox_Sample_2.3 | ecosystem: Environmental > Terrestrial > Soil > Wetlands | place: USA...
AGGATCACCATGACGCCGGGTATCTGGTCGGATCGCATTTCGTCCCTCGCTGAAACGTTGAGGTCTCGACAAATGAAGTCGGGCGGGTGGGCGTATTTCGACTCTGTGCAAGAGAGCTTCGAAGCCACCTGCTTAGCTGAGCTCGCGCTTGCACCCGAAAGGCAGGCAAACAGTAGTGAGGCCATCCCGTTTCTGCTGAAATCGCAGCTTAGCGATGGCGGCTGGCCGGCGTTTCTCGGGGATTCGGACGGTAGCTGGACGACAGCGCTTGCGCTATGCACACTGAACGCGACGGGCGATTTCGCTGTAGATCGCGACAAAGCACTTCGTTGGCTCAATGCCGAGCGAGGTCGAGAGGGCCATTGGTTTTGGCGGTGGAAATTCAAAACAGTTGATCGCAACGTTCGTTTCGATCCAGACAAGTATGGCTGGCCCTGGGTTTCGGGTTCTGCAAGCTGGGTCATCCCCACCGCGTTCAGCGTCATCGCCATCAAGCAATTCACGATCTGCAATCGTTCAGAGGCGTCGGAGAAACGAATCCATCTGGGCGTCGAAATGCTTCTGGATCGAGCGTGCGTCGACGGAGGTTGGAACTCTGGAAACAGCGTCGTGTACGGGGTACCGCTACGCCCCCATGTTGAGGCGACGGCGATCGCACTCTTGGCGCTCCAGGACGAGCGGCGAAGTGAGCTCATTTGCAGAAGCCTGGCGTGGCTAGAGAAAGAAGCGGCCTGTATCGATTCTGTTTCCAGCCTTGCGTGGTGTATCCTCAGCTTGTTCGTGTACCAAAAACCGGTTGGGGGTCTCAAGAATAGATTGGCGGCGATCCTCGGAGACGGCCGCGACACGCGGAATAATGCAACTCTCGGCACTGCGCTTCTCGCGTTGAAGTGCGGCGAGATGATTCATCCATTCGTGGTGCTTCGATGACGTTCGATCGGCGAAGATTTCTTGGCTCCTCAGTGGGTGTGGCCGCAACAGCGGGGATGACGGCCGAGTGGGCTTGGCCGAAGCACTCCGTCTCGTATCGGAGACCTCGTTCGGCTGTTGCGGTGCTGAATGCCGACGGGTATTCAGAGAAGATCGAGGCGCTAATTCTGGACGGACTGCGATTGTTCCGACTAAATGTGCTGGGCCGGTCTATTCTTCTCAAACCAAATCTGGTGGAAGATTTGCCGGGACCCGTAAACACGAACGCAACTCTTGTCGGAGCGGCGGCACGATCCTTCCTTCGTCTCGGGGCCGCTCGTGTCGTGATCGGCGAAGGCCCGGGACATCAACGCGATACTGAACTTGTGGTGCATTCTGCAGGCCTGAGGCCGCATCTCAGCGAACCGAAGATCGAGTTCGTGGATCTGAACCGCGACGAGCTCAGGAAAGTGAAGCTGAAGGCCAATTACAGCGGCCTCGGAGACCTATGGTTGCCGCGCTCGGTTCTCGATGCCGACTTCGTTGTTTCGATGCCCAAGGTGAAGACGCATCACTGGGCGGGCGTCACGCTCAGCCTGAAGAACATGTTCGGCATCGTGCCGGGAATGAAATATGGCTGGCCCAAGAATCTCTTGCACTGGAGCGGAATTCACGAAAGCATTCTCGACATCTGCGCGACGATTCCGATTCACTTCGTGATCGCGGACGGTATCAGCGCCATGGAAGGCAACGGACCTCTTCAAGGAAGCGCCCGCCAACTGGGGAAGATTGTGCTTGCCGATGATCCTGTAGCGGCAGACGCGACCTGCGCGCGGCTTATGGGTTTTGATCCACTGCGGGTTCGGCACCTCGCTGAGGGGTGCCATTTCCTCGGCAACCTTCGTGAAGATCGCATCAGGATGTTGGCGGAAGGAGTGCGAACGCCGCTTCCGTTTTCTGTATTACCAGAATTTCGCTATCTCCTTGCAGCCAAGAGCTAGAGTAAGTTCTATCAGAGATCGTCGGAGTGCAGTCAACAAGGGAATAAGGAAAAGTGGTTCCCTCGGAAAAAGCACCGTGCTCCCGGCGCTGCCGATCTGCTGGACCTGAGTCCCCGTCTCTGCCCGGAAGGAATGAGGAAAAGTGGTTCCCCTCGAAGAAAACTTCAGCCAATCAGAGAGCCGGGTCTTTGACCTCCTGGGCTCCGGTCCCGCCGAGGAGGAATGAGGAAAAGTGGTTCCGTCGAAAACAAAATGCGGCGCACCCGGGCAAGGCTGATCTCTTGGCGTCCCGCGCGACGGCCTCCGCGGGGAGGAATGAGGAAAACTGGTTCCCCCGAAAAAAGAGCGGCTCCAATCCCCGCGAAGCGTGGCTCTCCGCTTCCCGGGCAGGACCGATATCGAGGGGGATGAGGAAAAGTGGTTCCGCAAGAAACCGACTAAGAAATCTTTGTGCGTTACTGAATTCGAAGTCCTCCGGAGATCCCAGGGGACTGGGCGGTTTCGCGAGAGACCGAAAAGTTGAGGAGCCCGCAAAATGATTCTGCCTTAGTATGAGGCTTCAAGGAGCCCCGGCGAGTGTTCTCCTCGATCCAAGACTTGTCCGAGAAGTTGGAGGCCGCCAAGTACGTGACGGATCCCGTGACGCTCAGGGTGATCTATCTCGCCGGCCAAATGCAGAAACCCGTCTTGGCCGAGGGGCCGCCGGGCTCCGGGAAAACAGAACTCGCCAAGGTAGTTGCTCTCGCAGCAGACACCACCATCGAACGCCTGCAATGCTACGAGGGCATCAGTGAGGAGAAGGCAATTGGCAAGTTCGATGAATCGCTGCAGCGGCTCTACCTGAATACACGGGGTGCCGCTTCCGGTGCGGAATGGGCGTCCTTGCGCCGCGACCTCCATACGCTCGAGTTCTTCCAGGAAGGACCACTGCTGCGGGCGCTTCTGTGCGAGAAACCGTGTGTCCTGCTGATCGACGAAATCGACAAAGTGGGCGAGGAATTCGAGGCGGAACTCCTTGAAATCCTGAGCGACTGGCAGATCTCCATCCCCAAGATCGGCACGATCCAGGCCAGGAGCAGGCCATTCGTTGTGCTTACCTCAAACGAAGTTCGGCGGATTGGCGACCCACTGCGGCGCCGCAGCCTGTACCTTCGGTTCGAGCATCCGACGATCGAGCGGGAGACGCGAATCCTGGAAAAGCGAACAGCCGGAACCCACATCGATTTGCATGGACAGCTTGCTGGATTCGCCCATGCGCTTCGGGGCTACACGCTCGAGAAGCCCCCCTCGATCGCGGAGATGTTGGATCTGGCCGAAGCACTGAAGATCCTGGGAGTTCACGAAATCAGCGCCGAGTTGCGGGATGTGTTGTTACCCCTTATTGCCAAGACACAGAATGACCGCAAGCGGCTGCTGTTGAGGGATGGGTTCGAGAGTCTCGTCTACGACACACAGCACTACAGCAGAGATTTCGACCAGACAGAGCGTGGAGAAGAACCGGTATGCGCAGAGCGGCGGCGCTTCTAGGCATTGTCATCACATGGAGCTCCGCATTTGCGGGCGAGCCACTCAGCGTGCGCGAGTACGAGGAGCGGTGCGTGAGCTACTACGCACGCATGTACGGTGTTTCACCGGCCCTCGTTCGAGCGATCATTCAAATCGAATCGGCCTGGCAACCAGGAGTCGTGTCATCGAAGGGCGCGATGGGCCTGATGCAACTGATGCCTGCGACGGCGCAGCACTACGGCGTAGCCCATCCGTTCTATATTCACGAAAACGTTCGTGGCGGGGTCGCCTACCTGGCGGAGCTTCAGGAGTTGTTCCATGGCGACCTTCGTCTGGTCATAGCGGCCTACGCTGCCGGCGAACACCCAGTGCTCGCGCGTGGGCTCGATTACTCGTCGGAAGAGGTTTACACCTACGTTCAACGAATCGCACAACAGTATCGCGCCGAATTGAGGCGCACAGGAGGGAAATAGCATGCGCCATCTAACGGCCTGGATCTGTACGTTGAGCTTGCTGGGAAGTGCTTCGGCACAAACGAGGCAGAATCCGACGAAGCCAACACCGCCGGTCGTCATCGCACCCGGAGCAACGCTCGATCCGGTAATCCTAACGCGCGCCAGCCTTGATGAGAAGGTGATCACGCTACGGCTGATTCCGCGAGTAGCCACCTCGATTCGGTTGCCAGAGCCTGTTAATTCGGTTGTCATTGGAGATCCGGAACACTTCCAAGCTGAGCATTCGGAACATGAGCCGGAACTCGTTACCATAAAGCCAGTTTTCACCGCACCGGCGCAAACGAACCTGCTGATCACGACTACTTTGGGGCACCAAGTGAATCTCTTGCTGATCAGTTCCGGCCAGCAGAGCGGCGGAACGCAGACGGTGGATGTATTGCTGAATTACGGCGAACCCAAGCGAGGCAGCTTCCTCATCGAAGAAAATCCTCTTTCTGCAACGCTGATCGCTGAAACACAGAAGCTTGATGTCTCAGGCAAGGCTCCCGAGTTGACGACGATTGGTCCTCAGATGACGCTAGCGGGGCTGACAAAGACAGCGCCTGCCGACACTTCGAGCGCTGTCGACGAGAAATCGGGCGCGGTGTTGGACAAATTGCTCGACCGCCAGAAACGAGCGTCGCTTCCCGTCTTGTATGGACAGCATCCGGGCGAAATCGACGCCGGGCCGCGAATCAAAGCAGGTGTCAGCGAAGTGCTCGACGAGGGACAGGAGGTCGTTGTTCTGTTTTCTGCAGTGAACCCGGCGAACCATGCGATCGAGATTCTGCCGCCACAGGTTCAGCTTGGAGGCAAGGTTAAGAAAAAGTGGACAACCGCGGAGCAGTTGCACGTAATCGATTTCCGACTGAGCACAAGGCGTTTAGGCGCGGGGCAGCGGGCGGATGGAGTTGTGGTCTTTGAAAGGCCAAGCTTCAAAGAATCGAACGAGACGCTCTTCCTGCAAATCGCCGATTCGGGCGCAGTTGATCTTCCGGCGCTGGCGCCGATCGGTTTCGGAATCAGTAGTTTTAAGGGAGGTTCAGCGCATGAAACCCGATGACACAACCAGGCGAATCGAACCGGCACAGGACCGCGACGAAAATATCCCCATCGAGCACGAGGTTGAAACTGAGGCGGCAGATGTACATGAGCCTCAGCCAACCGGATGGGCGGCGCAGCTTCGGCAGATCATGCAGCGCTCTACACAGGGGGAGGCGAAGACTAACGTCAAACGGCAGCAGCTCAAAGAAGACCGAACGAAAAGCTTCCTCTTGCTGGCCGGGCTTACGGTCGTGCTTTCGCTCGCGTTCTTTGCGATGTTCTCGACCCCCAACAGCCGAAAGGAAATTGGGAGGGCGGACCATCCCAATCTCGGCCGCGGGCGAGGCGCAGAGAACCCGGATGCAAGCCACTCAGTGACGCCTTTACTGAGCGCCGACACGCGGCGCCCGGACGACAACGCCGGCAGCCTGAGTCCGGAGGACATCCACAATACAGCGAAGCAGCGGATGTTATCGCAAGCAAGCCCTTCTTTTGGAACCGCTCCGGAGCCGCCGCCCGAGGTTCCTCGTCCAGAGCCGAGAGATTACGCTTTGAACAGGATTCAGTTTCCTTCGGAGACCCCAGAACAGACACCACCACCTCCGCCTCCACCGACTCCGAATACCGAGAAGCTCACAAAGGCGTCGCTGGTGTTCGTCAGCGCGACGTCGGGAATGCGCGGATCTGCTCCAGCAGTGAGCAGCGTCCAGCCGGCAGTGGTCGAGCGGAACTGGGAGTTTACAGTGCTTCCCGCCGGGACTCGGCTTATGGCCCGGTTGCAGACGCCGGTGAGTTCCGCGGTCAAGGCGCCGGTCGTTGCAGCCATCGAATACAACTACGAGCGCGACGGAGAGATTGTGATTCCGGCGGGATCAAAGGCATTTGGAGAGCTTAGCCAGTTTAACGAGCAAGGCTACGTCGGAATCCAGTTCCATTCGATCCAGTTGCCGGATGAAACCACGCAGAAAATTGAGGGGCATGCGGTCGGATTGCAGTATCAGCCGCTGCGGGGCGAAGTTACCGGTCGTAATACAGGCAAGAGATTTCTGGTTCGCAGCCTGACGGGCGTGGGCACGATTTTGGCCGCAACGGTTGGCGTTCAAACCGGCACCGGAATCACTGACGGGATCTCGAATAACGTTCTGCTTCGGGAGCAGGTCGCAAATAATGTGGCGAACGCTGGACAACAGCAACTGAACGAACTGGCTTATCGCCAGAACATCGTCGTGACGGTTCCGGGCAACACGCGCTTCTTTATCGTGCTGGCAAAGCCCGCCAACAGCGGGAGCGCTGGCGCGGGCCCAAGCGGTCCGGTTCCCGCCGGCAATCCCGGCGGTATTCCGAACTATGCTGCCGCCTCAACGCCGAGTGCGCAGGAACTGCGGGAGTTGCTGGAACTGAAGCAGGAGTTAACGCAGATGTATCAGCAGCAACAGAAGACCCAAATCGCACAGACTCAACCCGACCAGCAGTAGGTTCGCATTGGAGGTGGAGAAGCCTCGTTTGCCCAGCGCCCAGAATCGGTTTAAAGTAGTGCTGAGGAGAGCAGTATGTCTTCTTGGCCTGCGCTCTTCGCTGCTGCGCTCGCGATGTGGTTCGTTCTGAAGGGGCCGGCAGCGAATAAACCATCCTGGGTTCAAAGAGCTTGCCGCGTCGTGATGGTGTTTTTCCTCTACTCCGGTTTCTTGTACCTCTTGAAATGGAATTCCTTCTGGCAGTTGGTGCCTTCGGTAGACTTCGATAACCGAAATAAGGTGGAAGGTTTTCTGATCCTGATAGCGACGCTCGTGTGGATCATTGCGACCCTGCGAATCCTGTTTCGGGGTTCCAGATCCCCCGCGCTTGGTTCTGGTTCGGGTGGACTTGAGAATCGCGCCCCGCGACAGGAGAAGCTTTGGCCGTTCATCAAGAAAGTGGCTATCTACAACTATTTCTTTACCCGCAGGTAACTGAGGGTCAGATTAGGTGAACACGTAGGCTCGGCGCCGCTGTATTCTCTCGTCCACGTAGCGATCCTATCCACCGTGTACTAGCGCAGTTGCGCCAGCCAAGATTCGTTTGCGCGAGTTTTCGAATCGGGCTATTTTCCTTTCATCCCCAAGCGGGACAGAAAGGAGCAAACAATCCCGATGACGCAAAATTCTCGGTGGCGGAAGTACGGCGTTGCAGTCGTCCTTGCGACATTCGTCCTGGTGGTTCAAGCGGGTTTGATCGCCCAGAATCTGGGAACGGCCCCACAGGTCAACGTGGCCGTCCAGGGTGAACAGGCTACGCAGCCCGAAGGTACGTTCTTGAATCTGATCAACTGGATCGGCAACGTAATCGCGCCGGTCGGCGCCGGTGGCGCTGCGCTCATGGCAATCGGTGCGTTCGCCATGGGCCGCGGCTTCGCCAAATGGGTGTTCACGGCAATCGGACTCCTGATGGTCTCAGGCGTGACCCGACTGCTCGAATACTGGATTGCCCAAGGCACCGCCGGAGTCACTTAGACCTACATGCGGCGGGCGCGGCCGGGTGTCGCGGCGGCGCCTGCCTATTTACTTTTTAGAAGGAAAGTTAGAAGGAACGACCATGGCACCTCCACAACTGATTACGGACTTCATGAGATTGATGCTCCTGCTTGCGCCTTCGGCCGCCGTCATCTGCCTGGTGCTGGCGGGTCTCGGCCTGCGGCAGGGCTCCGTTCCCGACGCATTGGTAGGCGGGAACTTTGCGAAGTGGATGTTCTGGGCGATCGTGTTCCTCACCCTGCCGCAGCTCATCAGCTGGTTCCCTTCATTTGGCGTACCGGCATCTTTGCCCGGTGGAGGCATCGGCACGGGATGGATGGCGAACCTCCAAAGCGGCATCGCAAACTTTGTACAGAATTTCGTGCTGACCAGGCTCGCGACCTCCTTCGCAGCATTCTTCGTCCTGCGAGCCATACTCGACACCGTTCAGGGCGGGCATCCACTTCCTTCGATTCTCGGCGCAATGTTCCTGCTCGCGATTCAAACAACGCTGAACCTGATGAATAGCTACAACAGCGGCGCGTCAACCGCGACCGCGGATGTGCTCGATAGCGTATGGAATTATGTTGCCGGGACTCTCTGCCCCATCGCCGCTGGGCTGGCCGTAATCGGAGCAATCTGGAACTTCGTGTCACACAGGCCGGTAATGCCAATGGTCGGCGCAACTCTCGGACTGCTGACAGTCTCGTCCATCTGGAAGCTGATCACGACAATGATGTAACAGGCAAGAAATATGTCTTTCTACAACGGAATCTTGAACGTGACCAACTGGGCCGGCAACGTGATCATGCCGACGCTGGGAGCTCTTTTCATCGCGCTCGCGGTGGTCCAGTTCGCCAGGGGCTATCACCATCTGTACTCGACATGGGCCTACGGAGGATTAATGTGCCTCATGGTGTCCGGCCTCTTGCGCATGTTCGAGAAGTTCACTGGTCAGCTCGGATGGAATAACCCGGACCTCTATTGGAACTCGCTCTTGAACCTGGTCGACTGGTTCGCGAATGTCATTCTGCCCGTGTACGCCGGGATGCACGTGGCCGTGGGGGCCTTGAAGTCTGGCGGACTGTTCGAACACCAGGTACACCACCAGTTCAACCACACGCGGCATTTCCTGGGAGCCATCCTGTGCCTGTTGGTTTCGGGGCTGCTCCGGCTCGGAGAATTCTTCGTAGCAAGAGGCACGGCAGGCGTTAGCTGAAAAGGATCGCCCGATGAAAGTTGATGAAAACAACAGGGAGGGGAGGCTCATGGCACTTACGGTGACACCGGTCCCAAGAAACCTCGCGACGAAAGTTACCTTTCTGTATCTGGAGTTCGAGGATTTGTTCGTGATTCTCGGGCTTGCGGTCGTGATGAACCTGTTCGGCCGCTTCTTGCAGCGGGAAATGTTCGGCATCCCCATGAATGTTTTTCTGCAATACGTGGTTCCTGCGCTGAGCATTCCGGCGCTCATCCTCTTCAAGTATGGGAAACCCCGGGGATACCTCCAGGACTGGCTGCTTTTTCATATGAAGCCGCATGTGTATTGCGCCCTGGAGCTCGACTCGGAGCAGCGGATGGAATACATGAAGGCGGAGGATGCCTAAATGCCGGTGACACTCCGCCAATGGGAAGAATCCCTGCGCCAGCCGGCGCTTTGCGAACTCCTGCCGGTCCGAGACTATCTGGACGGATGCATCATCCGCACAAACGGTTGCTTCGTAGCAGGCTATGACGTGAGGGGACTGAACACGTTCTTCCATGCAGATGAGACGCGTAATCGAACCAAAGAACTGCTGGAGGCGCTGGTGCGCTCTTTGCCAGAAAGATCGATGCGGATGCAGGTTCGATATGAAGTGACGGACGGCCATGGCGACTTGACCGAGCGCTACGCAAAAGAACAGCGAGTCGAGAACGCAGTTCTTCAGGCCCTCGATCGGGAGCGTCTCCGATTGTGGAACACGCGCCAGTTGGAAGGCCATTACCTGCAGCGACGGCTGCATGTTTACTTCATCTGGAACCCCGATATTCACCACGACAACCCGGATTTCGAGTGGCGAAAGACACGCAAGAAGGCCAGCAAGTGGAGCCTCTCTGCAAACAAATGCATCCAGCGAACGCTACGTGAACATCAGGACTGCTTGTCGGAGTTCGAGAGTTTGATGGCTGGCGCCCAAGCCACGCTCGAAGCAACGGGGATGCAGCCGCGGCGTATGAGCGATCAGGAAATGTTTCTCGAGGTCAAGCGGGCAATGAACCCGCTCGCGAGCGATACACGGCCCTATAAGCAGGGCCTCGCCTATGAGAGTGCGCGGGCACAAATCGCGAATGTCAACATCGAGGACGGAACAGGACGACCACTTGAAAGTCGGCGGTCTGCTCTACTCCTGGGTGAGCGTCAAGGAAATGCCGGATGCAACATTCCCCGGTATCACCCGCGAGTTGGTCGCGCAGGAGTTTCCGCTCGTGATCAGCGCTGAGATCACAATCCCGGATCAAAACAAAATCATGCGGTCGTATAAGCGGCGGCTTCTCCGTATGCAGGCGGCGCAGAGAGACATCCATGGCGGTTTCAAGATCAATGTCGAGGCACAAATCGCACAGGAACAACTGATCCAGACTCTGCAGGATGTCGTTTCCAGTTCGCTGAAGGTGTGCCAGCTTAGTTTGCTTGTTGGCCTGCGAACGTCCAAGCCCATCAGCAACGCAAAGGAGCGGGAAGAAGCCGAGCGTACTCTCGCAGACCGTCGTCAGCGCGTCCTCCATGCGGTAGCTCGAATGAATGGCGCACGCGGGATTCCGGAAACGCTTGCGCAAAAGCGGATTTATATAGGGACCCTTCCGGGGATGGCGGAAGAGACCAAGCGGGAGCAGGAGTGCCTCACGCTGCACGCGGCGGACTTGTTGCCGGCCGAAGTCCCGTGGCAGGGTTTGACCTCGGCGGCGATACTGCTCGAAACCCCCTCGCGCCAGATGGTGCCGTTCTCACCGTTCGATTCAAGCCTGGGGGACGCCAACATGTTGATCATGGCCAAAAGCGGCGGCGGTAAGACCTTTATGGCTCAGTTACTGCTGCTCATGCTGGGCCGGACGGGCGCGCAGATCTCTATCCTGGAGCGCGGCGATTCCTACCGGCCCCTTGTCGAGCTCATGGGAGGCCGAGTGATCGAAGTAAATCTCGACGGCAACGAAACGCTCAATCCTTGGGATCTCCCCCCAGGTGAAAAGACGCCGTCGAAGGAGAAGACCGCGTTCTTGAAGAATCTTACCCGGCACATGATCGGCGACGCGCCGGGCTCCGATACTACGCTCGTCGATAACGTTATCAGCGAGGCGATCGGGCGGACCTACAAACGGGTTGGTCTTCGCTATGCCAATCCCGTGCCGACCTTCTCAGACCTCCGGGACGAACTCGCCCAATGGCAGGACGAAGAGAAGATGCAGCGCGCAGTCGATGAGGCAAAGCTTGCGGCGATCAAGCTGCGAACGTGGACCGAGAAAGGAATCTATAGCCGGCTGTTCGACCGCCGCACGAACATCCGTACGGAAAATAGCTGGTTGTTTTTCAATGTGGAGGGGCTCGGCTCGGATGCACATCTCGAAACCGCGATGAGCATGCTGATTGCGAATGCCATGGCGGAACGTGCTTCGGGCAGGACCGGACAACCGAGCATCACCGTGCTCGATGAGTGCTGGTCCTTGCTTGATTCGCCGGTCCTGGCGCCAGAGGTCGTGCAATTGTTCCGAACGGCGCGTAAACGGAATTCAAGCGTCTGGGGCATCTCGCAGACGCTCGAGGATTTTGTGGGGACTTCGCACCAGCCGCGTTTGCACGGGCCGGGTATCGTGAAAAACGCGAACACGAAGCTGATCGGTCAACAACCCGGAGACATGAGCGTGCTGGAGAACCAGCTCCACCTCAATGAGGTCACCCTTTCGGCCATCAAACGCTTCAACTCGCCGCAGAAGGGGCGCTACGCGGAGATGTTGCTTGTAATCGGAGAGAAGGCAGAGACGACCCAGGTTATTCGCCTCGTTCCCACGCCTGTCGACTACTGGATCTGTACAACCTATCCGCGCGAGCGTGCTTATCGATCCTGGTACTTAAAGCAGAAACCAGAGCAATCGCTTTTTGAATGCTACGAAGAGCTGGCACGGAAGTTCCCGGAGGGTCTGGCCGGACTTCCGCAGTTGCCGGAAGAACTATCTACCGCGACCAATGTCGGGCTAGCGCGTGTTTAGGAGGCACTTATGTTGCTCGTAACAGCTCTGTTCGGTGGTCTGATGCTACTGAGCGTTGAGAGCCGGCGCCGCATGGTCGCAGTCTTGCTGATTGGCTGCATCGCCGTTCTCGGAATATCGCCCCCGCCGGCGCAGGCACAGCTCCCCTTCTGCCTCCCGTGCGTGATTCAGGCAGTGCTCACCACAATCACGGTGACGATCGGAGGCTGGCTGACTCAGATCAACGGCGTATTGGGAAAGCTTTTCTCGCTCTTCACGCAGACCGTGTGGCCACTCGCGAAGACTAACCTGGCGAAATCGCAGATCCAATCGATCATCGCGCGTTTTCTTGGCGTCATCCAGTCGATCATGTCCATCAACCCACATACCGCCACGCTGCCGAATCCCGCGGCACTGGAGGCCATCATTCGCAACCGCAGCACGGCTGATCTTACTTCCGTTCCGCAAGCCTATGTGCAAACTTTCCGACCAGTGCCGCGGCCGGCGAATATCGCACCCCAGGACCGGGATCTGATCGACATGGACGATGCGATGGCGCAAGACAAC
>Ga0335074_10011798_pt1 | contig 12231 bp, 13 predicted proteins | sample Lox_Sample_23_FD_206715 | JGI IMG/M metagenome (GOLD analysis project Ga0335074, IMG submission 206715) | Soil microbial communities from Loxahatchee National Wildlife Refuge, Florida, United States - Lox_Sample_2.3 | ecosystem: Environmental > Terrestrial > Soil > Wetlands | place: USA...
CGCACAGCGAATCGAAGTCCACATCCCAGATCCACGAGGTGTCGGGCTGCTTGCCCGCGCAGTCGTTCAGGCCGAGCATGATCCGCTTGGGCTGCCCGTCGCTGAGCACGGCACGAAGCACCTCGGTGTAGCCGTTGGCGTTCTTGGCCAGCGTCAGGTACACGTCGTGCCCGGCGACTTCCACCCGTTCCATCCGCAGCTTGTTCGGGGTGACCCGTTCGATGGCACCGAACGCGTGGTCGGGCAGCCGGCATGCGGTGGCCGCGGCGAGCGCGGCGGCCGCGTTGTAGGCGTTGTACAGCCCGGGCAGCGGGATATCGAGCACCATCTCGGCGGCGCCCGCCACGGCCTGAACTCGCGACGACGCGGACCCGAGCAGGTCAATCTTGGTCAGCCGGACTCGCGGCTCGGGGCGAGCCAGGCCGCAGCCATGGCACGCCCAGTGACCGAGATGGGCGTAAAAGACGCAGTCGTAAGTGAGCTCGCCGCCGCAGCGCGGGCACCGGGGAAAGTCCGAGGTGGGGTCGATGCCGTCGCGGCCATGGCGGGTGTCCTGGATGCCGAAATAAAGCCGCGGGTTCTCAAGCTCCGGTGCGAGATATGCGACCCGCGGGTCATCGGCGTTCAGAATGAGCGTCGCGTGGGCGGGCAGGTTCCGCATTGCCCGCTCCAGCACGGACATAAGGTAAGCGGGCTCCAGATAACGGTCGAGCTGATCACGAAAGACGTTGGTGAAGACCAGCGCACACGGCCGGGTGATCTGCTTGATGATTCCGGGAAACGATCCCTCGTCAACCTCGAACAGCCCGATGGCCTGGTCGTCGGCCGGCAGATGCCCGAAACGGCCGGAACTGGCCACCAGCGAGGTCGCGAGCCCGGATAGCTGGTTCGAGCCCTCGCGGTTGAGTATCGGGCGCAATCCGGCGACCCGCATCACCTCGGCCAGCATCCGGCAGGTCGTGCCCTTGCCATTCGACCCGGTGACCAGCACCGCTCCGCGCGGAATCTCGGCGACCAGGCCGGCCAGCGTCCCCGGATCGATGGCCAGCGCCACCGCGCCCGGGACGGCTGACCCGTCTCCCTTGCCGAGCCGCCGGCTTCCGCCGCGCACGGCTTTGCCCATCGACACGGCAAAGGCGCGGCGGGCCGATGCTACCGAACTCATCTGGGCAGCCTTAATCGCAGTCAATGGTGATCGCATCTCCCCCGAATATGGCTACCGCGAGCAATATCTAAGAGGCGGTCCGTTTCCGGCCTTAATCGCCTGGGCTGAGACCTTCCCTAGAGCGGCCGGACGGAAGCCGACCGTCCCTTCCCTTTAGCAGGATTTTGCTGAACGCTGATGGTCCCGGTCGCCGTCACTGCCGCCGGATCGGCCTGCCGATCGCCACGTCCAGACCTGCGGCAACGGGGCCGCGTGCAGAGCGCGCCGGGCGGCGGCGAGGATTTCGCCGCGGTCGCCGGGGGTGAGGCGGCCATTGCCGATGGCCATTGCGGCGAGCGTCGCCTCCTTGGCCACGGCGAACGCGGCATGGGCGCGAATGGTGGTGGCCCGGTTCGGCCGAGGACCGGCCAGTGCGGCGTGGACCCCGCCGCCCGAGCAGCGGGCCATACCGCGCGCCCTGGAGGTGAGCCCATCTCCCGCGCGTCACCCCAGTTCAGAGCCCGTCCCCGGCGCGTCGGCCAACGCCGCAGGTCATGGCCTCGCATAGGCTCAAAACTTCGGAACACCCCCCTCGGCTAAGGATGGAAATTCGTGGTTGACCTGCTCATTGTCGGCGTTGTCGTTGCGGTGCCCGTCCTCTACGCGGCGGATCGCATCATCAAGGCGCGGGCGCAATCCCGCCGACTGCGCACGATGAGCGAACGGTTGGCCGCCGCCACCGTCAGAGCCGAGGAGCAACAGGAAAAACGGCAAGAGGTCGCGGAGTTCAGCGCGGCCCTGACCTCTGTCATGCCGGCGATCAAGCGGCCGCCGCTCAGCCTGCCCGACGCGCCGGCACCCGGTGGCCCACTGCCCGGCGAGTCGTCAGACGCCGAGTCGTCAGACACCGAAGCATCCGACCTCGCGCCATCGCCCAGCATGCCAACGCCCGCCGTGCCAATGGACGCCGTGCCGCCCGCCACGCCAAGGGACGCCGCACCATCGCCCACCGCACCAACGGACCCTGCGCCATCGGAAAGCGAGTCATCAGACCCCGCGCCATCGGACAGCGAGCCACCGCACAGCACCGGGCCCCATAACACCGGGCCGCACAGCACCGGGCCGCACAGCACCGGGCCGCATGGCACGGCGCGGACCAGGACCGGCCGCGCGCACACCGGGCCGCAGGATCACCCTCCTCGCCGGCGGTCGCCCCGCACCGGCGAGCACCCGGTCCGTTCCGCCGACCGCGCCGAAGGCCGGTAAGCCACCGACTGTGACCAGGGCCCCGCTTCGCTCGCTTCCCCTGTTTCATGATCCGGGTTCCTGAAACCCGCGCCACCCCAGGCACCCAGATCATGGAACGCCGCTGTCCACGGAGCCGCGGAGCGGCGCCTGGCCTCCATCGCGGCTCACCGGTCCCACCAGTAACAGCCAGGACCATGACGGAGTATGCGAATGTACCGATGGGCTGGCCGGGCGTCACCGGCTTCGACGCCGCGAACTGACGGGCATGGCAGACTCGTACACCATGATCGATTCATTCGTGAAAGAGCACCTTCATGAGCATTTGCGCTGGGTTCGCGAGGCGCTGGTCTGGAAGCTCGACGGGCTCTGCGAATACGACATCCGCCGCCCCCTGACCTCCACCGGGACCAACCTCCTCGGCCTGGTCAAGCACTCCGCGATCTCGGAGGCCAGGTACTTCGGCGAGGTCTTCGGCCGGCCGTTCCCCGAGCCCCTGCCCCGGTGGGACGACGAGGCCGCGGACGAAGCCGCATTCTGGGCCACCGAGCACGAAACTCGCGACGACATCGTCGGCCTCTACCGGCGCGTGTGGGAGCACTCGGACGCGACGATCAACGCCCTCGCCGTCGACGCTCCCGGTTACGTGCCGTGGTGGCGCGAAGAAGTGAAGCTGTTCAACATCATGGTCCATGTCCTGTCCGACGTAACCCGGCACGCCGGGCACGCCGACATCCTGCGCGAACAGCTCGACGGCGCAGTCGGGCTGCTCGCGGATAGCCCGGCCCAGCACGGCCACGACGGCGCCTTCTGGGAGGCCCGGTACGCGCAGGTCGAGCAGGCGGCCAGGGCCGCTGACCCAGCCAACGCCGCACCGCAACCGGGCTGAACCGCACGCGGCGCCGCGGCGCCGCGATGCGCCACCGCTCACCGCTCTAGGATCGCTGTATCCCGGCCCGGAGCGCAGACGCCCGGCCGGAAGCGGAGGCGACCGGGGAGATGGGAGGTGGGCGGCGCCGTGGTGAACGTGGTGATCACGGGAGGGGCCGGCTTTCTGGGGTCCCGCCTGGCCCGCGCGCTGCTGGCGGCTGGCTCGCTGGAAGTGGCGGGTGGCCAGGCGCGGCCGATATCCCAGCTGACCCTGGTCGACCGCGTGCCGGCTCCAGCGGACCTGGCCGAGGACGAGCGGGTGGCCTCGGTGAGCGGCGACCTCACCGAACTGCTGGAACCGGGATTCCCCAGGTGGAACGGGCTCGGCGACGCTGAAGTGATCTTCCATCTCGCCGCGGCGGTCAGCGGCGAATGCGAGGCAGACTTCGATCTCGGCATGCGGGCGAACCTGCGCGCCACCGAGTCGCTGCTGTCCACGTGCCGCATGCTCGGGACGAACCCGGTGCTGGTCTATTCGAGTTCGGTCGCCGTGTTCGGGGGCTCCGAGGAGCACCCGCTCCCGGCGGTCGTGACCGATCAGACCCTGCCGAACCCGCAGACCAGCTACGGAGTGCAGAAGTTCATCGGTGAGCAGTTGCTGGCCGACTACACGCGTAAGGGGTTCCTGCGCGGCCGGGCCATCCGCCTGATGACCGTGAGCGTGCGCCCGGGGCGGCCCAACGCGGCCGCGTCCGGCTTCCTGTCCGGCATCATCCGCGAGCCGCTGGCCGGCCAGCGCGCGGTCTGCCCGGTCGACCCGAAGACCGAGGTGGCGCTGGCCTCGCCGGCCAAGGCCGTCGACGGTCTGCTCTCCGCGGCCACCTCGTCCGACCAGGCCTGGGGTGGTCGCACCGCGGTCAACCTGCCCGCGCTGACCGTTTCTGTCGGGGAGATGGCCCTTGCGCTAGAACGGGCAGCCGGGCCGGACGTGAGCGCGCTGATCGACTGGGTTCCGGATCCGGTCGTGGAAAGGATGTTTGCCACCTGGCCAGGAAGGGTCCACTCCGAGCGGGCGGCCCGGCTGGGCCTCACCCCGGATCCCGACGTCGCCGCCATCATCAGCCTGCACCGGGCCGAGTCCGCCACAAGTCGGTAATGGCCAGTCCGAGGTCGGCCAGCATCCGCCGCAGCAGCGGCAGGGACAATCCGATGACATTGTTTGGATCACCGTCGATGCCCTCGACGAACGGCGCCGCGCGTCCGTCGATGCTGAACCCGCCGGCCAGCGACATGGGCTCACCGCTGGCGACGTAGGCGGCCAGCTCGGCGTCGCTGGGCGATCCGAAGCGCACCACCGTCCGCCCGACGCCGCGCACCCGCCGACCGCCCGGCTCGATGAGGCAGTGGCCGGTGAACAGCGTTGCCTCCCGTCCGGACAGCCGGCGCCACATTTCGGCCGCGTGCTCCGCGGAGCCCGGCTTGCCGAATGCCTTCTGGTCCAGGTCAAGCAGCGAGTCGCAGCCGAGCACGAGCGCGTCAGGGCGCTGGGCGGACACGGCCGACGCCTTGCGCTCGGCCAGGATCTCCACGACGGTAGCGGTGTCCAGGCCCTCGTCGGTTGTCTCGTCGACCCCGCTGACCAGGACCTCGGGATCTATCCCGGCGCCCTGGAGCACGCGCAGCCGCCCGGCCGATCCGGACGCCAGCACCAGGGCGGGCAGGGCGGGTGCAGGTCCGGGCCGCGTCACCCGGATGAGCCGGGATAGCCACGGGCCACGGTCCGGTCCAGGATGCCCAGGGTGGCTCGCAGGGCGCTTTCTGGTATCACCGGGAAGATCCCGGCCTGCTTCCACGCCGGGTCAATGGCTGACCAGTCGTAGTAGGAGGTGACGACCGTACCCTCGGCGGCGGGCTCCAGCGTGTAGCCGTAGACGTGGCCGATCTGCGGGCGGATCTGGCCGAGGATCGTCCAGGCGATCTCGCGGTCGGGTACGAACGTAGAGATCCTGACCGTCACGTCGTATTTACCCAGATCCGGGTAGTCGTTCAGGGCCTCGCGGTCCATGTGCACGACAAAGCTGTCACCGGCCGCGGCCACCGGATCTCCGGTGGCGTCCATCAGCATCCCGGAGCTGTCGATGGCTACGTGTCCCTGTGGGTCGCACAGCACCCGGAAGATGGCCGCGGGATCTGCCGCGATCGTGCGCTGGACCTCGATCCGCTCAACTGTCACGTCCTCATCTTGCCACCGGGCAGTTAGGCTCGGGGAGTGGTGAAGGCCCCGATGCCAGGCGAGACGTCGACCGGCCCGGAGGTGGCGCGGCGGCTGCTTGACGATGGCTACGTGATCGTCTCCGGCCTGATGACCGCCGCCGATGTCCGGTCGGCCGCAGCGGATCTGGGCCGGGTGCTTGAAGCCACACCGACCGGGCGCAACCCGTTCGAGGGACTGGCCACCCAGCGGGTCTATGCCCTGTTCGCCAAGACCCGGACGTTCGACCGCGTGGCCGTTCACCCGCTGCTGCTCGAGGTGCTCGATGAGGTTCTCGGGCATTACCAGCTCAGCGCGCCGGTGGGTATCCGCATCGGGCCGGGCGAGCGCGCCCAGATCCTGCATCGAGACGACGTGGTGTATCCGCTGCCGCAACCTGGCCCGCCGGTGGTGGTCAACACGATGTGGCCCCTGGATGATTTCACCGAGGACAACGGGGCGACCAGGTTCGTCCCGGGCAGCCACCGCTGGGAACCCGGGCGCGCACCGACGGCCGAGGACCCCGTCCTGACCGCCACCATGTCACCCGGCTCGGTCATGTTCTATCTCGGCAGCCTCTGGCACGGCGGCGGGGCCAATCTCACCGGCCGGCCGCGCCTGGGCGTGATCCTGGAATATGCCGCCGCCTGGCTGCGGCCGCAGGAGAACCACTGCCTGGCGGTGCCGCGCCGCATCGTCCGGCAGTTGCCGGAGCGGCTTCAGGAACTCCTGGGCTACAACATCTACCCGCCGTTCCTGGGCTACGTGGACGGCGTCCACCCCCGCCGGGTCCTGTCGGCCGACGAGTAACGGCCTGCCGAAAGACACTGCCCGGCGTGTATCAGTGACACCATTCGGTGCTCTTGGCTGCATAGGGGCGTTTGACGGGGCTTGACATTGAACGGGGGCCATTGATGGATGCCGACGTGATGTTCCTGGACTGCCCGGCGTACCGGGACCGGCCGGGCACGGTACGGTGCGGACTTCCGGCCGAGGTGGAGTACTGGTACACCCTCGGGTCAACCGACGGGCCGCTGGGGTGCGCGAAAATCCGGTGCCCGGCCGACCACGTGTTCAACGGCCCGCTCGAGTCGCTGACCTTGCCCCCCGCGACGGCCACCAGGGAAGTCGCACGCCACTAGCCCGACGGCGCGGGCGGGCGGGCGGGGCCCCGGGCGGCCGACCCGGCCCGCCCGGCCGGGGGCGGTTTTAAAGGCCGGTGGGCGCCCCGCCGGCGCGGGCGGCCGGCCGGGCCCCGGATCGGCATCCAGGTCCGGCCGGCCGGTGTGCGTTGATCAGGCCGTGAGGCCGCCGAGCCAGTTCTGCCACGCCTCGGTCTCGGTCGACGGGTCGCGGTCGTCGAAGTAGTGCGCGGTCGCGAAGACCATGTCGTTGTAGCCGTGGATCAGCATGTACATCGCGTCAACGGTACGCATGCCCACGAAGCTCGGCGAGCCCGCGAACTCCACGGTGCCGTCGACCGGCTCGATCCCCGGCACGCTGAGCCGCGCCGGCTGACCGTCCGACGCGTCCGCGCTGACGCCGACCGCCGCCGTCATGTCCGCCCACGAGTCCTTGGTGACCGGCCCCGGCAGGAACAGCGAGCCCTTCGCGATGCGCGGCGCGAAGTGCTTCAGGTAGACGGCGAGCTTCCTCATGTAGGCGCGGTCGCCGGAGGACAGGCCGTTGTACTCGGCCTCCCAGTTCTCGCCGAGGGCACCACTGTGCACGACGCGCACCACCGCGCCGCCGCCGTCACGCGCCTCGATGAGCCACTCGAAGGCCATGAACGTGCCGTCCGGGTTCTTGTCCTCCTGCGTCGCGTAGCGGTGACCGGGTTCCCAGGCCGTGATGCTGGCCGTGGACACCTCGCCGAACATGCTGAACGTGGCGGTCTTGCTGGCGCTGTCGATTTCGGTGCGCCCCATGAGCCAGGAGTCGACTCCCGGCCCCGACGTGATCGCCGCCCACACCTCGTCCGGCGTGGCGTCGACGGTGAACTCATTGCTTATCTCGAAGGGATGCGTCATGACTGCTGCTGCTCCTCTGCTGGCGGGTCGGCGTCTTCGGTGATACTCGGGTGCACCGCGACGATGAGGCGGTGCGGCCGACCAGTTTCGGTGTGATATCTGGCGATAATGTCGGCCAGCGCGTTCGTGACCTCACCCACGAACGCGGCGCGGTCAGCCGGCCTCGCGAACCGCACTTCGGCATCGAGCCCGAACGTGGCGAGCGGCTTGCTGGCCCGCGCCGCCCCGTTGATGAGCGCGCCCGTCTCCCGAAGGAGCCGCGCCGCGAGCGCGAGCAGCCAGTGCGCGGACAGCCGATCGGGCGACCGGGCCGGATCGGGCGCAACCACGGCGAGCGCGGTCGGCGAGATCACGTAGGCCGCGGCGGAAGCCCGCACCACCCGCTCGGTCATGTTGCCCTTGCGACGCTCCTCGACCAACTCCACCAGACCGTGCCGCTCAAGGGTCTTGACGTGATAGTTGACCTTCTGCCGGGCAAGCCCAAGCTGCGCCGCGAGTGTGGTCGCGGTGTGTGGCTCGGCCAGTTCCGCGAGCATCCGGGCCCGGATCGGATCGAGCGACACCTCGGCGGCTGCGGCATCCTCGATCACGGCGACATCGCGCATGGCAGAACGCTGTCACGGACAAAATTTATTGTCAAGACAGTAGATGCAGTCTTGAAGAATTTTCTTTTCGGTGGCGGTCTAGCCGTCGCTCACAGGACCTGAAGGACGATCGCGCGCAGGTCGTCGTGGGTCAAGGTGACGGGGTTGCCTTGCATACTGCTCGATCTGGCCGCCTTGGCCGCAACGTCGTCGGCATCCGCCGGGCCGATGCCGAACGCGGCCAGGCCCGGTATGCCGAGCATGGTGATGGTCTCGCGGAGCCAGGCCAGGCCGTCCTCGATGGACGCGGCGGGCTGGCCGGTCAGGCACCGGGCCGCCTCGGTGTAGCGGTCAAGGACGGGCTGGCCCGGCGGCCCGGACCGCAGCGCCCGCACGTTGGCCTCGATGACCGGGACCAGCAGCGCGGCGCAGGCCACCCCGTGCGGCACATCCGCGGTGCCGCCGATGACGGCGGCCAGGCCGTGCACCGCGCCCAGCTTCGCGTTGGCCAGGGCCATCCCGCCGAGCAGGCTGCACACGGCCATGTCGGTCCGCGCCGCCAGGTCGCTGCCGTCGGCGAACGCGGCGCGCAGTCCCGCGGCGGCGCGGCGCAGCCCCTCACGGGCCAGGCCGTCGGTCAGCGGGCTGGCCCGGACGCTGACGTACGGTTCCAGGCACTGGGTCAGCGCGTCCATGCCGCTGGCCGCGGTGACCGGCGGCGGGCAGGACACAGTGAGCTCGGGATCGACCAGCGCGACCCGAGGGATCATCAGCGGGCTGCGCAGGCTGGCCTTGACCTGGTGCGCTGGCGCGGCGAGCACGGCGTTGGCGGTCACCTCCGCCCCGGTGCCCGCGGTGGTGGGCACCGCGACACAGGGCACGGCTGGCTCGGTGATCTTCCGCCCGGACCCCACGACCTCCAGGTAATCCAGCGGGTCACCGCCGTTGGACAACAGCATGGCCACGGCCTTGCCGGTGTCGATGACGCTGCCGCCGCCGATGGCCGCGACCACGTCGGCGCCGTGCTCACGAGCGGCGGCGATGCCAGCCCGGGCCAGGTCGATCGTGGGCTCCCCGCTCACCGCGAACACCGCGGCCGGCAGGCCCAGGCCGGCCAGCAGCCCGGCATGGCGCGCCGGGTTCGCGCCGGTGCAGACCAGCACCCGCGAGCCCAGGCCGGCCAGCACCCCCGGCAGTTCGGCCGCCCGGCCGCAGCCGGCCAGAACGCGGCCGGCGGTAGCGAACTCGAAAGCGGTCATCACCCGCCGCTCGACCAGCCCTCGCCGACCGCCGGGAACACTGCGGAGAACCGGGTCGACGCCCGCGGCTCGGCCATCATCTCCGCGACCAGATCACGCCACGCCGCATAGTGCGGCGTCAGCTTGTGCGCAGCCGAGGCATCGTCGTCGCGGTAGACCTCGACCAGCACCACGTGCTCCGGGTCGGCCTGATCCTGAATGACGTCGAACCGCAGCACACCAGGCTCGCCCAGCGAAGCCTGCGCGTTGACCAGCGTCGCGGCCAGGAAATCATCGACCCGCCCGGGCCGGACCCGCGCATGAACATGAACGACCAGCATGGCCACTCAGTCTAGGGAGGCCGGGTGGAGCGGGGCGCAGGGATGGGGCCTGCGTCCCCGCTCCACCATTGACCTACCGTCCTACTTCAAATGCTTCTACCGTGCTCAGCACCGTGCCGCCGCTGACGCCGTCGATGGCGTACACGCAAGTGCGGTGCCGGGCGGCAGTGCAGGGTGCGGCGGCCGCGGCCAGGCCGTAGCGGGCGGTGGGCATGGACGGCAGCGTCGCCCAGGAGTTCGTGGCCGGGCTGTACTCCTCCACCGTGCTCAGGCCGGTGCTGCCGTTGGTGCCGCCGATGGCGTACACACAGGTGCCGTGCCAGGCGCCGGTGCAGGGTGCGGTGGCCGCCGCCAGGTAGTCGCGGGCGGCGGGCATGGAGCGCACCGTCGCCCACGAGTTCGTGGCCGGGCTGTACGCCTCCACCGTGCTCAGGATGTCCGAGCCGTTGATGCCGCCGATGGCGTACACACAGGTGCGGTGCCGGGCGCCGGGGCAGGGTGCGGTGGCCGCGGCCAGGCCGGAGCGGGCGGTGGACATGGAGGCCACCGTCGCCCAGGAGTTCGTGGCCGGGCTGTACGCCTCCACCGTGTCCAGGTCGGCGCTGTTGTCGCCGCCGATGGCGTACACACAGGTGCGGTCCAGGGCGCGGGGGCAGGGTGCGCTGGCGGCCGCCAGGTGGTAGCGGGCGGTGGACATGGAGGGCAGCGTCGCCCAGGTGTTCGTGGCCGGCCGGTACGCCTCCACCGTCTTCTTGACGCTGGTGCCGTTGCTGCCGCCGATCGCGTACACGCAGGCGTCGCGGCGGGCGTGGGGGCAGGGTGCGGTGGTCGCGGCCAGAGCCTCGCGGGCGGTGGGCATGGACGGCAGCGTGGCCCAGATATTCGTGGCCGGGCTGTACGCCTCCACCGTGTTCACCGGGACTCCGGAGGTGTTGTTGCCGCCGATCGCGTATACGCAGGCACGGTGCCGGTCGCGGGTGCAGGGCGCGGTGGCTCCGGCCAGGGGCCCGCGGGCGGTGGGATTGGAGGGCAGGGTCTGCCATACGCCCTGCGCGAATGCCGCGGTGGCCGTCACGGCGAGCAGGGCCGTCGTGAACGTGGCGGCCAGAAGCGGCCGCCGTGCCCAGCGCGGGAACCGGGCCCGGCGACTACTGGCCCGGACCGGGGAGACGGGCTCACGTTTTCCGTGCGCCCGCCACTGCGGCAGCAAGCTTTGCATCAGCGTATCCCTTTCTTTCTTTTCAGGCCATAACGATGGCGACCGGTGGGCCGAATGACGCCCCAGCGGTCTTCTCATCGTGATTAAGTCCCCGCACCGCGATGAAGCCCAAATGCCGTCTTCATGCTGTCTTTCCGCAGGTGGAGGCCAGGGCAAATTCTTTCCGGGAACGGAGTGTTCCACGAAACCGGCCGCTGGGGCCGTGTTATCCCAGCATTTGCCGGCCGAATTATCTGAATCGGTCAGCGGACGACTAGGCAGAACGGATGGCCAGCCGGATCCTGGTAGACGCGCCAGGGAATCGGCTGGCCGTCCGGGCCCGGCCGCGGGGACACGTGCTCGCCGGTGAATACGCCACCCAGAGCCACGACCCGTTCATGCGCGCTGGCCAGGTCGCTGACCAGAACGTCAAAGTGCACGATGTGCGTCCGGGCGGCCGCGCCCGGCCCCACGCCCTGGAACGAGAACCGCTGGCCGTGCGGCGGCGGCTCCAGCGTGACCCAGCCCGGATACCACTCGGCCGGCGTGCCGCCCAGCAGCCCGGCCCAGAACCGGGCCAGCTCCCACGGGTCCGGGCAGTCCAGGACGATCTCGCGGACCCAGCCGACCGGCCCGCCGGCGTCAGCGCCCATAGGCCGTCGTCAGCCCACCTGGCTGCCGGTGGCGGCCCAGTACGGGGCCCGGAGCGTTCGCTTGAGGATCTTGCCCGAACCGGTCCTGGGCAGCTCGTCGGCGAAGTCGACCGACCGCGGCGTTTTGTAGCCGGCCAGGTGCTCCCGGCTGAACGCCATGACGTCCTGTGCTGACATCGTGGTGCCCGGGCGGAGCACGATCGTGGCGTGGACCGCCTCGCCCCAGTCCGGCGACGGAATCCCGTACACCGCCGCCTCATAGACGGCCGGATGCTGCTCGAGCGCGGCCTCGATCTCGGCCGGGTAGATGTTCATCCCGCCCGATATGATCATGTCGTTCTTGCGGTCGCAGATGTAGAAGTAGCCCTCATCGTCGCGATAGGCGATGTCCCCCACCGTGTGGAAGCTGCCGCGCCGTGACTTCTCGTAGCTGTCGCGCTGCTTGTAGTACTCCTCGTAGATGCCGGTCGAGCGCACGTAGAGTTCGCCGGGGTGGTCGGGGCCGGTGCCGGTGACCTCGCGGCCATCCTCGTCGAGCAGGCAGACCTCCACCCCGGGCGCGGGCTTGCCGCACGAACCCGGCTTGCGCCGCTGGTCCTTCGGCTCCAGCACGCAGTCCACCCCGAGCTCGGTCGACCCGTACACCTCCCACAGCGAGTCCTCGGGAAAGTCGGCCA
>Ga0335074_10011799_pt1 | contig 12231 bp, 9 predicted proteins | sample Lox_Sample_23_FD_206715 | JGI IMG/M metagenome (GOLD analysis project Ga0335074, IMG submission 206715) | Soil microbial communities from Loxahatchee National Wildlife Refuge, Florida, United States - Lox_Sample_2.3 | ecosystem: Environmental > Terrestrial > Soil > Wetlands | place: USA: Florida...
GCGCATCCAGACGAGGGTGATCCAGCCCCAGATGGGCGGCAGGTACGACGTGAACAGGCGCTGGATGAAGACCGCGGCGGTGGCGTCGGCCTCGGAAACCCCGGCCGCGGTGAGGCCGAGGATAAGGCCCGCTTCCACCACACCCATGCCGCCGGGAGACGGGGCGACGCCCCCGATTATCGCGGCCAGCGTGATGACCACGATCAGGATGGGCAGGCGGAGATGGTCTCCGAATGCTCGCAGCGAGACCGACAGCGCCATGGCGACCAGCAGCTCCGCGCCGAACGAGCCGCCGATCAATAGCACCAGCTTGCCCGGGGAGCTGGCGACCTTGACGAGGTTGACCCAGACATCGCGCACCTTGGGGAGCAGCTTTTCCGCGGCCACGCGGCGCAGCCTGGGGACGGCCAGCGCCAGGCCGACCAGGAGGGCGACTGCCACCACCACGAACAGGATGATCCAGACCAGTTTCGAATCGTCGCCTGACTGGGGAGTGGCCTCAAGATGGATGGAGCCCCACGCGAACGGCAGCGACACGAGGAAAAGCACCACGGTCGCGATCCAGCTTGAGGCGGTCATGATGGCGCCCGAGCTGAGCGCCACCGTCGCGTCGTAGCCCTGTTTCTGGTAGAAGCGCACCCGGGTGGCGAAGACCGCGGGTGCGCCGCCGGCCAGGGAGCTGAACGCGTTGGCCACTTCGACGGCCACCGCCCGGCCGAACGGAAGCGGCCCGGCCACGCTGCCTACGCCTTCGACGGCGGACGCCACGTAAGCCAGCTGGGCCAGGACGAGCGCCATGATGACCCACAGCCAGTCGGCCCCGATCACGGTGTCGAAGGACCTGGAGACGTCGATCAGCACGCCGATCAGAGCCCAGCCACCGATAACCGTGCCGATGATCATGATCAGCGTCGGCCAGCTCACCCGGCGGGGCTCGGCCAGCTTCGGCAGTTCCATCGAGGCCGCCCGGGCGGCGCGCTGTCGGACCTCCTCAAGCAGGTCGCCCCGGCCCCGCAGGCTGCGGCCCAGGGCCGGATCGAGTGCCGGCTTGTGCAGTTGCCTGAGCGCGCCTTCCAGCACGTCTGGCGGCAGGGCCCGGGCTGCGGCGTCGGCGGCTCGTTCGGCGCCGACCGTCACGGCAGTGGCCGCCAGCACGCCGGCCACGTCGCGATCGAGCTCATCCGTCGACGCGCTCGCCTCGGCGTTGCGGAAGTCCGCGAGCACCGCCGTCTGCCCGGCCCGGTCGACCAGCACGGCGTCGCCGCTGATCGCACCGTGGGCGATACGTGCCCGCCGCAGGATCAGCACCTGCCGGTAGATGTCGTCGAGGGTGGTTTCGCTGACATCGGCGGCGCCAGTGTCAGCCAATACAGTGTCGGCCAGCGCGGTCCCGGCCGGCAGCCTGCAGACAAGGACCGCGTCATTGCCGGCGCCCGCGGTTCCCGCCTCGAGGACCTCGGGCACCGCGACGCCGAGCTTGTCCGCCCGCATCGTGAAGTAGGCCTCGTGCTCGACTTGCTGCAGCCGGGTGATGGTCAGGCTCGGTCCGGAATCCCGGTAGAGCAGGAACCGGCCCGCCTTGGTGAGCAGCTTGGCGTCGGCGGCATCCCTCCCGTAGACGGCGATGCGGAGGCGGCAGGGCGGCTCCCCAGTTGCCTCGTACATCGCCACCCCCCATACCTGACGTGGCATCGTGTGCACGTTGGTTGCCTGGATGCCGAGTTCGGCCAGCAGTCGGCGCACATCGTCGGTCGACGGCAGGCCGAGCGGTGAGCCGAAGACGAGCCGGACCGCAGCCGCCGCCGCCCAGCCGATGGCCAGACTGCCAAGCACGTTGAGCGGTAGCCCGTGCCCGCCGACGGCCGAGGCCAACGACACAAGCGCGATAAAGATCTCGATCAGGCGCTGCAGGCCACGAGCTAGATAGGGCAGGGCTGTCGAGGCAACCGCGGCGAACAGGGCAATCCTCAGCACCGGGAAGGTCAGGTGGTAACCGGCGATCACCACGCCGCCTGGCCTGCCGCCGGTGCTGCCGAGCAGCGCGACGAGGACCCCGCTCACCGCCGCGGCGCCGGCCGCGCTCAGCGCGATATCTCGCGCCATGGTCCAGCGGCGGGCCAGCAGGGACAGCGCCACCACGACGATGACGACGCCGAACGAACCCGCCTGGTAAACGACCGTCACGAGCCAGGTAATGCTCCATGGCGGCGGATGAATGACGGCGACAATGGCCCGGTCGATCCGGGAGTTGTAGTGGATGACAAGCAGACAGCACAGCAGCGCTAGCGCGGCGACGGCCAGGTGAATGCCGTCGCTCCCGCGCCGACGCCGCTGGCCATCTCCGGCCGGAGCGAGCAAGACCGACCGCCAGCCACGCGTGAGATCAGGCTCGGGGCCCGTGGTCTCCGATCGGGGATGGACGCCTGCGGCGCCGGTCGGCGTCATACTTTGCGGGTGAGGCGGCCGTCGTCATCAGTCAGGCTCTCCACCTCGCCGTCGGCGACGGCCCTGATGAACTGCGCGTGGTCCCGGTCGTTCTGGTCGGCGTACAAACGAGCGAACCGGCCGATCGCCGCGGTGAAGTTCGGCCCCTTCCCGATGTAGGCGTCGATGGACACCGGGTCGCCTGTGCGGGCATGGGCCCTGGCCAGGGTCTCGCCGCAGGCGGTAGCGAACTTGACCAGTCGCGGCGCGATCAGCTCGGTGGTCGGGATGATCTTCATGTCGCGGAACTGCCGCACGTAATAGTCCCGCTCGTGCAGCGAGCCCCAGCCGACGAAGATGTCGGTGGCACTTTGCACCAGCCGCTTGCCGTTGACCACTCGGGCACCGGAATGGAAATGGCTGCCGGGATGGCCCGTGACCTCGTATACCGAGGGCCCCGCCTGCTTGGCCTGGAGGAACAACGGGTCGGCGCCGCTGCGGCCCTCCAGGAGCAGCAGGTAGACCCGCATCCCCACACTGCCCACCCCGACTACCTGGCGGACGATGTCGACCAAGGTGAACCGGTCAAACAGGCTTCGCCGATCCTCCTGGAGGGTCAGCCGGTACTCGGCCAGGAGATGGTCGACGATGTCGCCTTGCTCATCGTCGCTGAGCGCGACGCGCAACGGAGGCTCCTCGGTTATCCGGGGACGCCCGTGGGCCATCGTCGTCAGCTTGGAGAACGCGCCCCGGCTGGTACGGCGGGCCCGCTTCTTCTCGATGTGGATCGAGATCCGGCCGCGGTCGGCCGGCTCGAAATACTTGATGAAGCTGCCAGCGTGGATGGCGTCGTACCAGATATCGAGCTCGGGCATTGCCGCGTACTGGCGCATGCGGGTGCGATAGGCCTCGATGCCTGCTGCCACCGCGGCATCGGCAGTCGACGCCTTGACCCGGTTCTGCCTAGCCGCGACCACCAGGCTGGCGGCGAAGCGCTCAAGGTCCCACTCGAAGGGGCCGGGCAGGGTCTCGTCGAAATCGCGCAGGTCGAATGCGAGGTTCCGCTCGGGTGTGGCCCACAAGCCGAAGTTCAGGACATGGGCGTCGCCGCACAACTGGACCATCAGCCCGCTGTCGGGCCGCGAGGCGAGGTCGCCGGCCATGACCGCCGCGGCTCCCCGGTAGAAGTTCCAGGAGGAGGCGGCCATGCGATGATGCCGGATGGGAATCAGTCCGGGATCCCGGATCTGGTTCTGGTCCAGGATCGTCTTCAGCGCGTCGTGCCCGCGTCGCTTCTCATCCCAGGACCCCAGCGTGCCCCGTGGAGCGCGCTTGCGGGCGGCCTTCCCCGATGCCTGCCTCTCCGCAGTGGTGGCCGGCAGGTCAGGCAATTTCGCCGCCGATGCCGGCGGCTCCCTCGTTGTCACGGGCAGCTCTTGCCGGCCGCGTCGAGCAGCTGGCGGGAGGTGGTTTTGACGTCGTTGTTGGCGCTGTATACCGCCGCGGATACGCTCGCGGCGGGCTCGGCCGCTTGGGCGGACGCAGCGGCCTCGAGCCTGGCCAGCGCGGACCTCAGGTTATGGATCTGCGCTGGCCACTGGGAACCGGCGGCGCTGCTGAGGCGGAGCAGATCGGCCTGAGCGTCTTGGGCGGCGGTTCTGAGCTGATCGGATGCTCCTAGCCTCACGGCCCCGAGTTTCTGCAGGGATTCGCGCAGCGAGGCGACATCTGAGCACAACGCCGCCGTGTCGGACGCCGGTGCGGCGGCCGGGCTGGACGGGCTGCTTGCGGGGGTGCCGCCTCCGGCTGGGCTGCCGGAGCTGCACGCAGCAAGCAACAGCACGAGGCCGGAAAACAGGAGGCTGTGCCAGGCTCGGCGGCTGAGTATCACGGCTGCTCCGGGACCTGCCTGATATCCATGAGCTCCAGGCCGAGCGCACGTACCCGGTCAAGCAGGGCGTGCAGGTCGGCCTGGTCCAGGTCACCGCAGAGGACGGTGGCGGTCGGCTCCACGTCGACGGCCACGTCGCTGAAGGCCTGGCGGGCCGTCGGGCCAAGAGACCCGACTATCCTGATTTCATAAGTGTGTTCGGTCACAAGGCCTCCTTCGACCGGTCGACCTCGGGGTCTTCAGTCGGACGGCGGATCGGTGCTCTGCGGACGCGACGCACGTCGACCAGGTCGAGCTGAAGCGACCTGATTCGCTCAAGCAGGCCGTTCAGGCCGGCCTGATCGACCTCCCCCCTGATCACGGTTACGCCATCGCGGTCGGTGACATCCAGGCCGGCGAACGCGTCAGAGGCGGTCTCGTCGAGTTGACCCGCGACGCGGATCTCATACCAGGCGGGCACGAGGTTCTTCTTCCACGGTCCTGTGTGCGGCTCCATACGCTCTGTTGTGTTCCAAGCTGCCACGCCACCGCCGTCCGGGCGCTCACCCGGAAGGAATGGCCTGGGCTCAAGGCTGCGAGCCCAGGGTGACCGTCGTCGTGGCCGAGCGACCCGACCTGTCGTAGCCGACCGACACCGTGTCGCCTGGCTTCTTGGTTATGGTCAACTCCTGGAGCTGGATGTTGCTCGTGGCCGCCTTGCCGTCGATGCTTGTGATCACGTCATTAGCCCGGAGCCCTGCCCTCTCCGCGGGGCCGCCCGGCGTCACCGCCTGAACAAACAGTCCCTCGGGCACTCCTGCCTGGGAGGCGGCCTCCGGCGGTATCGGCGCGGTCTGCAAGCCGAAGAAGGCGTGGGTCACCCGGCCGGTGGAGATGATCTCGTCGGAGATGGACTTGGCCAGATCGACGGGTATGGCAAAACCTAGCCCGATGCTGCCGCCGCTGGATTCGCCGGACGCACTCGGCACCGAGGCGCCTGCCGTCGGCACCCCCACCAGCTGACCTTCGCAGTTGACCAGGGCGCCGCCGCTATTGCCCGGATTGATTGAGGCGTCCGTCTGCACCGCGGATACCAGCAGGGCTGACTTGTCATTCTCGCCGGGGACCTGCACGGTCCGGTTGAGGGCGCTGACGATGCCTGAGGTCACCGTGCCGGACAGTCCGAGCGGGGCACCGATGGCCACTACCGGCTGACCGACCTGCACTGACGACGACGAGCCCATCGCGATCGCCTTGAGCTGGCGCGAAGCCGTGACCTTGAGCACGGCCAGATCGGTTTGCGGGTCACGGCCGACGATCGTGGCGGACTCGGTCTGGCCGTCGGAGAACAGCACCTCGACGGAGCCTCCGCTGCCGGCCGCGATCGCGATCACGTGGTTGTTCGTCAGGATGTAGCCGTCCGACCTGATCACCTCGCCTGACCCGGTACCGCTCCCGCTCGTCCCGTGTGCGGCGATCGTTACCACGGAAGGCACAACCTCGTTCGCGACCTGGGTAGCCTGGCACGCGCTGACCGTGGAACTACCAGAAACGCTGGCGGCGGCCGGCGACGCGGTCGTCGTTGTACTGCTGCCAGTGCATCCAGTCACGGCCAATGCGACCCCGGCTGCGACCAACGGCAACCATCGGCTCGGTCTCCGCGCTTGCTCCGGATCAGTCACATCGGCTCCCTGCTATCGCAAACACGGCATCGCAATGCGGCATCGCAAACACGGCATCGCAAACGCGGCGGCCGGTACTAGCGCACAGCCTTATCGCGCAACCCCGGCATCGCTTCACCCGAAAAGCATGAAGCCATCGAGTCTGGCTGCCGCCCGCATCGAGCACGGAGGTACGGGCAGAGGATGCGGCGCGGTGTTTGCCATGAATGAGAGCCGCCGACTTCACCCAAAACGCATGAGATCGGGTCGTGCCGGTACAGTGACCTCCGAGTATGAAGGACACACGGTGTCTGGGGGGCCGGGGCGGGCTGGCCCCATCCAGCCTGGTACTGCCCGCGGCGATGGTGCTGTCCGGGATCGTCTCCGTACAACTCGGCGCCGGCCTGGCCGACAAGCTGTTCCGCGAGATCCCGCCCGCGGCCGTGACCGGGCTGCGGCTATGGACATCCGCGATCGCGATGGCCGCCATCTCAGGAAGGGGACTGGCCCGAGCGCTCGGTGACCTGGCCGAGCGAAGAGCGTTTGCCGACGGCGTGATCGCCGGTACGTTCGGCATCTCGCTTTTGATCATGAATTTCTCGATTTACCAGGCATTTTCCAGGATCCCCCTGGGGGTGGCGGTGACCATTGAGTTCCTCGGGCCGCTGGCCGTCGCCGTCGCCGGGTCCCGGCACCTGCGGGACGTGATATGGGTCGTGCTGGCGGGAGCCGGGGTCGTGCTGCTGACCCAGGGCGGGCACGGGCACCTGGACCTGACCGGGGTGATATTCGCCGGGGTGTCAGCGGCCTGCTGGGCGGCATACATCGTGCTCAGCTCGGCGACCGGACGGCGCTTCCCCGGCTCGGCCGGCCTGGCGATCGCGATGATGGTGGCGGGGATCCTGGTCACGCCGCCCGCGGTGGCTGCCGGGGGCGGCGCGATGTTCCGGCCAGGCGTGCTGGCCATCGGGGCCTCGATCGGCATCCTGTCCTCGGTGATCCCGTACCGGCTGGAACTCGAGGCGCTGCGGCGGATGCCCATGCGGGTGTTCGGCGTGTGGATGAGCCTGGCACCCGCGGTGGCGGCGCTGGTCGGGCTTGCCCTGCTCGGCCAGCAGCTCAGCCTGGTGGAATGGCTCGCGATCGGCTGCGTGATGATCGCATGCGCCGGGGCGGCCCAACACTCGGGCGCCCAACACTCGGGGGGCACAGCATTAGCGCGGGCTTTACCATAAGGGGCGTGCCTGTCGACCTCTTCCGCACCTGGATCTCCCGCTTGGAGGACTCCAGGCTCGGCCGTCCCGTGCTCGCGCCGACGGCGCAGTCCATGCGGTGGCTCGCGCTGGCCGGGATTGTCGCCGACACCGCGATCATGTCCACCGGCGCCGCGGTCAGGCTCAGCTCATCCGGCCTCGGCTGCCCCGACTGGCCGCGCTGCAGCGCGGCTGACATCGTGGCCAGCAGGAACGCCGGCCAGACGCTGCTCAACACCTGGATCGAGTTCGGCAACAGACTGCTGAACTTCCCGCTGGTCATCCTCACCGTGCTCGTGTTCATCGCGGCTTGGCGCTTCCGGCCCGGCGGGACCCGTCGCATGGACCTGGTCTGGCTGGCGGCGATCCAGCCGATCGGCGTGATCGCGCAGATACCCATCGGCGGGCTCGTCGTGCTGACCCATCTCAACCCGATCACGGTCTCCATCCACTTCCTTGTGTCCGCCGCGATCGTGGCCGCAGCCGTCCTGCTGCACGTCAGATGCACCGAGGGCGATGGCCCGCCGACCGCGATGGTGCGAACCGATCTCCGGGTGCTGGCCGGGGCCCTGGTGGCGGTCACCGCCGCGATGCTGGCAGCGGGCACCGTGGTGACTGGCACCGGTCCGCTGGCAGGCCACGCCGACACGCCGCGGTACAAACTGCCGCTTGAGGGAGTCACCCAGCTGCACGCGGACATCGGCTGGCTGATGGCCGGCCTCGCCGCCGCGCTCGTGCTCGGGCTGCGGATGTCCGGCGCCCCGCCACGGGTCGTGCGGGCCGGCTGGATCATGATCGGGTCGCTTGGCGTGCAGGGCGTGATCGGCTACATCCAGTACTTCACCCACCTCCCGGCCGGGCTGGTCTGGGTCCATGTGACCGGGTCGGTACTGGTCTGGATCGCCGTGCTCCGGTTGTTCCTTTCCATGCGCGAGCGCGGACCGCTGCTGCGGCCGTCACCCGAGCCCATGCGGGCCGCACCCTACCGACAGCCGGAACCCCTTGACCGATAGGCTCCTGTTGTGAGCATTCAGCCGCTCGAGTGGACGGCGACCGACGAGCGCGCCGTTGATCTTATCCGGGTCCTGGCCATGGATTCGGTCCAGAAAGTAGGCAACGGGCACCCGGGTACGGCGATGAGCCTGGCTCCGGCGGCCTATCTTCTCTACCAGCGCCTCCTCCGGCACGACCCGGCGGATCCGCACTGGCCGGGCCGTGACCGCTTCGTGCTGTCGTGCGGGCATTCCAGCCTCACCCTGTACATCCAGCTGTACCTATCCGGATACGGGCTGACCCTGGATGACCTTGAGGCCTACCGCACCTGGGGCAGCATCACGCCCGGGCACCCGGAGCACGGCCTGACACCCGGCGTCGAGACCACCACCGGCCCGCTGGGGCAGGGCCTCGGCAACGCGGTCGGTATGGCCATGGCCGCACGCCGCGAGCGCGGCCTGTATGACCCAGACGCCGAGCCTGGCCGCAGCCCGTTCGACCACTACGTCTACGCCTTCATGTCCGACGGCGACATCGAGGAAGGCATCAGCCATGAGGTGTCCTCGCTGGCGGGACACCAACGGCTCGGCAACCTCATCGTCCTCTATGACAACAACTACATCTCCATCGAGGACGACACGCACATCGCCAAGTCCGAGGACGTCGCCGCCCGCTACGAGGCCTACGGCTGGCATGTGGAGCGCCTGAGCTGGCGTACGCCGAACGGTTACCACGAGGACGTCCAGGCGCTCTACCAGGCGCTTGTGAACGCTAGGGAGCATACCGAGGCGCCGTCTCTCATCGCGCTCAGCACGATCATCGGCTGGCCGGCCCCGCACAAGCAGAACACTGGTGCCGCGCACGGTTCCGCGCTCGGCGCGGACGAGGTGGCGGCGACCAAGCAAGTCCTCGGCTTCGATCCCGGGGTTGACTTCCCGGTCGAGGATGAGGCGCTCAGCCGGGCCCGCCAGGTCGCCGAGCGTGGCAAGCGGCTGCACGCCGAGTGGGAGCAGTCGTTCGTGGCCTGGAGCGATGCCAACCGCGACCGGCGGGCACTGTTCGACCGGTTGTCCGCCCGCCGGCTACCGGACGGATGGATCGGGGCACTCCCCTCGTTCCCGGCCGACCCCAAGGGCATGGCCACCCGCAAGGCCTCAGGCACGGTCCTGGGCGCGCTGGCCCCGGTGCTGCCCGAACTATGGGGCGGCTCGGCCGACCTGGCCGAGAGCAACCTCACCACGATGGAAGGCGAGCCGTCGTTCATCCCGGTGGACCACCAGACCGAGATGTGGCCAGGCAACCCGTACGGCAGGACGATGCACTTCGGCATTCGCGAGCACGGCATGGGCGCCATCTTGAACGGCATCGCGCTGCACGGCGGCACCCGTCCCTACGGCGGGACGTTCCTCGTGTTCAGCGACTACATGCGGCCGTCTGTCCGGCTCGCGGCGCTCATGGAACTGCCTGTCACTTACGTGTGGACGCACGACTCCATCGGCCTCGGCGAGGACGGGCCCACCCACCAGCCGATCGAGCACCTGTGGGCGCTGCGGGCCATCCCGCATCTCGAAGTCGTACGGCCCGGCGACGCGAACGAGACTGTCGTGGCCTGGCGGGCCGCCCTGGAACGGGCACGGCCGACGGCGCTCTGCCTTACCAGGCAGGCCCTGCCGGTGTTCGACCGCTCGCCCGGCGGTCCTGGCCTGGCCAGCGCCGAGGGCGCCGCCCGCGGCGCGTACGTGCTGGCGGGCGGAAGCGACGCCATCCTGATCGCCACCGGCAGTGAGGTCGCCATCGCGCTCGAGGCCCGTGACCTGCTTGCCGCGGACGGCGTATCGGCCCGCGTGGTGTCCATGCCGTGCGTGGAATGGTTCAACGATCAGGACGAGTCCTACCGGCGCGAGGTGCTGCCGCCAGCGATCCGCGCGCGGGTGTCGGTGGAGGCAGGCATTACCGAGCCTTGGCGGTTGTTCGTAGGCGATGCGGGCGGTTCAATCGGAGTAGACCACTTCGGCGCTTCGGCCGCCTACCGGAAGATTTATCAGGAGTTTGGCATCACCGCGGAGCGGGTAGCCGCTGCCGCACGCGACAGTCTGGCCCGGGCTAGGGCCTTAACCCAGTTACAGATGCCCTCGGCACCCAGGGAAGGGAAACAACGGTGTCAGTAGACGTTCTCGGACAGCTCTCCGATGCAGGAGTGTCGGTGTGGCTGGACGACATCAGCCGCGACCGGCTGCGCACCGGCAACCTACAGGAGCTCATCGATCAGTACCATGTCGTCGGCGTTACCTCCAACCCGACGATCTTCGCGCACGCACTGGACCACGGCACCGCCTACGACGGGCAGCTCGAGGACCTGAAGATCCGCGGCGTGAACGTGGGAGAGGCGGTCCGCGCCATCACCACCTACGACATCCGCTGGGCCTGCGACGTGCTGCGCCCGGTGGCCGACGCGACGGGCGGCCAGGACGGCCGGGTGTCGCTCGAGGTCGATCCTAGGCTGGCCCGCAAGACGGCCGCGACCATCGCCGAGGCGCGGGCGCTTTGGTGGATGGTGGACCGGCCCAACCTGTTCATCAAGATCCCCGCCACCCGCGAGGGACTGCCCGCGATCACCCAGGCCACCTCGGAAGCTATCAGCGTCAACGTCACGCTGATCTTCTCGCTTGAGCGGTACGGCGAGGTCATCGACGCGTACGTGGCGGGCCTGGAGCAGGCCGCCGCGGCCGGGCACGACCTGTCCCAGATCCGCTCGGTGGCGTCGTTCTTCGTCAGCCGGATGGACACCGAGGTCGACGCCAGGCTGGACAAGCTGAGCACGCCCGAGGCCACTGCTCTGCGCGGCAAGACGGCCGTGGCGAACGCGCGACTGGCGTACGAGCTGTTCGAGCAGCGGATCGCCACCGAGCGCTGGCAGGCCCTGAAGGCCAAGGGAGCGCAGATCCAGCGACCGCTGTGGGCGTCGACCTCCACCAAGGATCCGGCGTTCTCCGACACCATGTACGTGGTCGACCTCGTGGTGGCCGACACGGTGAACACGATGCCCGAGGGCACTCTCAAGGCTGTGGCGGATCACGGCAAGCTCCAGGGCGACACGGTGCACGGCACCTACGATGCGTCCCGCCAGGTCCTGGCCGACATGGAGAAGCTGGGCATCAGCTATGACGACGTGGTACAGGTCCTGGAAGATGAGGGCGTCGCGAAGTTCGAGGCGTCGTGGAATGAGCTGCTCGAGACGATCAAGAAGAATCTGGGGCTCTGAGTGACGTGACGGCGGAACCAGGGAACCCTGAGGGCCTGGCGCCGGCCAACCCCGGAGTCATCGCGGGACTCAACGGTGATTCCTGGCGGCACAACCCGCTGCGCGATCCGCGGGACCGCCGCATCCCCCGGGTAGCCGGGCCCTGCGTGCTTGTCATGTTCGGGGTTACCGGGGACCTGGCCCGCAAGAAGCTCATGCCGGCCGTCTACGACCTGGCCAACCGGGGGCTGCTGCCGCCGGGCTTCTCGTTCGTCGGTTTCGCCCGCCGGGACTGGGAAGACGAGGACTTCGCCCAGGTCACGTACCAGGCCGTGAAGGAGTATGCCCGCACCCCGTTCCGTGACGCGGTGTGGGAGCAGCTCAGCGAGGGCGTCAGGTTCGTATCCGGCTCGTTCGACGATGACGCCGCCTTCGACGAGCTGGCCAGGACGGTCAGGGACCTTGACGAGCAGCGAGGCACCGGCGGGAACTACGCGTTCTACCTGTCGATCCCGCCGAGCCAGTTCCCAGTCGTGGTGCAGCAGCTCAAGCGCAGCGGGCTTTCGCAGTCCAAGCGCGGCGGGTGGCGCCGGGTGGTGATCGAGAAGCCGTTCGGCCACGACCTGGCCAGCGCGCGGGAGCTGAACTCCACGCTGGAGGGGGTCTTCCCGCCGAACGCGGTGTTCCGCATCGACCACTATCTCGGCAAGGAGACGGTGCAGAACATCCTCGCGCTGCGGTTCGCCAACGAGATGTACGAGCCGATCTGGCACCGCGGGTACGTGGACC
>Ga0335074_10011800_pt1 | contig 12230 bp, 14 predicted proteins | sample Lox_Sample_23_FD_206715 | JGI IMG/M metagenome (GOLD analysis project Ga0335074, IMG submission 206715) | Soil microbial communities from Loxahatchee National Wildlife Refuge, Florida, United States - Lox_Sample_2.3 | ecosystem: Environmental > Terrestrial > Soil > Wetlands | place: USA...
CGTCCACCGTCACCAGTCTCGCAGAGCGCCTAATCCTGCGTCCTGCCGTCGCCGAGCACCAAGCTGATTCAGCCCGAAGGCGGGCATACCCACAGCTCACAGGGGGGCCAAAAATCCGCTGATTACCAGAACGGATGACCAAACCGGGTCATATTGGTAACTGACTCTGGGGGGAGTCTGCCTGCCGGAGCGTAAAAGACCGCCGGTAAGGCGCTGTCCCTGTGCGCACACCTGATGCCCGCGGCGGCGCCGGGGGATGGACCCTTCCCGGCTATCCCGAGGAACGGCCGCGGCCCGCGTCTACGGTGGATGCTGCTCGGACTGGCCGCCGTGCACCGTCTCGGCCTCGTTCACGGCGACTGCAAACCCGGGAACGTGCTGGTCGACGAGGCCGGGCAGGTCAAGCTGACTGACTTCGGGGCCGCGCTGCCAGTCGCGGAAGATTTCCCCGCGGCCGGGACGGCCCGCTACCTTCCCCCGAGCAATGGCGGGGCGAGCCCGCCACCTCGGGACCCGATGGCGGCAGCGGGTCCCGGTCGGGCACGCTGGTGATCACCAGTCCCGCGGCGGAGTCCTCCAATGCCGCCGCGTTCGCCGTGGCCTGCGGCAAGCTGCTGAGCGTGATCAGCGACGCCCCGGCCAGCGCGCAGGTCGGCGCGGGCTACTCGGGCACGCTGACCGTGTCCGGCGGCAGCGGCGGATACACCTGGGCGGCGACCGGGCTGCCGGCCGGGCTGACCGCCAGCCCGGGCGGCCCGGCCCTCACCGTCAGCGGATCGCCGCGGACGGCGGGCACATTCACCGCCGAGGTGACGGTTCACGACACCGCCCGCCCGGATGACGCCGGAACCGCGCGCGGGCTGCCTCGCGGGATGACGGCCGCACCGCACGGCGACACCCTCGTCATCGCGGGCACGCCCGCCGTGACCGGGGACTTCCCGGTCACGGTCAGCGTCAGCGACACCGAGCCGCCCGCGCAGACCGGAACGGGCCGCCTGGTCCTGGTCGTCGACGCCCCGGCGCCGTAGACGGCGCTGGGAGCGTGGGTCAGGTCGGGAAATAGAACTATGTGAGTGGCGTTTTGAATAGCTGGCCGTAGCCGTCGACTCTGACTTCGGCGCCAGCCGTGCGTAGCGCATGCCACAAAGAGGCCTGGTTCGCAGTGAGTACCGGTCGGCGGAGATCTTCTTCCAATGCGGAGATCACGCCGATGGCGCGGAGGGCGTTTCCGCCGATGAACACGGCCTGCGCGGAGGATGGCGCATGGCGGCGGACCCACTCGTAGATCTCGGCTGGGCTCGCCGCCGATCCTGTGTTGGGGTGGGGAACCTCGATCGGCGGCATCAGATGGCTAACGTGAACGACCTCGAATCCACGCTCCTGAAAGTACGCAGCGCCTTTCTGATCGAAGTCGTCAGTGAAGAAGGGAGCGTGGATCAGTGCGATTCGTTCTGCCTCCAACGCTCGGAATCCGGCCGTTGCCGCTGGTGCCGACATAAGGACGGGAATGCCATTTGAATGTTGCTCTACACGACTCACAAGTTCTTGCTCCCCGGTCGTGCCGAGAAGATAACTGCCGACCGTCCAGGCATAGATGATCGCCTGCAGGGGCAGTCTCGCCAGCAGTTCTATGGCATTTTCTGGACCGGGAGGATCGGCAAATGTCGCGAGATCAGCAAAGAAAACACGGGACGTGTGGAGGGACACGCCGTCGGGGGCCATGGTCCATAGTTCTGATTCAGATATGGCGCTGTCATCGTGCGTGAGCACCCCCAGGCGCGCCCGCCATCCATCTCCATCTAGCTGCAAATTGTTATTATTCCTCCTCATATGTTCCCCCGGTCTCTTGAACTCCAGCGTGACGTCGACAGCGAACACGGGACTCGTGCAAACAACGATGCCCCGCGCCCTCGCTGATCTCGCGCCTGATTATGTCCCCGTACCCGCCGGGTAATCGCGATCGGAGTTCGGTTGCGGACGCTCGGGCTGGCGACTCGGTTTCTAGTCCGGCGTTCATCGCGCCCGACGGATCGCCTTACGAGGCCGGGAATGTGGTGACCGCGAACGGCTGGTGCACTGACACCGCCCGGCTGCAGGCCACGGTGCGCCACTTCGCTCCGCACGGGCGGTTCACCGACCTGACCGTGATCAGCGCCGCGCCGGAGTCCGGTGTGGTGTTCGAGTTCAGCCGGCAGCGCCGGCGAAGATGTCCTCCAGCCGCCAGGGCTCCGCTGCGTAAACGCCCCCCAGGTATGCCGAAGAGTCGTCGGGGTAGATCTCCTGCGCGCCGGCCTGCAGCTCCCGCACGATCCGCTCCGCGACCACCTCGGGCGCTGTCTTAGCCGCCTCAACGTCCTTGAGCATGTCGGTGTCGATCTGGGCCGGATACACGGCGGTGACCTCGACGCCCGAGGCCCGCAGTTCCGTGCGTAGGGCCTGGCTGTAGGAGTGCACGGCGGCCTTCGCGATGCTGTAGCCCGCCAAGCCGCGCGCGGGGGCCAGAGCGATGATCGACGAGAGATTCACGACGGCGCCAGGCGAGTTCTTTATCAGGTGCGGAGCGAATGCGCGGGTCACCCGCACGGTCCCGAACAGGTTGATGTCGAGGTCCGCCTGGTAAGCGGCGAGATCGCCGTCAAGGGCGCTGCCGAAGCGGAGAGTGCCCGCGTTGTTGATCAGGAGCGTGGTGTCGCCCGCCTGCGCGGCCGCCTCGTCGACGCTCGCGGAATCGGTGACGTCGATGCGGATCAGCCGCACCCGCGGGTCCGCCGCCCACGGTACGTCGATGGCCCCGATGTTGCGGGCCCCCGCGTATACCTTCGCGGCGCCCGCCTGCAGCAGGTGGCTGACGAGTTGACGGCCAAGCCCGCGGTTCGTCCCGGTGACGAACGCGGTGCTGTTGTTGATTTTCATGTGTCTCACTTCCGCCTGTCGAGGAACGGGTCCACGCTAGGCGGGGCTGCTGATGCGGTGAATGCTCAATCTGGTCATTTTCTTGTCCGCTCGTCTCACCGCATCCGCGGTGGGCGCCGGTTGATAGCATCTGATCGTGAGCCCGCTTGAGGATGTTCTCGCCCTGGCCGGCGTGCGCGGCAGCATCTCCACGTCGATCAGCGCCGGTGAGCGGTGGGGCCTGCAGCTGGCGGCCGTGCCGGAGGCCGCGTTCCACGCCGTCACGAAGGGCGTGGCCTACCTCACCGTTCCGGGGAACCCGACCGTGCGCATGACACCAGGCGACGTGATCCTCCTGCCGCGTGGATCTGCGCACACGTTCGCCAGCGACCGGGACGTGCCGACCGTGCCGTTCGACCGGCTCGCTTACGCGCGGTCCCACCAGCCGGGACAGGTGCTGGAGATCGGCCAGCGCCCGTCGCCGACCGAGGTCCTGTGCGCGTTCTACTCGCACAACGCCACGACCAACACCCCGCTGTTCGCGCTGCTGCCAGAGTTGATCTACGTTCCCGCCGAGGCGGGCAACGGCCAGATTGCCCGTACCATCCGGCTGATGGCCGACGAGTCGGCACGCCCCGGGATGGCGTCGGCGACGATCCTCGACCGGCTGACCGACGTCCTGCTCATCCAGATACTGCGGCAGTGGACGCAGGCAAACGAGTTCACGCAGTCGTCCTGGCTGCGGGGAATGACCGACTCCGCCGTCGAGGCCGCCCTGACCGCCATGCACGCCGACCCGGCGCGCGACTGGACCCTGGAGGACCTCGCCGCCGCCGCGCACGTCTCCCGCGCCACACTGAGCAGGCGGTTCACCAAGCTCGTCGGGCAGCCGCCCAGCGCTTACCTCACTTCATGGCGCATGGACCTCGCGGCGCAGCGGCTCCGCGAGAGTGAAGACCGTGCGCACGAGATCGGCCACGCCGTGGGCTACACGTCGGAGTTCGCGTTCTCACGCGCATTCGCGCGTGCCTTCGGCCAGCCGCCACGCCGCTACCGGGAAACATTCCGGGCGCCTGCGGGCGGATCGCCTGGGCTTAGTGGTTGACGTCGGCGCCGATCCTCCCAGCACGAGGGGGTGGGGCTGGCCGGCCAGGACGGCACGGCGAGCGCGGTTGCGATTTCGGGGAGGCCGACGCGGACGTAGGTCCCTCTCGAGGACCCGGCTCGCGCGCCACGGTCGGCGTTCTGATGGCCGCCGTGGGCTTGCGCGATGGCGAAGCCGAAGCGATGCAACCCAGGTCAAGATGGTGTGCCGTATCCAGTGCGTGCTGATCTGCTGGGTGCGGAACTAGGGCAGGTGCCTGCCGATGCGGACCCACAGGCCGTCGTAGCGCCGGCGTGTCCAGCTCGGGGTCGTCGCCGGTGGTGGCGGCGATCTGGTTGATCTGCGCCAGCCGGGCGTCGTTCACGGCCCGGCGGGTCGACGTCAGGTCACGGGGCTCTTCGACGTTGCGGGCCGGGTTGTCCCGCTCGTCGATCAGGCCGTCGTCTTGCGCGTGCCGGTACAGGCAGCGCAGCGCCGCGAATAGGTTCTCGGCGGCGCTGCGGCCGCCGCGGGCGTTGCGGCGGGGCACCGCGTGCGCCTTGACGTGGGCCACCAGCTGCCGGGTCTCGGACGGGGTCGGCTCGTCGAGGCGGCGGGCGTCCCACTGCTCGACAACCCCGTTCCAGTAGGAGCCGTACGCCTTGCGGGCGCCGGCGCTGACCGCGGCCGACACCGCCGGCACCTACTCGGCGAAGACCTGGCCGAGTCAGCCTCCTACCTGCGCCACCACATGAAACTCGCCGGACGTGAAGCCCCCGTCTTCGCCGACGACGCCATCGCCCGGCTGCACCGCGTCGCCGGCGGGCTGCCCCGCGCCCTCAGCAACGCCGCCACCGTCGGCAGGCCAAGATCGACGCGCTGCTACTCGAAACCATCGACGCGCTCGCCAGCCTGTTCACCAGCCACGACGGCAGCAAAGACTGACCATCACCCTCAGGCACCGCATCAACGCCAAGTCCTGCCAGAACATGCACATCAAACGATGCCGAACCATGCAGGCAACGTGGCCGCTAACACCGTTACTCCACCTGGATCCAGCTCAGCAGGTCTTCGCGGCTTACGGAGCTGAGTAGCGCAGGATGATCGCTGGCCATGTGCCGGCGGATCGTGCCGACTATCTGATCGTCGCTGTCGCCGCGGGCCGTGAACCCGCATTCGCATCGGATGAACTTCATCTCCCGCCTCCGGTCGCTTGCCTGCACCCTGCCGCCGGGACCGGCGTCCAGCCCTCCCTTGGCTCATCCTCAGCTTAATGCCAGGATGTTGCCGTGACCTTGGCGTCCCGGCACGCGCTTGTCCGCATCCAGGTTTGTGGGCGGCTGGTCGTTGAGCGAGACGGCCAGCGGCTGGACGCGGCGCTGCCTGGCCGCCAGGGCCGCCTCATGCTCGCCTATCTGGTCATCAACCGGTACCGCCAGGTGCCCCGCGACGAGCTCGCCGAGGCGCTGTGGCGGGAACCTGACCCCGGCTCGGTGGATGCCCGGCTCAACCCGCTGCTTTCCAAGCTGCGGAAGGTCTTCGGGGCCGGGAGCATCGAGGGGCGATCGACGGTGCGCTTGTGCCTGCCGAGCGTCTGGGTCGACCTTGAGGCCGCGAACGAGGCTATCCATCGAGCCGAGTCGTCAGTCGCCCAGCAGGACTGGAGCCGGGCCTGGGGACCGGCCCTCACCGCGCTGTTCGTAGCCGAACGGGGATTCCTGCCCGGCGAAGACGCGGCATGGATCGACGAGGTCCGGCAGGCGCTGGCGGAACTGCGGCTCGGTGCCCTCGAAAGCTACGCGGCCACCACGCTCGGCCTCGGCGGAACCGAGACGGCCGCCGCCGTCCGGGCCGGGCGCCAGCTTGTCCGCCTGGCGCCGCTGCGGGAGAGCGGGTACCGCTACCTCATGCAGGCGCTGGCTGCCCAGGGCAACCTGGCCGCTGCGCTCGACGTATACGGCCAGCTCAGCGACTGCCTGCGGGAGCACCTCGGGGTCTCACCCGGGCCAGCCAGCCGGGAGTTGCACCGGCGGCTGCTCGCATCGACCTGACCGTGGGCGGCTTGGCGCCTTAGAACGCAATCGAAGCGCCAAGGTTTGGCCAATTCTCCCGCAACGTCATGCCAAGAGCCGCGTCGTAGAACAGTCCCCAACGGAAGCAATCCGCGGGAGGTTCACATGAAAACGGCATCAGGAACGAAGGCAGGGCCCGCGCATCAGGTCGGCCGCGACGAGGTACTCGCAGACCGGCGGTGGCTGGCGGCGCACCTGCGTGACCCGCACGTCCGGCTGGTCGAAGTCGACGTCAGCCCGGCTGCTCACACCGACTGGCACATAGACGGCGCGGTGCTCTGGAATGTCTACCGCGACCTGAAGGGCGCCACCTACCGGACGGCTAGCATGGCGGAACTAGAGCAGCTCGTCGCCCGTTCGGGCATTGACACCGAGTCGACCGTGATCTGTTACGGGTACGCGCCCGCCCTCGGCTTCTGGCTGCTCAAGCTCCTCGGGCACCGGGACGTGCGGATACTCGACTGTTCCAGGGACACGTGGCGCGCTGAGGGCCTGCCGTGGACGACCACGCAGAGCCGTCCCGCCGACAGCGGCTACCGGGGCCGGGGCCGCGGCGAAAGCGCGGGCATCCGGGCCGACTGCACAGCAGTGCTGGACGCCATCGGGCGGCCAGGCACCTCGTTGGTGGACGTGCGGTCGGCCGAGGAGTTCCGCGGCGAACGGTTCTGGCCCTCGGGCGGCCAGGAGCCCGGCGGCCAGGCCGGCCACCTGCCTTCGGCCGTCCAGCAGCCGCTGGACGGCCTGTACGACGACGACGGATCGTTCCGGACCGCCGCGCATCTGCGCGACGTGTTCGCACCGGACGTGCTCGACGGGGACGACGAGCTGATCACTTACTGCACCATCGGCGGGCGGGCGGCTACCGCCTGGTTCGTGCTCACTTACCTGCTCGCGCGTGACCGGGTGCGGGTCTACGACGGCTCGTGGGCCGAATGGGGCCGGCTACCTGGCGCTCCCGTCGACCGCCCGTTATCGACCGTGGCATCACCAACAGCACCGTGCACCGGAGACACTCAAGAATCAGGAGAACGTGATGGCTCTCGACCCGGACAAACTGCAAGACTTCCTCAATCGGTTCGTGGCCGACCTCGGCGCCACCTTCGCGGCGGGCAACGTGGTCGTCGGGCACCGGCTCGGTCTCTACCAGGCGCTGGCGGCCGGCCCGGCGACTGCGGCGGAACTGGCCGCCCGCACCGATACCAACGCCAGGTACGTGGACGAATGGCTGCGCGGCCAGGCAGCAGGCGGGTACGTGGAGTACGACCCCGCCGCCGACCGCTACTCGATGACCGAAGAGCAGGCGTTCGCGCTGGCCGACCCGGATGGCGGCGTGTACGCGCCGGGGGCGTTCGTGCTCGCGCTCGGCACCCTCAAGGCCGAGCCCAGGATCACCCGCGCGTTCCGCACCGGAGAGGGCATGGGTTGGCATGAGCAGGACGCGGACGTCTTCATCGGGTGCGAGCAATTCTTCCGCCCGGGCTACGTCGCGAATCTGATTCCGTCCTGGATTCCCGCGCTTGACGACGTGCCGGGGAAACTCGCGGCGGGGGCGCGGGTGATCGACATCGGCTGCGGACTGGGGGCATCGACGATCTTGCTCGCGACGGAGTACCCTAGCTCGTCGGTCACCGGCTGCGACTACCACGACCAATCGATCGAGCTGGCGCGCAAGCGGGCGGCCGACGCCGGCGTGGCCGACCGGGTCCGGTTCGAGGTCGCGTCGGCCGCGACGTTCTCCGGCGTCGGCTACGACCTGGCGGCGACGTTCGACTGCCTGCACGACATGGGCGACCCGGTGACGGCCGCCCGCCACGTCCGCCAGGCCCTGGCACCCGACGGGACCTGGCTCATCGTCGAGCCGTACGCCGCCGATGACATCGCGGGGAACCTCAATCCGGTAGGGCGGATCTACTACAGTGCCTCAACGCAGCTCTGCGTGCCGAATGCCCTGTCACAGCCGGGCGGTTTCGCGCTCGGCGCGCAGGCCGGAGAGACCGCAATCAGGCAAGTCGTCACCGACGCCGGCTTCACTCGCTTCCGGCGGGCGGCCGAGACCCCGTTCAACCTGGTCTACGAAGTGCGTCCGTTAGCTGTCCGGCAGCCCCGTCGACGAGACAGCCAGCAGGCAACCTCGCTGTCTGTCTCGCGGGCTGTTCCAGCTGGTGGAGACGCGGCTGCACTGTCGCCATGGGCCGGATTTCTACGGCCGGGTCGCGGGCGACCCGCAGATGGGCGCTCCGTGGGCGGAATGCGCGGAGATGTGTTACTTCTTCGCGCACCTGCACTGCCAGCGCCTCGGTGGATACCCCGATACCCGGTCCGGCCTCTCCCGCGAGTCAGGCCAGAACCTGGCCTGCTGGCTGGGCTGGTCGTCGCTGGCCGATACCCCAGTGCTCGCGAACCGCCGTGCTGGGCTCGTGGACTGTGCCTGGCTTGTGTCTCGGGCCTCCTGGCCCGTGCGTGGCTGTCGTTTCTGGCGCGGGCATGGGCCGGGCCTGCCCGGTGCCCGCGATCGCCCAGAGCCGGGCAGCGCCAGGCCCGTCCGCCGCTCCCATCCCGGCGGTGCGCCGCCCGGGCCCGGTGATCGCGAAGGATTCAATCATCGCGCCCTGCTGGGCGGGGAGGGTGTAGATCCTTCCCTTGTTGGGCCCTGGTGGGCGAGCTTGCCGGCCGCGGTTAGTCGTCGCAGGACGCGGTCGGCATGGTCGGGGCTGAGCCCGCACAGTTCGGCGGCCTGGTTCCTGGTGATCTGGCCGTGCGCCCAGGCGTACTGCTGGATCATCTGCTCCTGCTGCAGCGGCTCGAAGCCGTGCATCCGGACGTACACCCCGACAAGCAGGACCCCTTCGCTTCCATTCGTCATGCAGACCACCGTGACCAAGTCGCGGTCGTTCAGCGGCGCGCGACTCTCGCCCTTGAACTCAATCTCATACGACTCGCTCCCGGCTACAAGGCGGGAAACGCGCGCGGGCAGCGGTCCCCATGGCCCGGTAGTGTCGTCATGGCCGACCTCCCGTCAAGCAATCGTCGATATACTGTATATCGGCGGCATGGCGTCGGCATAGCGGCACTGCCCGATATATATCGTCGTCCGCCGATATCTGGGTCCGCGCCAGCCCGGGAGGCGATTGGCGCCGTCAGGCAAATCGCGCATGTCTGACGCTGCAGCGCGCCCGGGCCGCCTTCAACACGGGCACGCGATGACCGCGCGCTGCCGCGTCTGTGCCCGGAGAAGCCCCACGAGGACGGGTCGCCAGCGCAGGCCCGGGCTCGCGGACAGCTCGCGAGCGTCGAGCTTGGCGCAGATCGCGGTCCCGCCCTGCCAGCGCACAACACGCGGATGACGTTGGGGTGGCCAGGCGCCGCATCGCGTCCAGCATGGGCGGGGTAAGTACACGTTTCGTGCATCCCTGCCGCTGCCGAGGACGTCCCGACGCGCGCAGTCATGCCGTGCGATGTCCGAGGGGGGACTTGAACCCAGAAGTTCGCGCGTTTTCCCCGATTCTGCGCTTGAGTACGCAGATGGGGGAGAAATCCCCTGTTCGAGGATTTCATGCGAACATGATAGCGGGAGTGCTCCGGCCTGTGTCAAGCGGGGTTGCCGGCTGCGGCCCCAGGGCCGCGTGCGCGGGTACCATCCCCGGCGTGACTGCCTTGCCCGCGCTGCCAGCCGGCGCTCCCGGTCGGTTACGGCAGTCGGCGTGCCATCCAATGGGCGCCTTGCAGCGGAGCACACTGACGATGCGAGTGGTAGCGGTATGGCCGGAGTCGGCACGCGATATCCGCCGTTCGGCGTCACTTACGAATCCATTCTGATCGTCGCCTGACGAGCGCGGATCTGGGTCCTCTGCGCTTACCAGTTACTGCCTGGCAGGTGCCCGACTGTACTTCTGGCTCTTTAGGTCTGCCGCGCTGGCGCGGTGCAGCTTACGGTGATGAGGGTGAGCTCGTTGGAAGACATCAGGAGACTCAAGCAGGACGTCTCCGCGCTACGGGCCGCCCTCAGACAGCAGCAGGAGCTGTCAGCCGACGCACGGGTGACCGCCTTGTCGGCGCTGGTCCAAGCTGAGGCGGTCCTTCTGTCAGTCGAGACATACGGGGGCCCAGGGCGCTCCGGCGTCGTCCGAGACGTCGTAAAGCCCCTAACCGGGGCTATGGACGAGTTCCGGGGCGCGGCCGTAAAGCTTACTGCAGCGCTGAAACGCCTTCCTGATCGATGAGGCAGACGCTCGCCATTGGATTCTGTGGAGAGTGCCGCAGCTCTAGGAGCGTTTCCCTGGTCAGAGGAACGAATTAAGCGAGTACCCGCTTATTTGTTCGGCCGTCGTAGCCAGTGTCGTATCGACTCAGACCAACAGAACAGGCAGATCTGAGCGCGGTCGTCGTCCAAGTCAAGCGGCCCTGGAGAGACGACTAATCGGCGGTATGGCGTACGTTCTGGCTGCGGCCGAGGCGGCGCACCGGTTGCGGATCGTGGTGTAGCTCGTCTTCGGCGGCCGGCGTACGTTGCGGGCATCGTTCATCGCTGGGGCCTGCGGCGGCCCGGCCTCCCGGGTCCCGGCCTTTCCCGGAGGTGCCCCGATGGCCGCCACGTCCCACTCCGCTTCCCTCGTCCCCGTCCAGCCGACGTTCACTGATGCCGAGCGGCTCGCGCCCGCCGGTTACCTGGCCGGATACCGCGGCCTGACCCGCGAGGCATACACCCTCGACCTGCGCCAGTTCACCGGCTGGTGCCGCACCAGGTCTCTGCCGCTGTTCTCGGTCCGCCGCGCCGACATCGAGACGTTCGCCCGGGAACTGGAGGCCCGCGGGCGGGCCCGCGCGACCGTGACCCGGCGGCTGTGCACCATCGCCGGGTTCTACAAGTACGCGGTCGAGGAGGAGCTCCTCGACCACTCCCCGGCCGCGCACGTCCGCCGCCCCCGGCTGGACTACGAGTCGCACGCGACTGCCCTGGACCGCAACGAGGTCGGCGCCCTCCTGGTCGCCGCCGGGCTCGGGCCGCCCGCCGAGCTCGCGCTGATCTCGCTGCTGGCGCTGAACGGGCTGCGCGTGTCGGAGGCCACCGGGGCGGACATTGAGCACCTGGGCCTGGAACGCGGGCATCGCACCCTGGTCATCACGCGCAAGGGCGGCAAGCCAGTCACCATCCCACTGGCCCCGGGCACCGCCAGGGCTATCGACCTGGCGATCGGCGAGCGCACCGACGGGCCGCTGTTCACCGCCGCCGGCGGGAAGCGGCTGGACCGGCACGGCGCTGCCCGGATCGTTCGCCGGGTCACCCGGCGCGCCGGGATCGCCAAGCAAGTCGGCCCGCACACGCTGAGACACGCGTTCATCACCGCCGCCCTCGACGCAGGGGTCCCGCTCCGCGACGTGCAGGAGGCCGCCACCCACGCCGACCCGCGCACCACGATGCGCTACGACCGGGCGCGAACCAGCCTGGACCGGCACGCTACCTATATCGTCGCCACCTACGTAGCCGGGGCAGCGAGGTAGCGCCCGGAAGGCAGTCTGGCCGCCGACGGCGGCCAGACTGACCGCGGGCCAGGAACCTCGCTCGGATGACTACCGGACGTGGGCACCGGTAACGATCGCGAACCGCCGTTCTGGCGTCAAGAAGCGGGAAACGTGTGGGGGTGGCTTGCCGCGCAGAGGTAGATGTTCTGAGCGGCGACGCCCGGACACCAGCCCCGCAAAGCAGGCTTGCCTGATCAGCGATCGGGGCCGGGCGTGACCGTGTCGAAGCGGTTCACGTACCGATTGGCTGGGCGATAAGCCCCAGGAGGGCGTGTGGGCCTGCCCTGCGTCGTCTCGGCTGCTTGGCGTCTAGTGTCATTATTGATACTATAAGAGGGTGAGCAAGGCGGAGAAGATCATCGATCAGATGCGGCGCTCGCCACAGAATGTCCGCTTCGATGATCTTGCCAGAGTCTGCGCTGAGTACTTCGGTGAGCCCCGGCAGCAGGGCACTTCGCACAAGGTTTACAAGACGCCTTGGCACGGCGACCCCCGCGTGAACATCCAGCGCGGCAAGGACGGCAACGCCAAGGCTTACCAGGTGCGGCAGGTGCTCGACGCGATCGCCAGGATTGAGGCCGAGAACAGCGAGGAGGAGGATGACGACGATGCCTGACGCAACCCACTACACCTACCGGGTCGCATGGTCCCCTGAGGACGGC
>Ga0335074_10011803_pt1 | contig 12229 bp, 11 predicted proteins | sample Lox_Sample_23_FD_206715 | JGI IMG/M metagenome (GOLD analysis project Ga0335074, IMG submission 206715) | Soil microbial communities from Loxahatchee National Wildlife Refuge, Florida, United States - Lox_Sample_2.3 | ecosystem: Environmental > Terrestrial > Soil > Wetlands | place: USA...
CGAAGGCGCAGATCCGAACATGCTCGTGAAAATTACTGACGATCTGAATGCCACTTCGCTTCCTGCGGCGGAGAGCTTCACGACGGTGCGGTCGCCGCGCAATCTCACGGTTCTACGCGGCGTCGCCTTCACACCGACCTTCGACTTCAGCAACTATTGAAGCATTAGCTTGGTTGATCGTATTGCGGTGGTGGCGAACCTGGTTTCGCCACCACCGCTACGACATCGGCAGTGGGACCAAGAAGCGATGCCCACCCCGCAGCGGCGTCCGGAAGAAGCACGCAGCGGATGATTTTCCACCCGCTGCGTTCCAGCTTCCAAATCTCTTTCTCTTAGCGCTGCATCGCCTGAAAGAGCAGAGGTGCCGCCTCCGCCATCATTTCACCGACGACTTCGGATAGCGGTTTTCCCGGGACTGCCAGCTTCTCCGTCAGCGAACGCAAAACACGCAAGTAATGAGCCTTGGTTTCGTCGCTGATACCATCAAGGCGAGCGCCTTCCATTACTTCGATATAGCGGCGATGGACCTCTTTGATTTCATGATCTAGTGGATTGCCGTCTTTGCGCGCCATCGATTGCTCTCCGCGAAGCGCGCCAGCCGGCGCGGCTCAGTTCAATATAAATAACGGCGCGTATTGACGCTGATCAGCACGCCCATCCCGATCATCATAGCGATTAGCGAAGACCCGCCATAACTCACCAGCGGTAACGTGATTCCAACAACCGGCAGCATGCCTGTCGCCATCCCAGTGTTGATCGCGACCTGCCAGAAAACGATCCCGGTGAAGCCTATGGCAATCAACGAACCGAAGCGATCGCGTGCGTGCCGTGCAATCCAGATCCCCCTTGCTATCAGGCCGGCATACAGTCCAAGCAGCACCAGCGATCCGACGAAGCCGAACTCTTCTGCGTAAACCGCGAAGATAAAGTCGGTGGTCTGCTCGGGCAGGAAATTAAGCCGCGCCTGGGTACCTTTCAGGAAGCCCTTGCCCCATTCACCCCCAGATCCGATCGCAATTTCAGATTGGATTATGTGGTAGCCCGACCCAAGAGGATCCGATTGCGGATTGATGAAGCTGACCAGCCGCTCGCGCTGATACGGCTTCAGATAATGCCACGCCAACGGTGCCGCGAGCACCGCCCCAAGCATCAACAAGACCATCATCTGCCAATTCAGGCCACCGACGAAAATCAAGGTCGCGGTGATCAGAATCAGGATCAATGCAGTGCCTAGGTCGGGTTGCTTCAACACTAGAACCACCGGGACCATCAGCAGAAGCGCTGGGATGACCATCTGCTGCAGCCGCCATCCCCCTGGCGGCGGTTCTTCCCGCAGATAGCGAACCATCACGAGAACCACAGCCAGTTTCGCAACCTCGGACGGCTCGAGATTCAGCACACCGAGGTTAATCCAGCGCTTCGATCCGCCAGTGCTATGGCCCATCACGGCCACTACGATCAGCATCAGAACCGCTACTACATAAAAGGGATAGGCATAAGTGCCGAGCGCTTTGTAATCGAAAATCCCAACACCGATCATCAGCACCGTGCCCGCCCCGATCCAGACGAGCTGGCGCATAATCAGCGGATCGAGGCCGTGGCGTTCACCGCCCCAAGTCGCGCTGACTACGCTCAGCAGTCCCATGCCGGCCAGGCTGAGCGCGATCGTGAACACCGTCCAATCGAAATGGTAAATAATTCTCCGGTCCAACGATGCCATTCAGTTTCCGCCCCGCTCGCCGTCGCGAGTCCCCGCAAATGTTGACCTAATCCGAAGGATCGGACGGCACCGCTTCTCCTGGCTCCCCCGACCCACTCTTTGCTGGGCCTGCCGCTTCAGCGGGAATCTCCGGGGCAGCGATCGGCGGTGCGCCCTGAATAGGATTCATCTCAAAGTATTTTTCCATCACAGCTTTGACCACCGGGCCGGCCGCGCTCCCACCATGTCCCGCATGCTCGATGATGCATGCGATCGCGATCTTCGGATGATCACGCGGGGCGAAAGCCATGAACCATCCGTGATCGCGATACTTCTCCGGAAGCGCTGTCTCTTTGGTCCGCGCCCCTTGCGCTTCTTTCACCACCTGCGCTGTACCAGTCTTACCACAGACCTCAATTCCATTGATCTTGGCGCCGTGCGCTGTGCCATCTGGGGCCCCGACCACGTCGCACATTGCGCTGCGAAGATCGTCGAGCATTTGGGGGTCGATCTGGAGCTGATTTTCTACAACGGGTGGATATTCGCGCACCGTACTGCCGTCCAATGCATCGATTTCCTTGACGAATTGCGGCTGGTAGAGGGTACCGCCGTTCGCCACTTCAGACGCGAGTTGCGCCAGTTGCAACGGCGTCACTGTGACATAGCCTTGCCCAATCGCGACTGAGAGTGTCTCTGCTGGATACCACCGCTCATGGTATCTGCGCTCTTTCCATTGCGATGACGGAATCGTGCCAGTCCTTTCGTTATCCAGATCGATCCCACTTTTTTTTCCGAAACCCAGCGCGTGAGCCCATGCAGCGATGCGGTCCACCCCCAGCCGTATGCCGACGTTGTAAAAGAACACGTCGCACGATTCCACGATCGCGCGATGGAAGGCGATCTGCCCATGACCTTGCTTGCGCCAGCAGCGATACTCGCGATTCCCGTACCACATTCCACCTGGACAATTGTAAGAGGTCGTCGGCGTCAGCGTTCGCGACTCAAGCCCGGCAATGCTATCGACGATCTTGAACGTCGACCCGGGCGGATAAGTGCCTTGAATCACGCGATTTTCCAGCGGATGGCTCGGGTCGGTCGTCAGTTCCTTCCATTCCGCCGAATTAATCCCGTCGGCAAACTCGTTTGGATTGAAGGCCGGATGACTCACCATCGCCAGGATGTATCCAGTGTTGGGGTCCATCGCGACCAGCGCCCCTGCCCGCTCTCCAATAGAGTCTTCCGCCACTTTCTGCAGGTCCAGGTCAAGCGACATCACAATGCTATCGCCCGGCTTCTCCGGCATCTCCTGAAGCATCCGGAGCCGCCGTCCGACCGCGTCAACCTCAATTTCCTGGCCGCCGCTGTCACCACGCAGCGTTTGCTCCCAACTTCGCTCCAGCCCGAACTTGCCGATTTCGTCGCCCATCCGATAGTCGGGCAGACTGCGCAAATCCTTGACCGTAACTTCGCCGACGTAACCGAGCAGATGGGCTGCAAGGGAATCATAGATATAGTGACGCCGCGGAGTTACTTGCAGGCTGACACCGGGCAATTCAAGCTGATGCGCCTCAAGCGTGCTCACCTGTTGCCAGTTGAGGCGCTCAGCCACCATCACCGGTTCGTATTCCGGACGCCCATCGTCATCAGCGTCGGACAATTTCTCCTCGATCCCATCAACACCCAGCAAGGTTTGCAGCTTATTGACCGTCCCAGGCTGCATATCCTCTGGGACGATCACTGCGTCAAATGAAGGCTTGGTATCGACCAGGGGCCGGTGGCGATGGTCAAAGACGAGGCCGCGCAAGGCCGGCATCCGCTGAATGCGGATACGGTTACGGTCCGACAGATCGGCCATCTCGTGATGCTTAATGATTTGAAGGTAGTAAAGGCGGACAGTCGCGATACTCAGGATGAGGGTGATTACACCCGTCAGTATCGAGACGCGCGCGCCTAACTTTGGAACCGGCCGGCTTTTGTTCCGGCTCGCAAACTTAGCCAACGTGTGGCCCCCAGATAGCTATATCTTATTCGCGTACGCTTATCTGCCGCAATCCCAAACTTCGCTTCGCCCAACTCATGATAGCCAGCACCCAAGGTGTCAAAAACGCAGTGATTACAGCCTGAATCAATACGGGCGCTACCAAAGTGCCCGGTCGCAGTCCAGTCTGCCATCCGAGACTCACTACGTAATCAAAAAGGCCTTGGATCAACACGCCAATGAATACCACGACTATCCCAATCGCGACGCTGGTCGAAATCAGGTAGCGCGATAGCGCATAAGCTAGAAGAAACACCAGCGTCAGCACGAACGCATTGAATCCCGGATGAGTGCCTGCGAAGGCGTCTGTCGCGTAGCCAATTCCAAACGCCATCAGCGCAGGCAGCGCGCCGTGGTGTTTCATGCCCAAATCGACCGCTAGAATCATTACGAGATCCGGCACGAACATCCCGGTCGGCAGCCAGTGAGGTATCGTCGTTTGAATCGCGAGCGCGATCAGCGTAGCCGCTGAAAACAAAGCGACCAGACCCACTTAGGGCGCAGCCTTCGGATTCGCAGCGGTGGTAGTCTCGGCCGGTTGGGGCGGCCTTTCCGTCAGCACCAGTAGCTCTTCAAGCTTACTGAAATCGACCGCCGGCTTGATCGCAATATTCAAAAACAGCCCTGGCCCTTCCTGGGATACCTGTACTACCTGTCCAACCAGCAACCCACCCGGAAAGATCCCGTCCATCCCCGAAGTTATTACCGCGTCACCAGGCTTTACGTCACCAGTGCGGTCGACATACTTCATGATGAGTCCGTCGTCCATCGCGCCAGCGACAATGCCGCGCGCTCGGCTGCGCTGATCAATTGCGTCCAGTCCCGAATTATGGTCGTTGATCAATAGGACCCGCGACGCATTCGGACTGACCGTGATCAACTTGCCCACGACACCGTCGGTACTGATCACGGCCATTTCCGGACGGAGCCCCATCGAGCTGCCCTGCGACAGTATTAGTGTGCGCGTCAGCCCAGTCGCGTCGCCCCCGATGACTCGCGCCGCGACCCCCGGCATCGCAAGCGCGTCACGCAGATCGAGCAAATCAGTCAGATGGTGGTTTTCGACCTCGAGCTCGACTAGATGGGTGCGCTCAGATTGAAGTTGCGCCAAGGTACGCTTCAGACGATCGTTTTCCTCACGCACCCCGACCAGATCGATGTAATCTGAAAAAAAGCCTCGAAAATTGGCGGCGAGAGCTGATTCAGACGCTTGAAACGGCCGCAAGACCTCCATCAATACCAAGGCTGGGCGTCCTGTCCTTCCGTCCGGCGACACGCCGCTCGAAATCAGGTGCAACGCCAGCAGGAGCATCAGCCCGCCGGTTAGCACAACGCGGTTGCGCCACAGGAAGGAGCCTCTCACCTTTCACGTCCTAAGGTAGGAAGTCGATTAGACTTGCGATACGGCTATGCGAATAGACGAACGCCGATCACTCGACGGTCACGTCGCGCAGCAGCGTCAATTCATCCAGTACCTTGCCCGCGCCCATAACGACGGCCGTCAGTGGATCCTCGGCGAGCGTAACCGGGAGGCCCGTCTCTTCACGCAGCAGTACATCCAGATTCCTCAACAACGCTCCGCCACCCGCCAGCACGATCCCTTTTTCGACGATGTCGGAGGCAAGTTCCGGGGGCGTCCGCTCGAGCGCGATGCGCACCGATTCGACGACCTGATGCACCGGTTCCATCAGCGCTTCGCGAATCTCTTCGTCTGTGATTTCGATTATCTTGGGCACGCCAGCAACGAGGTCGCGTCCCTTGATTTCCATCGTCTGGATTTCATTGCCGGGATAGGCCGAACCAATGGTAATCTTGATCAACTCTGCGGTGCGCTCACCGATAAGGAGGTTATACTTTCGCTTGATATGCTGGATGATCGCTTCATCCATTTTGTCGCCAGCGACGCGCACCGACCGTGAGAAGACGACACCGGCCAGCGAGATAACTGCGACCTCAGTGGTGCCGCCACCAATATCCACGATCATGTTGCCAGCGGGCTCGGTGATTGGCAGTCCAGCCCCTATCGCAGCCGCCATCGGCTCCTCAATCAGGTAGACTTCGTGCGCTCCGGCTGATTCAGCCGATTCGCGCACCGCCCGCTTTTCCACCGCAGTGATGCCGAAGGGTACACAGATAACGATCCGCGGACGCACCAGGATTTTGCGGTTGTGCGTCTTCTGGATGAAATGCCGCAGCATGCTTTCTGTGATCTCGAAATCAGCGATCACGCCATCCTTCAATGGCCGTATCGCCACGATGGAGCCAGGCGTGCGGCCCAGCATCCGCTTAGCCTCCGCGCCGATCGCCAATACGCGGCGGCCTCCGCGCGAATCCTTCTGGACCGCGACCACCGACGGCTCGTTGCATACGATCCCGTCACCCTTGACGTAGATCAATGTGTTGGCCGTGCCTAAATCGATTGCGAGATCGTTCGAGAACCAGCGAAAAAGTGAATTGAAGACCACCGCCCTATGCCCCTTGTCCTGCCCGCACCCGGGCCTTTAACTTCACACCCCAGCCACCGCTTTACCCAAGGACTCCAGCCCACCGCAACGCAAAATATAATTCAGGAAAAGCTTGAGATTTAACGCCTACCAGAAAACTAACGGTATTCCTCCGTGGACGCAAGCAATTTCTGCGCTAATCGCGGCGAGTATCGCGGATAGTTGCACGCGGCAGCTCGACCGAATCGTAAAACTGCCATTCGCACCCGCCCTGCTTCGAACTTCTCCGCACGGAGCCCCTTGGCTGGTGCTGGCCTTAAGCTAGTACCCCCTTGGCTTCGGCTAATTGCACAAGCAAAAGCCCCTAAACTAAGATGTTCAGATGCTCGAAGGCATTCGCAAACACTCTTACTCTTTCGGGACTCGCCTCCTCCTGATCCTATTGGTGCTTCCCTTCGCTCTTTTCTTTGGCACCTCAGTTGGCAGCTACTTCACGCGGGTCAAAGCGGTCGCAACGATTAATTGCCGCCAGTTCGCTCTTATGACGCTGCCCGGATGCCAGCAAATCCTCGCCGGCGACGTCGACCACGCCGTCGTTAATATCCGCAATACCGTCAATAACCTTTACGGCGACAATGCCCAGCAGATGCTCGCCCGTATGAACCTACGCGGAACCGCAGTCGAGCAGCTTATTGATCAAAAGTTGATCGAGGATGAGGCAAACCGAATCGGCCTCTCGGTGAGTGACGACGCCCTCGAGCAAACTATCGAGTCGCAGAGCGCATTTCAGGACAACGGCCGCTTCGACGTCACCCGGTACCAGGAAATATTGCGAAGCAATGACCTCGAACCCGCAAACTATGAATCAGATACCCGCGCTCAGATGCTTAACGATGCGATGCGCCAGATGGTCACGCATGCAACGCAAATCAGTACCGCCGAGACCCGAAGCGCCTATGATCAGTTTTCGATCAAGCTTGCGCTCTCCTACATAACCGTGCCCTACACACAGTTCACGGCTGGGATTAACCCAACCGATCAGGAAGTCGCCAAGTTCTACTTGCAGAACAAGGAAATTTTCCGCGAGCCCGACCGTATCAAGATCAGTTTTATCCGCTATGATCCAGCACAGCTTGCCGCTGCTGGCGAGCCTTCAGATGAAGATATCCAGAACTTCTACGATGATAACGCCAAGACTATGTTCACCCATCCGGCCGAGGTTCATGCCAGTCACATCCTGATTGCCGTCGCCCCGGGGGCCAGCCAGAAGGACAAGGATGCTGCACGCGCCAAAGCCGAAGACATTCTCAAGCAGCTTCAGGCGGGTGCAAATTTCGCCGCTCTCGCAAAAAAATACTCGAATGATCCGGGTACCAAGAACAACGGTGGCGACCTCGGCTCATTCCCTCGCGGCGAGATGGTCAAGCCGTTCGAGGACGCTGCCTTCAGCCTCAAGCCCGGCCAGATGACTATCGTCGAGACCCAGTTCGGGTTTCACGTCTTGAAAGTCGATGATGTCGAAGCGGCTGGGACCGACGCACCCGAGCAAGTGCGCGGTAAGATAATCGCCGAACTCAGACGCAAAGCCGGAATCGAGATGGGCAAGGCAGACGTTCAGCAGGATCTCACTGCCGCCCTCACCGGCCATAGCCTGGACGAAATCGCAAAGAAGCGCGGTTTAGCCGTGGTATCGCCCCCTGAATTCGCGGCTAACGAACAAATCAAGGGTGCCGAAGACGATACGAAGCTTGGCCCTGCGGTTTTCAAGCTTGACACCGGCTCGACCTCAGCTGTCACCGACACAGACGTGCCTTATCTCGTTAACGTCATCGCTAAGGATCCGTCGCATGTCCCTCCACTGGCAGATATCCACGACTTGGTCCGTATGATGCTGATTCGCGTTACGGCGGAGACCAAGGCTCATAAGTTGGCGCAATCCATAATTGCGAAAATCGTCACGCCCGACGATTTCACGAAGGCCGCCGTGACGAATCATCTCGATATCCACGAAACCGGCGCCTTTGCACGTTCAACGGACACGATCCCCGGTCTGGGCACGATGGGCTCTGTGATCAGTCAGGCTGCCGCAACGGCCAAAGTTCCTGGCGTTTTGAAGGATCCCGCCGAGAATGACGGCAATTGGTATATCTTCGAATTGACCAGCCGGACTTTCCCGACGGACGCCCAGTGGGAAGCCGACGGTCCCGATTTCGCCAAGACTTATACCGATCAGACCCAAGCGCAAGCCTGGATGAATTTTGTTAACGACTTAAAGAGCCGCGCGCAGATCATGGTCGATCCCAATCAACTGGCTGCCACCTCCAGTTGAGCGCGCTCATCGAATTACGAAAAGCCGAAAGCAATCTATGAGCAATTCAAGCGACGACCCCGACCCCTCGCAACAGCCCTCCACTGAACCCTTTTTCTTCGACGGCGCAGGCTTGAGCGTCCTGCTGGTTCACGGCTTCGGTGGCACGCCGTATGAAATGCGTTATCTCGGCGAGCGCCTGAATACCGCCGGTGCACGCGTCCTCGGAGTCCGCTTGGCGGGGCACGCCACAACGCCGGAAGATCTTGGCGCAACGACTCATGATAACTGGTACGAGAGCACCATCGACGGCCTCGAACATTTGCGGCCCTACGGTGATCCAATTATCGTTGCGGGTCTCTCGATGGGAGCACTTCTTAGCACTCGCCTTGCCCTCGATCAGCGCGAAGCAATCGCCGGGCTCGCCCTGATGGCGCCCGCCTTTTTCATTTCCTTTCGGCAGCGAGCCGCCTTGAGCTTGATCGAACCATTCGCTCGCTTCACTGACCTAATCTATATGCGCAAAGGGGACGGCTCCGATATCCACGATCACGCCGCCCGAAGCATCCATCCGCGCCACAACCTTATGCCGGTGCGCGCTGCCCTTGAGCTCCATCAGCTTGCTCGAACGATGCGCGCGCGTCTTGGCGAGATCGTCCAGCCGACGCTGTTGATTCACAGCCGTCGCGACCATGTCTGCCCATTCGACAAAAACGTGGGCTTCGTGATGAGCCATCTCGGCTCCGCCGAAAAGCGCGCTGTAACGCTCGAGGAGAGTTATCACGTGATTACGGTGGATAGCGAAAGAGATCGAGTGGCCGACGAGGTCACCGCTTTTGCACTCCAGTTCAGCCGCACCGCCCTCGGCCTCCGCGCCACCAACTAAAGTTCGGTATATGTCGATCGCTAGTCGCCTCTTGGGCGAGTCAATTGCCACGACAGGTGCGCCTTCACCGTTGGCCATTCGCTGGCGACGATGCTGTAAACGCAGGTATCGCGTAACGTCCCATTGGCAGCGAGTTGATGACTGCGGAGAATCCCATCGAGTTTGGCGCCCAAGCGTTCTATCGCGCGGCGGCTCTGATGGTTGAAAAAGTGCGTCCTGAATTCCACCGCAATGCAGTCCAGATCCTCGAAGGCATGGCGCATCAGGAGCAGTTTGGCTTCGGAATTGGCGCCACTGCGCTGGATACTTTTCCGATACCAGGTTCCACCGATCTCAACGCGCCGGTTGATGGCATCGGCATTAAGATAATTCGTCATACCTATGGCTCTGTTCGTCGCGTTCCCGATCACGACGAACGGAAGCCATAGTCCAGCGGCTTGCTGGCCAAGCCGCTTGTCTATCTCCTCAGCCATATTCTCAGGCGCGGGAACTGACGTGTACCAAAGCTTGTAGAGCTCACCATCTTCGACCGCTTCGATCAACTCTGCGCAATTACTCTGCGCGAGCGGTTCCAGCGTGATGAGCGAGCCACGCAGTGTCACCGGTTCAAGCCAGGGCATATGATGTCCAATGCTATTGGGTCGGCAGCTCTAGCATCCGCCCTACTTCGGCGCTTCGTAGTGTTCCTCGATCAAATACCGCACATCCGGACGCCCAAGAACTTCGATGAAGCAGATTTGTTCGGCTGCATTTAGATCGATGATCAAGTTTCCTTCGATAGCCTGTAATTCCACTACACTCGCCACCTTTACTTCAGCCGCGGTCGCAAAGCTGGCGCAATTGTCGTCACCGCAATCGCAGATCGATTCCATCCGCGCTGCGCGCAACTGACCGATGAGTGGGTCGGCACCTGCCTCTTTCAAAAGGTATGCGATCTCCTCGACCAAGTCCGGCAACACGTCACTTATCAGCGGCTTTTCCATTTCTCTCGTAGCTCAGTCAAAGGTTGTCGCGATCTAACCAAATCTACTGCCAAGCACCTATACCCCGCGCTTGTCCGGGTCCCAGATATATTTGTGCATTTGTAATTGCATGCGGGCGGGGAGGCGATCCTCGAGTATCCAGTTCGCCAGCGTGACTGGTTTGATCAGCCCAAACGCGGGACTCATCAGGACCGCGTTGACTCTTCCTTCGAGCCGGTACTCACTGAGAACACTGCGCGCCCATTCGTAATCGCGGCGGCTCGCGATCACAAATTTCACTTCGTCTCGCCCATTCAGATGCTCGATATTCGTCCAAAGGTTCCGTTCCACCTCGCCGCTATCCGGGCATTTGAGGTCCACGATCCTGATCACATGAGGGTCAAGCGTACTGATATCGCGCTCGCCCGAAGTCTCTACCAGCACTTCGTAGTTTTCAACTAGTAGAGCCTTGATAAGCGCATGTATCCCTTGCTGCAGTAGTGGCTCGCCGCCCGTAAGCTCTACAAGCTGGCACCCGTAGCTGCGCACGCGCTCTATCACTGCCGGGATTTCCATCTGCGCGCCTTCGTAAAACGCGTACGCAGTATCACACCAGGCGCAGCGCAGATTACATCCGGTAAGGCGCACGAAGACGCATGGCCGCCCTGCCCAGGTCGATTCACCCTGGATGCTGTAGAAAATCTCGTTGACCCGCACCCGCGCCATCTACGCCAACGTCTTGCGTGCCGACTGTTGGGCTTCTTCCATCACCAGCTTGAGCGGAGCATCCGCCGCCAGCGCGGCCTTATGGCAGTCGTCATATTCAGGAGAGAGCGTCAGGGCCTCGCCTTCCATCCCGGATACTTTAACCCGAATCGGCCCAAATCGTGTCGCAACCTCGATTACTTCTCGGGCAAGCTTGAGCCGTCCGACGGTATGGTACCTCAGCCCGATAGTGGTAGTCTCACGAAAGATCGTGTCGGCTACTCGTTCACGTAAGGCTGGCTCCGTTAGCACCGTCAGCAAGATCGCAGGGCGTCCCTTTTTCATCACGATCGGAGTGAAGCTAACGTCACGCGCGCCGGCAGCGAATAGTCGCCCGCTCAGGTGGTCATAAATCTGAGGATTAAGATCATCTATATTGGCCGCGATTTCGATCAACTCATCGGTCGCGAATCCACTCCAAGTATTGCCAATTAAAAGTCGTAGGACGTTCGGCCTATCGTCGAAATGCTTGGTGCCCGCGCCATAGCCGATCCGCCCTATCGCGAAGGTCAGCGGCAGTGACGCCGGCCTGGCCAGAGCCTTAACGATTGCCGCACCGGTGGGAGTCACCATCTCGGAGGGTCCGTCACCGAGCCTGATCGGAAAGCCAGTCAGTAACTCAGCTGTGGCCGGAGGCGGCACCGGAATAATCCCGTGCTGCGATCGTGCGAAGCCTGATCCCATCGGCAATGGTGAGACCAAAAGTTCGCTTACGCCGAGATAGTCGAGGCCCCAAGCAGCCGCCACGATATCGATGATAGAATCGACAGCGCCAACTTCATGGAAGTGCACCTCGTCAGGGGTCGTCTGATGAACTTTTGCCTCGGCGATCGCCAGCGCTTCAAAAATCGCGACCGCCGTCGCACTGACGCGCGGCGCCAACCCTGCACTCTCGACCATCCGGCGAATCTCCGCAAAATGGCGCTCCGGCTGGCGCTCGAAGACCTCGACCTCGAACTTGGCCGCTGCAATTCCGCTTACATCCTTACGCCGGATTCCCAGCCTGTAGCCACCCATCCCGAGGCTCGCGGCGACGCGCTCAAGTTCGCCGAAATCGGCCCCACAATCGATCAAGGCGCCGGCCACCATATCGCCGCTCAGCCCTGAAAAGGCATCAAGATATCCCG
>Ga0335074_10011804_pt1 | contig 12229 bp, 7 predicted proteins | sample Lox_Sample_23_FD_206715 | JGI IMG/M metagenome (GOLD analysis project Ga0335074, IMG submission 206715) | Soil microbial communities from Loxahatchee National Wildlife Refuge, Florida, United States - Lox_Sample_2.3 | ecosystem: Environmental > Terrestrial > Soil > Wetlands | place: USA: Florida...
ACCGTTGCCAAAGGTTCCTGCAAACTCTTCAGAGTCGACACGCATTGCTCGTGGTATTGGTCATCTGCATCCACGAGAGCCACGAGGGGCCCCGCATCCACCAAGATCACCGGGAGCCCCGTCGGCTCTTTAGCAGGGCGGCGAACTGACGGCCCGCTCCCGCCGAGCGTTTTCGGTTTCCGCCGTGGACAATTCCAATCAAATCCGCAACCATTTCATAAGGCGATCCGGCTGGTTCCTGCTCTTCAATCCATGTCTCGATAGCCTGGCGAATCACCTCCGACGCGGACACCTGCTTGCGGCGCGCAATGCGGGCGATACGCTGCCGGGTTTCCTTATCCACCCTTAATGTCACTGGCGATGGCATAACATTACCTCGAAGGCTTATTTTGGCGTATTACGATTCGTAATACAAGAAGCTTGCGCGGGGCCTGGAGGCCCACGCTTCGACAAGCACCAGAGCCTGATTCAGCGAAGCGGTTATGGCTACAGCAGCGGTTCGCCGGTGTTGCGGGCGATGATGGCGCGGGTTTCGTCGCGCAAGCGGACGACCTCGTGCCAGTCGTCGCCGACGTTGGGAGTGGGCCTCACGAGCGGGCCGAACGTAACCGTAATCCTGCCGGGCTTTGGCAGGCGGGTTTCGTCGCGCAAGATCCGGCGTGCGCCCCGAATCGCCACGGGGCAAATTGGGCGCTGCGTGATCGCGGCTGCCTTGAATGCTCCGAGATGGAACGGCCTGATCCCGACGGACGGCGTAAATGTGCCCTCTGGATAGATCGCGACCGATTCTCCGTGCAACAGCGCAGCGTCCACTTCGTTCGCAAGCTTGATGCGCTCCTCCGGATCGCTGCGATCGAACGCCAATTGCCCGGTCCGCCTCACGATTAAGTTGATAAAAGGCATTTTCAGCGTTTCACCCTTCGCAGCAAATCGCACGCCGGCCGGCAAAAGCGCAAGGGCCACCAGCACATCCACATAGCTCGAATGATTCGGCGCAAAGACGCAGGCGCCAGCAGCTGCCTGCTCAAGCGCTTCCCTCCCCTCGATCCGCACCGGAATTGCCGCAACGTACAGCATGAGTCTCGCGCCGAGACGCGCCAGCCGCGCCGCCCGCATGCGATTGGGTGTGAGCGCGATCGCAAGCCAAAGGATCACGAGGCCGACGCCGAAGGTTGCCAGTACGTAAGCGGCGTAGAGAAGCTCGATCGGTTTCGTTGCGCCACGCTTGACGAGCGACCAGGCTCTCGGAGCCGCCCCTCGGGCTCCCAGCTTTGCGATCTGCATCCACGGCGGCGCCGTCTTTTTCCCCAGTTTCCCATCGATGAAGAGCGTTCGCGCTTCGCTGCGGCGCAATTTCCCGCTCGAAGTTTTGGGAATCGAATGCGGCGGCAGCAACTCCACCAGATCCGGCGGCGCGCCCATCGCCTGATCCACTTCGCGCGTGATCTCCGCGACGATTCGCTTGGCGTCCGCCATGTTTCGAACTTCCGCCGCGACGACAAGCCGCTCCGTACCAGTCCGGGTATCGGGCGCGCCGAAAGCAGCCACGCATCCTGTGCGCACACCGGGCACGCGCCCGGCAATCTCCTCCACTTCCTGCGGATAGAGATTGCGTCCCGCCTTGATGATGACGTCCTTGGCGCGGCCCGTGATAAATATCTCGCCGTTTGCCAGATAAGCGCGGTCGCCCGAATCGAGCCATCCCTCTCCGCGCACCAGGCCCGCTGTGGCAGCTGGATTCCGATAGTAGCCGCTCGTCGCGGACGGGCTGCGGAACCAGAGCCGCCCTTCCATTCGCTCGCCCGCTTCGCGTCCTTCGTCCGTCACGACGCGCACCTCGACATCGGGCAGCGGCCTTCCGGCGCCGACAAATTCGAGCGCCGGGGCATCGCCCGAAGCGACGGTGACGGCTTTCCCCTCCCTCTCGAAGATCGCCCGTTCAATTCGATCGACCGTATGTCCGAATCCCATTTGAGGAGCGGAGACGGCCAACGATGATTCCGCAAGCCCGTATACGGGAAGAAACGCCTCCCGGCGGAAACCATACGGAGCGAAGCGCGCCGCAAATCGATCGAGCGTGGTGGGCTGCACCGGCTCCGCGCCATTCAATGCGCCGCGCCATGAACTAAGATCGAGCCCCTCGAGATCTTTATCGGCAATCTTTCGCGCGCACAATTCGTAGGCGAAGTTCGGCGCGGGACTTACGGTGCCTCGATGCCGATGAATCGCGCGCAGCCACCGCTCGGGCCGGCTGAGAAATGCCAGGGGCGACATGATCACCACGGGATTACCCGAGAAAAGCGTGGTGAACCACGCGCCGATCAATCCCATATCGTGATAGAGCGGCAGCCAGCTGACGGCCACGTCGTCGGGCCCGATTTCGAGGCCCTCAACAATCGACCGGATATTCGCGAGCAGGTTCGCGTGCGTGAGCGTCACGCCCTTGGGATCGCCGGTCGAGCCCGAGGTGTACTGGAGGAAGGCGATATCTTCGCGGCGCGCCTGATGCGAAAAATATTCGACGGGCCGCCAGCTGCCCGGGCGCGAGGCCTCGGGCGAGGGCTCGACCGCGAAGCGCTGCGCATTCAAGACTTCCTTGAGCGTGGGCACGCGGGGCTGCAGCAGCCGCGCAAGCCCCTCCGCCTGCCGGAACGTGAAGAGAAAACGCGACTCGGCATTGCGGAGGATATTGGCCTGACGCGTGGCGTATTCGCCGATGCGGTCGGGGCGCAGGGGAGGATAAATCGGTACCGGAATGCCGCCCGCCAGCAGGATTCCGGCAAATGTAAAAAAGAATTCAGCGCACGTGGGCAGCATGATGGCAACCGTCTGCGAGGGCTCGAGGCCGCGGCGGCGCAACTCGTCGGCAACCAGTGAGGCGCGCTCGTAGAGCTCGCCGAAAGTGATCGGGCGCAACCGGTCGTCTTCTTCGTAGAGCTGAATGTGCGCGCGGCCGGGGTCTCCGAGACCGCGTAGGCGCAAAATCTCCGTCAGCGTTTCGGCGGCGCGGACGCGGCGCTCGAGATCGGCTAGAAATTCAGGATCAACCGCCGGCGGAATTCCAGTGAGGGGAAGTGCCGCGTATTCGTGCGCACTCGCGCGAGGCGTTTTCGCCGCGAATTCCCCGCCCAGTTCCGCATGCAGGAGGGCGTCGACCAGATCTTGCACGGTTTCGGCATCGGCGACGACGCGGTCTGGCAAGCGGACGCCGCAAGCGTCGCCAAGGCGCAGCATCAACTCGACTCGCTCGAGGCTGCCGAGGCCGAGTTCACGCTCGAGGTGCGCCGCCGGGCCACGCGCCGCCAATTCCTCGATCCCGCGCGGCGAACCGAGTTCGCCGAGAATTTGCCGCACCACTACAAGCGTTTGCGCGGAAACCGCGCCCCGGCGATCGAGTTTTGTTCCCGTAGCGCTCATTAGATCATCGCCGCTCCGGACGCTGCCGGATCGAACGCGCGGAAGGGGCCGCAGAAGAACCGAAAACGAACGTCAGCCAAGGGCCGTGCGCGGCGGCTGCCGAATTTACTCCTCTGCGGCCAGCCTATCACTCGGACTCACGGCATTCAAACTGTTTGGGCCGTACAGACCCTGGGTCACGAAAGAGGTTTTTCGGTGAATGTCAACCTACAAGCGCGCGAAGCTTGGCGCGCACTTCCGCCAGTTCCGGCGTTGATATCGTCCCCTTGCGCTTGGCGCGTCTCTTCCGCCAGTCGAGGCTCTTGATCTGGTCCGCCAGGACGGCACTCGGACTCGGGCCTTATGCGGCTAGCAGTAGGCCCGCGTCAACGGGCGCGCCGCCTGGCTGCTCCGTGGGGAACGAAGGGGTCTTAGTCATGCCTCCGCTGAGGTCGCGAGCAATCCTCCGTGTTGCCCAAGTGACCCGCCCGACACGGCCGAATTTGACCCGGGCGGTCCTCGGGACTATACTTTCAGCTACCTGCGATGTTTGCTGCTTTCCATTAGCGCTCTCTCTTCCGCTCCCTGTGGAGCGCCGCCGAACGGTATCTTTCCATTTCAAACAATTTGAACCTTCTGACTTTGCGGTTTCGGGTGCACGCCAATGGCAAATTTGACGCTGTTTGAAAAGCTCGACCAGATCGAGGCACGCTACGAAGAAATGACGCGGGAACTTTCTTCGCCCGAAGTGCATGACGATGCAGGGCGCTACCAGAAGCTTGCGAAAACACATTCCGAGCTGGGCGAGATCGTGGCGAAGTACCGCGAATGGAAAGATATCGAGAAAGGTCTGCAGGGCGCCAAACAGCTCGCGCAGGAATCCGACGACGCCGAGATGCGGCAGATGGCGCACGATGAATTGCGCGACCTCGAAGCCCGCCGCGAAGTCGCCGAGCGCGAATTGAAGCTCTTGCTCGTCCCCAAAGACCCAAACGACGAAAAGAACGTGATCGTCGAAATCCGCGCCGGGACGGGCGGCGACGAAGCCTCGCTTTTCGCCGCCGAGCTTTTTCGGATGTATTCGCGCTACGCGGAATCGCAGGGCTGGCGGGTCGAGGTGCTCGAGAGCTCGCCTTCGTCGGTCGGCGGACTCAAGGAAGTTGTGGCGGCGATTCAGGGCCGCAAAGTCTATTCGAAGCTGAAGTACGAGAGCGGCGTGCACCGCGTGCAGCGCGTGCCCGCCACCGAGCAGCAGGGGCGCATCCACACGTCGGCGGCGACGGTCGCCGTGCTGCCCGAGGCGGACGATATCGACATCAAGATCGAGGCGAAGGATCTGCGGATCGATACGTTCTGCTCGTCGGGCCCCGGCGGGCAATCGGTGAACACGACGTACTCGGCGGTCCGCATCACGCACATTCCCAGCGGGCTCGTCGTTTCGCAACAGGACGAAAAATCGCAGATCAAGAATCGCGCGAAAGCGATGCGCGTGCTGCGGGCGCGGCTTTACGAGCTGGAACAGTCGAAGCAGCACGAAGCCATCGCCGCTGAACGCCGCGGCCAGATCAAGACGGGCGACCGCTCCGAGAAAATCCGCACGTACAATTTCCCGCAGAATCGCGTGACCGATCACCGCATCAACTTCACGCTTCATCAGCTTACCGAGGTGATGGAGGGCAAGCTGGGGCCGCTCGTCGATGCGCTGGTGACGCACTTCGAATCCGAACGGCTGAAGCAGGAGCTGGTGGAGGCGTGAGCGCTGTGTCTGAAACGGAGCAACGGGCACTGCCCCTTGATGTGCGGTCGATCTTGCGCGAAGGCATTGCGCGGCTTCGCGCGGGGAGAGTCGCCTCGGACACGCTTGCCGCCGAAGTCCTGCTTCTGTTCTCGCTCGGGCGCGACCGTTCCTGGCTCTATTCGCATGCTGACGAGCCGGTGGATCCTTATATGGTTGCGAATTACTTCACGCTGATCGCGCGGCGTGTTGCAGGCGAGCCTACGCAGCACCTGACGGGCAAGCAGGAATTCTGGGGCCTTGAATTCGAGGTCACGCCTGCGGTGCTGATCCCGCGGCCGGAGACCGAGCATGTGGTCGAGGTGGCGCTCGAGCACCTCGGCCCGGCGGGGATCAAGATCGACATGAAGACGGGCGCTCCCAGTCCTCGGCTGAGGATCGCGGACGTCGGCACGGGATCGGGATGCCTGGCGATAGCGCTGGCCCGGGAATTGCCACATGCGGAAGTCTTTGCCACCGATATTTCGGTGGCGGCTCTTCATGTGGCGCGACGCAATGGCGTGCGGCATGGCGTGGACGATCGCGTCCATTTCATCGAAACGGACTTGCTTGCGGGAATTTCGCTTTCGCCGCTTACGGCCGCGCGGTCGCCGCAGCTCTTCGATCTGATTGTGAGCAACCCGCCGTACGTGGCTCGAAACGATGCAGTATCGCTCGAACGCGAAGTGCGCGAACACGAGCCGGAAGCCGCGCTATTCGGCGGGCCGACCGGCGCCGAAATTTATCCCCGCCTGATCGAAGAGGCCGGCGCGCTGCTTCGTCCCGGCGGAAATCTCGTGCTGGAACTCGGCTACGGCGCCGCGGATTCCGTGCGCGCGATTTTTGCGGCTGAGCCAGGATGGGCGAACATCTGCATCACGAACGACCTCGCGGGAATTCCGCGCGTTCTGGCCGCCGAACGGATTTGATTCGAGGCGCCCGCTCGGATGCCATGCAGCTTCGGCGAAGAATCTAAACGCACCTCGTTCTTGCAATCCCGCGGTCTTCTGCTAGCGTAAACTCAACGAGTGTCATGCCGAATCTGGCTCACTTTCGCGCCAAGCACGATGCGCTTCCCCTTGCAGCATCCACGCCCGATACTGCCGCGTCGATCCTTCATGTGGATATGGACGCGTTCTTCGTTTCGGTCGAGTTGTTGGCGCGACCGGATTTGAAGGGACTCGCCGTGGTCGTTGGCGGACAGCGCGACCAGCGCGGAGTCGTCACGTCCGCGAGCTATGAGGCGCGGCGTTTCGGCGTTCATTCGGCGATGCCCCTCAGGACCGCGGCGAAACTTTGCCCGCATGCTGTTTTTCTCGACGGCCATCACGAGTTGTACGGGCAGTGGAGCGACCGCGTGGCCGGCATCCTCGCGAAATACTCGCCGATCGTCGAGATGGCCTCGATCGATGAGGCGTATATCAATCTTACAGGGACGGAACGCCTCCACGGGCCTGCTTTCCGCGCAGCGCACGAGCTTCTTCGCGAGATCACTTCCACGACGGGGCTTCCCTGCTCAGGCGGACTCGGCGCTACGCGCCTTGTGGCCAAAGTGGCCAGCGAGCAGGCCAAACCGCGCGGGCTCGTCTGGGTGCCGGCGGGCAGCGAGGAAGCCTTTCTCGCGCCGCTCGTCGTGCGGAGAATACCGGGAATCGGCAAAGTGACCGAAGCAGCGCTCAAGAATATCGGCATCGAAACCCTCGCCGATCTGCAGGCTGTTTCGCAGGAGCGCCTGGAGGAGATTTTCGGGCGCTGGGGCACGGCTCTCTATCGCAAAGCACGGGGTATCGATTCGTACGAGTTTTTCGTCGATGCGGAGCCAAAATCGCTTTCGCATAACCAGACGTTTGGGGAAGACACCAACCATCGCGAACTGCTGCGTGCGACGCTCAGCCATCTTTGCGAGAAGGCTTCGAAACGCCTGCGCGATACGGGCCTTCATGCTCGCACCGTCACCCTCACGTTGCGCTTCGCGGATTTTAGGACGATTACGCGCAGCCGAACGCTGGCCGAGCCTTCCGATCTCGACGCCATTTTCTTGAAGGCGATCGGCGAACTTTTCTCGCGCTCGTGGAACGGCAAGGCCATGTTGCGGCTGGTTGGCGTCGCGCTATCTTCGTTCTCGACGGGCCCCGGGCAGCTTGATCTGCTCGATCCGGGTAGGCTCGAAAAGCTCGAGCGCCTCGCGCGAACCGCGGATCGCTTGCGCGACAAATTCGGTTTCTCGAAACTTCAGCTGGGCGGCTCGCTTGGAAAGCGGGAAGGCCGCCGCGAGCGTCCGCAATGAGCGAAGCGCGAGCGTTGGCGGAACGCGTTTGCCGCGCTTTGCGAGACGCCGGACACCAGGCGTATTTCGTGGGAGGCTGCGTGCGCGACATCCTGCTTGGGCGCGAGCCGGCGGATTACGACGTCGCGACGGACGCTACGCCGGACCAGGTTCAGCGGATCTTCCCGCGCAGCCTCGCGGTCGGCGCGCAATTCGGCGTGATTGTCGTCGTCGACGAGGCGGCTTCCGGCGAGCCATTGCAGGTCGAGGTCGCCACGTTCCGGTCCGATATCGGATACACCGACGGCCGCCATCCCGATCGCGTCGTCTACGCAAAAACGCCGCAGGAAGACGTGAAGCGCCGCGACTTCACGATCAACGCGCTGCTCCTTGATCCTGAAACCAACGAAATTCTGGACTTTGTCGGCGGACGCGATGATTTGCGAGCCGGAATCATACGCGCCATCGGCAATCCCGAAGACCGATTTCGCGAAGACAAGCTGCGCATGGTGCGCGCCGTCCGATTCGCCGCGCGATTTCGCTATGCGATCGAAGAGGCCACTTTTGCCGCCATCGTGAAACTGGCCCCGGAAATCCATCAAGTCTCCGCCGAACGCCTTCGCGACGAGCTCACCAAGCTGCTTACCGAGGGCCAGGCGCGCCGCGGCTTCGAGTTGCTCGATGAAACGCGGCTCTTGCCGGAACTTCTGCCGGAGATCGCACGGATGAAAGGCGTGGAGCAGCCGCCGCAATTTCATCCTGAAGGAGATGTCTGGATTCACACGCTCCTGATGATCGAGAAGCTCGAGCCCAATTGCCCGCCGACCGTCGCCTGGGGCGTTCTCCTGCACGACGTCGGAAAGCCGCCCACGTTCAAGCCCCCGTCGGGACCCGGCGACCGCATCCGATTTGACGAACATGCGGAGGTGGGCACGCGCATGGCCGAGGACATTTGCCGGCGGCTGCGTTTCTCGAATGAAGATACCGCGCAGGTCGCTGCCCTCGTGGCTAATCACATGCGCTTCAAGGATGTGCTCCAGATGAAGCCTGCCACGCTCAAGCGCTTCGTCCGGCTCGACCGCTTTGAGGAGCACATGGAACTTCACCGCCTCGACTGCCTGAGCAGCCATCGAAAGCTCGATAACTACGAGTTCATGCGCCGATTCCTGGCCGAGACCCCTCCTGAGCAAGTACGGCCGCCCAGGCTCCTGACTGGTGACGATCTGGTTCGCCTGGGCTATCGGCCCGGGCCGGCCTTTAAGGCCATCCTGGAGGCCGTGGAGGAGGCCCAGCTCGAAGGCACGCTGCGTACCTACGAAGATGCCCTGGAACTCGTGCGAGCCAGATTCTCATCGGTTAAATCCGAAATATAAGCCATTATAATGCAGATATTTACGGGATAGGCCGACGGCACGTCGTTTGCAATTGAGACTTTAGCGCAATATACTCATATCTCCTGATACACGCTGGCGAAAAACAACGATACTTTTGTGGCTCGCCTGCATCTAAACCGATGTAGGCCGATAGGTATTGAACACCCAACCGCAGGTTGATGGATGTTTCTGAACGGGGTATTGAGGGGGTCAAATGAATAAAACAACGCGAGTTATCCCAGCTGAGCTGGCGGTCCTTCCCGTGCGAGACACGGTCCTTTTTCCGGGCGCCGTGATGCCGCTGCCGGTGGGTCGAGAGAGCTCTTTGGCGCTGCTCGATTCGCTTGAGGGTCCCGAGAAGCTCCTGGGAGTGGTCGCGCAGCTCGATCCACGGGTCGAGGCGCCCACTGGCGCGGACCTTCACGGCGTCGGTACGCTGGCCAAGGTTCACAAGATGGTGCGCATGCCGAATGGCAACGTGGTGGCATTTCTGGAGGGTCTGGATCGCATTCGGGTTCTCGAGGTAGTCGGCCTGAAGCCTTTCCTGCGGGCTCGAGTCGAGTTGCAACCGGATATCGCCGGGGAGCGCGACGCGGAGCTTACCGCGCTCGAGCGCAACGTCCAGGAATTGTTCCGCGAAGTCGTGGCGCGTTCGCCGCAGCTTTCGGACGATCTGCAGACGGAAGCGATGAACATCGATTCGCCGGCCCGCCTGGCGGATTTCGTCTCATCGACGCTTCCTGCGCTCAATACGATGGTGCGTCAAGAGCTGCTCGAAACCTTCAACGTGCGAAAGCGCTTGGAAACGCTCGTCAATGAGCTGTCGAAGGAAAAGGAAGTCCTCGAGCTGCGCAACAAGATTCACGAGCAGGTGCAGGAGCAGGTGAACCAGAGCCAGCGCGAATTCCTGCTGCGCGAGCAGATGAAGGCGATTCAGAAGGAGCTGGGCGAATCGGACGATTCTCAGACCGAAGTCGAAGAGCTTCGCAAAAAGGTCGATGAGTCGGGGATGTCCGCCGAGGCGAAGAAGGAGTGCGACCGCGAGCTCAAGCGGCTTGCGAAGATGACTCCCGCTTCCGCCGAGTACATGGTGTCGCGAACGTATCTCGAATGGATGACGTCGCTGCCATGGAACAAGACGTCCGGCACCGGCGAAGAGCAGATCGATATCGCGAAGGCGCAGGAAATCCTCGATGAGGATCACTACGACCTCGCGAAAGTGAAGCAGCGCATTCTCGATTATCTCGCGGTAAAGAAGCTGCAGCCCGGCATGAAGGGGCCGATTCTGTGCTTCGTCGGACCTCCCGGCGTGGGCAAGACTTCCCTCGGGAAATCGATCGCGCGAGCGATGGGCCGCAAATTCGTTCGCCTGTCGCTTGGCGGGATGCACGACGAAGCGGAACTCCGCGGCCATCGGCGCACGTATATCGGCGCCCTGCCCGGCCAGATCATTCAGGGAATTCGCCGCGCTGAGACGATGGACCCCGTCCTGATGCTCGACGAAGTCGACAAGCTCGGCCGCGATTTCCGGGGCGATCCCGCGGCAGCCCTGATGGAGGTGCTCGATCCGGAGCAGAACTCGACCTTCCGCGATCATTATCTCGACGTGCCGTTCGATCTGTCGAAGGTGCTCTTCGTGATGACGGCGAACTGGCTCGATCCGATTCCGGAGCCGCTGCGCGACCGCATGGAGATCCTCGAACTCCCCGGCTACACCGAGGAGGAGAAGGTCCACATTGCGAAGCGCTTCCTGATTCCCCGGCAAACGAAAGAGCACGGAATCACGCTGAGCGAGCAGATCGAATTCACCGACGAGGCATTACACGACCTGATTCATCACTACACGCGGGAAGCCGGCGTGCGGAACCTCGAACGCGAGATCGCCACGCTGGTGCGGAAGCAGGCGCGTCGTCTCGCCGAGGGCCAGACGGACAAACTCGTGGTTACTCCCGACGTCGTTCGCGAAGTGCTGGGTATCCCGAAGTTCCGCCTCGAAAAGGAAGTCGAGGAGCGCGTCAAGAAGCCCGGCGTTTCGGTCGGGCTGGTCTGGACCCCGGTGGGCGGAGATATCGTCTTCGTCGAGGCCAGCAAGGCGCGCGGTGGCAAGCAATTCACGATGACGGGCCATCTTGGCGAGGTGATGCAGGAATCCATGCGAGCGGCCCTCAGCTGGGTCCGCGCGAATTCCGATCGCTACGGTATCGATGCGGACTTCTTTCGCAAGCTCGACCTGCACATCCACGTGCCGTCGGGAGCAATCCCGAAGGACGGACCGTCGGCCGGCATCGCAATGGTCACGGCGCTCGTGAGCCTGCTCACCGGACGTCCCATCAGGCCGCGCGTGGCGATGACGGGAGAGATTTCACTCTCGGGTATCGTGCTGCCGATCGGGGGCGTGAAGGAAAAGGTGCTCGGGGCGAAGCGGGCCGGAATCCGCGAGGTGATTCTGCCTTCGGAAAACGAGCCGAACGTCCAGGAGGACTTGCAGCCGGAGATGCTCGAAGGCATGAAGATCCACTTCGTCCGTACCGTGGAGGAGGCGCTCGAAATCGCGCTCGGCAAGTTCGAAAAGCCGGTGCGTCCGATCACGGGCGGGCCCCACGGCGAAGATCGCCCGATCGCGGGCCCCTTGCACTAAACGGATCGAAAGTTGAAACTGAAAAGGCCCGGGGAGGATATCCCCGGGCTTTTTCTTTTTCTATTTCTTTTCTAACGTTCAATCCGGAAATCGGATTGGCCTTGAGTGCAACGGAGTACCACTAAACTGTATTTGTCTTCCTCTCGCGAGAAATGTGACAGCGACAACAGGGGTTACGTTCTCGACCTTTGGCAGCGATATTGCTCGCCTCGATGATTGCCCGGTTCACTGGAGATGGAAATGCGAGTTCTTCTGATTCTCGCCGTGTTCGGGCTGTGTTCGATTCCCGCCTGCGCCGATACTCTCGTCGATGTCAGCGCCGTAACCTGCGAGTCTTGTTTCGGATCCGGGCTGCCTGAAATTACCCTCGGCGCGCAATTCACCGTCACGCCTGTCACCGGCACCTTTTTCAATTCCGGCAGCGGTTATCTGTTCACCGGCACCGTCGATGAAGTGACCGGGATTACGGGCACGCTCGATGGTGGCTCGATGACGCTCGCGAATGCGCCGCAGGGCGATGGATCATGGCTCTATCAGATTGGAGATAACTTCTATCTCGGTTCGGTGTATTTCACGGCAAATGGATCATTCTCTTGGCTGGAGAATGATAATGCCTTCAATCTGCTCGAAATCATGGATGCGAATGGCGATGGCTACGGGCAGAACATACCGATCGAATTCAGTGCTGTCGATCCGGCAGAGGCCCCTGAGCCAGCCAGTCTGGCGCTCCTGGGAGTCGGATTGTTGGGCCTCGCTGTCGCGACGAGACGCTGGCGGCCCAG
>Ga0335074_10011805_pt1 | contig 12227 bp, 11 predicted proteins | sample Lox_Sample_23_FD_206715 | JGI IMG/M metagenome (GOLD analysis project Ga0335074, IMG submission 206715) | Soil microbial communities from Loxahatchee National Wildlife Refuge, Florida, United States - Lox_Sample_2.3 | ecosystem: Environmental > Terrestrial > Soil > Wetlands | place: USA...
TGGCGAAGGACGCCGCGCCGCGGCAATGCGCCCAGGCTCAGTAACTACGTGCCCGGCGCACCGTCGCTGACGCCCGGCGGCTGGTGCGTACCGGGCCGGGACGATCGAAACGATCTAGCGCAGCAGCGGCACGCCCTTGTTCACCACGGGCGCGCCGCGCTCGGCGCGTGCAGTGAACCTGGCAGCCGGCTACTCAGACGCCTCGTCCCCTGCTCGTTGCTCGATGTAATCAGCTAGCTGCTTCCCGAACATCAGCGACACCTGAAACTTGCCATGCCGCACTGCCAGGCCATAGTTATCTGCCGCCGGCTGGACCTTCCAGCCATGCAGGTCGACATTCCGGATGGCGGCGCGCCGGATACGGTCGGCCCGTTCTGCGGGCCCCTTGTATCTGCTGCGATCGTCGTTCAGCTCGAGAGCAAGATCGAAATCAAGATTCTCGCTGGCACGCAGCCAGGCAAGATTATGCTCGAGCTCGATAAGAACAGGAGCCAGGGCGAGGTCAGCTAGCGAGTGCGGATGAGGCGTGGACATGGACACCACCGGAGCCTTCAGGTGCGGACGGGACCTCTTCAGGTTTCCGCCTTAGCTGGTATGCCGCCAGGTGACCAGTTACCCCAGTCCCAGGGCCCAACGTCACCAACGTCCGAGCACGCGCTCGCACCCACAGTGGTCCCTGCCCAGGAAGCACCACATCGTCAGGGCGGGTCAGAGACGACGACTCGAACGCGAGCGTTGTTCCTTCCATATGGCTTGGTCCCGTTCTTGCCATCGCGGTGCGAGCCGACCCGGAAGCACGCCAGGTACGTGCCGGGCCTGGTATAGACGTGCGTCGTCTCAATCGTGACGCTCGGCTGAGTGCCGTCGACCGCGAACCGCTCGAAGTGGCCGGTGCCCTCCGGGTCCCACTCGGCTGCGACAATAGCCCCGGCGCCGACCTGCCAGGCCAGGCCGGTCAGCACGACCGTCTCCCCGACCGCGACCTCGGCGCGCACGCAGCCGTTGGCGCTAGCACGCGCCACTGGCTGCACGCCGCCACGAACCTCGGCATCTTGCGAGAGCCGGATGCCGCCGTCGCTGGTCATCACGAACGACGTGCTCGGCGGCGGGGAGATGCCGTCCTCGACCCAGGCGACCAGATCGCGCAGCGCCTGCGCAGTGACACCCGTCATAATCGACCAGCCGGCTGCGCCAGACGCCCGGGTCCTTTTCCGGCGTCAGCGCCGGGCCGAGCACCTGCGGCGCGCCATGTGGCGCATTCTCCACCCTGTGCCGTGCCAAAACTCATTCGTAGCCGCTGACCTGGCATTTCGCGCTCACTACGCTGCTCTGCGGTATTCGCTGATCAGGCCGCCGACGACGCCCCTGCGCTCGATCCGGGCGGTGACACCGACGGCGTGGGCGGGCTGGCGCAGCGGAGGTTCCTGCTGCAGCCCCTGGTGCGGACGGTGCCCGTTATAGTGCCGGACGTACTCGGCCAGCACCGCCCGCAGGTGCCGCTCGCCGAGGATCAGCACGTGATCCAGGCACTCACGGCGCAGCGTTCCCACGAACCGCTCCGCGAACGAGTTCGCCCGCGGCGACCGGACCGGCGTCCTGATCACCCGCGTGCCGTTACCGGAGAGGACGTCATCGAACGCAACGGTGAACTTGCTGTCCCGGTCGCGGATGAGGAACCGGAACCGCCCGGCCCGCTCGCCGAGGTCCATGAGCAGGTTCCGGGCCTGCTGGGCGGTCCAGGCCCCGGTCGGATGGTCGGTGACGCCCAGGACGTGCACCGCCCGGGTCTGGACCTCCATCACGAACAGCACGTACACGCGCCGGAGCAGCGCTGTATCGACGTGGAGGAAGTCACACGCAAGAATGCCGGACGCCTGGGCGGTCAGGAACTGCCGCCAGGTCGGCGACGGCCGCCGCGGCGCGGGTCCGGGCCCGACGGCGGCCAGGATCCGGCGGATCGTTCCCTCCCCCACCCGGTGCCCTAGGCCGAGCACCTCGCCCTGGATGCGCCGATATCCCCAGCGCGGGTTCTCCCGCGCCATCTGCTCCACCAGCGACCGCACCTCGTCCGGGACCGGTGGCCGTCCCGGCGCATTCGGATAGGTCCACTTCTTCCTGGCCAGGCGACGGTGCCAGGCCAGCAGCGTGCCCGGGGTCACGATCCGGTGCAGCCAAGGCGCCCGGGCAGCAGCCTGGCCAGCGCGGCGATCACGGCGCGGTCAGCCCAGTCCGGCCTGGGGCGCGCGACCTGACGCCGCAACACCGCGACCTCATGCCGCAGCACGAGAATCTCCGCGTCCTTGGCGGCGTCACTGCGCGCCAGGAGCACCAGCCAGCCGAGCACCCGGACCATGAACAGGTAAACGAGACGGATCAGCACGAGCGGTGAGCGTAAAGCAGCAGGTCAGACCCTCCGTAGGTTTTGGCACAGCACACCCCACATACGCGGCACTCTGGTCAACGCGATCGCCTTCCGGGTCCACTGGGTAACCTTCAATCACGACTGCGCCGCCGGAGCGCGCGTTCGGCTGACATCTTCTGATTCCGCGGCGAGTCCCTGGAGGACACTGGGGATCCTCCGGCTCCCGAGTTCATCGCTGCCGGGATGTCGAGGATCTTCAGGCCGCTTCCGGCCAGTTCGGTGCCATCGCCGCATCCGCGGGGTGCGTCCTCCCCGGGTAACACCCAGGCGATCAGCTGGGCAGCGCGGGTTCTCGTCGGCGATTTCCTGCCTGCGGACGCGGAACAGGTGGACGCCTGTCAGCCGGGCGACTGCCAGCCGCGCTCCCTCGGGATCGAACGCGCAGCGCATCCGTCAGCAGTGCGACCAGCGCCTCGAGCTGGACGTCGGCCGCCGGGGAGGCTTCCTGGTCCGCGCCGTCCAGCGCCCGGGCGGCAAGCCCTGCCTTGCTGTCGATCAGCCCGGCGATCCGGGCGTCGATGGTCTGCGCGGCGATGATGCGCCACGCGGTGACCGGTTCGGCCTGGCCGATGCGGTGGCTGCGGTCGATGGCCTGGGTCTGCTCCGCGTCGGTCCAGGACAGCTCGGCCAGCACGATGTTCGAGGCAACCTGCAGATTCAGGCCCACGCCGGCCGCGGTCAGCGAGCACACCGCGATTGTGACGTCCGGGTCGTTCACAAAGGCGTCGACGTTCGCCTGCCGCGCCGTGGGCGTCTGGCCGCCACGGATCGAGGAGAAGCGCACCCCCTGCCGGGCGAAAATCTCTTCGGCGGCGTCCATCACGTCGACGTGCTTGGCGAAGAAGACGACCTTGCCGGCGCTGCGGGCCAGCTGCGTCGCGTAGTCCGCGGCCAGCTCGGCTTTCGCCTGGCCGATGCGTCGCATCATGGTGAACACGTTCTCGCCGGACTGCGCGGTCATCGCCTCCTTCAGCTCCGTCCGGGCCGCCCAGCGGACGAGGTCGTGGTCGATGCCCTCGGCGCCGACATCGGAGGATCGCTTCGTGAGCGCGGTCTCGTACCGCGCCACCATCCGGCCGGCGAGGTGCCGTTCTGCCGCCCGGATCGAACGGCCGGCCCGTTCGTCCAGCTCAACGGGGAGGTCGGCGATACGGCGGGCGGGTATGTCGGCGGCCACGTCGAGCTTGCGGCGACGCACGATGCCGCGGTCGATCACGCACTGGCGCGCCGCGGCGTAGAAGCCCCGGTCGGCGGGCGTCAGGCCGCTGTCCTCAAGCGCGTCCATCAGCTCGGCCAGGGGCTTGCTGTCGTCGATCCAGCCGAGGAACTGCCAGATCGCCCGGAAGTCCTCGATGTCGTTGATCAGCGGGGTGCCGGTCAGCGCCATCAGCAGGGGCTGCTCCGTACGGGACCGGATGCGGTCGGAGAGCGCGAGGACGTGCTGCGAGCGCTGTGAGGTCTTGTTCTTGATGAAGTGGGCCTCGTCCACGACCATGCCGCGGAAACCGAAGCCGCTGAGCCAGCCCATGTGACGGTCGAGAACCTCGTAATTGAGCACGACGATATCGGCGAAGCCGTCGACAGCCTCGCCGGCGCCCTGCACCACGGTGGCCGGGCGGCGGGGAGTCCAGCGGGCCGCCTCACGGGCCCAGCTAGCCTTGACGACGTTGGGCACGACGACGAGTAGCGGGTAGGCGTTCGCTGCTTCCGCGGCGAGCAGCGCCTGGGCCGTCTTGCCCAGACCCGGCTCATCAGCGAGCAGGAATGTCCGGTGACCGGCAGCGGCCGCGGCGACCAGCTGCCCCTGGTGCGGCATCAGTTCCAGGCCCGGCGGGGTGAACCGTGCCGTCGGCGCCGGGAGCGCCATGCACGCCGGGGTTCCCCCTCCGGCTCGCTCGAAGGAACTCAGCAGCGGGCCGAGCAGCTCCCAGCCGGCCAGGCGGCACGGACGGGAGGTGAGCTGCGGAACGGAGGAGAAGTCGGGGGCGAGGAAGGGGTTCGCCAGCTGCCGGGATATCACCGATTGCGGCACGACTTGCCGCTTCGGGTCGGCGGCAGCTGTAGCGGTCTCCGCCGCCGCGATCTCTTCGGGCGCCGGGGCGATGCCGAGGTCCCGCAGCATCTCCCGCTTGAGCGACCTGGCCGCGTCGGAGACGCCGGAGCCCTCGGCGAGCAGCGCCAGCAGCCCAGCGTCCTGAACGGCGATCGTCGCCAGGATGGCCGCGATGCCGTCCAGGCTCTTGAGCTGCTCGGCCCGATGACTGTCGCTTCCGGCCGCCCGGATGCGAGCGCGCTCGTCCCGCAGCAGCAGGGCGGCGGCCTGGAACTTCGTACGCACGGCCGGCGTCACGCGGCCGCGCCGGGCAGCCGCCTCGACCTCATCGGCAACCCGGGCGAGCAGCGAGACGACGTCGCCGCGGTAGCGGACGCGTTGCTGCTTCCGCGGGGCGGTACGGCGAGCGCCCGTCTGGCGCTGGCCTGGTCGAGCCACAGACTTCTCCTCTGGAATTACGCACAGCCCCGCGGCCGGGGCGAGGGAACGTCCCGAACACAGGGCCTTGGTGCTTCGAACGCCGAGCCGGCTTGCGGATCTCTAAGGATCAACGCAGCGGGCGGCTTGCTGACCGCGGCACGGCAAAGCCGTCGCCGGACCGGCCGGCTCGGTTCTCGGGTACCGCTGATGCTAACGCATGCCGGGACGCATAATTCCCGGCCGCCCTGTGGGTGCGCTTATCCGGTCGTGTACCTCATTTTGGTGCATCACGTCTCACGACGTACTGGCGGCGGAGAGGCGCGCTGCGGGAGCGTGGATACACAACTGCTGACTGCGTAGCTCGTCGTGGACGGAGCCGTGCCGCGGGAGCCACAACTGCGGGCCCTGTGAGCTGCTGTCGCCAAGTTCGCTGCAAGGTGGTCAAGTAACTCGCAAACTCATAGGCGGTGGCTCACGGGACACTTGACAGCAGCCGGACGGCCGGGATTTCATCGGACTAGAATGCAATTCTAGGATTTCCCGGTTTGCTCAGAGCGCCGCCAGCCCTGGCGGCGTCGTCAGCGCGGTTCGGTCCGGAGGCACCTGTGGAACTTGATCTTGGCCCGGAGATCGCGGAGTTCCGCGGCGAAACGCGCGACTGGATCGCCGGGCACGCCCCTGCTGGGCTAGCCGAGCTCACCGACTGGAACAACGTGGTGACCACCGGGGGCTACGGCAGTGAGCGCCGGGCAAAGGCGACCCAGCATCCCGCCTACGCCGAGTGGGAGCAGGAACTGGCAGACGCCAGGCTCATCTGCCCGCAGTGGCCGGCGGAGTTCGGCGGCAAGGGGCTGGACGCCGTCCGCGTCGCGGTGTTCAACGAGGAGCTGTACCGGGCCGGCGTGCCGCGGGTCGTCCGCGGCATGGGGGAGAGCCTGGTCGGCCCGTCGGTGATCGTACACGGCACACCAGAGCAGCAGGCGCACTTCCTGCCCCGGATCATTTCCGGCGAGGACGTCTACTGCCAGGGCTTCTCCGAGCCGGGAACCGGGTCGGACCTGGCCGGCCTGCAGACCAAGGGCGAGATCGACGGCGACGAGATCGTGATCACCGGGCAGAAGCTGTGGACATCAGGCGCGGCACGGGCGAACAAGATGTTCGTCCTGTGCCGGACTGACCCGGACGCCGAAAAGCACGCGGGGATCTCGTTCGTGCTCATCGATTTCACCGACCCCAAAGTGAGCTACCGGCCGGTCCGGCAGATGACCGGCGCCGCTGAGTTCTGCGAGGACTTCCTTGACGGCGTGCGGGCGCCGATGTTCAACGTGATCGGCGGGCTGAACAACGGCTGGCGGGTCGCCATGACGACGCTCGGCTACGAGCGCGGCGGCAGCGCGTCGGTCATGCACCTGGCCTATCAGCGGGAGTTCTGGGAGCTGACCGAGACCGCGCGTAAGCGCGGCAGCAATACTGATGCGCTGACCCGGCAGAAGCTGGCCTGGGCCTACAGCCAGGTCGAGATCATGCGCTTCGCCGGCTTGCGGGCGCTGGCCGGCCTCGCCCAGGGCCGCCAGCCTGGACCGGAGGCGTCCATCAACAAGCTGTTCTGGAGCGAGTACCACAAGCGGCTCGGCGAGATCGCGATGGACATCGAAGGCACCGATGGCCTGATCCGGCCGGAAGGTCCCGGCTACGCGACGACAGCCTGGCAGAACGTGTTCCTGGCCAGCCGGGCCGGCTCAATCTACTCCGGCACTAACGAGATCCAGCGCAACATCATCGCCGAACGCGCCCTCGGGCTGCCCAAGGAGCCGCGGGTGCGGGCGTGACCGCTGTGACCCACGCAAGCGCCGCAAGCACTGCGATGACGACCGCGAGGTCTGCGGCGCGCCGGCTGATCACGCCGGAGCGGCTAGCGGAGTTCTTCGCGCCGCGCAGCATTGCCATGGTCGGGGCATCGGAGACATCAGGCTGGTCCCGCTTCATCGTCGCCGCGAGCAGCGCGGTCGGCTATCAGGGCCCGCTGCTCCCCGTGCATCCGCGGCACGACAAAGTCTTCGGCCGCGCGGCCGTGCCCACGCTCAGGCACCTGTCGCAGCCCGCCGATCTCGCGTTCATCCTGGCGCCTACCGAGGCGGTCTCGACAGTCATCGAGGACGCGGCCGCGGCCGGGGTGCGCAACGTCGTGGTACTCGCCTCCGGGTACCGCGAGGCCGGAACCGGCGGCAAGGAGCTGGAAGACGAGCTCGTCGCCGCCGCGGCCGGCCACGGCATCGTGCTGCTCGGGCCTAACACGCTCGGCTTCCTCAACACCGGCGCCAAGGCTGCGCCGTTCGCGCTAACCGTGCCGCTGCCGCTGACGCCCGGCCCGGTCGGGATCGCGCTGCAAAGCGGCGCCCTGTCCAGTGCCCTGCTCGCCTTCGCCCGCTCGCAAGCCATCGGCGTGAGCACAGTCGCCAGCCTCGGTAATGAGGCGATGATCACGACCGCCGACGTGCTGGACTACCTGGTCGCCGACGAGCAGACCAAGGTCATCTGCATGTTCCTGGAGGAGATCGGTGACCCGGCGGGCTTCAGCGCAGCCGCTCAGCGTGCCGACGCGGCGGGCAAGCCGATCGTCGCCATGAAAGTCGGCGCTAGCCAGGCAGGGCAGCAAGCTGCGCTCGCCCACACCGGCGCGGTGGCCGGCGACGACGCGGTCGTCGACGCGGCACTGCGCCAGCTCAACATCATCCGGGTAGCCAGCATCGAGGATCTCCTGACCACGGCGGCGCTGCTCGGCTACCAGAGGTGGCCGCAGGGCCGGCGGATGGGCGTGCTGACCGCGTCCGGCGGTGCGTGTGACATCATCGCCGACCGCGCTAGCGCGGAGGGCATCGAAATCCCGCCGTTCGGCCCGGCCACCACCGAGGCAATAGCGGCACACCTGCCGTCGTTCGCCAACGCGCGCAACCCGCTGGACGTCACCGGCTACGTGCTGGCCAACGCGCGTACCTCGCCGCTCACCGCCATCGATTACGCCCTCGACGCCGCGGTTAACGATGCGGGCCTGGACTTCGCTGTCTTTACCGGATTCACCGTGCCGGAAGTCAGGCCGCCGGACGAGACTGCCGCGAAGCTCCTGGAGAGCCGGGTGAACTGGCTCGCCGAGCGGGTTCACTCGGCCCCGATCCCGGTGCTGCCCATGGGCATGACCTGCACGGATCAGTCCGGTTACGCGCGCGAACTGCTTGGCGGCCATGACATCCATGTGCTCGGCGGGATGGAATTCGGCATCCAGGCCATCGGCCACGCGTTGTCCTGGCAGGACGGCCGCGGCAACGTCCGGCCGCTGCCTGGGCGCCCGGCGGCGCCGACTGGCACTGCCACCGCGTGGGCCGAGGCAGATGCGCGCGAGCTGCTGGTTTCCGCTGGAATTCCGGTGGTTCCCGGCCGCGTCGCCCGGTCCGCCGATGAGGCGGCGCGAATCGCCAGCGAGCTCGGCACTGCGGTAGCTCTCAAGATCAATTCACCGCACGTCACGCACAAGTCGGACATCGGCGCGGTACTGCTGAACTTGTCAGGGGACGCGGCCGTCCGGGCCGGCTACGAGCAGGTCGTCGCGGCCGCTAAGGACCATCAAGGCGGGAACGACGTACTTGTCACGTCAATGCGTACGTCAGGCACCGAGGTTCTGGCGGGCGTGACCATGGATGCTGGCTTCGGGCCCGTGCTGGCCGTCGGACTTGGCGGCATCTGGGTCGAGTTGCTGGGCGATACCAGCCTGCGCATACTCCCGGCCGATCCGGCGGAAGTCCGGCGCATGCTGGGTGAACTGCGCGCGCTGCCGGTACTGCAGGGGGCTCGCGGCGGCGTTCCCGCCGATCTTGACGTGCTGGCCAGGGTCATCGCCGGCCTTGGCGAGCTGGCCGGCTCGCTCAGTGGTATGCAAGCGCTGGAAGTGAATCCCCTCTGGGTGTGCGGTGACCGGGTAGAAGCGCTTGACGTGCTGGTCGTCGCCGACAAGTCTGGATCTTCAGAAACGAACGGAGCCGGATAGATGATTCTCGGAGTCACTGAGGAGCAGGCGGAATTGCGTGCCTCGGTCCGCCGGTTCCTGGCCGACCGGGCACCGATCTCGGCGGTCCGCGAGCTCATGGAAACTACCGATGGCGTGGATACCAGTGTCTGGCGGCAGGCCGGCGAGCAGCTAGGCCTGCAAGGCATCGCGATCCCCGAGGAGTATGGCGGCGCGGGCTTCAGCTTCGCTGAGCAGGCGATCGTGCTCGAGGAGCTCGGCGCTGCGCTGTACGGGGGCCCGTACCTGGCCAGCGCGGTGCTCGCCGCGACGGCACTGCTGGCTAGCCCGGACCAGGATGCCAGGAAGGCGTACCTGCCCGGCATCGCCTCCGGGGCGACTGTCGCGACGCTCGCATTCACAGAGGAGGACGGGTCGTGGGAACCGGACGCCATCCGGCTAGCCGCGAGCCCCTCGCAGGACAGCTCCGCTGGCGGCTGGCAGCTCGACGGGCGCAAGAGCTTCGTCCTCGACGGCCACACTGCGAGCCTCATCCTCGTCGTCGCGCGGACCGGTGATTCGCTGAGCCTGTTCGCGGTGACCGTCGATGCGGCGCAGGCTGGTAAGGGCGGGCTGACCAGGACGGCCCTGCCCACGCTCGACCAGACCCGGAAGCTGGCCCGGCTGGACTTCGCAGCCGTTCCGGCCACGCTGATCGGTTCGGTTGGCGACGGCACCGCAGTTCTGAGCCGCACCCTCGATGTCGCGGCGATCGCCCAGGCTGCCGAGCAACTCGGCGGCGCACAGCGCGCGCTCGACATGGCGGTCGAGTACGCAAAGGTGCGACACCAGTTCGGCAGGCCGATCGGCAGCTTCCAGGCCATCAAGCATCGCTGCGCGGACCTGCTGCTCGAGGTGGAGTCGCTGCGGTCGGCGGTGCAGTACGCGGCGGCTGCCGTCGCAGAAGACTCTGCCGAAGTGCCAGTGGTCGCCTCGCTCGTCAAGGCATACGCATCGGATGTCTACTTCCATGTGGCTGCCGAGAACATCCAGATCCACGGCGGCATCGGGTTCACCTGGGAGCATGACGCGCATCTGTACTTCAAGCGGGCTAAGGCGAGCGAGCTATTTCTCGGCGACGCTACCTACCACCGCGAGCACCTGGCGACCCGGATCGGCCTGTAAGGGCAGGGACTGGCGGCCACTTTCACGGATTCCATCGGCAGGATCAACCGATTTGGTGCGCTTCGCGCCGCACGAAAGCGTGAAAGCGGGGGTTCGGGTCTACGGCGCGATTCTCAGGAGCCCGCAGTCGGGTCTAGTTCGACCAGCCTGCTGCGCAGATCATCGACGATGGTGGTCAGGTCCGGGCCGAGGCTGACCAGTTCCTCAACAACCTGGGCTGACGGCAGGTACGTGCGGCGCTTGCCGGGACGGCCCGGCAAGCCCCGCCTGGCGGGTGGTTGCTCGGTTCCTTGCCTGCGCAGATCGGGGCCAGTGGAGTCGACCATCGCAGCACAGTAACCAGGCAGCGGCGCCAGAAGCAGGCCCGACACGCGTAAAGGATCGCGACCTTCGTCGCTGACAGGCCGTAAAGACTTCGGTCAAGCTCGCTCGGGACCGCAGCTTTGAGTCATCCCGGCGCCGTGGGCAGCTTGTGCCGGTGAGCGAGCGCCCAGCAAAGTTTCCTGGCATCGTGGCAGGCGCGGTTGTCGATTTGGCGGGGGCCACTTCGTGGCGGGAGTGAGGGCCGGCCAAAGACCGGCCCGGATGACAAACGGGAGTGATCATCATGACCCAGTACCTGCTCGCGCTCTACCGCGACTACAGCGCCCACATTCCCGAGGAGCAGACGCGGCAGGTGTGGGCCGACGTCAGTGCGTTGGGCGACAAGCTGACTGCCGCCGGTGCGTTCGTGTTCCAGGGCGGCATGGACGGCGGCCCGGAGTCGGCGACCGTGGTGCGCCAGTCCGGCGGCGACTTCCTGATGACCGACGGACCGTATACCGAGACCAAGGAACACCTCGCCGGGTTCTGGATCATCAACGCCGCCGACCTAGACGAGGCTCTGGAGTGGGCAAAGCGCACCTCGGTCGCGCAGCAGCGAGCGATCGAGGTCCGCCCGCTCTTCGATGGGGACCTCGACGACGCGGTGGAAGCTGGGTCCGACGTGCAGTGAGCGTAGCGGTACAGCGGCCTCAGCCGCCGGCACGGTGACTGCCGAAGCTGTCTTCGCCGTCAGGTCGATCGCGCACATCATGAGCCTGGTTCTTTACCAGGGCATGGCCAGTTATTTCCCGACCGCCACCGACCATCCCCACGCCGGCCCCCTCAACGTCGCACCGCCTTCAGCAGCGGACTCGAGCTCGAGTACCTGCGATCACGCCTTGAGGACCAGGAGCACAAGCAGGGCGGCGACGACGACTGCTAGCAAGCCGTACATCACCACCATGGCCGCATTGGTCCCCAGCAAACCCAGCAGCTGCCGTTCAGCCTTCGGCTCCGGCGACTTATATGGCGAACCGTCGTCGCGCGCTGCCTTCTTGAACTGGTAGAAGGGGTCAGACGTGCCCTTGTCGCCCGGCCGGTGAACGTTTGAGACGTAGGGAGGCGGAACGAATCTGGTACCCGGCGGCGGCCCTTCTCGCGGCGATCTCTTGGTCATGCGACCTCCGGTGCCCGAACCCGGCACGCGATGCTCAGTCCAGGCCCAGAGACGGCCTGGCTCAGTCATCAATGGTATGGCTGCTGCCGGGCATGGCAGACCGCGTGCGGGCCGTGCTCGCCGGTGATCTCAGCAGCGGCGATCGTGGTCAGGAACTCGCGCGGCCCGCCTACCCGGCGTGCCGGTGACCGTCTTCCCGCCAATCAGGCGTCGCCGTCATGCTCAGGCGAACGCCAAGGCCAGGAAGGCCGCTGGGAAAGGGACCGCCGCTGCTTGATCTCCGCCGACGTTAACGGCTCGTCACCATATGAGGCTGGAGGGCCTTCGTCGTTACGGCGCTCCTCTTCTACCCAAGCCAGCATGGTCGCCGCAGATGTGACGATGAGCCCAAGGCGCTCCGCTTGATCTAGCGGAAACGCCCAAGAGATGACGTCTCGTCCGTCGTCAGCCCAAGCCCGAAGTTCAACCGCATCACTTGACTTGCGGTGGACTTCTACCTGAGTGCCGCGGTTCGTCTTCGCAGACCCAATGATTGCCTTGAGGCCCTCCGGCCAATCAGCCATGCCGGAGGGATACCCTCGCGGTCCAGAGGTCAACCGAGGCCGCAGAAGGCGGAAGCTATTCCGGCGCTGGCGGCCGACGGGCATAGCGGACTGCGTCGAGACGGCGC
>Ga0335074_10011806_pt1 | contig 12227 bp, 10 predicted proteins | sample Lox_Sample_23_FD_206715 | JGI IMG/M metagenome (GOLD analysis project Ga0335074, IMG submission 206715) | Soil microbial communities from Loxahatchee National Wildlife Refuge, Florida, United States - Lox_Sample_2.3 | ecosystem: Environmental > Terrestrial > Soil > Wetlands | place: USA...
GCGGGCCCATCCTCACTCACCGCCTCCGGGGGAAGTACCTCGGCTGGCAGCACCTCCGGCGGCAGCACCTCGGGCGGCAGCCATAGCTCCGACCCGTTCTCACCGGCGGGCGCGTCGGCTGGGAGCAATAGCTCCGCCTGCACCGCCTTCGCCGCGGCTTACAAGCGTTTCCTGGCCGGATACGTTCCCCCGGAGAGCCAGACCGGTACCAACGAAACCCCGTTGCAGGCTCTGTCAGACGCGGTTGCCAACATAACTGCCTCCGGTCAGACGGAAACAGACCTGGCCGACCTCGGGATTGACGCCGGTCTCATCGCAACGGGCTCGACCGAGGGCGGACAGACCACGCCACCGTCGGCCTTCTACTCCGACCTTCAGGCGGTCGGCAAGAGTTGCGGCACTACGTTCTCTCAGCCCCCGGCCTCTCTGGTCAAGGAGGGGTGACGGTCAAAGCGGGGTCACGGTCAAAGCGGGGTCATGCAAGCCAGGCGGGCTGTCGCCAGAAGCCGGCCGCCGCCTGGCACGTCGGCACCCGACTGAGCGCCCGCCAGCAGCCAGAGAACGACCTCGCCCTCGCGGCGCTCAGTCACCAGCCGGGGCGAGCAGTCCGCCAGGATCGCCCGGTGGTATTCCACTTCAGCGATTGACGGCACGCAGCGAAGATCGGCCAGCACGTCCTCGACGGCCGCCCAGTGGATCGTGTTGTTGACGTGCCCGGCCGAGTCGAAGTCAACTGCCCGCAACGGCCAGTCCCGGCCGGGCAACGGACTCCCCTGGCCCGACGCCACGCCGTTCCCGGCGGCCGCGGCGTCAGCTGCCAGGTGCCCCGGACGCGGATGCGAGAGCCGGGCGGACACGGAGCGGCCGGCGGCGGAAGGGCCGTAGATCCCGAGGAACTCCGGCGACAACGCCGCCGGCCGGCCGTCATCCCGGCCGACTGCAGCCCAGACGGCCGTCGCCTGGACCAGCGGCCCATCGGGCCCGGCCAGCGTGGTGGTCCGCTCAGCCCAGCGCGGGCCGGTACCGGAGCAGAAAGTCCGGACGGTCAGCCGCGCACCCATGGGCGGCAACTCCCGGATGGCAAGCTCGCACCGGCGGACTAGCCAGACCACCGGCTCGGCCAGGCCCGACTCGGCCAGGTCATCCTCGGCAGCGATCTGAAGGTACCGGGCCAGTGCGTCAAGCCTGAGCCGGCCGGACGGGGTGACGTCAGTACTCCGGACGATGCGCCTGGCTGCGTACACCCGGCCCCGCTCGGGCTCGCTACGGAACGTCTCCACCTCGGTATTCTCACGGATGCCCGGACGGGCCGCCGCACAGCGGGGCTCGCTGTGACCTACGGCACAATGACGTCACAGGTAGGCTCCAGATCACATTCCGAAGCACAGGAATCGCTGACCCGGCAGGAAGGCCTCATGAAACCCGCTGAGCTGCAGCTTCTTACCTCGCTCGAGGATCGCCACTGGTGGTACAAGGAACGCCGGGCCATCCTCGCGAAGGAACTGCGGCGGTTGCCGAGCCCGGGCCAGGCACTGGACATTGGTGCGGCCGGTGGCGGCAACACCAGGGTGCTGCAGGCCCATGGATGGCGCGCGCTGGCCCTGGAGTACTCCGAGTCAGTTGCTGACGTCGCGAAGGCCCGCGGGATCAGTGCCGTCCGGGCCGATGCGCGGGACCTGCCGCTGCGCTCCGACTCCTGCGAACTGGTAACGGCGTTCGATGTCCTAGAGCACATCGACGAGGATTACCTGGCCGCGGGCGAGATCGCCCGGGTGCTCAAGCCAGGCGGAACAGCGCTGATCGCAGTGCCCTGCGACATGGCCCTGTGGTCCGCGCACGACGACGAGGTCGGCCATGTCCGCCGTTACTCCCGGACCGAGCTGGTCAACGTCATGCAGAAGGCCGGCCTGGTCGTCGACGCCGTCTGGAGCTGGAACGTCCTGCTCCGCCCCGTCGTCGCACTGCGCCGGAAGTCCTCCACTGGCAGCGACCTCGACGACGTGCAGCCGCTGCTGAACGCAGCGCTGACATCAGTCATCGTGACCGAACGTTACCTGCCAGTGAAAGCCCTGCCCGGCGTCTCGCTGTTCCTGCGCGCCCGGCATCCCTAGCTCACGGTCAGGCGACTGTCAGGCGACTACCGACTCCCCGGACTCGTCGTCGAACCACAGGCCCCCCTCCGCCAGGTAGCGGAAGTGCGATCTGCTTCCGGCCGGCACCCGGACGATCGCGCTGCGGGTGCCGTTAGCCCGGCGCTTCAGCGGGTGGGCGAACGGGTTCCAGCCGTTGAAGTCACCCACCACCGAGACCGCACCCGCGGGCTGGTCGGCGGGCAGAATGAACGTGACCCGTACTTCGCTGCCCCCGTTCGCCTTCGCCTTCTTGATCATCTGTCACCTCTGCGCTGCGTCTGGCCCGGGAGCCAGCGTCAAACTGGACCGCACCAGCCTCAGGGGTGCATGTATCGCCACCGTTTCGGCGACACGACTGTGGCGTGAACGAGCCAGGACCAGACCGTCCGGGTCAGCCGGTTCGCGCAGCACCCGCGGGCATCGCTTCGCATCCGGCGTCAGCCCGACCGGTAGCGTGCATCCATGACGATCGCTATGCGCACCCTGGGTCAGACAGGCACCGACGTAACCATCCTCGGCTACGGAGCAATGGAGTTGCGGGGCGAGCCGCGAGGGCCCGCGATCTCAGCCGAGGACGCGGGCCGCGTCCTCAACGCGGTCCTCGACGGCGGGATCAACCTGATCGACACCTCGATCGACTACGGCACGAGCGAAGATTTCATCGGCCGCTACCTCAGTCACCGGCGGGACGAGTACTTCCTTGCCTCGAAGTGCGGCTGCCCGCTCGAGCAGCCCGCGGATACTCCGCCGCCATACCCGCACGACTACTCCGCAGCCAACGTGCGGGCCGGCGTCGAGCGGAGCCTGCGCCGCCTGCGCACGGACCGCCTCGACCTCGTGCAGGTGCACATGTCACCGAGCGTCGAGACCATGGCTACCGGCCAGACCATCGAGACCCTGCAGGCGCTGCGCGACGAGGGCAAGATCCGCTTCATCGGAATGTCCGGCATCCTGCCGAATCTGCCCGACCAGATCGCCATGGGCGTGTTCGAGGTGTTCCAGATCCCGTACTCGGCACTTCAGCGAGAGCACGAGGAGCTCATCACTGCCGCCGCAGCGACCGGAGCCGGCACGCTCATCCGCGGCGGCGTGGCTCGCGGTGCGCCGGCCGAGGACAAGGGCTGGCAGCGCGGCCCGCTCGGCCTGCCTGCAGGCGAAGGCGAGCGCCGCTGGGAGTCTGCCGGAATCGACGACCTGCTGGACGGCATGAGCCGGATGGAGTTCATGCTCCGGTTCACGCTGAGCCATCCGGACCTGTCGACCACGATCGTCGGCACCTCGAACGTGGATCACCTGAAAGCCAATCTCACGGTTGCCGAGAAAGGTCCGCTGCCGGCCGATCTGTACGAGACGGCAAAGCAGCGACTGGCTGTACCGACCGCGTCCTGATGCTGACTGTCCCGCAAGCGCGCGGCAGGTGATGGTGCGCATCCTGTCCGCTGCCGGATGCTCCGGTGCAGCACTGGGCGGCACTGGCGAGCGATAGCGCCGGGCGGTATTGATCGCAGCCTTCTTCGCCGGTCCCCGGACGGCATCGCGCCGCCGCTGACATGCGGCTTGGCCGTCATCTGTATCGTGGCGACCGTGATCATGGTATGGATCGGACGAGCCGGCCGGCTGGACGAAGCTATCCGTGCGTCTGGCAACTCGGCCACCGCTGAGCTTGCGCGGCCGCAGGCCCGAGCTTGATGGCGCAGCCGCCGTGGCTACCAGACGGCAGCTCACGCACATCGCGCCCAACGAGCGCAGCCGGGTCCGGCAGCACCGCGGGCGCACATCTAGCTGACCCCACGGGTGCGGCCGGTTCGAGCAGTTCCCCTGCCCCGGACAGTACCAGCGCGGGACGGGCAGCGAGTTCGCCTACCGAGCTGCGCAACGAGCGAACGCTGGACATCGACCTGCTGCCGACCGTCGCGCTGCTGGAACGGCTCAACGACGAGGACGCGATCGTCGCGGGCGCGGTCCGCCAGGCGCTCCCCGACCTCGCCCTGGTGGTCGATGCCGCCTCGCTGGCTTTGCGGAGCGGCGGCCGGGTGCACTACTTCGGCAGCGGAACGTCCGGACGGCTGGCGTTCCTGGACGCAGCCGAGCTCGGCTCCACCTTCAGCCTGGCGCCCGGCGTGGTGATCGCCCACATCGCCGGCGGCGAGGCCGCGCTCATCCGGGCTGCCGAGAACGCCGAGGACGACCAGGCCAGCGGCGTCGCGGACGCAGCGGCGGTGACAGCGGCCGATGTGGTCATGGGCCTGTCCGCGTCCGGCTCGGCGGCCTACGTGGCCGGCGCGCTCAGCAGGTCGCGGCAGGCTGGCGCCGTCACCGCGCTGATCACAGCTAACCGGGACAGCCCGCTCGCGGCGCTCGCCGACATCGTCATCTGCGCCGACACCGGCCCGGAAGCCATCACCGGCTCCACCAGACTGAAGGCCGGCACCGCAGAGAAGATGCTGCTCAACTCCTTCTCCACCGCGCTGATGGTGCGTGACGGGCGGACGTTCTCAAACCTCATGGTGCGACTGGCACCGGTGAACGCCAAGCTGAAGACGCGCCAGGTCCGGCTGCTCAGTCAGGCCTCCGGTGCGGCCGAGGCCGAGAGCGCCGCCGCCCTGGCGGCGTCCCGCGGAGATGTCAGCGCTGCGCTGGTCATGCTGCTATCTGGCGCCGAACCGCTGACCGCCCGGCTCGCCCTGGACAAAACAGACGGCGTGGTCCGCGCGGCCATCGACTGGGTCCGCGACGCAGCCACCGGGCGAAGCTAAGGGCCCGCCCCCCCAGAATCAGGCCACCCAGAATCAGGCGACCCAGAATCACCCTGCACAGGACCACCACGCACAGGGCCACCCTGCACAGAACCGCCACGCACAGAACCGCCACGCACAGCGAGCGAGGCCAGCCGGATGGCCCCGGCTACCGGCTCGGTAGCGAGGACGCGCACGTCGGCGTCCGCCAGCGCCGCCCGCACCGCGCGGCGCGCCGCATCGGCGAACGCGGCGTTCGCCATCAGCCCGCCGGCCAGCACCACCGGAAAGCCGCCCGGCCGGTCCCGGTGACGCGAGCACACCACCCCCGCGACCGCCGGCTGACGAACGGCCGAGTCCGCTTCGGCCGGCCCGTGCGCCGGGGAAACACCAGCCGGCGAGTCCAGCTTGCGCACCGCTGCGGCCGCCAGCGCCGCGATCGCATCGGCCGCGCGCGCCGCGATGTCAGCCGCAGCCGGATCGGTGCTGGCCAGCACGAGCGGGGCGAGCCGCGCCCAGTGCCGCGGGTACTGCGACTGCTCGTAGAACTGCCGCTGCAGCACCGCTACGTCTGCCGCGCCGGTGGCCGACAGCAGCGCGCTGGCGAGCGCAGCGGGTGCGCGGCCCTCGTCCCGGCGGCTGAGGAGGACGCGCAGCGCCTCGCGCACGACCCAGTAACCGCCGCCCTCGTCGCCGAGCAGGTATCCCCATCCGCCGACCTGGACCGACCGGCCGCCGTCCGTGCCGACCGCCACGGACCCGGTTCCGCAGATCACGGCGACGCCCGCGGCAAGGTCCGCCGCAGGCAGGACGAGCATGGCGTCGCTGACGATCGTGACCGTTCCGCGCCGGGCAAGCGGGGCTAGCTGCTCGAGCAGGAACTCTCTCGCACCGGGGACGCTGAGCCCCGCCGAGCCAGCGCAGATGGCGTCGACCGGGTCCGCCGGATCCAGACGCAGCCCGTCCAGCAGCTCGCTCAGCGCCGCGCGCGCGCCGTCGGCGCCCGCCGCGGGCAGGCTGGCGCTCGCGCCGCTGACGTCGGCGGCGACCCCGCCGTCCGCCCACAGCCGGGCGCGGCTGCTGGTGCCGCCGATGTCCAGGCCGAGCAGCCGCAGGCCGTCCGGCACAGCGGGTGCCGGACTACCGGTAGTTCACGAACTGAAGGGCCACGTCAAGGTCCTTGCCTTTGAGCAGCGCGATCACGTCCTGCAGTTCGTCCTTCTTCTTCGACGACACGCGCAGTTCCTCGCCCTGCACCTGAGCGCGAACGCCCTTCGGGCCCTCGTCTCTGATGATCTTCGAGATCTTCCTCGCGTTGTCGTCGGTGATGCCTTCCTTCAGGGCGATCTCAAGCCGGTACTCCTTGCCCGAGGCCTTCGGCTCCCCGGCGTCGAGCACCTTCAGCGAGACCGAGCGCTTGATGAGCTTCTCCTTGAAGACGTCGAGCACCGCCGAGGCCCGCTCCTCGGAGTTTGCCTTGATCTCGATGCCGTTCTTGCCGGAGTGCGCGATCGACGCGCCAACGCCGCGGAAGTCGAAACGGGTGCCGATCTCCTTCGCGGTCTGGTTCAGCGCGTTGTCGACTTCCTGATAGTTGATCTTCGACACGATGTCGAACGATGAATCGCCTGCCATGGCGTACATGGTAGGCGAGCACCCATCCCGGCCGAGCGAGCAGCGCCGCGGACGGCCCTGGCGCTCCGGTTCGCACCACCATCGACGGGCAACGACGCCGCTAGCCAGGAATGATCTCGAGGCTCGCGACGTCGATGACCCTGCCGGTCGCGATCGATTCGTTGGCGGCAAGCCCGATCGCCGCGCTGGCCAGGCCGTCGGCATAACCTGCGCGCCGACCCAGCGGGTCCGCCGTGCTGCCGCCGCCGAACACCGACTCCAGGAGCGGCGCGTCGCCGCCGGCGTGCGGCCCGTCCGCAGCCGTGATTGCGACCTCCTGAGCCGGCCCCCAGTGCCGCTGCACAAGCAGCTGCTGCGCGACTGGTCGCGGGTCGCCAGCGTCACCGTCAGCGCTGGCAGCGGCACCGGAGACCATCGGGTCTACGACAGGGCGGCCCATGATTCCGCCCGCAGCGACCGATCCGACGTAGCCGCGCTCGACGACCGAGAGCTCTGCCCGGCCAGCGTCGCCGTTGACTGTGACACGGTAGCCCTCCCACGGAGAGTGGGCGTTGAGCGAGTACGTCAGGAACGCACCCGACCGGTAGGTGACAAGCACGGCCAGGTTGTCCTCGATCGTGATGCCCGGGCTGAAGACGTCGCGATCACGAAGGTAGCCATCCTGCGACTCCGCCTCCAGGTACAGCCGGCGGAGCGTGCTATCGGCGGCCAGATCCAGCGCGAACGGGTCGGTCCCCAGCCCGGGCGAGCCCGCGGAGCGCTCCGGCCGGTCGGCCAGGCCGCGCCGGCGCGCGTTCTCGTCGCCGTAGAACCGAAGGGCGCCGCGCGCGTACACGGTGGCCGGGAGATCGGCTATCCACCAGTTCACCAGGTCGAAGTGGTGACTGGCCTTGTGCACGAGCAACCCGCCTGAGGCCGCCTTGTCCCGGTGCCAGCGACGGAAGTAGTCCGCGCCATGGACGGTGTCCAGGGCCCACTCGAAATGCACGGAGGTGATCTCTCCGATCGTTCCGGACGCGATGACCTGCCGCAGCGTGCTGTTCCGCGGCGCGTAGCGGTAGTTGAAGCCCACTGTGAGGGTGCCGGCCGCCGCCACGGCGGCGCGGGCCAGCTTCCGTGCGCCGTCCGGCGTGGTGACGACCGGTTTTTCCAGGATGACGTCGCGGCCGGCCTGGAGAGCCTGCACGGCGTACCCGGCATGCGTGTAATCCGGCGACGTGACGATCACGGCGTCCGGCCGCTGATCCTCAAGCAGCCGGCCGAACTCGTCCGGTCGGTACCGGGCCGGAGCAGGGAGACCCGCGGCCGCAAGAACCTGGTCGTAGTAGTCCATCCGGATCCGGTTCGGCTCGCACCAGGCCGTGATGGTCCCGGTCGCGGCGTAGGGGCCGGCCAGAGCATCGATGTAGAGCGACGCGCGGGAACCCGTGCCTACCACGGCGTAGCGCCGCCGTCCGGTCTCGCTGCCTGCTGTCATTCGCCCTTCCTCGTCAGGAGGTACTGGTGAGCCCCTCGCGCTCGACTCGCCAGCTTTCGTCCGGGAATCCCGCCGGCAGGCCGCGCGGGCCGTCCGCCATGATCGCCACGGCGGCCAGCAGCCCGCCGTTCGCGGGCAGGTACGCCGGCAGGCTCGCGTCCTGGCGGTTATGCCCGCTGGGCAGGAACTGGTTCTTGGCGACGTCCATCATCAGCGCATCGACCGCGAGCGCGGGCTGGCCGAGCCGGGCCGCGGACATGGCGATCGCCGGGAAGTCCCAGCCCCAGCAACTCGGCCAGTCCCAGTCGGCGAGGACCGAGCGCAGGGTCGCTCGCATGACGCCAGGGTCTATCGAAGCGGTGGGCGGGACGAATCCGTAGCCGCACAGCATCGACGGGTGGTCACTGCGCAGCAGGTAGGGCGCAGTAGACAGCGCCGCGTAGATGCCACCGCGACTGGCCGGGGCGACCAGCCCGTCGGCTACCTCCCGCCAGCGCGCGTCGGGCTCCCGGCCAAGGTCAGCGGCCCACTGCTGCGCGACCCGCAGCGCCCAGGCCCAGTAGGCAAGCTCGAACGTCGGATTGGCGAGCCGGGCCCGGTCCGCGGCGTAGCACTCCTGCGCCGGCACCAGCGGCGGCCCGAGCTCGAAGCCGCGCGACGTCCGGTCCGGGAAGTCCGCCAGAAACCGCGCGGTCTCCCAGACCACCTCGCCGTACCGCGCCATAACGTCGGCGGGCCGGTCCGCTGCCCGCCGGGCCAGCTCGGCCAGATAGATCGGATGCGGCTGCTGCCAGAGCAGGAACGGCCCGATGGAACTGGGCGTCTCCCGGCCGTCCGGGCCACACTGCTTCGGCCACCGCGCGCCCGCGTAACCCTGCTCAGCGGCTATCCGCCTACCGGCCGACAGCGCGCGCGAGTACCAGCCAAGGCTTCGCTCCAGCAGGTCGGGCCGGCCCCAGAAGGCGAAGTGCGCACTGTGCCACCAGTGCATCTCGAGGTGGAACCGCCCGCTCCAGCTGTTGCAGGTCAGGCCGGTCTCCTGCGGCGGCAGCGAGCCCGCGCAGTTGATCGCGGTGAGGTACTGCGACAAGATGATCCGCCGCTGCAGCTCGGCCGCCCGCGGATCGGCGCTGCCGGTGACATCCACCGCAGCGCCACGGGACCAGAACCGCGGCCAGTGCGCGCTTGCGGCCCGCTCCACCTGCGGGTAGCCCTGGCTCATCACGCCTGGCCGGGCTTCGCCGGCGATCTCTCCCCCGGCCGGCGTCAGCAAGACGGCAAGCTCGAGCACGGCCGCGTTGGTCGAGACCACCAGCTCATGTCGTCCGCGCGAGGCGACCGCGGCGCCGGGTGACGTCGTGATAGCCGCCGAATAGCTCGCGGCACCATCCAGCGAGCGCCGGATCACCCAGCCGGCGTCCGTGCGGGAGAGCGACGACAGGTGCGACGACGGCCGGGTCCAGTCTGCTCCGGCGTTCCAGCCCGCTGACCCGTAGGGGAACGCGAACCGCACCGCGAGCAAGCCGGCTGCCAGCAGCCGGGACTCGATACGCACCGCGATGATGTCCCGCGCCGGATGGCACACCGTCCGCACCGCGACCGTCTCGTTGTGCAGCCGGAAGCTGCTGGCGATCATCCCGGTCCACAGGTCCAGCCGCTGCACCGCCGCCTGGACGTCATCCGGGGCCGGCGCGCTCCACCCCGGCGTGGTCACGAGCCCCATCCTGAGCAGGTCGAGCCGGTGCGGGTTGCCGCGCAGCCAGGCCTCCTCGGCCGTGATCTGATCAGCGTCCGGAGTGCCCAGCTCGCGGGATAGGTCGACGTAGCGGACCGGGCCGCGAGCGGTCTGGTACACCCGCGTGCAGTGCGCGACGTCGAATGATCCGGCGGGCGGCGTGGCGTGCCAGCCCCAGTTCGACAAGGTGGAAAGCAAGGTACCTGGCGGGCCGCCCGCCGGATCGCGAACGGGATAGCGCTCCGGCCAGGTCTGCAGGCCGGTGATGTCGACGGTGAAGCAGACCTCGCCGTTCCCGACCGAGAGCGGCGAATGCGGATCTGCCTCCCGCAGCGTGACGCCGTGCTCGGCGACCAGTCCGCGGCGGTCAATCACCAGCGCGGGCACCGAGGAAATCACTGACCAGCGCGGCGAGCCGGTCGTTCCGGTCACAGGCAGCGAAGCCGAAGCACTCCGCCAGGCCAGCAGCCTCCGCCGGGCTGAGGCCCGCGAAGCAGCGGCCGAACTCCTCGACCAGCGGCTCGCCGAGCACGATCTCCCGCATGATCCTTGCGATCCACCGCTGCGCGCCCCACGGATACGGGTTGAAGTCCGGGAACTCGTCCGCGACGAACTGCTCGACCGGTCCGAGCAGGTGCCGGATCTGCCGGTCGTCACCGCCCCAGGAGTCGGTCGCGAGGCGGTGCTTCTTCGCCAGCACCCCGGCGATCCGGTGCACATACGGGCTGTCCGGCGCCACCGTGACGAGGCCCTGCAGGCCGAGATCCTTGTAGGTCCACAGTGACCAGCTGGCACCGTGCTCGCGGTAGATCTCCAGCTGGTCGCGAAGCAGGGCGTAGCGCATGTCGTCCTGCTCAGGATCGCCGGTGTACACCGGGCCGAACTCGCCGATCCAGACCGGCGTGCCGGTCTGGCGCATGAACTCGGTACGGCTCAGGAACGTCTGCTCGACGACGTCCCGGTCGAACCACTCGCCGCGGGTGGTGCCGGGATACGTGCTGCCTGCGGCCAGACCCGGCAGCGCGTAATCGTGCGCGGCGTAGACGGTATTAGGCAGGACGTCGCCGAGCGCGGAGAAGTCGGTGCCGTACCGGTTCCCGTCCAGGAACAGGATGTGCCGCGGATCCGCGCCCCGGATGACGCTGGCCAGCCGCCCGTAGAACGGGCCGATCACCGAGCCGTCCGGGTCGGCGGGCTCGTTGACCGGGTTGTACCCGGCCACGGCCGGGTTGTCGCTGAAGTGCTGCGCGATGGCGTCCCAGAGCGCGATCACCTGGTCCTGGAGGATCCGCTGCTCCCAGAAGCCGGCCCGGTGCGTCGGGTTGTCACTGTGCCAGTGCGCGTTCTGAGCGCCGGGCAGCGCGTGCAAGTCAAGAATGGTGTACAGGCCGTGCGCGGCTGACGTGGCGACCGCCCGGTCCAGCAGCGCCAGCCCGCTCTGCCGCACGCGCATGGGTTCGGCCTGGTCCGCCAGCAGGCGATAGTTCACCGGCAGGCGCACGCAGTTGACGCCGAGCGCCGCCAGGTAGCGTGCGTCCGCGTCGCCGAAGAAGCTCTCCGTGAACTGACGGAAGAAGGCCTCGTAGGCCTCCTCCCCCATCGCTTGCTTCATCGCCTCGCGCTGCAGCGACTCCGTGGACGGATAGCCGGTGATGAAGTTCTCCATGTTGAGCCAGCCGCCGACGCCGACGCCACGCAGCAGGATCGGCTCGTCGGCTTGCGTGAGGATGCGGTCACCGTCGACTCGAAGCCAGGGCATACCGCACACGAACGTGAGCGTATAGCGTCCTAGCGCCGCGAACGGCACTGGCGCCGGGTTACCACGTTTCCCTAGAAAACCGACGCTCAGGCTGCCTTCGTCGGCGTGCTCGTCAGATAGGTCGCGCAGAAATCATCGTCGCCATGGCGCCGCGCGCCCTCCTCCATCCGGTCCGCGATTGTGCGCGGGAGCGGCAGATCCAGGCCGTGCTCGCTGGCAGCATCCGCGACGAGACGGGCGTCCTTGGCGGCCAGCGTCAGCCGGAACGAGGGCTCGAAATCACGCGCAGCGATCGCCTGGCCCTTCATGCGCAGGTACGGCAGGTCGAGCGCGCCGCCTGCCAGTGCATCGAACATGAGCTGCGGATCGAGGCCGAGTCCCTCGGCCAGCGCGATCGTCTCGGCGCCGGCCTCAACGACGGCCAGGACCCAGCTGTTCATGACCAGCTTCAGCCGGGTGCCAGCACCTGTGTCGCCGGCCCAGATTGTCTTGCTGCCGATCGCGTCGAAGACCGGCTGCACCCGCTGCCGCAGCGCGCCCGGTCCGGAGGCCAGCACCACGAGCTTCCGCTCCTGCGCGGGCGCCCTGGTGCCGAGCACCGGCGCGTCGACCAGATCTCGGCCGTGCCGGCCGGCTAGCTCGGCGCACTCCCTCGTGCCGGCTTCCCCGATCGTGCTCATCTGCAGCCAGACCCCGGACTGCGGCATCGCGTCCAGGCCGCCTTGCTTCTCCATCGCATCGAGCACGGCATCGG
>Ga0335074_10011807_pt1 | contig 12225 bp, 12 predicted proteins | sample Lox_Sample_23_FD_206715 | JGI IMG/M metagenome (GOLD analysis project Ga0335074, IMG submission 206715) | Soil microbial communities from Loxahatchee National Wildlife Refuge, Florida, United States - Lox_Sample_2.3 | ecosystem: Environmental > Terrestrial > Soil > Wetlands | place: USA...
GTTCGGCCTCAAAACGGCTTACGTTTCCGAATTCGGCGAAGGCCCCGTGATCGCGATCCTCTCCGAATACGATGCGCTGCCGGGCGTGGGTCACGCCTGCGGCCACAACATCATCGCGACGGCAGGGCTTGGCGCGGCGCTGGCGCTGGCGAAGCTCGGCAAGCGCCTGCCGGGCCGCGTGCGCTACCTCGGCACACCAGCGGAAGAGCGCTTCGGCGGCAAGGAGATGATCGCGCGCGAAGGGGCTTTCGACGGCGTCGACGCAGCGATGATGATCCATCCCGCCAATCTGAACATCATGACGATGCCGTGCATCGCGATCTCGGAAGTGGAAGTCACCTATCACGGCCGCGCCGCGCACGCGTCGGCGATGCCCTATCGCGGATTGAATGCGCTCGACGCGGTCGTCAGCGCCTATCAGTCGATCGCGCAATTGCGCCAGCACATCCGGCAGACCGAGCGCATCCACGGCATCATCACGGAAGGCGGGCTTGCCGCCAATATCGTGCCGGAGCGCGCAGGCTGCCGCTTCTACGTGCGCGCGGCGGACGTGCATGACCTGGCCGAGCTCAAGAAGCGCGTGCAGGCGTGTTTCGAAGCGGGCGCGCTGTCGACGGGCTGCACGGCCGATATCCGCTGGGGCAACACCGACTATCTCGATCTCAAGACGAGCTGGCCGATGGCGGCCGCGTTCGAAAAGAACGCCGTGGCGCTGGGCCGCGAATTCTTCCCCGTGAAGGACATTCCGGCGGGCTTCGCCGGATCCACCGATATGGGCAATGTCAGCCATCGCGTGCCGTCCATCCATCCCATGCTCGCCGTGGCGCCGGCCGGCGTCATCATCCACAACGCGGAATTCGCCACCTGGGCGCAATCCGCCGAAGGCGACAAGGGCGTCATCGACGGCGCCGTCGCCATGGCGCAGACGGCGCTCGATCTGATGACGGATCCGGCGCTGCTCGCCTCCGCGAAAAAAGACTTTGAAGCGACGGCCGAGCTTTCGGCGGCGGCGCTCGCGCGTCTCACGGAAAAAGTGCCGGCGAGCGATCTCGGCGCACATCGCCACGGTCATAGTCATGGGCACGGCGCCGGAGGCTGCGGCTGCGCATGAACGCCTGGCTCATCGTTGCCGCCGTTAACGGATTTCTGGCGGTGGCCCTCGGCGCTTTCGCAGCGCACGGGCTGTCGGGGAGGATCGACGCGCACGCCTTGCAGACTTTCGAGACCGGTGCGCGCTATCACATGTATCACGCGCTCGCGATGGGCTTGGCTGCCATCGCAGGGCGTGGCGCGGCGACTTCCCTTGCGAATCTCGCGGCATGGTTCTTCCTGGCCGGCATCGTCCTCTTTTCGGGGTCCCTTTATCTGCTTGCGACAATGGGCGTGCGCGCGCTCGGCATCGTGACGCCGTTCGGCGGTCTTTCCTTCCTCATCGGCTGGGGGCTTCTGGCGTGCGCCGCAGCCAGGGCCCAGGCATGACGCGCGAAACGGTCCTTGTTGCCGGTGCAGGCATCGCGGGACTCGGCGCGGCGCTGGCGCTCGGCGATGGCCGGCGAAGCGTGACGATCCTCGATCGCGATCCGCCGCCGCCCGACGCGTCACCGGAAGAAGCCTTCCACACCTGGGAGCGCCGCGGCGCCACGCAGCTCCGCCACAGTCACGTCTTTCTGGGACGCCTCACGACGCTGATCCGCGAACGCTATCCGGTGCTGATGGAAGAACTGCTGGCGGCGGGCGCGCGCATCTTCAACTTCAAGGACGGACTGCCGCCGGCGTTGCGCGACCGCTACGTCGCCGTTCGCGGCGACGAGGACATGTCGTTCCTCTTCAGCCGCCGCACCACGCTCGAACTCGTCATGCGCCGTCATGCGGCGCGCCTGCCCGGCATTCAATTCGTCACCGACATCGGCGTGCGCGGACTGCTCGCGCATCGCGAAGGCGGTGTTCTCGTCGTCGACGGCCTCAAGACCGAGCGCGACGGTGTCGTGACCGAATTCCGCGCCGATGTGACGGTCGACGCCAGCGGCCGCAACACGCTCTTTCCCGACTGGCTCAAGGCCGAAGGCGTCGAGGTTTTCGAGGAAGAAAGCCCCGCCGGCATTCTCTATTTCACGCGGCATTACCGCCTGCGCGACGGCGCGGCAGAACCTTCGCGCGACGGACCGCCCGGCGCCGGCGATCTCGGCTACATCAAATACGGCGTGTTCAATGCCGACAACCGCCATTTCTCCATCACGCTTGCCGTTCCGGAAATCGAGACCGAATTGCGCATGGGCATCATGAAGCCCGAAACATTCGACCACATCTGCAGCGCCATCCCCGGCGCTGCGCGCTGGATGGATCCCGAGCGTTCGGAGCCCGCCAGCGCCGTCTTCGGCATGGGCAATCTGAAAAGCCTCTGGCGCACGACGATGAAGGACGGCGCACCGCAGGTGTCGAATTTCTTCGCGACGGGCGATGCGGCCGTGCGCACCAATCCGCTTTACGGGCGCGGCTGTTCGGCGGGCGTCGTGCACGCGCATATTCTTCTCGCCGCTCTCGATGCGACGGACGATCCGAAGGAACGCGCCGTCATCGTGGAGCGCGAAACGCGCGCCGCGCTCAGGCCGTATTACGACGCCATGGTCAGACAGGATCTGCAGTCGATCCGCCGCGCCCAGCATGAACGCGATCCGGATTACAAGCCGCGGCTGAAGGCGCGTCTCGTGAAAAGCTTCGTCGAGGACGCCATCACGCCGGCCACGCGCGGCGATCTCGTCGTGCTGCGCGCCTCGTCCCGGGCCTTCCACATGTTCGGCGATCCGGTCGCCTGGCTGAAGAACCCGGCGATCGCCGCGCGCATTCTGAGAATGTGGGCGATGCCCAGGGCGCGAAAGCGCGCGGGCCAGCTCTACCCGCCGGCGCTCGGGCCCAACCGCCGCGAAATGTTGGGCGAGATCGGCCTCCTGGGCTGAACGACAAAACCGTATACGGAGGAAACCATGACCGCCTTCCCGGAGCCCCGGATCGTCAAGACCAACGGCATCGACATGGCGATTTACGAAGCGGGCCCGAAGGACGGCTTGCCGGTCGTCCTCTGTCATGGCTTCCCGGAGCTTGCCTATTCCTGGCGCTTCCAGATTCCGGCGCTCGCGGCCGCGGGCTTCCACGTCATCGCCCCCGATCAGCGCGGCTATGGCGGCACCTCGCGGCCGGCGGATGTGCAGGCTTACGACATGCCGCATCTGACGGGCGACCTGGCGGGCCTTCTCGACGCGCTCGGATTGAAGAGGGCTGTGTTCGTCGGTCACGACTGGGGCGGCCTCGTCGTCTGGCAGATGCCGATCTACCACCCCGACCGTTGCGCCGGCATCATCGGCGTCAACACGCCGTTCCTGGCGCGGCCTCCGCTCGATCCCATCATGGGCATGCGCGCCGTGTTCGGCGAGAACATGTACATCGTCTACTTCCAGCGGCCGGGCATCGCCGACCAGCTGCTGGCGCACGACGTGGGCAAGACCTTCCGCTTCTTCATGCGCAAGAACGGCATCCGCCAGGCCGATTATGCGAAGCTGCCGCAGGAACAGCGCAGCCTCGCACTCGTGCAGGCCCTGCAGACGGACGAAAGCACCTGGCCCGGCGAGCCGCTGATGCCCCATGAAGAGCTCGAAGTGTTCATCCAGACCTTCACGCGCACGGGCTTCACCGGCGGCATCAACTGGTATCGCAACATCACGCGCAACTGGGAGCTTTCGGGCACCATGGAGCAGATGGTGCGCGTGCCGGGCCTCATGATCATGGCCGAGGACGACGTGGTCCTCTCGCCCGCCATGGCGGACGGGATGGAGCGCTTCGTGCCCGCCCTCGAAAAGGTGTTAATCAAGAACTGCGGGCACTGGACGCAGCAGGAACATCCCGAGGAGACCAATCGCGCCATGATCGATTGGCTCAGGCGGCGATTCGGGTGAGGCCTTTAAACCGTCGGGATTCTCTGTAAATCTTACGGTTATGCGCCAAACGGCCGATTCGATCGACACCTTCTCTTACGCCACGGCGGACGATCCGCGCTTCAAGCGCTTTCTCATCCGCCTGATCGAACGCATCACCGGCCAGCCCTATCTGAAATGGCTCTACGAGGACAACCGCGACAATCCGATTCCGGGCGAAAGCTTCTGGGACGCGGCAATCCGCAAGCTCGAACTCAAGATCGTCTTCAACGAGGACGAGCTTACGAAGTGGCCGAAGACCGGCCCACTAATGGTCGTCTCGAACCACCCTTATGGCGTGCTCGACGGCGTGGTGATCTCTCACCTCGTTTCGAAGGTGCGCAACGATTTCCGCGTGCTGACGAATTCCGTTCTCTACCGTGCCGAAGAGATCCGAGAATTTCTCCTGCCGATCGATTTCTCGGAAACCGAGGAAGCACTGAAGACGAACCTCAAATCGCGGGCGGAAGCGAAGGCGCATCTGCTGAAGGGCGGGTGCCTGGTGGTGTTCCCGGCAGGCGGCGTGTCGACGACGCCGACCGTCTGGCACAAGCGCGCCATCGACACGGAATGGAAGACGTTCACGGCGCGCCTTATCACGCAGGCGAAGACGCCCGTGGCGCCTGTGTTCTTCGCCGGCCAGAACAGCCGGCTTTTCCAGGTCGCGAGCCACATCAGCATGACGCTCCGCCTCTCGCTGATCTTCAAGGAAGTGCATGACCGCATCGGCAGCGAAGTGCATGTGCGCGTGGGCGCGCCCGTGCCGTTCGATAAATTGCCGGCAATGGGCGACCGCCATGCCTTCATGAACGAACTGCGCGAGATGACCTACGCACTCGGCCACGACGTGCCGACGCCGCCCAGGACGCGCATCAAACGCCCGCGCACGCCGCCGAAGCGCCGCGCGAGGACGAATTTCTCAGGCAGTCTCGGCCTTTTATGAGCGCCCGCGTAGGACTGTTCGTCACCTGCCTCGTCGATCTCGTGCGCCCGCAGGTAGGCTTTGCTGCGGTCAAGCTGCTGGAAGGCGCCGGTTGCACGGTGGACGTGCCGGCGACACAAACCTGCTGCGGGCAGCCTGCGTGGAACGCCGGCGCCGACGCGCACACCGCCGACATCGCGCGGCAGGTCGTCGACGCGTTCGACCCATTCGACTATGTCGTGGTGCCGTCCGGCTCCTGCGCCGGCATGATCAAGAACCACTATCCGGAAGCGCTGGCAAACGATGCGGATTACGGCAAGCGCGCGCGCGCCCTGGCGGCAAAGACCTATGAGCTCACCTCGTTCCTCGTGCGCATCTGCGGCGTCACGCGCGTGACGGCACGCTGCCCGGCAAAAGCCAGCTATCACGATTCCTGCTCGAGCCTGCGCGAGATGGCCGTGAAGAGCGAGCCGCGCCTGCTCCTGCAATCCGTCGAAGGGTTCGCGCTGTCGGAGCTGAGCGACGGCCAGGTCTGCTGCGGCTTCGGCGGGCTTTTCTCCGTCAAATATCCCGATATCTCCGAGCGCATGGCGGACGACAAGCTCGCCGATGCGGAGAAGGCGGGCGCGGAGTTGCTCGTCGGCGGTGATCTTGGCTGCCTTCTGCATCTCGCCGGCCGCGCCGAGCGCGAAGGCAAGACGCTGCGCGTGCGTCACGTGGCGGAAGTCTTGGCCGACATGAACGACACGCCGGCGCTCGGCGAATCCTCATGAACCAGGATCCGCTCCGCTTCCGCGAAGAAGCCCATGAGGCGCTGTCCGATCCGCGGCTGAAGCAGGCGCTCGGCCGCATCAAATCGCATTTCCAGATGGGGCGCAGCTACGCGGCGCAGCTCTATCCCGATTTCGAAGGGTTGCGCGAACAGGGCCGCGCCATCCGCGACTATTCGCTGTCGCGCCTCGACATCCTGCTTGAAACGTTCGAAGCCCGCGTCACCGCGCGCGGCGGCCATGTCCACTGGGCGCGCGATGCAAAAGAGGCGCGCGAGATCGTCCTGAAGATCCTGCAGGACGCGGGCGCCAAAACCGTCACCAAGGGCAAATCCATGGTGACGGAAGAGATCGCGCTCAATCCCTATCTGGAAGCCAACGGTCTCGTGCCGATCGAGACCGATCTGGGCGAATACATCATCCAGCTTCGCCACGAGCCGCCCAGCCACATCATCGCGCCCGCGTTTCACCTGAACAAGGAAGACGTGGCGGAGACGTTCCGTGCCGAACACAAGATGCTCGACCCGAAACGCAATCTCGACGAGCGCACGGCGCTGGTGGCGGAAGCCCGCGCAGTCCTCAGGGCCGATTTCGAGCGCGCCGACGCCGGCATCACGGGCGCCAATTTCCTCGCCGCCGAAGAAGGCGCGGCCGTCATCGTCACCAACGAAGGCAATGGCGACCTGACGCGGCTTCTGCCGCGCATGCATATCGTCGTCACTGGTATCGAGAAAGTCGCGCCCGATCTGAACGATGTCGCCGTGCTGTTGCGCCTCCTCACGCGCTCGGCCACCGGGCAGCCGATTTCTTCCTATGTAAGTGTCATGTCGGGGCCACGCGCCCCGGGCGAGACGGACGGACCGGAGGATTTCCATGTCGTGCTCGTCGACAATGGCCGCTCGCGCCTGATCGGGACGGAAGCGGAAGACGTGCTGCGTTGCATCCGCTGCAGCGCCTGTCTCAATCACTGCCCGATCTACGGAGCCGTCGGCGGCCATGCCTATGGCGCGACCTATCCCGGCCCGATCGGCGCCGCGCTCAACCCGGGGCTTCTGGGCGTCGCCCAAGCGCACCATCATCCGAATGCCTCGACCTTGTGCGGACGCTGCGCGGAAGTCTGCCCCGTGAAAATCCCGCTGCCCAAGATCATGCGCTACTGGCGCGCCCGCGAATATGCGTCGGGCCTGGCACCCAAGACGGTGACGCTCGGCCTGTCGCTCTGGGCTTTTGCCGCGAAACGTCCGGCGCTTTATCGCCGTGCCGCGGCGCTCGCCGCGCGAAGCCTGCGCGCGCTGGCGGGAAAGCGGGGGCATGTTCGCGCGATCCCGGCAATGTATGGTTGGTTCGTCGCCCGCGACTTCCCGGCTCCGGAAGGCAAGACCTTCCACGAATTGTGGAAGGAACGGACATGAGCGCGCGCGACGCCATTCTTTCCGCCGTCCGCGCGCAGCGCCTGAAGAATGCGCCCCGGCCCGTGCTCTACAAAAGGCCGCCGTCCAACGACGATGCCGTGACGCATTTCGTGGCGCAGGCGACGCGCGCCGCGACCGAAGTGCGAAGGCTCACCCGCATGCAGGACGTGCCCGCCGCCGTCGCCGATGCCCTGCGCGCGCGCAACATGAAGGCCGCCGTGCACGTGCCGGAGAATTCGCCGCTCAAGCGGGCGCTCGCCTGGGATCTGGCGCCGGGCCTCAGCCAGGAATTCGCACCACCCGGTCCCGACGATGCGGCCGTAACGCTCGCACCTTACGGCATTGCCGAGACGGGCACGCTGGCCTATCTCGCGCGCCGCGACGCACCGGCTTCGTGGCATTTTCGTCCCGGGCTCGAGATCGCTGTCATCCGCAAATCCGCCATCCTCGCCGATTTCGAAGCGGTGCTCGCGCGCGTGAAAGAGGACGGCGCCTGGCCGTCGACGCTGAACCTCGTCACCGGGCCCTCGCGCACGGGCGACATCGAGCAGACCCTCGAACTCGGCGCCCACGGCCCGAAAGCGCTGGTGGTGCTGGTGGTGGAGGAGTGAGGAAGTCTATTCTTTTCTCAAAACCATCCAGGAACCATGCGACGGGCGCTGACACGCTAGAGATGCCCGGCCTGTGCGTTGAGCTTGGCCATGATCTTGTCGAGGCTTCCGCGCTCGGCCGGGGAAAGTGCCTCGAGAAGCTTCGCTTCCAGTTCGAGCGCCAAGGGTGCCACATCGTCGTAAATCGCCCGGCCTTTCGCCGTAAGTGACAGCCTCGCGACGCGGCCGTCGTCGACATCCACGGTACGCTGCACACGTTTGTTCTCGACAAGGCGCGCGACCGCGCGGCTCACCTGCACCTTGTCCATGGCCGTGCGCAGCGCCACGTCGCCGGCGGAAAGACCGGGTGCGCCGCCCAGGACCGCGATGCAGCGCCACTCGGGAATGGTGAGATCGAAACGCTCGGAATAGGTGCGCGCGATGGCGCTCGACACGCGGTTGCTCAGGACCGACAGGCGATACGGCACGAAATGCGCGAGGTCGAGGTCGACGATGTCGGCCGTATCATTCGGCATCGGGCTGCTTCGCGGGTTGCGCATTGTCGAACGCGGGCAATTCGAAGCACGCTGCCTCGATGCGTTTCAGCGTCGGAAATGCGTCGAGATCGGTGCGGCCGCGCCGCGCATTCGCCATCTGCGGGATCAGGCAGATATCGGCCAGCGTCGGCGCGTCGCCGTGGCAGAAGCGTCCCGTCTCAGAAGAACCGGACAGCATCGTCTCGATGGCGCCGAGACCCAGATCGACCCAATGCGTGTACCACGACGTGACCTCGTCGTCGTTGTGGCCAAGCGGTTTGCGCAGGTAATTCAGTACGCGCAGATTGTTGATAGGATGGATGTCGCAGGCAACGGCGTAAGCCAGCTGGCGCACGCGCGCCCGCCCGAAGGGATCTTTCGGCAGCAGCGGCGGCTCCGGCTTCACCTCGTCCAGATACTCCATGATGGCGAGCGATTGGCCGATGGCGTGGCCGTCGTGCACAAGCGTCGGCACGATCTCCTGCGGATTGAGCCGCGCATAGTCCTTGCGATGCTGCTGGCCGCCGTCTTTCAGCAAATGCACAAAACGATAGCCCGGTACAACGCCCTTGAGATTGAGCGCTATGCGCACGCGGTAGGCGGCGGACGAGCGGAAATAGCTGTAGAGCGTGAAATCCTCACTCATAACGGACGACCTCCTGGTCGATGGCGCCGAAGATCGACTTGCCATCCCAATCCAGCATTTCGATGCGCACGCGGTCGCCGAATTTCATGAACGGCGTCTTGGGGGCGCCGCTTTCGAGCTGCTCGAGCGTGCGCCTCTCCGCAATGCAGCAGGAGCCGCGCGAATGGTCCTTGTTCGACACGGTGCCCGAACCGACGATCGATCCCGCGCCGAGCGAACGCGTCTTGGCCGCATGCGCGATCAGTTGCAGGAAGGAGAACGTCATGTCCTCGCCCGCGTTCGGCGCGCCGAAACGCGCTCCGTTGAGATCGACCGTGAGCGGCAGATGCACTTTGCCGTCTTTCCACGCTTCGTCGAGCTCGTCCGGCGTCACCGCCACAGGCGAAAAGGCGCTTGCGGGCTTCGACTGGAAGAATCCGAAATTCTTTGCGAGCTCCGCCGGGATGAGATTGCGCAAGCTGACATCGTTGACGAGCATCAGAAGCTTGATGTGCTTTTGGGCCGTATGCGCATCGGCGCCCATCGGCACGTCGTCGGTGATGACGGCGACTTCCGCTTCGAAATCGATGCCCCAGGCTTCGTCGTGCACCGGGATGGGATCGCAGGCACCGATGAAGGCGTCGGAGCCACCCTGATACATCAGGGGATCCGTCCAGAAGGACGGCGGCATCTCGACGCCGCGGGCTTTGCGTACCAACTCCACATGCGTGACATACGCCGAGCCGTCGGCCCATTGATAGGCGCGCGGCAGCGGCGCCATGCACTCTTTCGGATCGAACGGCTTGGCGCCATCGGCGCTGTTCTCGTTCAGAAGGTCATAGACGCGCATGAGACGCGGCGCCGTATGCGCCCAATCGTCGATCGCACGCTGGAACGTCAGCGCGATGTGCGGAACGGCGACGTAGGTCTTCAGGTCTCGCGCGACGGCGACCAGCATGCCGTCACGTCCGTGGCGCAGGGAGGCGAGCTTCATTTGGATTTCCAGCTGTCGGCATAGCCTTTGTCTTCGACCGCTTCGGCGGCTTTCGACATCTCGAGAGGATCGCGCGCGTCGATCATCACGGCGACTTCGTCCGCCATGGTCTTCGCGGCCTTTGCGCCGGCGGCAAACGCTTTGGGATGCGGACCGTGCGTAAAGCCGCAGGGGTGGAACGTCACCATGCCGGGATGGATGTTGTCGCGGCTGAAAAACTCGCCCTGATGATAGAAGATCACTTCGTCGAAATCGTCGTTCGAATGGAAAAATGGCACCTTGAGCGCACCCGGATCGCTTTCGATGGGCCTGGGCACGAAGGTGCAAACCACGAACCGATCGGCGACAAAGGTCGAATGAACCGAGGGCGGAACATGATAGCGATGGCTCATAATCGGTCGAATGTCGCGCCAGTTGATGCGCACGACGGAAAGGTTGCCCTTCCAGCCCGTCGCATCGAGCGGATTGAAGGGATAGGTGATGGTTGTGAGCTCGCCGCGGCGCTTGACGACGACTTTCCACTCGCGCTCGTCGGCTTGTGAGCGAAATGCGGCGTCGAGCTTCGGCACATCCAGCATCGCCGGATCGAATTGCGCGTGCGGGCCCAGGATTCCGCGTTCGGGCAGCTTGTAGGAGCCGTCCGTCGCCTCGACGAGCAGCGCCGCGGTGCGCGATTTGGGCTCGATGCGCCACATCGTGCCGCGCGGCAGTACGATATAGTCGCCTTCGCGATAGGAAAGATGACCGAAATCGCAATAGAGTTCGCCCTCGCCCTGATGGACGAAGATCAGCTCGTCGCCGTCGGAATTGCGCGCCAGCACGCTCATCGCACGGTCACACGCCCAGATGCGCATCTGTACCTTTGCGTTCGAAAGCAGCACGGGCGCCTTGTGATGTACGCCACCTTCCTCGGCCGCCTTCACCGCATCGAAGGCGCGCGGGCGCAACGGGCCCTCGAACGAGGTCCAACCCGTCGGCGGATGGCGGTGATAAAGATGCGTCGCCGGACCGAAAAAGCCTTCGCGGCCGATTTCGCGCTCATAGCTGCCCCTCGGCAGATCCGCATGGGCCTGACGCGAGACTTCGCCTTCGATATGCGGAAACTCGATCCAGTTTTTCGTGCTCATGCCTGCAGCACTCCGCGCTTGATCTGATCGGCTTCGATGGATTCGAACAGTGCCCGGAAATTGCCTTCGCCGAAGCCCTGATTGCCCTTCCTCTGGATGATCTCGAAAAAGATCGGGCCGATGGCGTTCTGCGTGAATATCTGGAGCAGCAGGCCCTGATCTTCCGTTGGCGCGCCGTCCATGAGGATGCGGTCGCGCTTCAGCCGCGGCACGTCCTCGCCGTGACCTTTGATGCGGTTGTCGAGGCGCTCGTAATAGGTGTCCGGTGTATCCTGGAACGCGACGCCCTGCGCCTTCAGCGCCTCGACGGAGTCGTAAATGTCGTCCGTCGACAGCGCGATGTGCTGGATGCCTTCACCGTGATAGAGGTTCAGATATTCCTCGATCTGCGACTTGTCGTCGGAGGATTCGTTGATCGGAATGCGGATTTTCCCGCACGGGCTCGTCATCGCTTTCGACTTGAGGCCGGTCAGTTTTCCTTCAATGTCGAAATAGCGGATCTCGCGGAAGTTGAAGAGCTTCTCGTAGAAGCCCGCCCAAGTCTCCATGTTGCCGCGGAAGACGTTGTGCGTGACGTGATCGATCTCGGTCAGCCCCGCGCCTTCATGCACGAAGCCTTTCGCCGGATCGGTCGGCACGAAGTCGACATCGTAAATGGATTGCGGGCCGTAGCGGTCGACCAGATAGATGACGCTCCCGCCGATACCTTCGATCGCCGGGATGTTGAGCTCCATCGGGCCCACGTGATTTTCGAACGGCTTGGCGCCCAGCGACAGCGCGCGTGCATAAGCCTTCGCCGCATCCTTCACGCGGAAGGCCATGGCGCAGGCGGACGGGCCGTGCGCTTTGGCGAAGCGGCTGCCATGGCTTTCGGGCTCGGCGTTGACGACGAAGTTCACGTCGCCCTGACGATAGAGCGTCACCGCCTTGGAGCGATGGCGGCCCACCGCGCGGTAACCCATGCGCTCGAAGAGGGCATGCAGCGCCTTCACGTCGGGCGCCGTGTATTCGACAAATTCGAATCCGTCGGTTTCCATCGGATTGTCCCAAAGATCAGCCACGCATGCCTCCTGTCTGGCGGCCGGACTGCCCGGCAAGGAGATAGTTTCATATGAAACTAATTGCCGGTCAAGGCGTTCCGGTGGTCGATTGTTTTTGGGGCTGACGTAGATAAGGGAGGGATCTACGGTGGCTGAATGGGGATTAAGCGCTGCAAATTGGGCAAAAAGCAGCAGTTGCGGCTTCTGGAATGTTTTGTCCTGGGAGTGACGGCGCGATCGGCGG
>Ga0335074_10011810_pt1 | contig 12224 bp, 11 predicted proteins | sample Lox_Sample_23_FD_206715 | JGI IMG/M metagenome (GOLD analysis project Ga0335074, IMG submission 206715) | Soil microbial communities from Loxahatchee National Wildlife Refuge, Florida, United States - Lox_Sample_2.3 | ecosystem: Environmental > Terrestrial > Soil > Wetlands | place: USA...
CTACAATCGGCACGGCCAGTGGGCAACGCCACGGCGCACGATTATAGCTCGGTCGGAGGTACGAGGCATGCAGAACGAGGCGAGTGTGGTCGCGTCCCGCGACGGGCGCGTAGGACGCATTCGGTTAAACCGGCCGCAGGCGCTGAACGCGCTCGATCTGGAGATGATCCGCGCCTGCGCGCGGGCGTTGGAGAGCTGGCGCGAGGATCCACACGTCCACGCGGTGGTGATCGAAGGTAGCGGCGATCGTGCGTTCTGTTCCGGCGGCGATATCCGCGCGGTGCGGCAATTTCATCTGGAAGGCCGGAGCGATCGGGTGGAGGCATTCTTCAGCGAGGAATATGCGCTGAACTACACGATCGCCACGTATCCGAAGCCGTATATCGCGTTGATCGACGGCATCTGTATGGGCGGCGGGATCGGGGTTTCCGTGCACGGGGCGTACCGGGTGGCCACCGAACATGCGCTGTTCGCGATGCCGGAGACGGGGATCGGGTTCTTTCCCGATATCGGCGCTACCTACGTGCTGCCGCGGTTGCCGGGGCGGGTGGGGACCTATCTGGCGCTGACCGGGACGCGGATGCAGGGCGCGGACGGCGTGCACGCGGGCCTGGCGACGCATTTCACGCCGCGCGCGGATGTGGCGGCTCTGTCGCGCGAGCTGGCCGAGGACGGGGCGGCGGCGCTGGCGCGTCATGCGGCGCCGCTGCCGCCGTTCTCGCTGGCGCCGCATCGTGGCGTGATCGATTACTGCTTCGATGCCGAGAACATGGCGGAGGTCATGCGTCGGTTGCAGCAGGACGGCAGCGATTTTGCCGGGCAGACGGCGGAGACGCTGCGGCGGATGTCGCCATCGTCGCTGGCGTGGTCGCTGAAGCTGCTGCGGCTGGGCGCGGACCGCACGCTGCGCCAGTGCCTGGATGCCGAGTTGCGGGCGACGCGCACGATTACGCCGTATCGCGAGTTCATCGAAGGGGTGCGGGCGATGGTGGTTGACAAGGATCGCCAACCGAAGTGGCAACCGGCACGGATCGAGGATGTCGATCCGACGGAGATCGATGCTTTGTTGAGTTAGTTTCATCTGTCCCGCTGCGGGAGAGGGTGCGGGGGCACGCGGACCCTCACCCGGTTCGCTTCGCGAACCGACCTCTCCCGCAGAGCGGGAGAGGTGAAAATGGGGGGAATAGGCTATGCCTGCTTTCATCTGCACTACATGTGGCACGCAATACGTGCCTAGCGACGGCCCGCCCGCGGGCTGCACGATCTGCCAGGAGGAGCGGCAATACGTAAATCCGCTCGGCCAGTCGTGGATCACGCTGGAGCAGATGCGGCGCACTTATCGCAACGCGTTCGGGCGGCACGAGGACGGGTTGATGGGCATCGGCACCGTGCCCGCTTTCGCCATTGGCCAGCGCGCGCTGCTGGTGCGCACGGCGGCAGGCAACGTATTGTGGGACTGTATCAGCTTCATCGACGATGCGACGATCGAGATCGTGCAGGCGCTGGGGGGGATTGCGTCGATTGCGATCTCGCATCCGCATTTCTACTCATCGATGGTGGAATGGAGCCATGCCTTCGGCAAGGCTCCGATCTGGTTGCATGCAGCCGACCGACAGTGGGTGATGCACCCCGATCCTGTGGTGCGGTTCTGGACGGAGGAGAGCAAAGAGATCGCGCCCGGCGTGACTTTGATCCGGGCTGGTGGGCATTTCGCCGGAGGGACGGTGCTGCACTGGGCGGCGGGCGCGGCCGGCACAGGCGCGCTGCTGTCCGGCGATATCGTGCAGGTGGGGCCAGATAAGAAGGTTAGTTTCATGCGCAGCTATCCGGACCTTATTCCGCTCGACGCCGGGGCGGTGCGTCGGATTGCGGAGGTGCTGGAGAAGTGGCAGTTCGAGCCGATCTATGGCGCGTGGTGGGAGCGGATTATTGCCTCGGGTGGGAAGGAGGCAATCGCTTATTCGGTTCGGCGGTATATCGACGCGATCACCCGTGCGCGGCCGGAGTGAATTGGGCCAGCGCCTAATTAGTAGAGCGTTTCCATGGAACGACTCGTATCGCCCCGGCAGCGTGCGCCGCGGAGGCGGGGCCGGATTTGCGCGGGGAGAGAAAAAAGGAAGAAAGCAAGCTTCACCACGGAGACACAGAGGCATGGAGAAGAAAGCGGAGAACGGACTATAATACGACGCGATGGGGACCGAAGCCGCACATTTGCTCTCCCCTCTTTTCTCCGTGTCTCCGTGGTTGGGCTTCCTTGCTTTCTTGCCGGGTGCGATTGCTCACCGCGGGGGGTTCCGCGCGATCGCCCCCTAGGTGAGCGATCGCGTGGCGGCAGGGGGTTATGGCGGTCCACTCCCGGCGTCAGAGAGTCGATCGCTCGGGCGGTTTCGTGCGGCGAATCAGGACGGCGGGGCTGGCCGTGGGCCGGTCCCGTGTCAGTGGTCAGTTATCAGTTGTCAGATTCTCCGGGCGGCCGGTTCAGGGTGGGCCGGTGCCGGCGGGAGCCGGGTAGTGAGGATGTGGCGCCGGCCATGGTGGATACACGACGCCGGCGGCGGGTGGTCGGTGGTCAGCGGTTGGTGGGTTGGGAATGTGGCTGTCGCCTGAGCTGGGAGTGTCGGCGGGATCGGCGGAATCTATGGCGCGGGTCTCGAAAGGGGCGGGATCGGCGCCGTGGAGGGAGATAGCGAGGCGAAGTTCGTCCCAGGTGGCGGGATCCATCTGCTCGGGCACGATGCCGAGATCGCGGCAGATGTCGAAGAGGATGGGGCCGATCGGACGGTCTCGGTCCTCGGCGACGATTTCGGCGTACATTTGCTCCTCGGGCGAGGGCGGACGGTCGAAGGATTGATCGCCGGCCGGCCAACCCGGCGGGATGGCCCATATGGCGGCGTGCCGCTGGCGCGGGGCCGGGCCCCGGACGGGTCCCCGGCCGAGCCCCCTCCCCCCAGCCCCCTCCCGCAAGGGGAGGGGGAGAAGTGCGCGGGCAGGAGCGAAGCTGTTGCTGAGCCTGGCCTGGAGCGCGGCGACGCGGAGCAGGCCGCGAATGACGAAGACGGTGATCAGCGCGGGATTGGTGGTGCCGAAGATGCGGGTGGCGAAGGCATACCAGGGGAGATCATTGGCGTCGTCTTCCCGGCGCAGGGTTTCGACGAGGTTTCTACCGTAGGCGAAGAGAGTGCGAAGGAGACGGAGGATGTTGCCGACGCTCGCGGGGTCGAGGCGCGCGGGCACGGCCCGATCGGGATCGGGTTCGATGGCTGCGGGCGGTGGTGCGGCTGCGGTGTCGGACATCGGCGCCATATAGCACAAAACGTGAACCCTGGGCAAGGCTTTTTTTCCTGGCAGAGGATCACTTTAGAGGCGGGGCGGCGTGGGCTGCTGCCTGCGGGCCAGTTGGTTGGCTCTTCGGCCGCGTTTTATGGCCAGACGGGACAGAGAGACGTGGGTGGCCGGGCCAATCCCCGGATCAAGTGCGGGGACGGCCATGACGCGGTGGGGCGGGGCACTTCCACCCCAACCGTGGTGCGCGCGCACGCTGGGTGACTGCGTTGAACTGCAAAGACCCACCTCACAGCGGGTTTGGGCCAACAACCTCCCACCGGTGGCGCTCAAAGAATCTGGCACGCTCGAGGTCATTCGTCGGGCGGCGCTCAGAGAGCTCCTCGACGAGGGCGCCTGCATCGGCCGGGGTGTAGAGGAATAGCGCGCGGGCGGGTTCCTGGCCCGTATTCTTCCAGGCATGCGGGACGTTGCGCGGCATGAATGCGCAGGTACCGGGACCGCCGACGGCGACAACATCGCCGATTTTGAAGGTGAATTCGCCAGCAAGCACCCAGGCGACCTCGTCGCTGTCACGGTGCAGATGATAGAGGCTCGTGCCGCCGGGGGGCAGAGTCTCTTCGAACATCATGATGCTCCCGCCTGTCTCGCGGCCGAGGAGCTTCAACGCAAAGGAGCGACCGGGGGTCGGCGAGTCGAAATGCGTCCCGCCGCCGGCGGGTACGATGAAGCCCTTTGTTCCGGTCGTGCTGCCATCCGTCATGTGACCGCCTCCGATTCGGCCATGCCCTTGTCGGCCAGCTCCTTCTTCGCCTTGTCGTTCTTGATGAGTGCCAGGCCCATGCCGCGCATCACATTGGGCGCCTTCGTGAACTGAATGTTCGAATATTCGATGACCTCGAGCCGATTGCCCCACGGATCGAGAAAATCGAGGAAAGGGCCCTCGACAAAGCGCGCGCCGGCAGCTTTCGCCAGCTCGATGACGCGGCTGCGGTCGTCAACGACAAGGCCGAGATGCCGCTTCTCGACGCCGCTGACCGCGTAGTCGGGCACCAGGGTCATATTGATGAACTGGTCACCCATGTCGATGAAGACGTTGCGCTCCCCTCGTCCGCGCAGCGTGAAATCGAAGATACGGCCGTACCACGCCAGCGCCTCGTCGATGTTGCCGACTTCTATCGCGATATGATTGATGCCGACGAGCCGGGGCTTCTTTCCTTCGGACATGGTCGCCCTCCAAAGTGGGTCTTATCGTGGACGGTTCGAGCGGGAGATAGACATTCACGCTGTTCAAAAATAGTCTTAAAGTACTGGGGGTAGCGTTCAAGGAAGTTGAAATGCGTGGATCCGGGGCACCGAGCCTCGACCAGCTCGGCGTCTTCCTTACAGTGGTCGAGACTGGAAGCTTCGCGGCGGCGGGCCGGCGGCTCGGGCGCGCCACGTCCGCGGTCAGCTATGCGATCGCGAATCTGGAACAGCAGCTCGGCGTGCAATTGTTCGATCGCGACCAGACGAGAAGACCGGCATTGACGGAGGCCGGCGCGGCCGTGTTGGCCGAGGCGCGCTCAGTCTCGATTGGCGTCGACAACCTGCGTGCCAAGGTCAAGGGACTGGCTGATGGGCTTGAGGCGCAGATAGCTCTCGCCGTCGATGTGATGCTGCCGACGGCGCGACTGGTCGATGCGATGCGGGCATTCGAGGCGACGTTCCCGACGGTGGCGTTGCGACTGTACGTCGAAGCATTGGGAGCCGTGACCCAGCTCGTCCATTCCGGTATTGCCGATATCGGCATCAGCGGAGTGGAAGCGACGCTTCCGGGAATCGAGCGGATCAAGGCGGGCGGTGTGGAACTCATTCCCGTCGCGTCGCCAAGCCATCCATTGGCCACGGGTACCGCACATGCACCTGGAGCAGCGCGGGACTTTGTACAGCTCGTCCTCACTGACCGCTCTTCGTTGACGGAAGGACACGATTTTTCGGTGATCGGAGTCAGAACGTGGCGTCTCGGAGACTTGGGTGCCAAGCATGCATTGCTTCTTGCAGGCATCGGCTGGGGCAACATGCCCGAGCCGATGGTCCGCGATGATCTGACGACAGGACGCTTGAAACAGCTCCACCTCTCGGAATGGTGTGGTGGTTTCTATGCCTTTCACGCGATTTACCGCACCGATACCCCGCCCGGGCCGGCGGGCACCTGGATGGTACGGCACTTTTCCCAGCAGGCAGATTAGTGCTGGCAGAGACCACCGGTCTCACGGATGATGGTTGCTGGCAGCGGAGGTGCGTCACTGGCACCGCCCACAACCTTGCGGGAGGGGGCTTGCCGTACCCGCTTCACGCTACCCGGTTGGCTACAAGCTCGTCCACTACCGCGGGGTCTGCCAGCGTGGAGACGTCGCCAAGGCTGTCGGTTTCACTTGCAGCGATCTTGCGCAGGATCCGGCGCATGATCTTGCCGCTGCGGGTCTTGGGCAAGGCGGGCGCCCACTGGATGGCGTCGGGCGCGGCGATCGGGCCGATCTCCTTGCGGACCCAGGCGACCAGCTCCTTGCGCAAGGGCTCGCTTGGCTCTTCGCCCAATTTTAACGTTACATACGCATAGATCCCCTGGCCCTTGAGGTCGTGGGGGAATCCTACCACCGCGGCCTCGGCCACCTTGGGATGCGCCACCAGGGCACTTTCGACCTCGGCGGTGCCCATGCGGTGGCCCGAGACATTGATCACATCGTCGACTCGTCCGGTGATCCAGTAATAGCCGTCGGCGTCGCGCCGCGCGCCGTCGCCGGTGAAGTAGAGTCCCTTGAAGGTGGAGAAATAGGTCTGCACGAACCGCTGGTGGTCGCCGAATACCGTTCGCATCATCCCGGGCCAGGACTCGGTGATGCAAAGGTTGCCTTCGCATGGACCGTGCAGCTCGTGGCCGTCGCCATCGACGATGACCGGATGCACGCCCGGTAGCGGGCGGGTCGCGGAGCCCGGCTTCAATGCGGTGGCGCCGGGCAGCGGACTGATCAATATGCCGCCGGTTTCGGTCTGCCACCATGTATCGACGATCGGGCAGCGATGTTCGCCGACGACGCGGTTATACCAGAGCCAGGCTTCCGGATTGATTGGCTCGCCGACACTGCCGAGGATGCGCAGCGACTTGCGTGAGGTCTTCGTCACCGGCGCCTCGCCGTCGCGCATCAGCGCGCGGATCGCGGTGGGCGCGGTGTAGAAGATGTTGACCTGGTGCTTATCGACGACCTGCCAGAAGCGGCTGCTGTCCGGGTAGTTCGGGATGCCCTCGAACATCAGTGTGGTGGCGCCGTTCGCCAGTGGTCCGTACAGAATGTAAGTGTGCCCGGTCACCCAGCCGACATCGGCGGTGCACCAGTAGATCTCGCCCGGATGGTAGTCGAATACCAGTTCGTGGGTGAAGGATGCCCACACCAGATAGCCGCCGGTGGTGTGCAGCACGCCTTTCGGCTGACCGGTGCTGCCGGATGTATAGAGGATGAAGAGTGGGTCCTCGGCGTTCATCGGCTCCGGCGGGCAATCGGTTGATGCGGCTGCGCATAATGCAGCATAATCGAGGTCACGGCCGGCCTGCATTGGCACCTTCTCGCCGGTCACCTGCACGACGACGACGTTCTTTACGCTGGGGCAACTTTTCAGCGCAGCGTCGGCATTCGCTTTCAACGGCACTTTGCGGCCGCCGCGGCGACCTTCGTCGGCGGTGATCAGCAGTGCCGAGTCACAGTCGCGGATTCGGTTCGCCAAGCTGTCGGGGGAGAAGCCGCCGAAAACGACCGAATGAATGGCACCGATCCGCGCGCAGGCGAGCATCGCCACGGCAGCCTCCGGTACCATCGGCAGATAGATCGTCACCCGATCGCCCTTGTGAACGCCCAGGTCGCGGAGCGCGTTGGCGAAGCGGCAGACCTGCTGATGGAGCTCGCGATAAGTGATCTTCTTGCTGACCGAGGGATCGTCGCCTTCCCAGATGATCGCGATGCGGTCGGCATGCTCGGCCAGGTGCCGATCGAGGCATGAGGCCGAAGCGTTCAGCACGCCGTCCTCGAACCACTTGATCGAGACGTTTCCGCCAAAGCTGGCGTTCTTGATGCGGGTCGGTGACTTGATCCAGGTGACACGGCGTGCCTCGTTGGCCCAGAACTCGTCGGGGTCGCGCAGGGCGCGCTCGGCCATGTCCTGGTAACGGGCGGCGCTGACGTGCGCGTGGGCGGCGGTTTCCGGACGAACCGCGAAGATCTGGCCGTCATGGGGCATGGTGTCAGGCATTGGCGTGTTCCCTCGTTCGTTCTTGACCCGGCGCCGGGATGCTGGAGAAGAACATAAGCCGGCCATCGGTTGGGCGGAAGCGGTGGGGCTGCGCGGTGCCGGAGGGGGGAAACAGGACGGCCATCTCTCGCTACGCCCATCACATTCTTCACGACGACCGCAGGTACCGTTGAAGAGCGAACCGAGCAGCCGGTTGTTCTATACGAACAGTCTGAAGGACGAGGCGCGGTGATTTTATGCCTGTATCACCGACGGGTGGCGGGCTCATAGCCTTCTCATCGCCGGTCTTGTGCTGCCTTGGGCGGGCCGTCTCGTGCCGATTGCGGCAGCTTAGAGCACGTTTGCAATGACTGGAGTCGGCAGCGCACCGGCACCCTCACCCGCCGCGCTGCCGCGCGGCGACCTCTCCCGCAGCGCGGGAGAGGTGGACGGTGGGCTGGACGGCGCATGAACCATCGGCGCCTTCGCACGTTGCAGCCGGGTGACGAAGCGACGCGCATTCAAGTTTCTGGCCTGGATCGGCCTGCCTGTGGCGGCGATCGTCGCCGTCGCGCTGCTGTGGAACTGGGACTGGTTCGCGCCGATGGTGGCGGCGAGAGCCTCTGCCGAGATCGGCCGGCCGGTCAGCATCGAGCATCTGCACGTGCGCCTGGGTCGCGTCACGACCGTCGCGGTGGACGGCGTCACGGTCGCTAATCCGCGCGGATGGCCGTCAGGGCCGCCGCTTGCACGGGTACAGCAGATCCTCGTGCGGGTGGACCTGCTCCGCTATCTGTTCCATCGCCAGCTCGTCGTGCCGCTGGTGGAGCTCCGCGATCCTAGCTTCTCCGCCGTCGAGACGCCGGCCGGAGAGGCGAATTGGCGCCTTGCACTTCCCGCCGGCTCCGGCGGTGGCCCCGAGCTCGGCGATCTCGTGATCGTGAACGGCGAGGCGCACGTCGTGGTCCCGAAAGTGCGCGCGGATTTCACGGTGAGGATCTCAACCCGCCAGGCACCGGGGGCGGAGCCACAGCTTCTTGCCGAGGCGCACGGCACCTATGCCGGCCAGCCGATCACGGCCCGGATGGTTGGCGGCGCGATCCTGGCGCTGCGCGAGGCAAACCAACCCTGGCCGATCGATCTGCGCGTTGCCAACGGCCCGACTACGGTCTCCCTGGTCGGATCGGTACGCGACCCGCTGGCACTGGCCGGGGCTGATCTACGGCTGCAGCTCGCCGGCCCGGATATGGGCAGGCTGGAACCATTGACCGGCATGCCGCTTCCCCATACGCCGCCGTTCCGGGTGAGCGGGCGCCTTGACTTTGCCCCGCACCAAATCCGGTTCGAGAATTTCGCGGGTACGGTCGGATCGAGCGACCTGGAGGGCTCGATCTCGGTCGCGCCTGGCAAACCGCGGGACGTCATCAACGCCGAGCTGCATTCGCGATTGGTGAACCTCGCGGACCTCGGCGGCTTCATTGGCGCCAAGGCGGGCAGCGCGGCGAGTGCGGCGGCCGCCGCCTCGGCGACCGTACTGCCGACCCGAACGTTGCACGTGCCGGAGCTGAACTGGGCGAACATCCACCTGCGCTATGAGGGGGGACGGATCGAGGGCCGTTCCATGCCACTCGATAACCTGGCTGTAGCCCTGGACATCGTGAACAACGAGATCACCCTACACCCGATCAGCTTCGGCGTCGGGAGGGGACGGATCAGCGCGTCCGTGCAACTTGTTCCGGCGGACGGCGAGCTTCGCACCAACGCCTCGATCGACTTTCAAAGCGTCGATGTCGCTCGGCTGATGGCCGCGACTCATACGTTCAATGGTGCCGGCACGATCAGCGGCAGCGGCAGGATCGTCACCGTCGGGAACTCGATTGCCCAGATGGCAGCGAACGGCAACGGCGCGATCCTGCTGGGCATGTCCGGCGGCGATCTGAGCGCCATGCTGGTCGATCTGACGGGCCTCGAGTTCGGCAACGCGCTGCTGGCCAAGCTCGGCGTGCCAAGGGACGCGCAGGTGCAGTGCATGATTACAGATTTCGCGCTGACGCGGGGGGTCATGCAGCCTCGTCCGATGATCCTCGATACCAAGGAGGCCATCGTCACGGTGACGGGTGGGGTGGATCTCCGCGACGAGAAGCTCGATCTGCAGCTACGCACCCGGCCGCGGCATTTTTCGATCGGCTCGCTGCCGGGACCCATCAATATTAGCGGCACGCTCAAGCATCCCGGTATCATGCCGGGTGCCGAAACTTTCATCCGCGGCGGGCTCGCCGTCGGGCTTGGCATCTTCCTGGCGCCGCTCGCGGTGCTGCCCACCATCCAGTTCGGTACGAGCGACCACGGGGCGTGCGACCGGTTGCTGGCGGAAGCCCGCAGCGGAGCCCCCGGCACCAAGCCGCCACCGCCGAAAACCGCATCAGAGCGCTGAGGCACCCAATCAGCCGCGACGGTGCGAGATGAGGTGCGGCACCAGCGCCGGCACCTCCGCTCGATAGCGCGGATAGGTGTCGGGGAATTGCGTCATCATGAAGCGCTCCTCGACGGCGCTCTTGCGCAGGAACGCCGCGACCACAAGCGCCAGGGCGATCAGTCCGCGCCACTCCCCAAGCGCGATCGCAGTACCGGCGAAGGCCGCGAGCAGGCCAGTGTAGATCGGATGGCGCGTCCACCGGTAGGGGCCGGTGCGGATCAGCTCGTGATCCTGCTTCACTGTCACCGCCGCACTCCAGTTCCCGCCGAGATAGACGCGTGCCAGCACCGACCAGCCAAGCCCGGCCGCAACCATGATCGTGCCCAGCCAGAACAGCGCCTCGCTGCGCGGCAGGAATCGCGCGCCCAGCCAGCCTATCCTGTGCGGGTGAACCAGAAACAGTGCGATGGCGAGCAACAGCGGCACCCGATGGAGAGCGCCGCTGGCGAAGCTCTCCTGGCGCATCGCCGGCTTGGACCGAAGCGATGCAGCGAACCAATAGACACACCATAGGAGCCAGAGCGCCAGGATCAGGCGAGAGTGGATAAACTGCATGGTGCGGAGATTAGCATCCTCATGAGGCGAGCACACTGTCCGACCATTGCGTGAAACCGCTTCTATTATCGGGCGACAATGTTGGTCGCAATGGGATGGGATGGGATGGGATGGGAAAGCCCGCGACAGATAGGGGATTCGCTCCGGCGAACCTGGCTGACGCTGGGCGGGCGACTTCATGCGGTCGGACCCGACGAAAAAGCAATCAAGTGGACACGGAGTTGCACGAAGCTTGCACGGATTTTCACGGAGAAGGAATCTGCGCGCTTCGCGGCGCTGAACCGCGGGCGGAGCCGCGGCTAGAAATTGTTGGTCTTGTTGCTGATGTTGACATGGCCTTACGCTTGCCTGGAGCGGGACCGGTGCACCCGGCAAGGTGGAGCGGGAATACCCGGCTGGCTCAGTTGTTGACTGAACCCTTGCCGGACCGGTACCGAACTCAGAATGCGCCAGTCGTCATCCCGCGAATGCCTCCCGATCACCACCGCTTCGAACAGATAATCCGTTCCGACCCCATCCTGATGCCCCTGCTCGCGCGCCTGCGGGGCCTTCACCTCCCCCAGTGGCGTCTCGTCGCCGGCTGCCTCTACCAGACGGTCTGGAATCATCTCACCGGCCGACCGCCCGGCACCGGTATCCAGGATTACGATCTGATCTACTTCGACGCCGCTGATCCGTCGTGGCGGACCGAAGACGCTATCATCCGACGCGTGGCGGCCGCTACGCGGGACGCCCCCGCCCCGGTCGAGGCACGCAACCAAGCGCGCGTACATCTGTGGTTCGAACGCCGCTTCGGTACCCCCTACCCGCCTCTCTCGTCAGCGGACGAGTCGCTGTTGCGTTATGCCTCCGTCGTGCACGCTGTCGGCGTTCGGCTGAACGATGACGATACCATGGACATTGCGGCCCCTTTCGGTTTCGATGACCTGTTTGCAATGGTGATCCGGCCTAATTATGCGCTCGACAATGCCGCCTCGCACACGCGGAAGGCCGAAGCGGCGAGGCTTATCTGGCCGCAGGTCAGCGTGATCCCATGGTACCCCGTTCCCGATACAACCGAAGGTCGCTGATCAACTCCTGTCGGACCTTGGGCGGGAGGGCGCGTCAACCCGCGAGCGCCGCTGCGCCGATCTCCGGAACAAAGCCGCCCGACTGCCGGCGCCATAGCCGCGCATAGATCCCACCGTGCGCCAGCAGCTCGCGATGCGAGCCTGTCTCGACGATCCGTCCACGATCCAGCACGACCAGCCGGTCCATCCGCGCAATGGTGGAGAGCCGATGGGCGATCGCGATCACCGTGCGCCCCTCCATCAGCTCGCCGAGCTGACCCTGGATCGCCGCCTCTACCTCGGAATCCAGCGCGGATGTCGCCTCGTCCAGCACCAGGATCGGCGCATCCTTGAGGATCACCCGGGCGATCGCGATGCGCTGGCGCTGTCCGCCGGACAACTTCACCCCACGCTCGCCGACATGCGCGTCGTAGCCGTGCCGGCCGTGCCAGTCCTCCAGCCCGAGGATGAACTCGTGCGCCTCGGCCCGGCGCGCGGCGTCCTCGATCATCGCGTCGCTCGCTTCGGGCCGACCGTAGCGGATGTTGTCGCGGATCGAGCGGTGCAGCAGCGAAGTATCCTGTGTGACCATCGCGATC
>Ga0335074_10011811_pt1 | contig 12223 bp, 11 predicted proteins | sample Lox_Sample_23_FD_206715 | JGI IMG/M metagenome (GOLD analysis project Ga0335074, IMG submission 206715) | Soil microbial communities from Loxahatchee National Wildlife Refuge, Florida, United States - Lox_Sample_2.3 | ecosystem: Environmental > Terrestrial > Soil > Wetlands | place: USA...
TCGCGATCTCCATCCTGCACGTGCGGCACAGGATGCCGCTCGGCAAGGTGCTCGCGCTCGTAAGCAGCCGTCCGGCGCAGACGCTGGGGCTTGCCGGCCGCGGCAGCCTCGCGGTTGGATCGCCCGCCGACGTAGCCGTCTTCGATCCAGAAGAAAAGTGGGTGTTCCGCGCTGCCGACTCGCGGTCCAGGTCGAAGAACACGCCGTTCGACGGCTGGCAGATGCAGGGGCGCGTGAAGCTGACGGTGAGCGAGGGGCGGATCGTGTTCCGGCGGTAGGGTATCATCCCGAGTGGAGCGCTTTGGGGCCCCATCGCGCAGCGAAGGGGCAGGCGGAGCGAGGGATCTGCGGCTGCCCTTTTCTTCCCAAAAGCGAATGTTCCGCAATGCCGGCCATACATCCCCCGCCGCTCCGGAAACGCAACGCGAAACTCAGTCGATCCTGTCGTCAGGACGCGGCGGCTCGCCGCCCTTACGGCTCAGAATCCGGCGAAAAGCCCTGCGATCGGCACGCTGGCTGCGCTCCGCAAAGAAACGCTCGGTCTCCATCGCCGCGATCTTCTCGGCGGCAGCGATCACGAGGAACTGATTCATGCTGGTTCCATCTCGTTCGCTGATCTTTTCCAGAGCCGTCTTCATCGAGACTGGCAGGCGCAGGGGAAATGTGGAAGTACGTGTCGTCATTTCTCGATCCTCCTCAGAGCTTCGCCGGGGCGAATGACCGCAATCCCGAAATTCGCGCGCGCCTCGCGCAGATGGCTTTCGTTAAACGTGACGATCGCGTCTGCCCGCCCATTCACGGCTGCCTCCAGAACCAGTTCGTCGCCGGGGTCGCGGAGTTGAGGGCGCCATCGAATGAACGCCCGAACCGGCTCCGCCATCCCGATCAGGCCGTCCACATAGTGCTCCACTTCTGTCGCGCTGAGCCCGGAAGCAAGCCGGTGCTCAGCCCGTGTGCAGGTGGCTTCGTACTCCAGAGCCAGGGCGACGGTCAGCAGCAGGACGGCGTGGCCGGCATCCATTCGGCGCAGCAGTTCGGCAGAAGCACCGCGCGGGCTGCGCATCGCTGCCACCACCACATCGGTGTCGAGCACAAGCCTCACACATCAAATGATATCACATCACAGGTGATATCATTTTATTTCCGGGCGCCTCGTCAGCGTCTGAATCACTTTCCGGGGCGCCGCTTTTTCTTTTTTCTGAGTTGGCTCGCCTTCGGCGGGCGGAACTTCGGGCGCTGGCTGCGGCTGGAGGGATGCGGGGACGGCGGCGGGGTGCTGGCGGCTGCTTCGCGGCGGGATTTTTTCTTCTTTCCCTTCGCAGGGGATTGCGTTGGCTTGCCGGCGGCAAGCCCTTCGTCGAGGATCGAAAACTGCAGACGCTTCTCGACCGCATCGACGCGATCGAGGACGATGCGCACGCGCTGGCCGACGGAAAACTTGCGCCCCCAGCGGTCGCCGATGATCTGGCGCGTGTTTTCGCGGTAGATGTAGCGGTCGTTGTCGAAGAGGCCGAGCGTGTGGATGGGCACCAGGCCTTCGACAAAGAGATCGTCGAGCTCGACGAAGAGGCCGTATTTGGTGGCGTTCAGGATCATGCCGCTGAAGGCGTCGCCCACGCGGTCGCGCATGAACTTGATCTTCTTCCACTCCACCAGCTCGCGCTCGGCGTCGGCCGCGCGCCGCTCGTTCTCGCTGGATTCGCGGGCGATGGCTGCTAATTCTCCTTCCGCCATTGGCTCGAACTGCGGCGCCGCCTGCTGCTCCTGCGCGAAGCGCGATTCGCTGGACGCGGAGTCGCACCTGGACGCGGAGTCCCCGGCGGAGAGGACGCCGTGGGAGTTTACGCCAGCGTGCAGCAGCGCCTTCGCCACGCGATGCACGATCAAATCCGGGTAGCGGCGGATGGGCGAGGTGAAGTGCGTGTAGCAGGGCGCGGCGAGCGCGAAGTGGCCCTCGTTCTTCTCGCTGTAGCGGGCCTGGCGCAGCGAGCGCAGCATCAGGTACGAGAGAATGCGCTCCTCGGGCTTGCCGGCGATTTTCTCCGTGAGCTTCTGATACATGCGCGGCGTGACGGCGATGTCCTCGGGGACCTCGTAGCTGCGCGGGGCGCGGCTGGAGCGGCCCTGCTCGCGGCGGGCGAGGTGCTCGCGGCGCTCGCCTTTCATGGTGAAGCTGCGCACCGGCAGCGCGCCGATGCCGAGCGAGTAGCCGAAGGCCGCGGCGATCTCTTCGAACTCGACCACGCGGCGCGGTTCGGGCTTCTCGTGGATGCGATAGAGCGAGGACACGCCCAGGTTCTCGATCCACGAGGCCACGCACTCGTTGGCCGAGAGCATGAACTCCTCGATCAGCCGGTGCGCCCAGTTGCGCTCGGCGCGGGTGACGGACTTCATAGCGCCGAACTCGTCGAATTCGATGAGCGGCTCGGGGAGATCGAAGTCGATGGAGCCGCGGCGGTCGCGCTTGCGATTGAGAACCTGCGCGAGCTCGAACATGCGCTCGAATTCCGGGACGAGCGTGGCGAACTCGGCGCGCGCAGCGGCATCGCCATCGAGAACGGCGTGCACCTGCGTGTACGTCATGCGCCGCGCCGACCGAATCACCCCCTCGCAAACTTCGTACCCGAGGATCTCCCCGCGCGGATCGATCCGCATCAGGCAGGAGAGCACCAGCCGATCCTCGTCCGGCCGCAGGCTGCAGATGTCCGTCGAAAGCTCCAGCGGCAGCATGGGGATGGCGCGATCGGGAAAATACACGGAGTTGCCGCGCAGCCGCGCCTCCAGATCGAGCGCCGAGTCGGGCCGAACGTACTCGGCGACATCCGCGATGTGCACCTGCAGCTCCCAAATCCCGTCCTCTCCATGACGCACCAGCACCGCATCGTCGAAGTCGCGGGCGGTTTCGCCGTCGATGGTCACGATGGGAAGACTACGGAAATCGCGGCGGGCAGCAACGGTCTTCGGGTCGAGATGCGCGACGGCTTGCGCTTCGGCCAGCACCGCCTGAGGAAAGATGCGCGGCAGATGATGCTTGCGGATGACCATCTCGACGTCGACGCCGAAGTCGTCCTCCGCGCCCAGGACTTCGATCACGCGTCCTCGCGCAGCACGCGTGGGCGTCGGCCAGTCAGTAATCTCCACGTCGACCACCAGGCCTTCGAGATCGGCGTGGTGCGCCGCGGCCCGAGCTTCCGCGCCCAGCACGCGGTGCGGCGTGGAACCAGCGACGGTCGCGGGCAGCTCCTGGCCGAAGGGAATCACGATGGGCTGGGTCATGCGCTCGTCGAAGGGGACGACGATGTGGCCGCCGCGGGCGCTTTCATCATGGCCACGGGCGCTATCGCGCAGCGAGTAGTGGAAGATGCCGACGACGGTGGGATTCCGCCGGGTGAGAATGCGCACGACGCGGCCCGAGCGGCGATGGTCGTTGCGATCGAAACGAGGAGGCGCCAGCTCCACCAGCACCTGATCGCCCTGCATGGCTCCGCCCACCTCGCGCGCGGGGATGAAGATGTCCTCATCGGCTGCGCTGCGCGCACCGGCAGCCGCGGGGTTGGGGCGGACGAAGCCGTAGCCGTCGCGATGGAGGTCGAGGCGGCCGGCAACCCGGTTTTCAGCGGGGCGTGGTTCGCGGGAGCGGCCGGATCGGCGCGGATGAGATTCTTCCGGCGCCGATTTTGGCAGCGACCAGTGTTCGCCATCGAGCTGGACCAGCTGGCGGCGCCCGGTGAGACGGCCCAGTTGCTCGCGCAGCAACCGCCGCTCCTGGCCCCCGCCGAGGCCGAGCTCGCGGATCAGCTGCTTATAGCCGGCGCGGCTGCCGGGAAGGCGCTCGATATGGCGCAGGAGCTCGCGATCGTCCATGCTGCTTCGATGGTACCGGAGCCGGACCAGACATCGCGTCGGCTTCGGGACGGCGTGTTTCCGGCTATTTGGCGGCGACCAGATCGATTTTGTGGATTTTCGGAGGCTTTGCCAGCAGCTCGTCGGCCCTGGCCATCAGCGCTTTGGCGATTTCGCCGTTCAGATGCGCCTGCCGCCCCTCTTCATCGGCAAAGGTGTCGAAGATGCTGTAGTGGCCTTCATCTTCTTTCAGGGCGTACCACGTGACCGTGGCCGGCTCTTTTCTGGCCAGTTCCGCGCCCTGCTTCAAAAAGGCTTCCAGTTCAGCTTCCTTGCCCGGCTTCGGCTCCAGCGATGCATACAGCGCAAACTTCACCATCTTCGGTTCTCCTTTGTCTTCCCGGAATCGGCGCCCGGGCTGCAAGTGTGTGTCCTACGTAAGGATGCGGCAGGCGCAGCGGAGGAAACGGGGAAACCCGGCCGGGCCCGGAGATTCATGCGCCCCGGCTGTGGAATTCTTCGCCGGCCGGGGCCGTCCGGCCTTCCACAAAGTTCGCACAGGGGAATGGTGCTATTTTCCCCGGGGATGTTTAAGATGCAGGTAACGGCGGCATTTGCGCGGAGAGACAAGAGACTCCGGAGGGACGAGGGTCGGCGTTGCACAGTTCTGCCTGGAACCCACGGATCGGCATGGTGGCAGGCCAGGACAGCCAAATCATCTCGAGAAGGAAGGAATCATCAGCTATGTGGAAACCCAATCAGACCGGAAGCGGCACCGGACCGCAAACGCCCGAGCCGGTGCGGCCGGCAACGCCGTCGGCCCCCAGTTTCGAATCCACCCCTCGCCCTGCGGCAGCCCCGGCAGCCTCCAGCGCTTCAACCGGCGAGCAGGCCACCATCGGTAAAAGCCTCGTCATCAAGGGCGAGGTCACCGGGTCCGAGTCGCTGTACATCGACGGCAAGGTGGAAGGCTCGATCAACCTGGCCGGCAATCGGGTCACCGTGGGCCGCAACGGCCAGGTGGCGGCCAACATCTCGGCGCGCGAGATCGTGGTGCTGGGCAAGGTGCGCGGCAACGTCACCGCCAGCGATCGCGTCGACATCCGCAGCGAAGGCTCGCTCACCGGCGACGTGACGGCGCAGCGCATCTCCATTGAAGATGGCGCGTTCTTCAAGGGCGGCATCGACATCCGCAAGCCGGGCGCGAGCGAAAAGGCGAGCGAGGCGAAGACGTCGGCGAACTCCAGCGCCGAGAAGCCGGTACCCGCGCAGGTGTAACTCTTCCTGTCCGATGGAGCAAGAGCTCCCGTGCTGCGCGCTTCAGCAATGAGCGCGCGGGCGGGAGCTTTTTGCTTTCGAGGCAGCGATGCGCGAATCAGGCGCGGCTGCTGAAGCGGGAGAGGAGCTGGCCGGTGAGGGATGATCCGGTGAAGCGGAGGACCAGGCCGGCGACGGTGATCCAGAGAAACGCGGCCGCGGCCAGCAGGGCCAGCTCGTGGAGCCGGCTGGTGGTGTGCACCAGGTGGCGCAGGGCGGCGAGAGCCGCGAAGGAGACCAGCGCCGCGAGCAACGCTCGGCCCAGCTCCCCGTATTCCAGGCCCGCGAGCGAGACCATCCTGCGCCGATGCAGCAGCACAGCCAGCGCAGTGGTCTGCAGCAGGATGCCGGCGTCGGAAGCCATGGCGAGTCCCATGGGGCCGAGCGCGCGGTAGAGCGTCCAGTACACGGGGATGGAGGCCGCGGTGATGATGGTGCCCGCGACCATCGGCGTGATGGTGTTGCCGGCCGCATAGAAGGCGCGCGCGTAGAGAGCCTGCGCGGACCACAGGCAGAGCGAGACGGAAAAGATGGCGAAGTAGAGCGCCATCACGCCGGAATCGGCGCGGTGGAAGGCGCCGCCTCGCACCAGTACGTCCACCAGCGGCAGCGCCATCGCGATCATGAACGCGGAAAGCAGGAATGAGAAGGCCAGGATGCGCGAAACGGAGGAGTTCACGGCTTCGGCAAAGGGCCGGCGGTCCTGCTTGCCGAAGAGCGCGGCCAGAAATGGCAACGAGGCGGCGCCGGCGGCCTGGCCCAACGCGACCGGCGCGGTAAACAGGGTCTTCGCGTAGGTGAGCAGGGTGATGGCGCCGCCGACGTGGGAGGCGAAGTAGTTGATGATCCAGTTGTCGGCGGTTACCAGCGAGACGCCGAGCATGAGCGGGATGGACATGCGCACCCACTCGCGCAGGCCGGGATTGTTCCAGTCGAGCAGCGGGCGAAAGCGCATGCCCACGCGGTGGGCGCCGATGGCGTTCAGCAGAAACGGGCCACAGAAGGCTCCGGCCAGCGCGCCGATGGCGAGCCAGGAGACGCTGGCTTCGCGGGCGAGAAAGATGCCGCCGATGACGCCGCCCAGAATGATGCCGGCGTTGTAAACGAGCGGCGCGACCGCCTGCACGGAAAAGACGCGCCGCACCAGCAGCACGGCCCCGAAGACCCCCCCGGCGAAAAAGCAGAGCTGCGCGGGCAGCAGGATGCGAGTGAGGTGCGTGCAGAGCGCGGCCTTTTCCGCGGGGAATCCGGCGAACCACCAGCGGACGAACCACGGCGCGGCAAACTCGGCCACGAGGACGGCGCCGCCGAGGACCACAGCCATCATGGTGAGGATGGCGGACATGGCTCGCTCGCCCTCGTGCTCGCGGCCCTCGTCGCGATAGCGGGTGAGGATGGTGATGAAGGTGATGGACGCCGCGCCGCCGACGAGGAAGTACGAGACCATGTCGGGCAGCTGAAACGCCGCGTTGAAAGCATCAGCCGCGGCGCTGCGTCCCAGCAGCCACGCGATGTACTTGACGCGGACCAGGCCGATGAGGCGCGAAGCGGTGACCGAAGCCATCAGCAGCACGGTCGCCGAAAACGGAGAGTGACGATGGCCAGGCCGCAGCACGGCGAGCGCCCTGCGCCAGAGCGGAGCGTCGACCGGACCGGCTTCGGGGCTGCGATTCGTGGGCGAAGAGGACATGCGTTGGTTCAGGACCTGCTGAGCCCAGTCTATCGGGCACGCATGCGAGATACTCTGCGAATTAAAAATCTTTGCGCGCTGCCTCGTGTCCGCCGCGATTGAAGGCGCGGGCGCTGTTCGTAGGTGGTTCTAATCCGGCCACAGGCGGCCCAGCTCCAGTTCCGCGCTTTCAGGATGGAAGGCAAAGCGTCCGCTGTTGGGGTAGAAGGTCATTTCCCCGAAGAGCGGCCGCCCCTCGACTTCGTAGAGATCGACGCGGACGAAGGGAAAATCGTCGGCGAGACGATTTGCGGCCTCGACCATGCGATCGAGCGACTGCGGCCGCGGAGTTCCCTCGTCGGTCCACGGACAGATGTAGGTGAAGGGCTGGCGGTTCCAATGGACGTCGTAGAACAGCTGGCGGTGCGTCTGCAGGCGGCCCAGATCCACCTGGATGTACTCGGTGCGCCCGCCGAAGACGAGGAACTTGTAGTCGGGCGGCGCCACATCTCCGGTACCGATATACGGTTCCACCAGCAGCCCCGGCTCAATCTCGGAGTAGAGCCACTCGCGCGCGGCAACGGCATGCGTCATGCGCAGCCAGCGAGCGGCCAGCTTTTCCATCTCATCCCAGTTCTGCTCCTGCGGCGAGCGAACGAAATAGTTCCAGCCGCTGCCGTGGCTCGCCTTGAATACATAGGGGATGGGCCAGTTGCGCTCGGCGCGCGGAGGCAGCGCCCGGCCGGTCCAGATGTTCGGGATGACCCATTCCTCGCCCAGCGTTCTCGCCACGTATTCCTTGGCGAGGATCTTGTCGGAGAAGCGCGGCATGCGCGGATCGCGGTCCACCAGCTTGCGGCGAGCGACCTTCTCGTTAAAGCCGCGGGGCCGATCGAGATTGGGAACGCGGCGGTGATACATCAGGTATTCGAGCTCGACGGCGGCGCGCAGCGGCAGACGCTCGAATATCCGATCCCTCACAGACCGGGCCAGGGACTTGATCAAGAGTGAAGACCTCGCGGGGGACGATGGGCTTACGCCCCATTAGAACAAACCCGGGGTGAATGTGCACAGAGGAAGCGCATTTAGAATTGAAGCAGTTTCAGGGAGTGGATTTTTGTCTTCTGCCGAGGAGTTTTCGCTCGACCCGCAGGATTGGGAAGCATTCCGCCAGCTGGCTCACCGCATGCTCGACGAGGCGATCGACTATGTCGCGAGCGTGCGGCAGCGGCCGGTCTGGCAGCCGGTGCCGGAGGCGGCGAAGGGTCGCCTGCGCGAGCCCGTTCCCATGGAGGGCGCGCCGCTCGAGACCGTCTGCGAGGAATTCCGGACGACGATTCTGCCCTATGCCACCGGCAACATTCACCCACGCTTCTTCGGATGGGTGCATGGATCGGGGCAGGCCGGCAATCTGGTCGCGGAGACCCTGGCCGCGGCGATGAACTCCAACTGCGGAGGCCGCGATCACGGCGCGATTTATGTGGAAGAGGAAGTGATCGCGTGGTGCAGGGGGATTTTTGGTTTTCCCGAAGAGGCGAGCGGACTGCTGCTGAGCGGCACCTCGATGGCGAATCTGGTGGCGCTCGGCGTGGCGCGGCATGCCGCCGATCCGGAAGCGCGGGTGCGCGGGCTTTGCCGCGGCGCGGAACCATTGCTCGCCTATGTCTCGGCCGAAGCGCACGAGTCGGTATCGCGGGCCATGGAAGTTCTGGGGCTGGGCTCGTCGGCGCTGCGCAAAATTGCGGTGCGGCCCGACTTCACCATCGACCTGGAGGCGCTGCGCGAGGCCATCCGCGACGATCGCGCCGCCGGCGCGCGTCCCTTTTGCGTGATTGGCTGCGCGGGAACGGTGAACACGGGCGCCATCGACGATCTGGATGCGCTGGCCAGGATTTGCGCCGACGAGAAGCTCTGGTTTCACATCGACGGAGCCTTTGGCGCGCTGGCCATCTTCAGCGAGACCCTGCGGCCGCGGCTGAAAGGGATCGAGCGTGCCGACTCCCTCGCCTTCGATTTTCACAAGTGGATGCACGTGCAGTACGACGCGGCCTGCGTGCTGGTGCGGCGCGGCGATCTGCATCGCGCGGCTTTCAGCATGCGGCCGGCGTATCTGCAGCGTCTGCCCCGCGGCCTGGGCAGCGGCGACGACTGGCCCAGCGATTTCGGCCCGGAGCTGTCGCGCAGCTTTCGCGCTCTCAAAATCTGGTTCGCGATCCGGCAGCACGGCATCCGCAGGCTGGGCGAATCGATCGAGCAGAACTGCGCGCAGGCCCGTTACCTCGGCGAACGCGTGGCCCGCGAGCCGGAGCTGGAAATTCTGGCGCCGGCCGCGCTCAACATCGTCTGCTTCCGCTACCGGAGCGATGGCATGAGCGAGGACGAACTGGACCGGCTGAACGAGGAGGTCACCGCGGACGTGCAGGAGAGCGGCGTCGCCGCGCCCTCGACCAGCCGTATCCGCGGACGCCTCGCGATCCGCGCCAACATTACCAACCATCGCACCCGCCGCGAAGACCTGGATCTGCTGGTGAACGCGGTGCTGGAAGCGGCGCGGGCGCGGGTGGGCCGCAGCCATCGATCGGAATAATTCCAAACCTGCGGGTCGACGTCCGGCCTAGAATTCCTCTGCATCCAGGTGCGTCGAATACTTATCCAGATAAGGCAGCGGCGTGTCGGAGCAGACGAAGGCGGAGACGATCTCTCCCTCGGCATTGCGCAGCGCGTCGAGCGTGCCATCGGCCCTGCGCTTTTCCAGGAAGTGCTCGAGCCCGGCCAGGGTGAAGCCTGAGCTCGGCCCGGCCATCAGTCCGGCCCGGCAAAGACGCATGCTCAGCCGGAACGACTCCTTCGTGCCAACCTCGATCAGCGCATCGGCCGCCGGCTCCCACTCGAATTCGATGTCGTCCAGGCGCGCCAGCGAGCGGACACCCGGCACCGCCTGATTGGGCGCGCAGATGGAGCCGACCATCGTCACCTTCTTCGAATGTTTGCGGAAGTAGCGCGAGCAGCCCAGCAGCGTCCCGGTGGTGCCCAGCCCGGCCGCAAAGACCGTGAGCATGCCACGGGTCTGCTTCCAGATCTCGGGCGCCAGCCACTTCTCGTAAGCGGCGGGATTCGCGTCGTTCTCATACTGCGAGGGATTGAAGTAGCCGGGCGCCTGGCCCATGCGGCGGGCTTCTTCAATGCCGTTGGTTTCGCCCCCCACTCCACGCTTCAGATACGGCTGCACGCCGGCGATACGCAGCAGATCGAGCTTGCCCGGTGCGATGTCAAAAGGCACGAAGGCGGTGACCGTGCCGATGCCGAACAGCCCCGCCATCAGGGCGAGCGCGAGCGCGGTGTTGCCGGAAGAGCTTTCGACCAGGGTGTGAACCTCGCGCAGGCGGCCGCTTCTCTCGGCTTCCACGAGCATGTTCCACACCGGCAGCGATTTGATGTTGAGCAGCGGCGTCAGCGACGCCATCTTCGCGAAGATGCGCACGCCCTCGGCGCGAAAGCGATTGAGGCGGTCGGGCAGCTCCACCAGCGGCAGGGGCGCGGCGTTCTCCGGGTTGAGGAAATCGCGGATGGAATCTGCGCCTTCATAGACGCTCCGTGCGGATACATCGGGGGAGGTTCTTGCGGGCATAGCAGTTGGCAACGGCCATGGTAGCAGATGTACATCGAAAGAGATCGGCCGCGCCGGGCTGAGCATCCGCTGGGCGCTACCGCAGCAGATCTTCCAGCGCCGCGCTCAGCTCGGTCTTCTCATCCCGGTATTTCACGATCACCGGCGTGTAGACGCTCAGGCCCCATTCGGCAGCGTTGCCCTTGGTCACCGCGCGCGCCCCCGGAACCACCACCGCGCCCTCGGGAATCTCCAGTGGCTTTTCGCCCTCGGCGCGCAGCACCTCGCCGCGCACCGCATCGTAGACGGGAGTTCCCCGCGTCAGCACCGTTCCCGCGGCCAGCACCGCGCGCCGCCGCACGATGGTTCCCTCGTAGACGCCGCAGTTGCCGCCCACCAGCACCTCGTCTTCCAGAATCACCGGGCTGGCATTCACCGGTTCCAGCACGCCGCCCACCTGCGCCGCGGCGCTCAGATGCACGCGCTTGCCGATCTGCGCGCAGCTTCCCACCAGCGCATGCGAGTCGATCATCGTTCCCTCGTCCACATACGCGCCCACGTTCACATAGCTCGGGGGCATCACCACCACGCCGGGCGCAAGATACGATCCCGACCGCACCGACGACCCTCCGGGCACCACCCGAATTGCCTGCTCCGGCACAAACCTCCGCGGCGGAAACGTGTCTTTGTCGACAAACGACAGCTCCACGCCGCTCTCGTGCAGTTGCCCCAGCCGAAATCCGAGCAGGATTCCCTGCTTCACCCACGCATTCACGCGCCAGCCCGTCGACGAAGCCGTATCGGGCTGCGCCGCGCGGATTGCGCCCGCCTCCAGCGCCGTGCGCAGCTCCAGAAACGCCTCCATCGCGGAGGTGTCGCCGACTGCCTCGGGGCCGGCTGCAAAATACTGTTCGATTCTCGACCGCAGACTCATCGCTCAGCCGAGTGTATCAATGGCCTCGGCAGACTCGGTCATTGGCAGGGTCGCGGAGTTATGTGCGGCGTTTTCAGCACGGTCCAATTCGGCCCGTTGTACGACATCAGAGCGCACGCGACCCGCCGATACCGCTGACCGGAGAACTCGTACCGGGTAAGGTCCTGCTCAGTTGCGGAGTCGTGCCAACCGGTGATGATGTCGAAGTACCCGCCGGACTTCGGCTTTTCAATGGCAAATTGATCCATTCCATCGTTTAGCAGGAGCGTAAGGTGACCGCCCTCCTCACCAAGAACCCAGAATTCGCAATTGCCGTCTGCGCTGCACTCACAGTTGGTCCAGCCTTCCAGCACGAACGCGCTTTGGCCTTGCGAGCCCAGGTCAATCTTCCTGATGAGAAGACCGCCAACAAACGCAGTGAGAGTCCTGGGATCGCTGGCCCCTGGATCCTTTCGACATTCCTCGAAAGCTGCCGCCACTATGTGGGCTATCTCGCGCCTCTCAACGTCCGTGATCGGCGTCCTGCCTCTGCGAATCCGATCAGCCCTGCTCAACACCTGAAACTGCGGAACGGTCCAGATTTGCTGGGCGCGCACACACTGCCCAACGAAGATAAGAAGACACGCGCTCAGAATTAAATGTCGCATTGGTTCGCTCCCGGATTTCGCTCTGAGTATATTGGGCGCAGTGGCGAACTCTTGGCTGCCACGAGAAACTTTCTCAACGAATGCTTCGCCACACCTCATCCCGCACCCTCCCCGGCGAACTCGCCATCATCCGCGACCTGCGCCGCCGCGCCTCATCCACGCTCTCCTCTTCGCTGATCGCCGGCATCGGCGACGACTGTGCCGTC
>Ga0335074_10011812_pt1 | contig 12222 bp, 16 predicted proteins | sample Lox_Sample_23_FD_206715 | JGI IMG/M metagenome (GOLD analysis project Ga0335074, IMG submission 206715) | Soil microbial communities from Loxahatchee National Wildlife Refuge, Florida, United States - Lox_Sample_2.3 | ecosystem: Environmental > Terrestrial > Soil > Wetlands | place: USA...
GCCCATTCCGCACCGGACAGGTCAGACGGATAACGCCGGCCATCCCGGCCGGCGCGCGTAGGCTGGGCACGCGCGGGCCCCGGGGTGTTCTTGTTCGTCACACATCAAGATCATCGGGGTCCGCGCTCCACGCATCCGGGACCGCCACGCCGCAGATCTGCTACCTGACTTGGCTCACGCCCGACTTTCCAAACACTCACTAAGTCCTACGCCGACTGCACCAAGCATTACGGCGTCGCGCTGAACGACGCCACTAACACCGGCAAGGGCATTGGTATCGCGATCATCGTCGCGATCTGGGTAGTCGTGGACTTCTTCCTGAGCGTCGGCTACGGGATCTACAAAGCGGGCCACGCGCTAGCGCCGCAGGCTCAAGGGTGTGGAGCAGCAGGCAGTGACCGTCCCGACTTTTACCGTGGACATGTTCAAGGTGTACCGTACGCGCCAGCACACGGAGGGTGACCATGAGCTGGTACATCCGGGGTCTGCGCCATGGCCCACCGCGCACCACGCTGGCCAGTGGGCGCGTTGGCGGGAAGAAGAAGCGCAAGCCCGCCCAGGTGGGCCATACCGCGCCCATGCCGCAGCCGAAGATGCGCGCTAAGGACATCCGCAAGCTGGACCCGGAAATCCTGGTTTACTCGCTGGTGGGCAATGACCTGTCATCGGATGACTGGGCGCGGGTGCATAAGGTGTATGGCGACGTGCCCCAGGGCCGCGGTGGGCACGGGGGCGAGGACAACTATCTCAAGTCCGACCGTGCCCTCTACGGTGGCCAGTCGTGAGGCGCACAGTACTCACCGCGCTGGTCGCTACTGGCCTGCTCGCTGCGGGGTGCTCCAGTGGCCAGCCCACGCCTACCGTGACCGTGACGCGCACTGTGACCGTGGCCCCTCGCCCGAGTGCGGCCAGCGCTGCTGCCGCCTCGGCCGCACCGTCCGTCGCCTACTCCTGCCGCCTCGGCTACGTCAACGAGGATGGTGACACGTCGGTTCTGCTGCCACTGGCCGAGAAGTACAGCAGTGGCTACGCCTCCGCATTCTTGATCAAGTTCACGAACACCGGGCACCAGGATGTGACGCTGCACAACGTGACCGAGGAGTCTGTCAGCCAGACCGGCCAGGAGATCGACTCGCAGACGGTGGGTGAGTCCAGCCCCGTCAATCCGGGCAATCTGCCGTTCCTACTGGCCCCCGGAGAGAGCATCACCATGCTGGCCGAGTTCGGTAGCTTCCCCAGTACGGTGCAGGTCAGCAATGCCACCTACCTGCACTCGACATGCAGGGTCACTGGGTGGACCTAGATGACCTGCCTGGGCATTAGCAGTTCCGGGACAAGCAGGGAATCCTCAGGAACATACTTCATCGGGACCGGACCTAAAGCGATTGGATCTGACTGGTGTTCGCGCTCTCCGTAGCAATTCTGAAAAATATGCCGCCCGATCCAGGGGAATGGTGGAAAGACCCTGCTACCTTGATCGCGCTAGCAGCTGCCATCATCGCACTTGCGTCAGCAGTGTACTCCGCTAGCAGCGCGCGGACCGCGAAGAAGGCATACCGACTTGCGGCCGAACAGGATGCACGCCGAAATCCGCAACTGATCCCGTACCTGTCGGATGCTTATATTGTAATCTCTGACACCAAAACTGAAACGGCGGTCTCTGTTACGCTAGCGAATCGCTCCGACATTGACAACTCCATTGCAAGGGCAGAGCTAGTAGTCGAATATCACAGGGATGACAATAGAATTACTACCTTGAGGATTCCGCCAACTGAGGATATATCTGGTCTTCCATTAAAGTCGGAAAATCTCCTTGATATTCCAAGAGCCATCCCGTCTCATCAAACAGTAGTTGGATGGCTAGTCTTCAGCATACCAAAGTGGATCTTGCAAGATACCGTTATAGATAGCTACGCACTGTCTATTTATGATAGCTATGAAAAAACTGCCACTCTCTCTAATCTGATGTTCCGACAAAGCTTTAGCTACTCGAAGGAGCACAAGGACGATGAGCGCCAAGAAGACCAAGCGAAGCAGGCGGCGAACCCAGCGGATGGCTGAATTTCCCCCCGAGAAGCAGTATCAAACTCAATTGGTGGAAGTCGTCAACGACGGAGCGATCGCAGGCGCAGGCGCAGTTTTGGGAAAGCTAGTACCAGTTATCATAGTTGACGCACGAGACCGCCCAGACCTCCGGGACGTCGTTGCCCAAGGCCAGGATCCTCAACTGCACGGCGACGTTACGGTTGCGTGGGGACGACCCCAAGGTAGGGAGTTTTACAATCGTTTTGTGGTTTCCCTGCTACTGCACTTTATCCGACCGATCGACACTTACGCCCTGCTGCTATTCGATGTGCAGAAAACGAGCACGCTCATCGATCTGATAATAAGAACTAAGTATCTTTACTTCCAGGCGGGGTCGCCGGGTGACAGGCTAGGTAACACGCTTGACAGCGCCAGGATTCTTGTCGAGGTGCCCCATACCGGCTTTGAGAAGACTTGGGATAGACTGCTCTATGACTCCTTGGTAACTGAATTTAGGTCGCGCGGGCTTGACAAGAAAGCAAGCGCATCAGCGACGAAGCAAACGATCTCCACTATGCGGGAATTCCAATCCATTCGGCTGGACGCTCACCTTCCTCCGCGAGAGCCTCAAACCTAATATCAAGCTTCCTGAAAGCTAATGAAAAACGGTTTGATATCTCGGACGACGTAGATCAGATATCTGCAACCCAGTCCTTAAACTCGGGCAGGATAGGGCTGTTCGAAGTTCGGCTGCCAGACCAGACGCACGCAAGAGCAGGTTGCCAGGTGATGGACTGGAGCCCTTCCAAGATCATTCGAATCGGGACAGTAGGAGGCCGGTCGCTACCGGAGGTCCCAGTCCAGAGCGAGTGGCGGTGCAAGTCGGTCTGTAGGCCGGGGCTTGCGCATGGGCAACATTGACCAGAGCGGATGTACTTGGCATGCCACCCGACCTGCGGCTGAGATCGCGGTAGTTCTCAGTGCTTCGCAGCGGATCTCGCGGCCATGTACCCCGGGATGTGTCCCGGCGCCCTTCTGCCTGTCAACGATGCCTGGAGCGTAATTCGCCACATCGGATCAGCCTTGGCGGAAATGATTACGAAATAAACGTTCGACCTGGGGATGCGGCTGACCAGCCACTGGGCAGCCTGGGAGCATGAGAGCGGCGGACCCGTCCCGAGAGCCGAAACTAGAGCGGGCGATGCCCGCCGACGCGGTACCCGGCTCCACCCTCTCTGAGGACACCGAAGCAGAGGTCCTCTTGCAGGACGGCACCTGGGTCTGGTGCCAGGTGACCGGGCAGCGCAAGGACCGGCAGGGCCGCTGGTGCGTCGGCATCCGCTGGTATGCCTCCCCGTCGATCGGTGGCCGGGAAGGCTGGTTCCTGCTCGATCATCGCTACATCCGCAGGCCGGATGGTTTAAGTGGCGGGCGTACTGCTGGCCAGCACCGACAACGCCGGATGGAGCGTGCAGACCGCGGATCTGCGGCTCACCGGACACCGCCGCAGCCACCAGTGGGTGAGCGCTGACCCACTCGGCGATGGCCCGCAACTCATCGTGACGCCGACACGGCCAGCTCGTGGCGTACTGCGCGGACGAGTCCGACCTCGCCGCCCTGCGCGTGGGCCTTTCCCGGATGGCCGTGATCGCCCGCTGGTGACTGCGGCACCTACGAACTAGGGAAGGTGTTCACGCCCATCTGGTCGACCGCGAAAGCAGCAGCTGCCATGCTGCGGGCCGCCTCGGCGTGCGACAGAGCTGCCCACCCCTGGCCCACTGCCGCCCAGGCCCGCGCCAGCTCGTCGTCTGGACGCTGGCCAGGGGCGTGGTCAGCCAGAACGTCGGCGGCTTTGACGAGAGCTTCTTCTGCCTTGCGACCAGACTCGGCAGAGGAAACTATCCACTCTCGCTGGAGCTCCCCGCGCTCCGTCTGCGTGGTGCCTGGATCCCGCAAGGCATTGACAGCATCGACCATACGCAGCAGGTTACGACGGCCAGCCTGGGAGCCGTAGACCCCTTGACCCCCAGGACGTGGGGTTAGGACTTACCACAGCTCAGAGCGTGTTATCCGTGCTGGTGCGGCGTTCGCCGACGTGCGGTTTGTTCAGTGCGTGGCGTGCCGTGTGGTCCCCAGATGGTCCCCGTGAGAAGTGGCCTCGCGATATTTCGGATCCGGGACGAGATGACTACATCGAAGGCGTCCGCGCACACTATGAGTATGGTCACCGAGGACGCGGCAGGCAGATGGACGATCGCCATCTGGCACCGGACCCTCTACTGGGCCGTCGATGAGCTCGTGGAGAAGCTGGTGCCTGAGCAGCTGAGAAAGCTGGACGTTCGCGCCGGAGAGCACCTGGCAGCAATTCTGACGACCGCCTTCCTGCGAACTGCACCGGCCGCTGTCGACACCACAGGCGGCGTCGATCTATCGTTCGATCTCCCTGATATACGTGAGCCCCGGTCCGGGGATATCCTCCCAGCCGGAGTCGCCAGCGCAGCATTCGAGGTCAAGTCCCTGCCGGGCGGCTTTCGGAAATTTGATGGAAGCATAGACCGGGCCAAAGCTCGTGGTGTCGATCCAACCGGCGGCTCCATGGAAGCCCGGGTCCGGGATGTTAAGGGTGTCCTGCGTGATGCCCGCCCATGGTTGCTCGGCGCGCGGAGCCAGCTCCACCGCAAGACCGGCGGCGCTACATCGATGAACGCATTCCTCGTAATACACCCGTTCGACTACATGACCGTGGAATGCTCCCGCGACTACGTCATCGGCCCGTACCTGGATCCGTTGAAGGACGTGGGTGACCTCGATACCGTATGGGTACTCTGGCATCCCCATCACCTCACCATGTGGTCGCACGAGCGCCACGAGTGGATCAACCTGCTGTTCGACGTGACGAATCCAGGTGAGAAGCCCGGCGAACTCCCCGTCCTCCAGGATGCCGAGCAGTACTTCTTTAAGTGCACGGGCTACACCGGCCGGTCACCGTACCTATACATAACGTCATATGACGAGGGCGACCCAAACCCCTCGTAGTGGTATACCGGCGGCTTCGGGCTCCTTTACGGTGGATTAGTTAGCACCCTGCTTCGGCTCCGGCCTCTGCTTCCAGCTCAGGCTCTCGGCGGTGCTCCTTCTCCCGGAGCTTGGTAGCGTCTTCTTCTTGGGCTCGAACGTTTGCGCCGGCGAGCAGATACATCTCAGGGGCGTCAGGTTGCACAGCCACGGAGAACGGCCGTGGACCCTGCGGGCTGGCCCTCCGATCGTCGCGCGCATGCCATTCGCGGTAGAGGTTTTCGTCAAAGCCATCTCGTGCTGACAGTCCTGCCGCAAACCGAAACAGGGCCTCGATCTGCCGCACCTTATCTGCCCAGGGTTCCTTATCGCCCACAGCCGGGCTCTCCCTTGGTGATCATGTAGAACGTCACTCACGCGATGCACCGTGAGGATCGGCTGGACGGCTTCGTTGGCACGCACTGTCACACTTGGCCATCAGATGACCTAGGCGGCGGATGACGCCAGGAGACCAACGGTCGTGCCAGTCGGCAGCGTCTTTGAGTGCTGGCCTCTTGGCCAGGTAGGCGGCATGCCAGAGCTGGTAGAGCCAGGCCAGCTCCCACCGGGCTTCCGGATGGTTCGGCCAGCAGGGCAGGATCTGCCCGGTGAGATAGCCCGGGTACTGGACCCGCAGCACGGTCTCGACCCAGTCGTAGAGCTCGCTGTATCTGTACTCGCGCGCCTGGTCGTCCATCGTGAGCCAGAACCACGGCTCGCTTGAGTCCTCGTCGTCCTCGCCCAGGATCGTGAGAACCTTCTCGACTTGGTCGCGGAGTTCGGCGATGCCCTCCAGCACGACAGCCTGTTCCTGCTGGGTCCGGGTGAGCGCGTCTGCCCTTTTGGTGAGCGAGTCCACGCCGCGGTGAAGCTTGCTGACCTGGATGGCTAGTGCTGCGACAGAGGGAGAGTCATCCTGAGCGTCGTCTCGCTCTGTCATTGGCGGAACCTCGGGTCAGCGGGCGGTTCCCAGGGACGACGGGGTCGCGGTAGGGCTGGCGGTGTTGGTCGTTGCGAGGCCGCACCATCCGTCTCGTCCGTGTCCAGGCCGGGAGCGCCGCTGTGCCATGCCTCGCCCACTCGGGGCAGGGGAATGAGCTCCTCGATCGAGTCGGGGATGTTCCATTCCTGGTGCAGTCGATGTTCCTCGGTGGCCGGGAGCGAGCGGGGTGGTTTCCCAGCGACCCGCCTCGCACGCCGGTAGTCCTGCCGCCGCCAGGCCATCCGGAGCCGGACCACGACGGGAGACAGATTGCCTCGCACCACCAGCGCCCGCCACTCGGGCAGCATCCGCAGCAGTTCGGGAGGCAGAACCTGTACTGGCTGATAGGCCGCCGTGCGGGCCCGCCGCCCGTCTTCGTGCCGCGTCCAGCTGTGCTGACGCAGCCAGACCTCGCCGCACAACCGAGACAACCGGTCCAGCGTGTCCGTGTCGGCGACTCCGCCGAGGATCACCTTGATTCCAGCGGTGTCCCAGATGGCCCGGGCACCGGCGCTGTCCCAACGGGCTTCGAGCTGGGCCAGACCGTGACAGACCGCCACGATGAGGATGCCCTTGCCCGCACTGTCCGCCATCCAGTTGGGCAATGGCACCGGACAAATCTGGGTGACCTCGTCCAGCGCCATCAGCATCGGCGGATCGAGTCGACCAAACGGCTGCAACGAGCCGACCAACGCGGCTCGCGCGTGCACGTACTCGGCGAACGCGCGGAACAGCGGGGCGATCGGCGCCTCATCTCGGCCGACGCCGATCATGTACAAGGTGTTCCGCCCGGACACGAACTCGCTGACGTCGAACCCTTCGCCGGGGCCCGGCATGGTCGCCTCCGCGACAGCTGGGTCGGCCAGCCAGGCCAGGGCCCGGGTCACAGTCATCCGGATCGAGTCGGCGGTGCGGCCCGGTCGGCGGACTTCCTGGATCGGGCCGAGCCAGCCCCCGGCCGCGCCGGGGTGGGCGGTAAGGATCCGCTCGGCCTCGGCGTCGTTGATGCCGTGCGCCCACTGATAGACCTCGGCCATGGTCCGCCCTTCTAGCGCGGCCGCGTGCAGCAGGCTGGCCAGTACTGATGACGCTTTGCCGATCCAGAACGTCATGTCGTGCAGGCCCTTGGACTCGGTCGCCGCGGTGAACGCGACCGCCCGCTGCAACGCGACGGCGGGTTGCTCGCAGCCCTGCAGTGGGTTCCACCGGAACGTCGATGCCAGACCGCCGATGCCCTCAGGGTTGAACACATGCAGGGTGCCGACTTGGCCGCGGAGCAGGGCAGTGTTCTCGTAGAGGTCGGTCCGCGTGGTCGTGGTTACCACCGCACCGGGGTGGTCGATGATCCGGTCCGCTAACCAGCCGGACTTGCCGGTTCGTGGCGCGGCCAGCACCAGCATCTGGTCTTCCATGCTGGCGATGACCCGGCGCCCGAAGTGGGCCCGGCCGAGGCGGACCGCATAGGTCGTCACCGGCAGAATCAACCGCGCCCACCAGGGCAGCGACGGCCGGGCCCGGCCGCCGATCCTGACCGCGCGCCACCGCGACCAGCGGATCACCAGCTCCAACAGATTTGCGTACCCGGGTCCGGGCCGCAGGTACAACCGGATCCGCCAGCGCAGCATCCGGACCCGGTGCCGCGCGCCGTTGGGATTCCCGATGACGAGCCGGATCACGACGGCAATGGCCAGGATCACGCCGAGCACGACGGCCGCTTCGATCGGATGGTGCATGAGATGGCGCAGCATCAGGCCACCGCCTCTGAGTTGGAATTGCTTGCTGGATGAGAGCCCTTGACCGCGCTCGGCCGCGTGGCCAGGTACTTGACCAGTTCGCGGCGTGCGGTCCCCGGGTGGTAGCCGATCTGGCCCGCGAGCTCGCCGGCCAGGGCCGCGGCCTTGGCGCGGTTGCCGTACCGCGGGTCGCCGATCTGGCCGCACTGCTCGTAGAGGCGGATCAGTGCGGCGCGTTTGGTCTCGCCGGGCGCCAGGCCATCGAGCGGGATCAGAACACTGACCCCGGGCTCCCCGTGGCCCGGCGACTCAGCCGCTGTGGCGGGTTCGAGTCGGCCGGTACTGGCGTTCTGAATAGATGTGCTGGCCCGTACCCCTGGGGCCACCGGCGCTGCGGACAGCACCCAGCCACGGAATCCGCGCATTGTCCCGGGCAGGTCGAGGGCCAGGCGCAGGATCCAAAGGCCCAGACCGCCCAACGCCCGCCACGCAGAACCGTCTTCGCCCAGGTCCGCGGTCGGTGCCTGGGACTGAGCCCAGCGCCGCACTACCGCGATGAGCCGGTCCGAGGCGAGGGCGTAGAGCGCGCTTGGCATGACCCACACCGTCACCGAGCGGGGTGAGGTCAGGTCGGCGGCGAGCAGGTTCATGGTCAGGGAGCCGATCGCGCACGCCACGTTCAGCACGCGCTCTACCGAGGCATGGCGGCCGCGCCGGGCGAGCGACAGCGCGAGCAGCGCGAAGATGACCGCACCGGTGTCCAGGCCGAGTGCTTCCAGCGTCGAGGGGATCTGGGAGTGCTTGGCGTGGTTGACGAATACGTACTGCGCGCGGAAGCTCACGTAGCCCTGCGCGGCAGCTAGCAGAAGGAGCAGGCCGGACGCGACGGACAGCAGTACTCCGCCGTCGCCGCGGTCGATCCGGGCCGTCATGAGCCGGCCTGCCCGGCGGCTGGGGGAGTGGCGGGTGGCTGGCCGGTGAGGCTGTCGCCGAGTTTCTTGAGTGCGGCTCTGGTGATCTTGTCGGGGACCTCGGTGTAGACCTCCATCGTCATCGAGATCTGCGCATGCCGCAGGATCCGCATCGCGACTCGGGGATGCACGTCCAAGGCCGCGAGGATCGAGGCGCAGGTGTGACGGGTATCGTGCACCCGGATCCGTGACACGTCGGCCTTAGCGCAGCGGGTGTCGAAGCTGCGGTTGAAGTTCCGCGGCTCGATGGGAGTGCCCCACTTGGTGGTGAACACCAGGTCGCTTGGCTGCCACCGGTCGCCCGCCCTGAGGCGAGCGGCTTCCTGCTCGTCGTGGCGGAGCTTCAGCGCAGCCAAGCAGATATCAGGCAGCGGCACGGTGTCGTCGGCGTCCGAGTCTTCGGTCTTGACGCGCTTCTTGTGGATCAACTGCTTGCCGATGCGCTGCAGCTGCCAAGTGATGTCGAGTTCGGCCTCGTCCTCGTCGATGCTGGGCCAGACGAGGCCGAGGACCTCGCCCTTCCGCAGGCCATTGACCAGGACGAGCACGTAGGCGGCGTATAGCGAATCGCTGTCCTCGCTGGCCGAGGCGAGGAAGTGGCTGGCCTCTTCGACGCTCCACACCGAGCCCTTGCGACGGCGCCGCGGCGGACTGGGCACTTTGACCATGGCCGCGACGTTCCGGGAGACCAGTTCGTCGGAGTCCTTGGCCTGGTTGAGGACCGTGCGGAGGATATTGCGGGCCGCTTGCACCGTGCGACGGCCGGGGTAATCCTGGCAGCATTCGCCGACGGCACAGCAGCGCCGCCGGTTCTCCGGCCGGGCGGTGTCCTTGCCCTGGACGCAGCACTGACAAGTCCTAGCCAGCTTGTTCAGCCAGGTCTGCACCTCGCGGACTTGTAGCCGATCGATCCGTTTCTTGCCCAGCTCGGGGACGAGGTACAGCCGAGAGATGGCCTCGTAGTAGGCGTACGTGGCTGGTTCCAGGTTTGGTTCGACCACGTCGGCCAGCCAGTGCGCGACGTACTGCGCCAGAGTCGGCGTCTTCGTGGGGATTGGCGCCTGATCGGCCTTGGCCTTGAGCTTGACCCATTTGTCGTGCACGATCTCGCGAGTCTGGCCATAGACATACTTCCGCGTCCGTTCGCCGTCCGGCGTGGTGACCCATACGTAGGCGGCGTAGCCGTTCCGGTACGGGTAGATAGATCCCTCGCCGTTGGCGCGGCCGCGGGGGCGGGCGGTGCTCTTCCGCGCCGACTTGCGCTTGCCGGCCGTCATTGGTCGGCCTCTGCTTCCGCTTCGAGCAGCGCGACGTACTCGGTAATGGCCTCAGCCGGGATGAGCCGGGTCGTGCCTTCCTTCACGCTGCGCAGGCGGCCGGAGCCGATCAGCTTGTAGATGACACTGCGGCTCAGCCCGAGCAACCGCATCGCCTCGGGGATGCGGTACAGCGCCTGCCCGGTCGGCTCTAACGGCCCCGGCCGGCGTCGGCTCGCGCCAGGTCGGCCCACGTCGGGACTAGGAGCTGGGACGGTGAACGACATGATGGAACTGCCTCCTGTTGGCGGTGCGGCCCCGGCGGGTGTGCTTGGCGGCTGTCCGCCGGGGCCGCGCACTTACGGCTGACCTGGCTTGGGTGACGGAGCGCGGGTCCCTGATCGGCGCTGCGCGCGAGCGAGTGGACCCCTGTCGCGGATGACCTGCTGCATCGAGACGTCGGGGCTCCGCCGCGGAGGCGGGCCGGTCTCGCCGGTGAAGACCGCGGGTGCGTGCGCGTCCACGCGCGTCCCGAGCGGTCCACAGCAATCTACCGCACCATGCACTTCCTTATGTATAAGGTTCGTGAGTTGTGGCCCTGTGGTGAGCGGACTCTGCTCTGCCCCAGGCGGCGTCGGACCGAGATGCGGGAGACTGGCCACGTGGCCGAACTCGCCGGGGGTCCCGAGTACCAGCGGGTCGCCGACGACCTCCGAAACCGGATCGCATCGGGTGAGCCGCCGGTCGGCTCGGCCATCCCCTCGACCGCGAAGTTGTGCCAGAGGTATGGCGTCTCCATCACGGTGGTCCGGGCCGCAGTGGCCCAGCTCCGTGAGGCCGGGCTGGTGGTCGGTCACCCTGGTAAGGGCGTCTTTGTCCGTGCCACTCCCGCTGATATTTCTGAACGCACCGTCAGCGTCAATGACTTGGCCAGGCAGCTCGGTGAGCTCCGGGCTGAACTGCGCCGGGCCGACTCCGCCCGGAACGCTGAAGAGCTTGCGGAACTTCGCGAGCAAGTACGCCTGCTCAGGGCGCAGGTCGCCGAGCTGTACGGGGAGCTCGGGCGGACGTACCCCAGTTCTGGGCTGCCGCCGGAAGCCGGGCGGGGTGACGATGCGGTCAGCGATCGGCCCCCGGCCCCGTCGTGACGACGTGCCGGCCTTGGACTTGCGTGCCGCGAATGCCCGCGCGGCGAGCTGGCGGGCGGGCGGCCGCGTCATCGGTCGTGTCCCATCGTGCAGGGGTGTCCAGCTGACCGACGCTCTGCCTTGCGGGTCACGGTCGCCTGGTCGTCCCTGATGACGTAGCGCGGTGCACGTACGTACAGGCCGACCATGCGCCGGGTAACCCCCGCGGCCCGTGTCGCTGGGCGGTCCAGCAGGGAGTGATCGCGTTCCTCGCGGGCGATCCCGGCCCGCAGCAACACGATGAAGGCAGCAATGACGCCGATTACGAACGCTGCTGCGACTAGCGCATAAATGATCATGTGAAGTGCGCTCCTATCGAAGCCGAGCGCGTTCCATCGAGCCAATCGATCGATTGACGCGATACCGTGAAAGCGCATCGACGAGTTCTGGGCACGGATCGGGCGGACATGCGCGCTATCGACAGGTACAGGCCATGAACCGGCCTGCTGGCCAGCCGGGCGCGGTGGATACGTGGTCACATCGGCAGAGTCCGGCACAGACGGCGATGGACATCAGGGTGAATGGCGATCACACGCCGTTCACTCCATTTCCACCGCTGGAAGGGGCGCCAGGATGGCGCTAGAACCCGAAAATACTAAGGAGATTCCGGCCGTTTCAGCCTTCATCACGGAGTTGCGGCACTGGCGGATGGCCGGCGGTTACTCGCAGAAGGCCTTAGCGAAGGTGGTCGGCTACACGCCGTCGTATGTCAATAAGGTCGAGCACGGGACGGTTATCGCCAGCCGCAGCTTCGCCGAGGCTTCCGACCGGGAGCTGCGCGCCGGACGGGCACTGTTCCGGCGCTGGCGGGAGATGCACGAGGCGCTCATCGAAGCGTCTGGCGGCTCGGCCCGGGCCGGTGACGAGGAGGTCGATGACGCGCAGCTCGCGCTTGGCCATCACCTGGTTGTGGAGCACGAGATCGCCGAGCTGACCTACCGGGACGGCGTGTACCACAGTCAGATCAGGCGCAAGCTGCGGAACACGGGTGAGCAGCCGGTGACGCAGTACCTG
>Ga0335074_10011813_pt1 | contig 12221 bp, 14 predicted proteins | sample Lox_Sample_23_FD_206715 | JGI IMG/M metagenome (GOLD analysis project Ga0335074, IMG submission 206715) | Soil microbial communities from Loxahatchee National Wildlife Refuge, Florida, United States - Lox_Sample_2.3 | ecosystem: Environmental > Terrestrial > Soil > Wetlands | place: USA...
AGGCCGGGCAGCGCATTTACGCTGACACGATCCTGTTGAACGGCACGGTCTTCGCACGCAATATTCGCCTGAGCGGATCGAGCCCCCTGGGCGAGATCCAGGGAGTAGTTGTTGCGTATCGCGGCGACAAGAATGTTCTTGAGCTCCGCGACCCGCTCTCGCCCGCGCCGATGAATTTGCGCCTCACCCCCGGCACGCGCATCACGCGCGGAGATCACAATGCTTCCGCCGGCGATCTGGTTCCCGGGACCCTCGTGTCGGTGAATTTTTTCCCCAAGCCGGGCGACCGTCCGGTGGCGCGGGAGGTAACGATCCTGATCACGCCGGGAACCCAGTTCAGCTTTACGGGCCGCGTTACGGCGCTCGATCTGCATCTTGGTCTTCTGGTCGTAACCTCGACAGCCGACCACAAAACCTACGAAATTCATTTCGATCCGGCCACCTTGCCCATCTCGCCGGATTTGCGCGAGGGCGCCGAAGTGACAGTGCTTGCTCGCTATGAACAAAATCAGTACGTCGCGCGCGGAGTAACGGTGAAAAAGGATTCTGCGAATTGAACTAGCCGGTTCACCTCTTTCCAACGTCACCGACAAGACCTTATGAGCGTTGGTAGGCGATCTGCCACGCAACTCTCTCAAGCAACTCGCCCCACAACTCACGGTTAATGGCACACTAGGTCCTACTCAAAGGTTGCTCGACCCGCGTTATCTACACTCGCCCACGTTTCTTTTCTAAGCTCACCGTTCACCCAGACAGCGTAAGGCCGGCCCACGAGGAAATTTATGGCGGGGGCGCCGTTCTCGGAGCCGGGCACGAAGTCCGGGCTTGCTCGGGCTACTCTCCAGAGGTTGCATGCGTCGTTTCGGATTTGCAGTTGCAGTCCTGCTTCTAAGTTTCTCCGTTTTAAGCTGGGCCGGTAACAATTTCGTTGTTCCCAACACCACGTTAAGTGCACAAACCAGCAACAACACAAGCGCGGCCAACACTTTCCTCACGCTCTCGGATGGAGATCTTGGAGCCGGCAACGTCAGTAAGGTCGATCTGCATTCGCTGCTCTATGCGGGCGCTACCACCAAAATCTATGCGCACCTGCTGCTGTGGTGGGGCAACTCGGGGCACATCAACATCGGCTACAGTTCCACCGACCCGAACCAGATTCATCGCCAGATCACGGATATGATCAGCCGTGGCATTGATGGCGTGATCATCGATTGGTACGGTCCAGGCAACTCAATCGATCAGGCCACGCAGCTCGTAATGGCCGAGGCGGAAAAGCATCCCGGTTTCACGTTCGCGATTATGGTCGATAAAGGCGCGATCCAAAGGGACTCCTGTTCGGGCTGCACGCCGCAACAGGCATTGATTCAGCAACTGCGATACATCGAACAAACTTACATCCCCTCGCCGGCATATATGAAAATTGACGGTCTGCCGGTGATCACAAACTTCAATCTCGACCTTTCATTCTCGATCGACTGGAATGCGATCGATGCGGCGCTGAGCACGCATCCTAAGTTTATTTTCCAGAACAATTCGGGATTCACTCACACGCTGACCGACGGAAGCTACTCATGGGTGATGCCCACGACCACGGACTACGGCATGAGCTATTTGAACAGTTTCTACAATGCCAGCATCTCGCACCCGTCCGAAGAAACTGTCGGCGCGACCTACAAGGGCTTTAATGACACGCTAGCCTCGTGGGGATCCAACCGGATCATGGGCCAGCAGTGCGGGCAAACGTGGCTACAGACCTTTGCGAAGCTTAATAGTCTTTACAGCAGCGGCCTCCAGTTGCCTTACCTCCAGTTAGTGACATGGAACGATTACGAGGAAGGCACTGAGATTGAATCCGGGCTCGACAACTGCGTAAGCGTATCGGCATCAGTTTCGGAGAACGCCTTGCAGTGGAAGATCGGCGGCAGCGAGAGCACGATCGATCACTACACAATCTTCATCAGTACGGACGGCCAGAACTTGATGGCATTGCAGGAAGTAGCGCCGGGAAACTCGTCACTAAATCTTTGCAGCTTCCCCGTCCCTGCTGGAAGCTACAAGCTCTTCGTGCAAGCGGTGGGCAAACCGGCGATGGCGAATAGGATCACCGCGCCGATCGATTACACGTCGACTTGCGTTTCGGCTGCTCCAGTGCCGGCCGCATTGTTGTTAACGGCATCCCCCGCGACGCAAACGCTCCAAGCAGGACAGCAAGCGAGGTTTACGATCACCGCCGCAGTGCAGTCGGGGACTTTTGGCAATCCGATCGCGCTGTCGTGCGGCAATTTACCCAGCATTCTGAGCTGTGCGTTCTCACCAAATTCGGTTACGCCCAGCGCAGGCAGCGCCAGTTCAACGCTGACGCTGACCGCCGCGACCGTTGCTGGGGCGCAGCTCCAAGACAGAAGGCGACGGCTGGCTTATGCCTTCTGGCTGTTTCCGTTCGGACTGGTTGGGATCATGGTCAGTGGACGACGCAAGCATTTCAGACGTTCTGTTTTCCTGCGAGCCCTGATGATCATTTGCGTTGCCGGAATGACCATGACCGTCGCTGCCTGTGACGGACTCTCGCAGGCTGCCAGCACTCCCCGGGCTACCAGCTACTCCGTTACCGTCAACGGGAGCTCCGGTGCCACGCAAATTTCTACCGTCATTACTGTGTCCGTTCCCTAGGGCAGTACCGGGGCGCGACGGAAGAAAAATAACGGAGCGATCGACCCAGTCGTTTGAGCTGCGAGTGATGGCGCGCAGGAACAGCGAACGCGAGGGCAGCCAGCTCGGCAGCTTGCTTACGACCGAGAGATGACGCCGCGTGTTGATGTGGCGCTGCAGTTCGAAGTGTCGAAGATATTTCTGCACCACGATCGGCATGGTCATGCGTAACGCAGCGGAAAAGTTCTGCAAAGCCATCGCCCGCAGCTCGTCGGGATTTTGCAGCAGACCAACCAGGCAATCCGCCAGATCATTCGCATCGCCCGGACGATAGAACTGAATCGCGAGCTCCTCTTCGTCCGCCATTTGCCGGAAATCTTCGAGATTTGCGCAGACCACCGGCACGCCGTATGCACACGCAAGATGCGCTACCCCGCTGCAACCGGTCGAAGAAGAATACGGCATTACCAGGGCAGATGCACTTTGAAACAGGTCCTCGATCTCGTCTTCCTGTACGTATCCGAGGAAGTCGATAGCAGGGTCGGACGAGTATTTACCGGCGACCGCCTCTACGTATCCCGGCGCTTGCGGATGATTACTCCCGGCAATCACCAGTTTCACATTAGGCCGCCGGTCGGAAATTTGCCGGAATGCCTCGATCATCAATTCCAACTTTTTGTAAGTTCCCCATTTCCCGAAAGCCAGGATGCGATGTTCCGGATTGCCGCGCCGCGAAAAATCAGGATATTGAGGACTGTGCGCGAGAATGCCATGAGCCCGAACGTGTACGTTCTCGCCGCCATATCGTTCCGACAGTATCTTCCGGTAACGCGGCATAAGAACCGACACGGAGTTCGACAGCAATAACATGCGCGTGGCGACCGCGCCGGCCAGACGGTAGGCGCCGGGAAAACGAATGCCGAGATCGTTCAGGTCCATCGTGTCCATGAGGTGGTGAAGCGTGACATGCGTATATCGTCCGGTGAGGCGCGTGAACAGAGGCGTGGTAAGGCCGACGAAAGCATTCAGCGGATTGCTGCCGAATGTGCTGAACAGTAAATTGAACCAGACGACATCCGGATTCAGGGTGTGCAGTTTGGCCAGGAGGCGAATCATGCTGGCTGGACGATCCGGAGACCAGCAGCGCACCACAGAATACCCCTCAAGTTCTGGCGCGTCCGAGTTCAGTTCGTCGGCGAGAATCGTCAGCCGCACAAAGGCATTGCGCTGAAGTTCCTCGGCTATGTGATATCCGTATTCGCTCAGACCTCCGTGACTTGGCGGAAAACTTGTAACCAGACAGATTCTCATTCGGTATCCCAGCGCTTGATTTTGGATGAGAGCGCGAAAGCGAATGTTGGCGTACTTCAAAGCCGGTTCAGACGCATCCTGGCGAACCTTTTCGCTCACTCCAGCATCGCTACAGAAGCCGGGTGAGTTGGGCCGCTAGAGCCCTGCAGGATTGGCATGATCGCAGTGCGGATATTCCTGGCAGTTTCTTCAACCGACGAATCCTCAAGCACAATCAGATTCTTGACCAACTGGCGCAATCCCAGGTATGCCCGCCGGTTGCGGTGCAGGAATTCCAGCGGGTATTCCGGCTTTCGCGATCGTGCGACTTCCGGAATAACATCGATGATGCAGGCAAGGTCAGGACTGGGGACAATTCTCAAGATCAGGCGAGCCACCGAGCGCGGTAACCACTGCTGCAAGCGCAGATTTGCCAGTTCATCGTAAATATAACGATCGAAGATGATGACATCATCATCTGTAGCATGCCGCAGTCGCCGTATGCGAAGCCAGAGGCTCACGGCATCCGCCAGGTAGAAGCACAGGCGAATCATGTCCATCGGCCCGGAAGTTACATTCTTGTCGCGGCGTTCAAGCGGCTTTTCCGGGCTGCCCACCCCCTGGTCTCCGCCAAATGCACGGTGGCTGGCAAGTTCTCTCCAGTGCGCGCCGACCACCACGTCGTCCCACATACTGAAAATGGAAACCTTCAATCCGGACTCTGCGAGCCAGATTTGGAGCGCCTCAATCTGTGTGCTTTTTCCGGCGCCGTCTATACCGGAGAAACTGACAATGGCCAATGATCGTTTGCGCACGTCTGCTTAGTTGCTCTTCAGTGAGCGCCGGGTGGTTTGGGAGGCGTTGCCGCCGTCAACGCGACGATCGCGCCGATGGCAACTCCGGCCCCAATAATCGCGCCGGTTTTCAAGATGATCGTCCGAACTCTGCGTTGTTTGGCCGGCGCAATCGCAACCCCCGCCGGTTGGGATGCCGTAATAGCGTTCACGTTGGGCGCTTCCGCAGCGGCCGTGCCCACTGGCTTCTGCAGAGGCGCGCTCTGGGAAGCTGGAGCGCTTTCGCTTTGGCCGTCTTCCAGTGAAGCGATGGAATAGTCGGCAGGCTTTCGGTCCGGTAAACGGGAGCGAACCGCGCCCGGGCTATCCGGAAGCGGCTCGCTGTTATCCGCCGTGGAGCGGCCTGTCAGAACCTTCGACTGAGTCGCCGCTGCGGATTGCTGCGCCGCCACCGGCAAGGTTCCGGCGAGCATTCCAAGCAAGGCCAGACTGCAGGCGAGAGGAGAGAGCGTTCCTTTCGCGTCCATAATGACCTCCGCGATATTCGCAATGATCAGCTGGCGGCTTTGAGCTCGCCGAAGTTTTCCATCCAAGGCTGTGATTGCGGGATCTCCTCCACCGGAAAACCCTGGAAGCTGCGAACCGCTTCTTCGGCGCTGTCAAAAACTTCAAACAGGCGATCAACCTTCATCAATTCGAGAATGACTGCGGAACCGGGCGCAACTGCAGCCAGCTTCACATCTCCATCGCGTTTCATGGCTTCATCCATGCAGTCGAGCAGCATCTCCACGCCAGAACTGTCAATGTGCTTAATCCCAGAACAATCCAGAACAATGCGGGGACGTTCCGAGTGAAGCATGGTTTTCAATTCCTGACGAAAGTCACTGGTCTCGGACTTATAAAACCGCTCTGGCACTTGCATCACGATTACAGGTCTGCTGGCACACATGTTTCCTCCCTAGGATTCAAACTCAGTCGTTGTACTTACCGAGCGGATGCGGTGGAACGTCTTGGCCTGCGGCAGAGGACTTGGGTGTGCAGGCTTTGGGACAAAAGTTGGTGTTCGCTTCGATTGCCCCGCCGGCACATTGGAGCGCAACAAGCGCGAATCACTGATTTCGACAAGCACTCCGCGCTCCAGGTTCAGCAGCCGATTGCCCTGGACAATCGAGTGCCGGACGTCGAGCCAAATCCCCACGTACGTGTTCGGCAGAACTGAACTGTTTTCGATCACCGTGCCGTAATCGATGTAGCAATCGCGTTCAATGTTGGTAAACCGGGTAATGACCGCGCGCTCGCCGATCTTGCATCGTGCTCCCAGATAAGCCGGTCCGACGATGCGAGCGCCACGCCCGATCTCCACGTCCTCATCGGCCCAGATTCCCGGGCGCCGCTGTTCCCCTATCGGATGCAAACTGCAGCGCTCCAGAAAAGCGTCGGTCACGAGCTGGCGGAAATCCTCAGGATGAGAAATCCTCCGCACGTACTCCTTCACGAAGTAGGAGGCCGGAAATAAGTCCGGCTGAAGCAGCGCAGCAGTCAACGAATCGCCCGCAACTTCTTCGTTTGGGTTGCAGTTCATAATCCAGAGGTCCAGCGACCCTTCACGGTCTGAGGCGCGAGTTACCATACGTTCGCCCTCACGGTGAAAGTCCAACAGATCAGCAAGATCGGCCTCGATGTACGCTGTCGGTTTCACGACCACGGCACAGTCGCATCCAGTTCTCCAGTAGCTTTCCAGAATCTGAGCGACCGCAGCCCAAGGATCATCGGCGACACGCATAGTGAGATTTCCCATGGGGCAGCGGAACACTGGGATTGATGCCGCAACATCGGGATGCACGATAAGCGAAGTGAACTTGACGTGCGCCGTCAGGAGCCGATCGATCGTATGCTCCAATAGTGAGCGGCCGAGCAAGTCGATGAAAGCAGGTGTTCCCCCGGCAAAAGATGTGGCAGAGCTTAACTCCGCCATCTTCGATTGGGAGGGGCTTTCATCTGTCCAGCCTTGTGCCTCAACGATAACTATGGCCCCGACATCCACGTAAACATCTGCCCTCTAGTTTGTGATCGTACAAATCAATTACGCTGCCCGCTGTTCCTTGATAGGCACAACGTTGGATGCGGCGAGAGCAGAAGCGGAAGCGCCACAGTTCAGCAGATGCAAAGAGCCGGAGCTACGCGAATTTCGGCGGCGCGGAATGCGCCGCTTGGGAAACAGCAGATCGCGCATCTTCAGCTTGGCTTTGTGAAGCTGCGATTTGGAATTCCCAATCGAACATTGCAGCAGGCGTGCGATCTCGTGATGCTGATAGCCTTCGATTTCGTGCAGGGCGAAGACCGTCCGGCATCCTTCCGGTAACGATTCGATAGCTCTGAGTAGAGCGATGCGATCAATGGTTCCAGTGAGGCGAGGATCTTTCCTGCCGATATCGTGCGACAGCGAAGGAGATTCGGCGGAGACTGGTTCGTTGAGCGAAAGCACCGCGCGCGATTTCTGGCGGCGAAGCTTCATCAGAACGGTGTTCACGGCGATCCGATAAAGCCACGTGGAGAAAGCGGCTTCGCCACGAAAGGTGCCGATCGTGCGGAATACCTGGAGAAAAGCCTCTTGAGTCAGATCCTCGGCTTCAGCAACGTCCTTCGTCATCAGCAGGCAAACCGAATAGACCCGCTTTTTGTGGAGTTCAAACAAACTGGCAAACGCTTGCTCGTCCCCATTCTGCGCACGCTGAACCAGGTTGTGCTCCGCACTGTGATTCTTTGCGGCATCTTTCGCAGCCGGAATCAAGTTCGCAGCCGTTGAGGAAATTACGCAAGTCGCCATGGTGTCTCCTTCGAATCCGGTTTTACGTCTGGACTTGAACTCTCAGGAAGAATGTCGAGAGCGTCCAGCCTGCGTAGAGACTAAAAAATTTGTGGCAACTCCTCTATCGGGCTGTGGCTGTAATTGACCTTGCGCCTTGCTGTACCGTAAAGCAGAGAAAAACCTAGAGTTGCAGGTAATCTTTTGCACAGGGAGAAGAGAGAATCACAGCGAAACGCCCAAGAAACAGGGTGAACGGTCGCATAATGCAGCGAGACGGGTCCTTGCGTAAAGCGCGGAGAAAGTTCCAAAACTTTCGACTATTAGCTTGGTTCAATAGAGGCGGAAGCCGACTTCCACACTCACTTGCACATTCACCGGCTGCCCATCTTTCCGCGCGGGCTCAAAGCGCCATTGCTTCACCGTCTCCAGCGCTTTCGCATCAAGTCCGTAGCCGAGACCGTGAACCACTCGAATGTCGCGCGGGTGTCCCTCTGCATCGACGATCAGCCAAAGAATGCAGGTGCCTTGAATCTTCGCTCGCCGCGCTTCTTCCGTGTACTCGGGATCGGGCGTATCAATGGGCTTCGGCGCGGAGATGCCGCCGCCAACCTTGTAGACGCCCCCGCCGATTCCGCCGCCGCTGCCCACCCCCGCACCGGCTCCGTGCCCTGCACCCACTCCACCGCCGGAGCCCGAGCCGATTCCACCACCGGATCCGGTCCCATTCGAAGGAGGCGCCACGGGCATCGGAACCGCTTCGGGATTGCCCAGACTGGGCATGTGATTTTCAGCCAGATGCACCTGCGGCGGAACGACTACCGACGGTTCCACCGTCAGCTTTGGCTTTTCGTTATGCAAAACGATCTGTGGCGGCGTGAATTGCTGGACATCCAGTCTCGGCAGGCGCGCCTTCGGAGCAGGCAGCGGGTCATGATCTCCACCGCCGCCGCCGCCGCTCACTTCCTTCTTCGCTGCCTGCATCGTGTAGGTGTCGGGTGAAGGAGCGATGAGCGTGACCACCTCGCGCGGCTTCGCCTTTTCGACAACATGCGTTCCCAGCGAGGCCGCCACAAGCAAGCCGATCAGCACGCTATGCACCATGGCCGAACCTTTCAGTCCAGTCGAACGGTAATTGTTGTAATGTCCCCACACTTCGAACGGGGCCAGCGGCTGCGGAGCAATATTCTTTGAGGGCTGTTGGGAGGTCATGGTCCTGGGGTCCCTTGGGGTGATTCGTGGATTCATGTGATAGCGAAAAGCGAACGCCTGGGATCGCTTTGTTTCGCGGCACTATAGATGCGATCGCGTTAGGAGCGGTTTACGTCTGCAGGAGGCGCCAGTGCAAGATTGGAGTATGAATTGCTTGCAGAATGTTCTCTACACGGTCAAAGACGCGCGCCTTACAGACTGTGCGAGGTGCAAGAGTCGCGGCGTTAAAGTCCCGGTTATTGAACGCGGGCTCTAGCTTGAAGGTGCGTTGATGGCATTTTTTCAAACCAGCTTGCGTTGTTTTTCACATCCGTTGAATGGTTCGCCGGCCGCGAGAATCCGAATCCCATCGCGCCACGATACGTCCATTTGCCGCAATCGCGAGAGCCGCCCTTTGGCCTGATTTTGCAGGGTTCTCCGACCGAGCCTACATAGATGACAGTATTGCGCCCAGTCCCCTCGAACTCTATTCTCAAGTCCTCGACACAACGCCCCAAAAGCGGGTGCTGGTTTGCTGGGAACAATCGGCACCCGCTTCCCCATAAAATCTGGATTTCAGAGTTCGCGATTTGATCGCGCGAGCACATCCTTGTTTGCCTTGCCCAACCCATCGGCAGCAAACGCATCCTTATGCGCGTCGACTCACATCCTAGTCAACGTGCGTCAATCCCTTAAGCAAGCTTTCGTGCGGGTTTTCTTCGTTGCCGGTCTCGGGTGTGCTCCTGCTTTCGCGGGAACCTGGTCGGGATATCTGGTCGATGCCAGTTGCTACAAAATCCGCCAACAGGACACAAATCCGGCCAATGCCGACGACTACGTCAATCGCGATCGCGGTCTCTTGGTCGAGCTCTGCCGGCCAACCAAGAAGTCGAAACATTTCACTGTCGTGGAGGAAAATGGACTGAACTTCAACCTCAATTCCTCCGGAGACATGCAGGCCGCGCAACTCATCGACCAACTCGTCCAAAAGAAGGCAGCCAAGAAAAAAAAGACGGGATCGTATTTCCCCGTCGTGGTGCAAGGCAAAAAGGCTGGCGACACCGTCGAAGTCAGCTCAATCTCACTGGAAAGATAAGCCGAGCCAGACCACGTCGTGGAGGAGCGGCCCTGCAACAAGAAAGGGCAAGCGCTCTTCGTGATTGGCAAAATTATGTAAAGCGTTTGACTCCGTCCGGGGTGTCAAGCCTTTTCTTTCTTATACTTAGTACTTTCGGACATCCTCCTAGACCTACAACCTTCTATTTTGCGTCCATGCAAGAACCTCTGTATTTTCACCGGTACTGCACAGTAGAAGTCCGCGCCTTTTCGAAGACCTGTCCGCCTTCTTGTTCTCTGGGGATTCCGCCAACCGGAGGTTCGCTTGTCCGATATCAGTACCCGTTTCGCTGCACTGCATATTCCTGGCGGTTTTATCCGTGTTTCCAATGCCTCTCCGCACATAGATTATCTGCGCTTTACGATCAGTCTCATTCTGCTCATTTCGACAATAGTCCTTATGAGTGCCTGCGCGGGAGTGTCTTCGGCTTCGGCGCAGAGCATCAAGTTGAGCGAACCGGCGAATGGAGCCACGGTCGCTTCGCCGGTTCAGATTGTGGCCAACGCAAACGGCGGCAGCTATCCCATCAGCGCAGTTTGGATCTATGTGGACAATCAGCCGGTCTACAAAACGACTTCCGCGTCCGTGAACACCACGCTGACACTCGCGGCAGGAATCGCATCATATAGTGCCGGTGGCGTGGAATTCTGACGGGCAGGTCATGACGGCCTCGGCCAACATCGACGTAGAGAGTGCCGCAACTCCCGCGCCAACCCCGCCCGCGAATCCGCAATACCAGAAGAATTTCACCGCGACTTCGAACTGGGTGGCGCAATTCTCGGCGGCCGATGGAGCGTTGTTGTACACGCCGCAGGAAATTGATCCCTATTTCTCAAATATCGCGGCGATCGGGATGGCGAAAGATCCAAACCGCATGCCGCAGGTTGTGGCCTGGATGAAGTGGTATATCAACCACTTGAACTGGCCCGATAAATGGGGCCTGTACGGCACGACCTACAACTACAACGTGAATAACGGCGTGGAAACATCCACCGATGACGCGGACTCGACCGACTCCTACGCCGCAACATTTCTGACGCTGGCATGGGAGGTGTGGCAGACGGGCGATTCCAGTGCACGGTCCTATATTTCGGAGCTTTCGTATCAGCTGGATTCGATCGGCGGTGTACTGATTCGGACGCAGCAGAGCGACGGACTGACCTGGGCGAAACCGGACTATCAGATCAAATACTTGATGGATAATTCCGAAGGCTATCGAGGGTTGCGTGATCTGGCATCGTTGTTCCAGAGCGCGTTTGGCGATACGAGCAAGGCTGACTATTACAATGCCGCCGCCGACAGCGTGCTCAACGGCATTGCCGGAATGTGGATGAACGGCAAATGGGCTGTCTACAAGGACGGATACGGGAACCTTGATGCTCCGAAGATGAGCACCTGGTATGCTGACGCGACAGCGCAGGTGTTTCCAGCCCTGGAGGGAGTGGTTGCGTCTTCCGACCCGAGAGCGCAGCAGGCGTATTCGGCGTTCAATGCCGCATGGCCTGGATGGCCCCAGCTCTCGTACAACAGCCAGGACGCCTTTCCCTGGTGCCTGATCGGCACTGCCGCCGCGGCGATGGGGGATAACTCCCGGCTGACGACTTACATCAATTCGATCCAGTCGAAATACGTGAACCATAATTTTCCTTGGCCGTTTTACAACGCTGAGGCTGGCTGGTTCATGCGCGGGAACAATTACATGATGGGAAAGGGTTGGTAGGCTCGGGCGATCCGGCTTCAAAGTCCCCGAACTTTTTCCCTGAGCGCAGCCTTGCTTCGCCCGCCGCGTCTGGACGTTCGGCGATCTCAGGGCCGGCTGCGTCCGCCGCGACACGATTGCCTCAATATCGGAAGCGATATCGAAACTCGGCATAGATCTGGCGGGGTTCGTTCCAATGGAATCCGCCGAAGGTCAGGCTGTTGTCGAGTTGCACGCGGCGGTTGGCCACGTTGAGAGCATCGACCGAGATGGTGTATTTCTCGGCAAAAGTTTTGCCGAGCGCCAGATCGAACGTAGTGTGGCTGGGGAGATAGGTTCCCGGATATTGCACGCCGGGCAGACCGTTGGTGAATCCCGAACCGTAATAGACGTTGGTTGAGGCATACGCGTGCCAAGGCAGGCTGGTGGTGTAGCCGACGTTGAGCGTGTTGCGCTGATCGTGATCGACGGGCGAGAGCCCAGGAGGAATGTCGAGTCCGCATGCAGGCGTCACAGGACTGGGACAGATCAAGCCTCCGGTGATCGGTGAAGTGGCTTGGGCGATTTGATTGGCATAGGCGAGGTGAAGCTGTCCATGATGCGCGATGTTCGGGGAGCGGAGGGTCGTCTCCCATCCCTGAATCATGGCGTACTGCCAGGTGATGGGCCAGAAGA
>Ga0335074_10011814_pt1 | contig 12221 bp, 7 predicted proteins | sample Lox_Sample_23_FD_206715 | JGI IMG/M metagenome (GOLD analysis project Ga0335074, IMG submission 206715) | Soil microbial communities from Loxahatchee National Wildlife Refuge, Florida, United States - Lox_Sample_2.3 | ecosystem: Environmental > Terrestrial > Soil > Wetlands | place: USA: Florida...
CCAGCCTGGAGACGCTGTGGGCCATCTGCGTGGCCCTGGATGCGCCCTTCTCGCGGCTGCTCGATCCGCCCCGCCCGCGCATCCAGGTCATCCGGGCCGACGAGGGCCCGACGATCTCCGCCGAACACGCCAACTACCGCGCCACGCTGCTGACCGCCTCCCCGCCGGGGGCCCGCCGCGACGTGTACCGCATCGACGCCGAACCCGGTCACCCGCGCGCGTCGGAACCGCACATGCCCGGCGTGACGGAGCACGTCGTGCTCGGCTCGGGCCGGGCCCTGGTCGGCGTGGCCGGCGAACCCGTGGAGATCGGACCCGGGGACTACATCAGTTACCCCGGCGATCTCCCGCACGTCTTCGAGGCGCTGGAGCCGCGGACGCGGGCCGTGCTGGTGTCCGAGCACACCTGACGCCGCGCGGGTTCAGTCCTCGGCCGGAACTCCCTCGATGAGGGCAGCCAGGCCCGCCTCGTCGAGCAGGTCGGCCGGGCGGACCGTCTGCTCGTACGCGACGTAGTAAAAGGCCGCCCGCACCCCCGCCACGGGAACCCCCGCGAGCGCCGCCCACGCGCGGCGATAGGCGGCCAGCTGGACGGCGACGGCGCGGCGTTCGGCTTCGGACTCGGGCGGGCGGCCGGTCTTCCAGTCGACCACGTCGTAACCGCCGGTCGGTGAGTCGGCGAAGATCGCGTCGATCCGGCCGCGGACCAGCCGGTCGCCGACCAGTGTCTCGAACGGCACCTCGACCGCCACCGGCCACCGGTCTGACCACTCGCTGCGCTCGAACCGCGCGCGGAGCTCGCCCAGGTCGCCGTCGCCCGCTCCGCTGCCCGCTCCGTCGTCAGCGGTGGCCAGATCGAACAGGTCGCTGTCGTCGATCAGGCGCTGCTGCCCGTAGCGCTGCTCCAGCCACCGGTGGAAGGCCGTGCCCTGACGCGCCTGCCGGGCGGGGGGCCGCGGCATCGGGCGGCGCACCTGCCGCGCCAGCTCGGCCGGGTCGCGCGCCAGCGACACCAGCGACGACACCGAGAGCCGGGCGGGCAGCGGGACGCGGATGACGCCGTCGCCCCGTCGCTGCGCACGTTCGGCGAGCAGCAGCCCGGCGTCCCTGTCCCAGGCCGCGATCAGGTCATCCTCCGGTTGGCTCGCCCGATGCGGATCCCTCTCGTGAGCTGGGGTTTCGCCTCCGCAGGCCAGCACATCCAGCGCCTCGGTCACCATGCCCGCGGCCTCGCGGACGGCCTCGTAGTGACGCCCGGCCGGGGTGCCCGGCCAGTCGGCCTCGTCCACGGCGGCAAGCAAGGGGTTCTCCGCGTCCGGCGCGGGCTCCGGGGCCCACGGGCTGATCCGGGCCACCCCCGAGGACCGGACCTCCTCCAGGAACGGCGAGGGGCCCAGGCGGCACGCACCGCCCTCCCCCCACCAGTACCCCGAGCACCCGAGCCAGAACGCCGCCCGCGTCGCCGCGACGTACATCAGCCGGCGTTCCTCGGCCAGGTCCCTGGCCGAACACGCGTCGCCGAACGCCGCCAGCGACTCCGAGTGAAGGCCGCGCAGCACGGGCAGGTCGGCCACGTCGCCGCGCAGGCCGAACGGGATCAGCCGGGCGTTATCCGTCCATCTGGTGGACACCCGGGGCCGGGCGGGGAACACCTGGGACCGCTCCCCCAGCGCCAGGCCGGGCACGAAGACGGCCGGCCACTGCAGGCCCTTGGCCGCGTGCACGGTGAGCAGCTTGACCGAGTCCGACTCCCCTACCCGTCCGGTCTCCAGCCCGAACTCCTCCTGCTGCGCCGCGGTCAGGTAGGCCAGGAACGCGCCGAGGGTGGGCTCGGCACCCTCGCCGGTGAACGCGGCCGCCACGTCGGTGAAGGCGTCCAGGTCGGCGCGCGCCGCGACCGGGTCGGCGCCGGGCCTGGCGGCCACCTCGATGTCGAGTCCGAGCACGCGCTCCGCCTCCGCGGCCAGGTCGGCGAGCGGCCGCCCGACGTGCGCGCGCAGCCGCCGGAGCTCACCGGCCAGCGCGTGCATCCGGCCGTACCCGGCCGGGGAGTACTCCGCGGGATCTCCCAGGTCATCGAGCGCCTCGACCAGGCTCCCGGCCTCCGCGGTCAGGTCGGTGATGGCGTCCGCCAGCGGGTCGCCGCCCTCGTTCCGGTCCGGATCACCGCGGCGCCCGCCGCGGTCGGCGTCGCCGCGGGTCAGGGTCCTGGCGCGCCGGCCGAGCGCGACCAGGTCCCGCGGCCCGATCCGCCAGCGCGGCCCGGTCAGCAGCCTGGCCAGCGCGTCCGACGCGCCGGCGTCGTGGAGGACCCGGAGCGTGGCCACCACGTCCTGGACCTCGGGCAGGACGAGCAGGCCACCAAGCCCGACCACCTCGACCGGGATCCCGCGCGACTCGAGCGCCCGCCGGATGGGGACGAACTGCGATCGCTTGCGGCACAGCACCGCGACGTCGGAGGGGCGGACGCCAGTGCGGCGTCCGTCCGGCCACGGTTCCCCGTCAGGGGCGGACCCGGGGTCCAGCGCGAGGAGCGCCGCGACCTGCCCGGCGACCCACTCGGCCTCGTCCAGGACGGTGTCCAGCAGCGCGCAGGCCACCGCCCCGCGGTCCGACCGGTCCGGCGCGGAGACCAGCCGCGGCACGTCGGGGGCCTGCGCGCGGAGGTCCTCCTGGACGACCGCGGCGGCGTCGAGCACCCCGGACGCGTTCCTGAAGCTGGTCGACAGTTTCAGGATGGGCGCGGGGACCGCGTCGCGCGAGCGCCGCCGCGGCGCGACGGGGAAATCGGTGGTGAACCGCCGCAGGTTCCCCGCGCTCGCGCCGCGCCAGCCGTAGATGGACTGGCAGGGGTCCCCGACGGCGGTGACCGGATGCCCGCCGCCGAACAGCGCCCGCAGCAGGACCAGCTGGGCGTGACTGGTGTCCTGGTACTCATCGAGCAGCACCACGTGGTACCTGGACCGCTCGGCCGCGCCCACCTCCGGGTGCCTGCTCGCGATCCGCGCCGCCAGCGCGACCTGATCGCCGTGATCGAGCACCTCGCGCGCCGCCTTGGCCGCCTCGTACCTGGTCACCAGCGGGAGCAGCTGCTCCCTCGCGGCTTGCGTCTCCATGATCTTCCGAACGGCGTTTGGTACCCGCCCCGGCAACGCCTCGAGCTCTGCGGTGAGCCACCCGCCCACGCCGGTCACGTCCTCGACCTCGCGCAGGTGCTCGGCGAGGTCCCCGGCCAGCTCGAGCACGGCCGCCGTCACGGTCTGCGGAGTCCAGATGATCTCGTCCATGGGGCCGTCGTAGGACGCGACGATGCCGGCCGCGAGCTGCCAGGACAGCGCGGGCGTGATCAGCCGCATGGACGGCTCGAGCCCCTCGCGCAGCGCGTTGTCGCCCACCAGCCGGCCGGCGTACGCGTGGTACGTCCCGATCACCGGATCGCCGCCGGCGCTGCCGTCCTCGCTCTCGGCCACGGCGTCCAGGTTGAGGGGTCCCGCTCGCCGCAGGCGGTCCAGCCGGGAGCGCACCCGGTCGGCGAACTCGGCGGCCGCCTTCCTGGTGAACGTGAGCCCGAGCACCCGGTCCGGGCGGACCATCCCGTTGGCGACCAGCCACACGAGCCGCGCCGCCATCGTCTCGCTCTTGCCCGAGCCCGCGCCGGCGATGACGGCCAGGGGCCCGAGCGGTGCCTCGATCACCGCGGCCTGCTCCGCCGTCGGCTCGGGCAGCCGCAGCAGCCGGGCCAGCTGCACCGGGCTGTACCTGACCGTGGTCACGACAGCATTCCAGCAGAGGCCACCGACATTCCGCCGGGTCAACTAACGAATCCCCCGCGTTAGGCGCGGGATTCGTATACCAGCCGGCCGTACGCCCGATACACGGCCCGCACGGCATCAGGATCCCCGGCTGCGAACCCGGCCAGCACCTCAGGATCCACCACGACCCTCGACCCTTCGCCCTGGCCAACCCGCGTGCCAGGCCCGGCCCGGCGAACGGGAACTGACCCACGAAGGCCGACGTTGAGACAGTGACACGGAAACGGAGGCGCCGTGGAACGGGCGGATTTGGATCGGATCGAACGGGTCATTACTCACGAGCTAACCGAGCGCTTCGGGGCCGGAACGGTGCAGCGGGCCGTGGTCCTGCAGTACGGCGACGACCCTGCGATCGAGCGGGGACAGCTCCTGGTTCGGGTCTTCATCCCGGCTCCCGGGACGCCGGCGGAGTACGAGCAGGCCCTGGCCGAATGGGAACAGGCCCACCGGTCGGGAATGGACACCATGCGGCAGGAGCTATCGCTGCGGCTTCCCTCGGCCAGGCTGCTGGAGTTCACCTTCGACGTCCCCGGCGCCGAGGTGCCCAAGGTCAGCATGCCGGACGACGGCTCGCTGGCGGATCAGCAGATGTCGGGGCGCGAGATCGTTACCACCGCCCTCACGCTGCTCCGGGCCAACTACGTGTTCCCCGAGCTCGCCGAGCAGGCCGCCGTCGCGGTGGAGGCCAGGCTGGAGGCCGGCGAGTACGACGACCTGGACGAGATCACCCTCACCGAGCTGCTCACCACCCACCTGCAGGAAGTCTGCGACGACAAGCACCTGCGGGTGCGGCTCGGCGGCGGGCCGATGCGCCACGGCCCTGGCCATGGTCCTGGTGGTCCCGGCCCCGGCGGTCCTGGTGGTCCCGGCCCTGGCCCGGGTGGTCCCGGCCCCGGCCCCGGCGGCCCTGGGCCTGGCCCGGGCGGTCCTGGCCCTGGTCCCCGCGGTCACGGCCCCAGGCGCCGCCACGACGGCCCTAACGGGGACGAGCCGAGGGATCACGAGATCAGGCGGCTCACCATGCGCAAGATGGGGCGGATGGACAACTTCGGCATCCGCCGGGTCGAGCGGCTTGACGGCAACGTCGGCTACTTGGACGTGCGCCGGGTACCCGTCCCGGCCAACGCCGGACCGGCCATCACCGCGGCGATGGAACTGGTCGCGGGGACCTTTGCGCTCATCATCGACCTGCGGCACAACGGCGGCGGCGCGCCGGAGGGCGTCGTCTACTGGTGCAGCTACCTGCTCGAGGAACACCCCACGCACCTGAACGACATCTTCCACGCCGATACCGGGGAGACCAGGCAGTTCTGGGCGCTGCCCTACGTGCCGGGCACCCGCTATGTCGACAAGCCGGTCTACGTGCTCACCAGCAGCCACACCTTCTCCGGCGGCGAGGACTTCGCCTACACCCTGCAGGCGCTGGGGCGCGCGGAGGTGATCGGCGAGACCACGGGCGGCGGCGCCCACCCGACTCGTCCGTTCCCGATCAGCCCGGCCGTGCACATCGGCATCCCGTTCGCGCGCTCGATCAACCCGGTCACCGGGACGAACTGGCAGGGCACCGGCGTGGTGCCCGACGTCGCCGTGCCGGAAGAGCAGGCCTACGACGTCGCGTACGCCAAGGCGCTGCGGCACGTGCTGGACCTGGACGACGTCCCCCCGCCCGTGGCGGACGAGGCGCGCGAGGTCCTCGCCGGGCTTGAGACCGCCGGAGATCCCGAGCCCGCCTCCTGATCGGGCTGACGGCCACGCAAGTGCGATAAGGCGACATCCGTGAGCGATTCTCGTCGGCTCGTGTACGTCTCCGGCGCGCCGGGATCGGGCAAGACCAGCCTGGCCGGTCCGCTGGCGGCCGAACTCGGCTACGCGCTGCTGAGCAAGGACCGGATCAAGGAGACCCTGCACGACGCTCTCGGCGCACCCGTGCCAGACCTGGCGTGGTCACGCAGGCTCGGCGGCGCCGCGATGGAACTGCTCTGGGCGCTGGCCGCCGACGCTCCGGCCGTGGTGATCGAGGCGAACTTCCGGCCGCACAGCGACTACGAACGTGCGAAGCTATCCGCCCTGGCCGCCCAGCCGGTCGAGGTGCACTGCGCCTGCCCGCCTGACCTCGCCCTCCAGCGCTACAACGCCCGCGCCACTCACCCGGTGCACGTGGTGACCATGCTCCGGCTGGAGGCCATGGCCGAGTGGGACCGCCCGGTCGGCATCGGCGCCCTCATCACCGTGGACACCACCGTCGCGGTCGACGTGGACGCCGTCGCCGCAGCGGTCCGGAACTGGCACGCCCCTAGCGGATGCCCTGTTCAGCCAGGAACGACGACAGGGCCGCCTGCATCCGGGCCAGATCGGCCGCGCTCACCTGGGTACGGATCGCAGACTGGGTAGCGAGGAAGAACTTCAGGCTGGCCGCGCAGACGTTCCCCTCAGCGGGCGCGAGCGTGCACGCGATCATCTGGCCGGAAGCGGCGTCCGAGCCGGCCCAGGCTGTGTACAGGGCCACGGCCGGGTCGGTGCCATGTCCTGAGCCCCCGATGCGGGGGTCCGCCGCCCCGGCCGGGACGAACACGGCGGCCGCGTACAGGTGCGCCGTACCGGTCGGGATCTGCCGGATCACGTCTGCCGAGGGATGACCACAGAACGTAAAGCCCCGGCGGAAGGCCTCGTCTGCGGCGCGAACCGCCGGGATGTACGGACAGGCCAGATCGGTGCTCGGTCCTAGCCCGCCCGCGCGGACGATCATGCTCACGGTCGCGGAACGATGTGAGACCCGCGTTGCCGTCATGGTCTCGCCGCCGTCAGCGCTGGCCAGGTATGCCCCGCAGGTGGCAGGGTCCGGGCCGATCAGGTATGCGACCTGGCCGGGCCCGAACCAGGTCCCGAAGATCTGCGCGTTCGCAGGAGGCGCCAGGGATCCCGGAACGCTCAGCGTGGCCGGTGCCGCGTGCGGTGAGAACGGCAGCCCGGCGTATTCGCGCGCCGGGACGGGGCACGAAGCGACCTGAACGTTGACCGGGGCCGGAGTACGCGCCACCGCTGCCTCCGGCGAGCGGCCGTGACCGGGCCGCAGGCTGGCGACGACGACCAGCAGAAGCACGGCCGCGGCCAGGCCAGCCCGCCACCACCGGCGTCGCCGGGCCACAGGACGCAGCACCACATCCAGAACAGACAGCCGTCCCCCGGTGGATCGCCGCATCGGCCCCGCCTCCTCCGTCAAATCCGTAGACGTGCGACGGCGACCCGTGGTTGCTCACAAATCAGGGCGTAACCTGCTCGCCTTCGGGGTTGACCGGGCAGCACGAGGCGACGGGGCAGGTGCGACAGCCGGGATTGACCTGAGCCCGGAAGACGGGCCCGGCCATCCCGGCCGCGACGGTCTCCACCAGGTCCTTGGCCCAGGCGGGATCCGGGTCGTCGGCCAGGGCCTCCTGCCGCTGCACCTTGGCCCGCATCGTCACGCCCGCCGCCTTGCCGACCTGGACCAGCTCCGCCCCGCCCGGCTCGGCGAGGCCGAGCTGCTCGAACGCGCCGAGCAGGACGGCGAGCTGGTACACGCCCAGCTGCGGATGGCGGGCGAGCTCGTCCTCCCGGGGTGCGCTGGCGCCGGTCTTCAGGTCGACCACGACCGCGCGGCCCTCCTGGTCGGACTCCAGCCTGTCCACCTTGCCCGTGATCTCCACCTGGCCGATCCGGACCTTGAACCCCTGCTCCACGGCGACGAGCTCGCGCGGGTTGGCGGCGTGCCAGTCGAGGAACCTGCGGACCATCCGCTCGGCGAGAGCCCGCTGCTTGGCGCTATACCAGGCGCTGCCGAAGTCCAGGTGATGCCAGATCTCGTCGATCCGGTCGGCCACGGCCTGCTCGGTGGCGCCGGACGCGGCCAGCACGGCGGCGGCGTGGATGACCGTGCCCAGGTGGCGCAGCACGTCCGAGCGGCCCGCGCCGACCGCCGCCTCCAGGAGCCAGCGCAGGCCGCACCGGGTGAACGACTCGACCTGGGACGGGGACAGGCGGACGGCCTCCCCGCCCGCCACGATGGGGCCCGCCTCGGACAGCTCGGTCAGCGCGTACCAGTCTCGCGGGTGCGCCGCACGGACCCCGGCGGCGGCCAGCCTGGCCAGCTGCGCCGCCGCCGCCTGCCGGACGGCCGGCGGCCTGGTGGTGTCCGCGGCGGCCCGGCGCAGGTCGGCAACCAGCGCGGGCAGGGACAGCCAGCGGTGCGTCCCGCCGCCGGTGACCCGCTCGATCGGTATGTCGTCGCCCGCCAGCTCGGTGAGGAACCTCGACGGCCGCTGGTCGGTGTCCTCGCCGCCCGCGGCGGTGACGACGAGCCGCCGGCGCGCCCTGGTCGTCGCGACGTAGAACAGCCGACGCTCCTCGGCGAGCAGCTTCGCCGACAGCATGGCGGCGTCCACGTCCGCGGCCCGGCGGTCGCCCCACTCACCGGGCCTGGCGGCCTCCGCCAGCTCGTCCGCGCCGAGCAGGGACCCGCGCAGCCGCAGGTCGGGCCAGGTCTCCTCCTGGACGCCCGCCACCACCACGATGTCCCATTCCAGGCCCTTGGAGCGGTGGGCGGTCAGGACGCGGACGCAGTCGTCGCGGGCCGCGCGCTCGGCCAGGGTGTCGCCGACGATCTCCTGCCCGGCCAGGCTGTCCGCGAACAGGCCGGGCGAGCCGGGCGGCATCGTCTCGGTGAAATGCGCGGCCTTGTCGAACAGAGCGAGCACGGCGTCCAGGTCGCGATCCGCGGCCGCGCCGGCCGGGCCGCCCGCCGCGGAGGCCTGCTGCCACTGCTCGGCGAGCCCCGAAGCCGCCCAGATCGCCCACAGCACGTCCTCGGCGTTGCCGCCGTCGGTGATGGCGTCCCTGGCCGCGGCGAGCAGCTCCGCCACCCGCCTGGCCGGCCCCGCCACGCCGTCCGGGATCCCGATCAGGTCCCGCGGGTCGAGCAGGGCGCCCGCGATCAGGTCACCGGTCCGGTCCCGGTCGCCGGCGGCGTCCGCCAGCAACCCGAGGGACCGGCGCAGGCGGCGCAGGCCGAGAGCGTCGGTCGCGCCGAGCGGGCCGCAGAGCAGCTCGGCGGCGGTCTGGTCGTCCAGCACGGACGGCCGCAGCGCGCAGCGGAGCAGCATGAGCAGCGGCCGCGTGCCGGGCTCGTCCGCGAGCGGCAGGTCATCGCCGGCCACGGTGACCGGGACTCCGGCCGCCGTCAGCGCCCGCCGTAGCAGCGGCACCTGCCGGGCCGCCGAACGGACCAGGACCGCCATCGACGACCAGGGCACGCCGTCGGCCAGGTGAGCGCGCCGCAGCGTGTCGGCGACGAGCGCGGCCTCCTGGGTCGAGCTGTCCGCGACGAGGATGCGGACCTCGCCGGCCGGCACCCCGGGTCCGGGGATCAGGTCACGATGGCCGGCCGGTGACGCCGACCCGGCCGGTGAGGCTGACCCGGCCGGTGAGGCTGACCCGGCCGGTGAGGCTGACCCGGCCGGTGACGCCGACGCGGCCGGTGACGCCGACGCGGCCGGTGACGCCGACGCGGCCGGTGATGTCGACGCGGCCGGTGATGTCGACGCGGCGGGCATCCGCGGCAGCCGGCGGGCGACCCGGCGGGACGCGGCGAGCAGGACCGGGCCGCTGCGGCGGCAGGTGCGCAGCGCCACCACGGGAGCGCTCTCCCCGGCCGCGGTGCGGAACCGCTCGGGGAACTCGGTCAGGGCGCGCACGTCGGCGCCGCGGAACGCGTAGATGGACTGGTCAGGGTCGCCAACCGCGATCAGCTCGCGGCCGTCGCCGGCCAGTGCCAGCAGCAGCGATTCCTGAGCCGGGTCGCTGTCCTGGTATTCGTCGACGAACACCACGTCGTAGGCGCCGCGCTCGCGCTGCTTGGTCTCCTCCCGGCTGAGCAGGGCGGCGGCGATCCTGACGATCTCGGCGTAGTCGTAGGCGGGGACCGGCGCGAGGTCGAAGCGGGCCGCGTACCTGTCGAAGAACGCGCTGGCGGCTACCCAGTCGTCGCGACCGCGCTGCAGGCCCAGCTGACGCAGCCCGCGGCCGTCCAGGCCGCGCTCCGCGGCGCGCAGCAGCAGGTCGCGTACCTCCTCGGCGAAGCCCCTGGTGGCCAGCGCCGGGCGGAGCCGCACCGGCCAGCGGACCCCGCCGTCCTGGGCCTCGCCGCGCAGCATCCGGCGTACCTCGAGCAGCTGCTCGGGCGCGGACAGCAGCCGCGGCGGCTCGTCACCCGCCAGCACGAACTCCCGGCGGGCCAGCGCGTAGGCGTAGCTGTGGAAGGTCATGGCCAGCGGCTCGCGGGTGGTACGGCGCAGCCGCGCGGTGATGCGCTCGCGGAGCTCGGCCGCAGCCTTGCGGCTGAAGGTCAGGACGAGGACGCGCTCGGGGTCGATGCCCCGCCGCTCGATCCGGTCCGCCACCGCGGCCACGATCGTGGTCGTCTTGCCGGTGCCGGGGCCGGCCAAGACCAGCAGGGGGCCGCCGGGGTGGTCGACCACCCGCTGCTGCGCCTCGTCCAGGCGCGGCGCCGTAACCCCCGGCAACGGCCGGCGGATGAGGCGGTATGCGGGTGCGCGGGAATGCTCCATCACAAGCGATTCCAGCAGACGCCACCGACATTTCGGCGGCGATCCGCGCGGATACGCGGCGTGTCGCGCGGCGGGCTATTCCCGGTAGCCGACTCCGCCGAGCCACCACCGGCCAGCGGCGTCCAGCTGGCGATCCCACAGATCCCCGCGCCACTGCGTAACCGCGGTCAGGCCCGGCTCGACCAGGTCGAATCCATCGAACATGCGCAAGATCTCGGCGCGGCTGCGGTACGAGACGGGCGCGTTCGACCGGGCAAAGATCTCCTCCTTCTGGGCCACCAGCTCCGGTGGATGGCCCTCGCTGGTCAGGTGGGACAGGATCAGGTAACTACCTGGCGACAGGTGCCTCGCGAAGGCGCGCACGATGCCCGCCGGATCATCCCGGTCGGGGATGCCGTGCAGGACGGCGACGAACAGTACAGCGACCGGCTGCGAGAAGTCGATCAGCCCGGACACGCCCGGGTGGGCCAGGATGCCCTCGGGATCGCGGATGTCCGCCTGGACTGCGGTAACCGAATCCGAGTCCAGCAGCAGCGCCTCGGCGTGGTTCACCACCACCGGGTCGTTGTCGACGTAGACCACGTGCGCGCCCGGGTTGATCTCCGCGACGATCTGGTGCACGTGGCCCTGGCTGGGCAGGCCGGTGCCCAGGTCGAGAAACTGGCCGACGCCTTGCGCGGCGGCGAACCCGACCGCGCGGCCCAGAAACCGCCGGTTGGCCCGGGGCACGTCCCGGTTCTCCGGGGAGAAGCCGAACAGCTTCTCTACCGCCTCCCGGTCGGCCGCGAAGTTGTCCTTGCCGCCGAGCGCGTAATCGTACATGCGGGCCATGTTGGGGATTCGGGTATCGATCCCGGTCGGTGCAGGTTCCTGCTTGGCCACTACCTCTCCTGCTCATCGCATGGACGTCATGACGTGCCGGCCTAGGTATGCCCCGTAGCCCTGGACATGCCCCCCGCTGTCACCTAAACATACGCGAACTGAGCCAGGCCGCCCGCCAGCCACCGGCGGTGAACCGGGAGCAGGTGGCCTCGGTCACTCACCCGACGGGCGGACGCGCGGGCCCCGGATGGCGAACGCGGCCAGGCCGATCGCGAAGACGACCAGGGCGGTGATCCAGCCGCCCCGGTCGGTCGCCGGGCGGGCCGCCCAGGTCAGCGGCTCGGAATAGCTGGCGACCAGCGCGAACTGGCAGATGGCCATGTAGCCGAGCGGCCCGGTCCAGGCCAGGAGCCCGCCGGTGACGAGCGAGCAGATCAGCCCGACCCCGGCGAAGCCCATAACGTTCTCCGCGACCCCGAGGATCCCGGTGCCGAGGTAGACCCTGGCCTGCGGGTCGTACGCGGCCGCCGCGACGAGGGCCAGCAGCCCGATGGCGGCCCCGCAGAGCGCGAGCGCCGTCCCGAGGCGCAGGAACGGCAGCCAGCGGCCGGTGGCCCGCTCCGGCTCGCCGAAGGGGTTATGCGCGGTCACCGCGATAACGGCGGCCGCGCAGCCCTCGAGGATCATCGGAAGCTCCGTCGCGGCTTGACCGGCCCCGTGCCACCAGTGGTACGTCAGCCCCGCCCACAGGGCCACGGCGCAGCCGGCCAGCGCCGCCAGGGCGGCCGGGACCTGGCGGCTGCGCAAGTACAGCCAGGCCAGGTGCGTGGCGGCCGGCCAGGCCGCTCCGGCCGCCGGCGGGGCCACGTGGCGAGCCCGGGTGACGCTCGCGGAGTGCGCTCCGCTCACGGGATCTGTGACAGGGTGAGGTGGCCGGCCGTGAGCGCCGCCAGGTTCGCGACGAGCCACGCGTGCCGCGTCGCGGCCG
>Ga0335074_10011815_pt1 | contig 12220 bp, 11 predicted proteins | sample Lox_Sample_23_FD_206715 | JGI IMG/M metagenome (GOLD analysis project Ga0335074, IMG submission 206715) | Soil microbial communities from Loxahatchee National Wildlife Refuge, Florida, United States - Lox_Sample_2.3 | ecosystem: Environmental > Terrestrial > Soil > Wetlands | place: USA...
GACTACTGCGTTCGAGCGACCGCCCTCGATGCGCGCAGCCTGGGTCTTGAGGTCTTGATTCTCGATGATGCAGTGCGCGCGGTGAACATCCAGGCGGGGGATGGCGAGCGCGCGATGCGCGAGATGAGCTGCGCTGGAGTGCGCTTGTGCTCCGCTGACGAGGCCGCCGCATGAAATCCGCGGGCGCCCTGCTCACCGATTTCTACCAGCTCACGATGGGCCAAGCCTACTTCAAGCTCGGCATGAACGACACGGCGACCTTCGAGCTGTTCGTGCGCAGGCTGCCCTCATCGCGGGGGTTTCTGGTGGCGGCCGGTCTCGCGCAGGCCATGGAATACCTCGAGCATCTGCGCTTCAGCGCCGAGGAGCTCGACTTCCTCGCGGGGCTCGAAGTCTTCGACGAGCCATTTCTCGACGAGTTGGCGCGGCTGCGGTTCACGGGCGAGGTGCACGCCATGGCGGAAGGTACCGCCTTCTACGCCGATGAGCCCATCCTGCGCATCACGGCACCGATCCTCGAGGCTCAATTCGTCGAGAGTAGAATCCTCAACATCATTCACTTCCAGACCTCGATCGCCAGTAAAGCCGCGCGCTGCGTGTTGGCGGCCGACGGCCGGCAGCTCGTCGATTTCGGGCTGCGCCGCGCTCACGAGGCCGACGCCGGGCTGTATGCCGCCAGGGCGGCTTACCTGGCGGGCTTTGAGGCGACCGCGACCGTCGAGGCGGCCCGGCGCTTCGGCATTGCGCTCTCGGGCACGGTGGCGCATTCCTTCATCGAGGCGCACGCGCGGGAAGAAGAGGCGTTCCGGAATTTCGTGATGAGTCAGCCGGGCACGACGTCGCTGTTGATCGACACTTACGACACGGAACGTGCGGCGCATCGGGTGGTGCATCTCGCGCACGAGCTCGCGGCGCGCGGACATGCCCGGCGCATTGGCGCCGTACGAATCGACAGCGGCGATCTGGCAGTTCAAGCCCGCCAGGTGAGAGCCATTTTCGATGAGCACGGTTGCCCGGACATCCGCATCGTCCTGAGCGGCGGGCTCGATGAACGTGCCATTCAGCAGCTCGTGCGGAGCGGCGTTCCCGCGGATGTGTTTGGAGTGGGCACGGCCCTGGACGTTTCCGCGGATGCGCCGGCGCTCGACATGGCCTACAAGCTTCAGGCCTACGCAGGCTCGCCGCGCCGCAAGCGCTCGCCCGGGAAGGCAACCTGGCCGGGCGTGAAACAGGTATTCCGAAGACGGGGACCCCGGCACGAGGCTTGGGGTGATGAGATCGTACTGAATGACGAGGGTGCCGCCGGGCAGGCATTGCTCGAGCCGGTGATGAGCCAGGGGCGTCGTCTCACTCCACCCGTTGCTCTCGCCGACATTCGTGAACACTGTTCGCGCGAGTTGAGCTCATTGCCCGCGGAGCTGCGCTCACTGCGCGGGCGGACGCCCTATCCGGTACGCATTTCGGAGGCGATTCGCAACCTTGCCGCGCAGGTGGATGCACATGCGTTCTGAAATCAGCCGGGCCGCCGAATCCGAGCGGGCCGCTCAGGCCGGTTCCGGTACCGCGGGCGCGTGCTCGGCGCGCACAGAGGTTCGAAAGCGCTCGGGCTTCATGACCAGTACGTCGCATTCGAGCGCATCCAATACTTTCTCAGCCAGGAACATCTCAGCATCAGGTATCGCCAGATCATGACCGGCGTCCGCTCGCCTCAGCGCAAGCGCGCCGCCGCGACCGGATTGTCGAGCGCCAGCTCCTCCTTCAAAGCGCTCTGGTCTTCGGGCATGCCCTCCTCTTCCGGAATGCCCTCGTCCTCGCCTGCCGTCTCCTCCGAAACCTCCTCGGCTTCTTCCTCCTCGGCCCGCAGCGATTGCAGAGGCTCAGCCCAATCGCGACCCGACATGTCCGTCTCCGAATATCCCAGATCGTCGCGCTCCACGTCGTCCACGGGTCCCGTCCAATCCTCCGGCGGCTCCGCGAACGCGAGCGGCAATCCAGCCCAGGTCTCGAGATCGATCTCGTCGAGGTCGCCATCGAACGTCTGGGTCTCGATCGTGCGTGAACTCGCGTCGTAGCCCACGACCTGAAAGATCTCGCCCTTGTCCCAGCGCGTATACCACTGGCCGATACGCGCGCGGCCCACACCGGTATTCATGATCGGCTCCTATGGTGGATTCGCTCGCAGCGTGCGCGCAAGCGGCGGTCAATGAAATACGGGCTATTGCGGATCCGCCTCCAATGCCGCCGATCGCAACCCGGTATTGCGAGCAATGCGTATTTGATTCCCTAGCCGATCCGGGAAGATTCTCATCCGACTCCAAAATAGACACCGCAGGAGGTGTCATCGTGGAGCATCGCTGGGGACGATGCAAGCTATCTCCTGAGCCGTTGACCATGTCACCCCTCGATGAAGTCACATCAGCTCCGGCCCGCGACGAAATAGCGCTGATCGTCGAGAAAGCCGTACAGACTCTCTTTGGCGAGCTGCACCATGCTCAACCGCCGGCCGCTCTGGACCCGCAGAGTCGTCTCGACGCTGACTTAGGTTTCGACAGCCTCGCGCGTGTCGAACTCCTCGAGCGGCTCGAGCGCGCCTTGAACGTCGAGCTCCCCCCGAACGCGCTCGAGTGCATCGACACCATCGGTGATCTGGTGATCATGATGCGGAGCGCTGAGTCGGTCACGGGCGAAGCCGGCGCCCACCCCTCTGCCTGGGAGGTCCCCACGGGTGCCGCCGGACCGGCGTTACCTGCAGGAGAGCCTATCGCGACCGGAACTCTGACCGAGGTGATGATTTGGCGCGCGCAGCGGCAACCCGAGGCGATCCATGCGATCGTGCTCAGCGAGGCCGAGCCTATGATGCTCACCTACCAGGGTCTGCTCGAGGGTGCGCAGGCGATCGCCGCGGGACTTAAGCTGCGCGGCGTTTCAGCCGGCGCGAGGGTCGCGCTCATGCTGCCGACGTCGGTCGAGTATCTGCACGCCTTCTTCGGCATATTGCTCGCGGGAGCGACTCCCGTGCCCCTCTACCCTCCTTCGCACCGCGCGCAGCTCGAGGAGCACGTCGAGCGGCATGCCGGGATCCTCGACAACGCCGGTACCGAGGTCCTTCTCACCTTCCCGGCAGCGCAGCTCGTCGCGCAGCGGTTGCGTTCGAAAGTGCGTGGATTGCGCCAGGTCCTCTGTGTCGCGGATCTCGCGCAGCCGGGCGTTGCTTACCCCTTGCCGGCGCGGCCCTCCGAGGACTCGATCGCTCTCCTTCAATACACATCGGGCAGCACGGGCTCGCCGAAGGGAGTCGTCCTCACGCATGCGCATCTCCTCGCCAACATCCGCGCGATGGGCAGGGCGATCGGAGCGAGCAGCCGCGATGTATTCGTGAGCTGGCTGCCGCTCTATCACGACATGGGATTGATCGGCGCCTGGCTCGGCTCGCTCTACTACGGCTGTCGGCTGATCCTCATGCCTCCGACGGCTTTTCTCGCGCGACCGGCGCGGTGGCTGCAGGCGATTCATGAGCACCGCGGAACCTTGTCGGCCGCGCCGAACTTCGGCTACGAGCTCGCTGCGCGCCGAGTGACGGACGAGGAGCTGAAGAGCCTAGATCTCTCGTCGCTTCGCGTGACCTTCAATGGCGCAGAGCCCGTATCGCCCGAAACACTCGAGCGGTTCCAGCGGCGCTTCGCACGCTGCGGCCTCAGTCCTCAGGCGATGCTGCCGGTCTATGGTCTTGCCGAGGTGGGAGTGGGCCTCACGTTCCCGGCAGTCGGCCGGGCGCCGGTCGTGGACCGCGTCGATCGCGCGCTGCTCGCGCGCAGCGGAGAGGCACACCAGGTACCCATAACCGAAACAAATGCCACCTCGTTCGTATGCTGCGGTCGACCGCTGCCCGGTTACCGGTTGCGGGTCGTCGACGAGCAGGGTTCCGAAGTCGCCGAGCGAGTCGAAGGCGATCTGCAATTCACCGGACCGTCGGCGACCAGCGGCTACTACCGCAACGCGGCTGCCACCGCGAGCCTCCTCTCCGGCGAATGGCGCAACACGGGCGACCGGGGGTATCTCGCCGGCGGCGGGCTCTACGTCACCGGCCGCGCGAAAGACATCATCATTCGCCGCGGGCAACACATCTACCCCGAAGGGATCGAGCGCGCGGTGGGAGAGATCGAGGGCATCCGGCGCGGATGCGTCGCGGCGTTGGGTACACAGGAGGGCGCGAGCGGCACCGAGCGGCTGGTCGTCCTCGCCGAAACCCGCGAGACCGACCCCGCGCGCCGCCGGGAGCTCGTACGACATATCACCGAGCGGGTCACCGGGGCCGTCGGTGAGCCCGCCGAAGAGATCGTCCTCATCGAGCCGCACTCCATCCTGAAGACATCGAGCGGCAAGCTGCGACGCGCCGCAACGCGCCAGGCGTTCCTCGAAGGCTCGCTGGCCCCTCGAGCTCGCGCATCCGCTCTCGAGCTATTGGGGTGGGAGGTGGGAAATGCCATGAGCACCGTGCGACGCGTGCTCGATGGCGCACTCCGCCCCGCATTCGGTCTCTACTGTTGGTGCGTGCTTCTCGTCCTCGCCGCGCCCGTGCTCGTTCTCACGAGCTTGCTTCGCGGCCCGGGCCGGGCATGGCGGCTCAATCACCAAGCGGCAAGCCGGCTGCTGCGCCTCCTGCGCGTGCCAGTGACGGTCACCTGGGAGGCCCCGCCCGACCTCGCGAAACCTCACATCATCGTAGCCAATCACGCGAGCTATGCGGACGGCATCGTCATCGGCGCCGCCGTCGCAGAGCCTCACCGCTTCATCGCCAAGACGGAGCTGGCGCGGGCGCCCGTGGTGGGGTGCTACCTGCGCGGACTCAGGACGCTGTTCATCGAACGCTTCACCGCCGAGCGTCTCGGCGAAGTCGGCCGGATCCGCGATGCCCTCCGCGCCGGCGATTCAGTCATCATCTTTCCGGAGGGAACCTTCACACGCACAAGGGGGCTGGGGGCATTCCACCTTGGAGCCTTCCAGGCCGCGGTCACGGCCGGCGTCCCCGTCATTCCAGTTGCGATCCGCGGAACCCGCTCGCTGCTGCGCGATGGCCAGTGGCTGCCCCAGCACGCGCCGTTGGGCCTAGTCGGGGGTGCGCCGCTTGCCGCTCGAGAGGATGAGGATCCCTTTGCGGCGGCCGTGCGCCTGCGCGATGCAGCTCGCGCGCACATCCTGCGTCACTGCGACGAACCTGACTTGATCTGAGCGGACGCAAATCATGCGATGGGCAACGGGGGTGCGTCTGGGGTCGATAGCCGGCATCGACATAGTTGCGGACCCGAGCCTTCTGATCATTTTCCTTCTGATCCTGTTCACGCTCGGCACGGCAGTGTTTCCGGCCTGGCATCCGCAGTGGAGCATGGGACTCTGCTGGGTCACGGCAGCGGGTGCCGCCCTGCTGTTCTTCGCTTCCGTGCTCGCCCACGAGCTCGCTCACGCCATGGTAGGTCGCGCGCAGGGCGTAGAGGTGACCCGAATAACGCTCTTCATGTTCGGCGGTGTCGCGCAAACGCAGAGCGAGCCGCCCTCATGGCGGGCCGAGCTCTGTGTGGCCGCGGTCGGGCCGCTTACGAGTCTGGCTCTTGGCGTCGCGTTCCTCGTGCTCGCCGAGCTCGCGGCCAGCCCACTGCACCTCAATGCGAGGAATCCGCAGGCGGCGCTTGCCGCGCTCGGACCACTCTCCACGCTGCTCCTGTGGCTCGGGCCGATCAACATTGTGCTCGGTCTGTTCAATCTCGTGCCGGGCTTTCCCCTCGATGGCGGGCGCATCCTGCGCGCGGTGATGTGGGGGATGAGCGGCGATCTGCACCTCGCGACGCGTTGGGCGTCGCTTGCGGGTCAGGCGTTCGCGTGGCTGCTGATGTCGGCCGGCCTGCTCATGATGCTCGGCTTCGAGATGCCGCTGCTCGGCGGCGGGCTCGTCAACGGCTTGTGGCTCGCGTTCATCGGATGGTACTTGAACAACGCCGCGCTCCTCAGCTATCGGCAGCTTTTGCTGCGCGAGTCGCTCGAGCACGTGCCGGTTCGCAAGCTCATGCTGGCGCGCTTCGTACGCATCGATCCTGGGATGCCGGTGCGCACTCTGATCGAGGACACCGTCATGACGGAAGGTCAGCGGGCCTTCCCGGTGGTCGCGGAGGGCCGGCTCGTCGGCCTGGTATCGCTGAGCGATCTTCAGAGGTGTACGCCCGATCAGCGGCAGAACGCGAGCGTCGGGGACATCATGACTCCGGCCGCGCGGCTCGCAACTGCGGGCCCGGACGACCCCGCTCTGGAGGCGTTGGCCATCCTTGGCCGGCGCAATCTCGGACAGATTCCCGTCGTGCAGAACGGCACTCTGGTGGGACTCGTGAGGCGCGAGGACATCCTGAAGTGGCTGTCGATGCATGCGCAGATTCCGGGCGGCGCCAAACCCTAGCGAGGATATGCGCCTCGCAGAGGTCGTCGCGGCCACCGGGCGAGCCGCTGCACACGCCCCTCCCGGCGAGAATCCGCATTGATACGCATCGGCGGATCGCGCCGGGCTGCTACCGTTTGCGCAGACTCATGATGTAATCCGTCACGGCGGCGATCTGCTCGTTCGTGAGCTCAGGATTCGGCATCGTGATCGGAACCGTCTTCATGTCCCAGTGAGTCGTCGCGATGAAGTGCCGCAGGCTCTTGCGGCTCGTTCCGGGTTGGTTCGCGATCTCACGGAAACTGGGTGTGGGCTGTTCCAGCCGCAGCGGAGCTTTCTGATCGTCCGCGACCACGTGGCACTCGGCGCAGATCATTCGGGAGAGCTTTGCCCCGCGCGCAAGGATGGCCGGATTGAGGTGTGGCGGAGAGGCAAGCGCCTGCATGCACGCGAGGGCGCCGCAGAGGAGTGCCGGAAATCGTTGGAGGAATTTTCGCATGGATGCAGAAAAGGATGCGCCCACTGCACAGTGCATGAGAAATCACCGCGCTCGAATACGCATAAATACGCACGAATACACTAATACGAAAGGTCTATTCCGAGGTGAAGCTCTCGCCCTGTTCGGGCACGGTCACCTCGAGCTCGAGGGCGCGGCGCAGTGCATCCGCGGGAGCCGGTTCGCCATGTGTCACGAACACCCGCCGCGGCGGAGAAGGGGAAGCCGCGAGCCAGGCGATGAGCCCGCGATAGTCGGCGTGGCGGCCCCGACCTTTGATTGAGCGCCTTCGACTCCTCGACCCCGGTGACGAAGTGCGCCACATGGGTCATCGCCTTGAGATCCTCGGCGGTGAGCCGGTGCTCCGGATAGTCCTGATAGAGCGGTGTCGCATCCTCGGCCATGCGGCTGTTGAGGTACACGGGCACATCGGGGATTGTGCGCTTCGCCTTCAGCCTCCCGATGAGATGCAGCAGGAGCTGCGCGCGCCCGATCGCGAAGGTCGGCACGATCGCGACTCCGCCGCGTGCAAGGGTGCGATCGAGCGGGGCGACGAGCTCGCTCTCGGGATCGACCGGCGAATGCAGCCGGTCGCCGTAGGTCGACTCGATCACGACCCAGTCGGCCGCAGGTGGCGGCGCCGGCGCCCGCATCAGTGAATCGTGCGTGCGACCGAGATCGCCCGAGAAAAGGATTCGCTCGCCGTGTGACTCCAGACGGACGGAGGCCGCGCCGAGCAGATGACCGGCGGGCGAGAAGCCCGCCCGTAGGTCCGTAAAGAGAGCGATCTCGGACGGCAGCGCGACCGGGTGCAGTCGCTCGAGCGCCGCGCGCGCGTCGGCCTCCGTGTAGAGCGGCAGCGCCGGGGAGTGCTTGGAGTATTTATGTCGGTTCGCGTATTCCGCCTCTTCCTCCTGCAACCGCGCGGCGTCCGGCAGCATGATCGACAGCAGCCTGCGAGTCGCCTCCGTGCAGTAAACCGGACCGCGGTATCCGCCGCGCACGAGCACCGGCAGATACCCCGAGTGATCGATGTGGGCGTGTGTCAGGAGCACCGCATCGAGCGACTGCGGATCGAAGGGAGGGGGCTGCCAGTTCCGCTCGCGCAGCGGCTTCAACCCCTGAAAGAGGCCGCAATCGAGAAGCACCCGCCGTGCGCTGCGCTCGACAAGGGCTGTCGCACTCCTCGCGGAGCCAGTAGAGCATATCGGTTAGAATCGCGACCGATCTGTACGCAGAAGTACCCACGCGGATGCTCTCTCTCGCGGCGGCGCTGCCCAACTGGCTCAAAGCGTTCACGCTCCTCGGTGTCGCGCACATGGCGCCGTGGGCCGCGGGATACCTCCTCGGAGAGCGCCTCGCGGCCCCCATCGACCGCGGAATGACGTTGCGGGATGGACGCCGCGTGCTGGGCGCGGTCTCATCGCCGCCGTCCTGACTTGCGCCGCGGCAGAGGGGTTTCTCGGGTACTCCATCAGCCTCGGAACCGCCTTTGCCATCTTGGCCCTGGCCGGAGATGCTGCCTCGAGCCTCATCAAGCGGCGACTGCGCCTCGAGCCCGGCGCGGAATTCCCGGGTCTCGATCAGATACCCGAGGCGCTGCTGCCACTCCTCAGCCTCTCGAGCCCCCTCGGCATCGGTGTGGGCGCCGTATGGACCTTGACGGGAGTTTTCACGCTGGCCGATCTCGCGGCCATGCCGTTGCGGCGGCATTCCCAAAACCGCATCTGATCCGCACTTGTCCCGATAGTCACACCGGCCGCGGCCACTCAGACTTGCCCCAGCCTTACCCACGGGCCAGGTGTTTGAATGAGTTGGACCCACGTCATGGTCTCCGTTCCATCCCTGGGCGAGATCGCGCTCATCGAGATGGACAAAATCTGCAGGCTCACCGCCGGCCTCGGCGCGGAGCTCGAGATCTTCCACTGCATCTATGATGCCGATGTCGCACGTCCCGGGCGCTTTGGGACACGCGGCGCTCAGCAGGATATCCACGAGTTCATCGAGCGGCGCCGGCAACAACTCGAGACCACCGCCGCCCGGCTGCGCGGGCGCGGTCTTTCCGTTCGCACCAGTATCCGCTGGGACCACCCGACGCACGAGGGCATCGTGCGTCAGGTCCTGCGGCACCGGCCGGACCTGCTCATCGCCGGGACGACGGTCACCGGGCACCTGCACTTTACGCGGACCGACTTCAGGCTAATCGAAACCTGTCCGTGTCCGATCCTTTTCATGAAGACGCGACGCCCCTACTCGGATGTCGTCATTGCGGCGGCGGTGGATCCCGCGCTTGCGCACGATAAGCCCGCAGCCCTCGATCTGGCCATACTCGATTCGGCCAGCAGAGTGCGCGATGCGCTCTCCGCCCGGCTGCTGATGTTTCACGCACGTACTGCGCATGAGCACATCGAGCGCACCGCCGCGGTAGCGGGCGATGAGTCCGACTCTCGGCTCTCGATGCTCGCGGCGCGCTACGACATTCCGCACCAGCGGGTGCACGTTTTGGCAGGGCACCCGGCCGAGGCGCTCTCCCGGCTTGCCGAGCGGCAAAAGACGGACATCGTCGTCATGGGTGTCGCCGCCCGCTCACCGCTGCGGCGCGCTCTGATCGGCCACACGGCCGAACGGATTCTCGACACGCTCGAGTCCGACGTGCTCGTCGTCAAGGCGCCCGGATTTCAAAGTCGGGTCAGCCGTCAATCCACGCACCACGTGGAGGCACGCCCGGCGCTGCCATCACCGTACATCTTCTGGTGATGACCCAGACTCTCATCGAGGAAACCAACGATGATACTTCCACTGCAGATCACCTTTCGCCATATGGATCCCTCCCCTGCGCTCGAGGCCCGCATTCGCAAGCTCGCCTCGAGATTCGAGCGGTTCAGCACGCACATCATGCGCTGCCACATCATCGTGGAGCCTCCGGCCCATCACAAACATCAGGGCTTTCTCTATGATTTCAGGATCGATATCACCCTGCCCGACGAGGAGATCGCGATCCGGCACGCGCATTCGGCCGATCACGCTCACGAGGACGCCTACGTGGCCCTGCGCGATGCGTTCCGGGCGGTCCGACGCAAGCTCGAGGATTACGAGCGCAAACGGCGCCATGACGTGAAGGCCCATAGCGAGCCGGCCCTAAGATGAGCGGCCGCCCCATTCAGAGTCCAGTGAGGTATGTCATGGACCTCGAGCAAGCTATCCATTCCCGGCGCGCAGTGCGCGAGTATCTGGAAGAAGGTGTCGGGCGCCCGGTGTTGCAGAAGCTGATCGACGCGGCGATTCAGGCGCCGAGCGCCGTCAACGAGCAGCCCTGGCTCTTTACCGTGGTGCAGGACCGGAGCCTGCTGGCGCTGATCTCCCGCGAGGCCAAAGCCCAGCTGCTCACCTCGCCCCCGCAGAATCTCGCGCTCCATCGGCTGCATGAGTTGCGGAACGATCCGGACTTCGACATCTTCTATCACGCTCCCGTCCTGATCGTGATCGCGAGCGCCACCGAGAGTCGATGGGCCGTGGAAAACTGCGCGCTTGCCGCCCAGAACCTGATGCTCGCGGCGTGTGCCGAGGGACTCGGGACATGCTGGATCGGGCTTTCGCAGGGCTGGCTGGCCACGATCGACGGCAAGGCCGCGCTCGGGCTGCCGGCGCCATGCCTGCCCGTTGCGCCGATCATCGTCGGCTGGCCGAAGTCGGCGCCCGCTCCGGTCCCGAGAAGGGCGCCGCAGATCCGGTGGATCGGCCCTTAAGGACGGGCGTGCGCCGCCCAGCGCCGCGCCTGCGCAATCGCGATGCGAATCGCCTTGCCCTCCTCGTAGCCCTGCGCCAGCAGGGCATTCGCGATCTCAATGGCCTTGGCGCGTACTAACGGCGGCAGATGGGTCATCGATCGGGGAAAGTAAGTCTCGGTCCAGGGCACGGACACATGCTCCATCACCCGAGACCAGCGGCCGTCTTCGACTCGACTGTCGTTACCGAAGGGACGCTGGCCCCGCGCAGCTTGGCCGGCGCCTGGCTCCGCAGGACCTGATCGAGCGCGGCGCGGTCCACGACCTCATGCTCGAGAAGCATCCGCGCGAGCGCATCCAAAGCGGGGCGCTTGTCGGTAAGTGTCCGGCGTACGCGCGCATGGGCGTCCCGGATCAGACGGGCGATATCCTCGTCGATGAGCTTCGCGGTCTCCTCGCTGTAATTGCGCCGCATTGGAGCATCCGCCACCTGCAGGAACGCGCCCGCTCGCGGCGAGTCGAACGTGACCTGACCCAGCCGCTCGCTCATGCCGTATTGCGTGACCATGTGTCGGGCCATGTCGGTCGCACGCTCGAGGTCGTCCTGCGCGCCGGTGGACACATCCCCATAGACGAGCTCTTCGGCGACCCGCCCCCCGAGGAGCACATCGAGGCGGTCGAGGAGCTCGGTGCGCTTGAGCAGGTAACGATCCTCCGTGGGAAGCTGCTGCGTGTAGCCGAGCGCGCCGATGCCGCGTGGAATGATGGAGATCTTGCCGACCCGGTCCGCATGTGGACGCGACTCGGCGACGAGCGCGTGGCCGGCCTCGTGATAGGCCACGGTCTCCTTCTCCTTGGGGTTCATCACCCGATTGCGTTTCTCGAGTCCGGCGATCACCCGATCGATCGCCTCGTCGAAATCCTGCATCTGGACCGCCGCCTTGTTGTTGCGCGCCGCATGCAGAGCGGCCTCGTTGACGATGTTGGCGAGGTCGGCGCCCGCGAACCCCGGGGTCTTCGCCGCAATCACCGCGAGATCGACTTCCGGCGCCAGCGTGACGTTGCGCGCGTGAACCTTGAGAATCTGCTCCCGCCCTTTGATGTCCGGCCGATCGATGGCCACGTGCCGATCGAAGCGCCCGGGCCTGAGCAGCGCCGGGTCGAGAATCTCGGGGCGATTGGTTGCGGCGAGAATGATGACGCCGCTCTGGGTGTCGAAGCCATCCATTTGCACGAGCAGCTGATTGAGCGTCTGCTCCCGCTCATCGTTGCCGCTGAGTCCCGCCACGCCGCGCGCCTTGCCGAGCGCATCCAGCTCATCGATGAAGATGATGCAGGGCGCAAGCTTCTGCGCCTGAGCAAACAGGTCGCGCACCCGCGCCGCGCCCACGCCGACGAACATCTCGACGAATTCCGAGCCGCTGATCGAAAGGAACGGCACGCCGGCCTCCCCCGCCACCGCCTTGGCGAGCAGCGTTTTGCCGGTACCGGGTGCGCCCACGATCAGAACGCCCTTCGGAATCTTGCCGCCGAGCCTGCGGAAGCGCTCGGGATCGCGCAGGAACTGCACCACCTCCA
>Ga0335074_10011816_pt1 | contig 12220 bp, 10 predicted proteins | sample Lox_Sample_23_FD_206715 | JGI IMG/M metagenome (GOLD analysis project Ga0335074, IMG submission 206715) | Soil microbial communities from Loxahatchee National Wildlife Refuge, Florida, United States - Lox_Sample_2.3 | ecosystem: Environmental > Terrestrial > Soil > Wetlands | place: USA...
CGGCGGTACGCGGTGCGACGTTCTCGACGAGCCCGACCAGCCGGCCGGCAGGGACGGCCAGCACCACCGCGTCGGCGCGCCACTGGCCACCGGCGTCGTCGCGCAGCGTCCACCCGGAGTCGGCGGGTTCGATGCCCTGCACCGCCGACTGGACCCAGTTGGGCCGGCCGCACCGGACCAGTTCGTCGACCAGCACGGTGTAACCACCGCCCACCGCGCCGAATACCGGGCCCGCGGTGACGCTCAGCAGCGCCGCGCGGACGGCCTCGGTCAGGCTGGCGGCGCCGCCGTCGAGGACGGCAGCCAGTGACGGGGCGGCCGAGCGCAGTCCGATGCTCGCGGCCGATCCCGCATACACGCCGCCGAGCATCGGATCCACCGACCGGGCGACCACCTGCTCACCGAATCGGTCGGCCACCAGGTCGGCCACGGCCGGGTCGCCGCCGGCCTGCCAGCTGAACGGTCGACTGGGCTCGGCAGCGATGTGCGCGAGGGCGGCGTCGTTGACCAGACCGGCCATTGTTTCGGCCGACGACGGGATGCCGTTGAGTGTCCCCGGCGGCAGCGGATGCAGCCGGGTTTGGCTGTAGATCAGCGGTCGCGCCCCGGTGGTTCCGACTTGCCGGTTCGCCAGGCCCAGCTCGTCGAGCAGCGCCGGCATCTCGGGTCGGCGCACCACGAACGCCTCGGCGCCGACGTCCACCGGGATACCGCCGACCAGCTCGGTGCGCAGCACGCCGCCGAGCCGGTCCGCCGGGTCGAACAGCGTGATGCTCGCGTCGTCACCGGCGGCCAGCCGCAACCGATAGGCCGCGACGAGGCCCGAAATCCCGCCGCCGACAACACAATACGAGCGCGTCATAACGAATGGACCAGCGACACCAGGTCGGTGAGAATCGCGGGATCGGTTTCCGGCAGCACACCGTGCCCGAGATTGAAGATGTGCCCCGCCGCACCGGCGTCGACCGCGCGTCGGCCGTCGTCGACCACCGCGCGGGCAGCCTGCTCGACGGTGGGCCAGCCCGCCAGCAGCACCGCCGGATCGAGGTTGCCCTGCAACGCCTTACCGGCCTCGACCCGGCCGGCGGCATCGAGCAACGACGTCCGCCAGTCGACGCCGACCACCGTCGCGCCGGCGCTCGACATGGCGCCCAGCAGTTCGGCGGTGCCGACCCCGAAGTGCGTCATCGGAACGCCGCGGTCGGCCAGGGTGGCGAACACCCGCGCGCTGTGCGGCAGCACGCAACGGCGGTAGTCGGCCAGCGACAGCACGCCGGCCCACGAGTCGAACACCTGAATCGCGTCCACCCCGGCGTCGAGTTGGACCCTCAGGAACTCGATGGTCAGGTCGGTTAGCTTGTCCATCAACGCATGCCAGCAAGCGGGTTCGGACAGCATCATCGTCTTAGTGCGGGCGTGGTTGCGGCTCGGCCCGCCCTCGACCAGGTAGGACGCCAGCGTGAACGGCGCGCCGGCGAACCCGATCAGCGGGACCTCGCCGAGCGCGTCCACCAGTAGCGAGACGGCGTCCGATACCGGCTGAACGCCTTGGGGTTCCAGAGGTTTCAAGGCCTCGACGTCGGCGGCGCTGCGCACCGGCGCCGCGATCACCGGCCCGACGTCGGCGACGATGTCCAGGTCGACGCCCGCACCGCGCAGCGGGACCACGATGTCGGAGAACAGGATCGCGGCATCGACGTCATGGCGGTGGATCGGCTGCAGGGTGATCGCGGCGATCAGTTCGGCATCGAAGCAGGCCGCCATCATGCTGTGTTGGGTCCGCAGGGCGCGGTATTCGGGCAGCGACCGACCGGCCTGCCGCATGAACCACACCGGCACCCGGTGCGGCTTGCGGCCCGCGGCCGCGGCCAGATACGGCGACTCGGGAAGCGTGCGACGATCACTCATCACCGTCAATGCTGCCATGACCAGCGGGGCCGGTGAGCAGCCGCTCCTGGCCTGCGTAACCTCCTCCTCATGCCAGTTCGTCACCCAGAGGTCAGCTACGACGAGTTCCCCAGCCTGCGAATCGAGCGCGCCGACGTTCATGGCCACGAAGGCGTGCTGCACCTGGTTCTCGATGCGCCCGGACTCAATTCCGTCGGGCCGCAGACGCATCGCGACCTCGCCGACGTCTGGCCGGCCATCGGCCGCGACCCCAACGTGCGCGCGGTCCTGGTCCGCGGCGAGGGCAAGGCCTTCTCCTCGGGCGGCAGCTTCGACCTGATCGACGAGACCATGGGTGAGTTCGACGACCGGATGCGGATCATGCGCGAGGCCCGCGACCTAGTGCTCAACATGGTCAACTTCGACAAGCCGGTGATCTCGGCGATTCACGGCGCGGCGGTCGGCGCGGGCCTGGTGGTGGCGTTGCTCGCCGACATCTCGGTGGCGGGGCGCACCGCCAAGATCATCGATGGCCACACCAAGCTGGGCGTCGCCGCCGGCGATCACGCCGCGATTTGCTGGCCGCTGCTGGTCGGGATGGCCAAGGCCAAGTACTACCTGCTGACCTGCGCCCCGCTGTCCGGCGAGGAAGCAGAGCGGATCGGCCTGGTGTCGCTGTGCGTGGACGACGACGAGGTGCTGGCCACCGCTTCCCGCATCGCGGACGAGCTGGCCCAGGGCGCGCAATCGGCGATCCGGTTCACCAAACACAGCCTCAACCACTGGTACCGGATGGCCGCCCCGGCCTTCGAAACCTCGCTTGGCCTGGAGTTTCTCAGCTTCGGCGGCCCCGACGTGCGGGAGGGCCTCGCCGCCCATCGGGAGAAGCGGCCCGCGCGCTTTTCGACCGACTGAGCCGGTGTGATCGGCACCCGCCACGCTGAAACGGCGCGCCTTTTTCCGCGTGTCGACCGATAGGTCTAGCGTCAGGGGTTGTGTTTCGCTCCGGCGACGATGCGCAGCGGAGCGACAAGGAGGAACGGCGCTAATGACATCAGCCGAACCGGTCCCATTTCGTGACGCGGTCGCGGCGATGAGTGGTGCCAGTGTGCGGTCGGAAATCGAGCTGGGCCCCATCCGGCCGCCCCAGCGTCTCGCGCCGTACAGCTACGCGCTCGGCGCCGAGGTCAAGCGTCCCGAGCTCGACATCGTCCCGGAGCGCTCCGATGGGGACGCGTTCGGCCGGCTGATCCTGCTCTACGACCCGGACGGGGCCGACGCGTGGGACGGCACCATGCGGCTGGTCGCATACATCCAGGCCGACTTGGACTCCAGCGAAGCCGTCGACCCGCTGCTGCCGGAGGTCGCGTGGAGCTGGCTGGTCGAGGCGCTGGACAAGCGCGCGGATCAGGTCACCGCACTCGGGGGCACGGTCACCGCCACCAGCTCGGTGCGCTACGGCGACATCTCCGGACCGCCACGCGCCCACCAGCTGGAGCTGCGCGCGTCGTGGACGGCGCTCACCCCGGACATCGGCACACACGTCGAAGCGTTTTGCGAGGTACTGGAACACGCCGCGGGGCTGCCACCGGTAGGGGTGACGGATTTGGGCACCCGGTCGCGCGTGTGACATGGCCCCAGAGCCCACCGAAGCGCCACCCGAAACCCCTGACGGCACCGAGCCGGATGTCACCCCGCTGCTCCATCCGGCCGACGGCGTGCCCGACCTGTCCATCTCGGCAAGCGAGATCAAGGCCGCCGCGAAGCTGTTGGCCGGCGGGCATGGCCCGTTCGCGGTGGATGCCGAGCGAGCGTCGGGATTCCGTTACTCCAACCGCGCCTACCTGATTCAGATACGGCGGGCCGGTGCGGGCACGGTGCTCATCGATCCGGTCAGCCATGGCGGCGATTCACTGACGGTGCTTCGGCCCATCGCCGAGGTGCTCGCGGACGACGAGTGGATCCTGCACGCGGCCGACCAGGACCTGCCGTGCCTGGCCGAGGTCGGCATGCGGCCGCCGGCGCTGTACGACACCGAGCTGGCCGGACGGCTGGCCGGCTTCGACCGGGTCAACTTGGCGGCCGAGGCGGAGCGGCTGCTCGGGCTGGGCCTGGCCAAGGGCCACGGCGCGGCCGACTGGTCCAAGCGTCCACTGCCCGCGGCGTGGCTCAACTACGCGGCCCTGGACGTCGAAGTCCTCATCGCACTGCGCGGCGCGGTAGCCGAAGTTCTCGACGAACAGGGCAAAAGCGCTTGGGCCGCAGAAGAATTCGACTATCTGCGGGATGCGGGCCAGACGCCGCCCGCGACCCGCCGGGACCGGTGGCGACGAACATCGGGCATCCACAAGGTGCGCAACCAGCGCGGCCTGGCGGCCGTTCGCGAATTGTGGACCGTGCGAGACGAAATTGCGCAACGCCGCGACATCGCACCCGGTCGCATCTTGCCCGACTCGGCGATCATCGAGGCGGCGATCGCCGATCCGAAGACGCTGGACGACCTCGTCGCCCTGCCGATATTCGGCGGCCGCCGCCAACGTCGCAGCGCCGCAACGTGGTTGGCCGCGCTGAAAACCGCCCGGGAGAACCCGGGCCCCGCAATAGAAGCCGAAACACCCAACGGGCCACCGGCGCCGGCGAGGTGGGCCAAGCGACGGCCGGAGGCCGCCACGCGGCTCGAGGCGGCCCGCACCGCGCTACGAAAACTGTCCGAGCGGGTGTCGGTGCCGACGGAGAACCTGGTCCAACCCGAGCTGGTCCGACGGCTGTGCTGGGACTGGGAGGACGCCGAGGATTCGGCGGCGAGGATCGAGGCGTTCTTGGCTGCCGGGCAGGCCCGCAGGTGGCAGCGCGAATTGGTGGTCCCCGTGCTGGCTGAAGCGCTGACTGGAAGGGCAAACTGACTCGCTCATTGCCGGAGCGCAGCTAACCTCGACGGCTCAATTGCGACGTGGCCATTTCCGAGCACTCACCTGCCTGCCTCTGACTAAACTGAAGCCGCAGATATCGCTCAGTCCAGCTGCTCGGTGATCTCGGCTCCGGTCTCGAGGCCACTAGCTTGCGCGGCAACCCATCCGGTGATCCGCCGGGCCACGTCCTGATCGGTCAGGCCGGCAGCGGCAAGTACCTCGCCGCGCGATGCGTGATCGAAAAACTGTTGCGGCAGACCGACATCGCGGCACGGCACGTCGATCTCGGCGGCCCGCAGGGCGGCCGACACCGCCGAGCCGACACCGCCGGCCACACCGTTGTCTTCCAGCGTGACCACCAGCTTGTGGGCCAGCGCAAGCTCGGCCACCAAATCCGAAACCGGCAGCACCCACCGAGGGTCGACGACCGTCACACCGATCCCCTGCTTGCGCAGCCGCTCGGCCACCACCAGCGCCATCGAAGCGAACGCCCCGACCGACACCAGCAGCACGTCGGCGCTCAGCCCCTCGGCCGGCACCGCGAGCACGTCGACTCCAGACAGCCGCTGCAGTGCCGGAACGTCTTCGCCGACATCGCCTTTCGGGAACCTGATCGCGGTCGGGCCGTCGTCGATGTCGAGCGCCTCGCCGAGCTCCTCACGCAGCCGGGTGCCATCCCGGGGCGCGGCTACCCGCATGCCGGGGACGATGCCCAGCATCGACAGGTCCCACATGCCGTTGTGGCTGGCCCCGTCCGGGCCGGTGACCCCGGCCCGGTCCAAGACGATGGTGACCGGCAGCTTGTGCAGCGCGACGTCCATCATGATCTGGTCGAACGCGCGGTTGAGGAATGTCGAATAGATCGCCACCACAGGATGCAGTCCGCCCATCGCCAGGCCGGCAGCCGACGTGGTCGCGTGCTGTTCGGCGATGCCGACGTCAAACAGCCGGTCCGGGAAGCGTTCTCCGAACGCGGTCATCCCGGTGGGCCCGGGCATCGCGGCGGTGATCGCCACGATGTCGCGGCGCTTGGCCGCGTAGTCGATCAACGACTCGGAGAACGTCGCCGTCCAACTCGGTCCCGGGACGTTGGTGGCCAGCCCGGTCGCCGGGTCGATCACGCCGCAGGAATGCATCTGTTCGGCCTCGTCGTCCTCGGCGGGGCCGTAGCCCCTGCCCTTGAGCGTGACGACGTGCACCAGCACCGGACCGCCGAATGCGCGGGCGCGGCGCAGCGCTGCCTCGACGGCGTGCTCGTCGTGGCCGTCGACCGGCCCCACATACTTCAGCCCGAGGTCGGTGAACAGCAGCTGCGGCGAAAGTGCGTCCTTCACACCGGCTTTCACGCTGTGCATGAACTGGTAGGTCAACTCGCCGAACAGCGGCATCCCGCGCACCGCGCTGCGACCGCGTTCCAGCAGATGCTCATAACCCGGCTGCAGCCGCAGCATGGCCAGGTGATTGGCCAGGCCGCCGAACGTCGGCGCGTAGCTGCGGCCGTTGTCGTTGACGACGATCACCACCGGCCGGCGGGCCGCCGCGATGTTGTTCAGCGCCTCCCAACACATGCCGCCGGTGAGCGCGCCGTCGCCGACCACCGCCACCACGTGGCGGTTGCGGTGTCCGGTCAGCTCGAAGGCTTTCGCGAGCCCGTCGGCATACGACAACGCCGCACTGGCGTGGCTTGACTCGACCCAGTCGTGTTCACTTTCGGCGCGCGACGGATAACCCGACAGGCCATCCTTTTTGCGCAAGTTTTCGAAATCACCGGCCCGGCCGGTCAGCATCTTGTGCACGTACGCCTGGTGGCCGGTGTCGAAGACGATCGGATCGTGCGGCGAGTCGAAGACCCGGTGCAATGCCAGGGTCAGCTCGACGACGCCGAGGTTGGGTCCGAGGTGGCCTCCGGTCGCGGCGACTTTGTGGATCAAGAACTCGCGGATCTCGACGGCCAGATCACGCATTTCGGCCTGCGAGAGGTGCTGCAGATCGGCGGGCCCACGGATCTGTTTAAGCATTTCGCCAGTGTACGCACGACCGCCGGCTCAACGCTCAGAGCTGCGCAGATGAAGCGCACGGTCAAGCGTCGTCAGTGCCGGAACCCCACAGGAGACGCTGATACCGTTTCGTCCCGGTGAGCCGGGAAGCCTGGTCGGTGTTTGATTCGTGCTGTTCGCGTCTTCCCGCTATTCGGGGCTATTCATGGAGTGCAGGATGACTCGCACGGTCGACGTGTCGGCGCAGCGGCGTACCCGCTGGCAGGGCCGCCGATGAGCGTCTTTCACGCCGTCTACGCCACAACGGTGTTCGTGGTCGCCTACGTGTTGATCGCGACAGAGCGTTTCAACCAGACGCTGGTGGCGCTGACCGGCGCCGTGGCCATGTTCTTCCTGCCGGTGATCAATTCCGACGAGGTCTTCTACTCGCGCAATACCGGGGTCAACTGGGACGTCCTGTTTTTGCTCCTCGGCATGATGATCATCGTCAGCGTGGTGCGCCAGACCGGCATTTTCGAATACGTGGCGATCTGGGCGGCCAAGCGCGCCAAGGGTTCTCCGCTGCGGATCATGATTTTGTTGGTGCTGCTGACCGCGCTCGGAACGGCCGTCCTTGACAACGTCACCACGGTGTTGCTGATAGCTCCTGTCACGCTGCTGATGTGCGACCGGCTGGAAATCAGCCCGGCGCCGTTTCTCGTCGTCGAGGCCCTGGCCGCCAACATCGCCGGCGCGGCGACCCTGGTCGGCGACCCGACCAGCATCATCATCGGCACCGGGGCGCACCTGAGCTTCATCACATTCGCGGCCAACATGGCACCTGCGGTGCTGATCATCCTGATGGTTCTGGTGGTGCTGCTGCCCCTTATGTTCCCCGGCTTTTTCGCCGTGAATCCCGACCGGGCGGCCGACCTCATGACGCTGGACGAGCGCGAGGCGATCAGTGATCGGCGGCTGCTGATCCAGTGCGGGATCGTCCTTGCTCTGGTCTTCGCCGGCTTTGTCGTGCACAAACAGATCCACATGGAGCCGTCACTGGTGGCCATGGCCGGCGCCGGCATCCTGATCATCGTCTCCGGGTTGAACCGTGAGTTTTACCTGTCCAGCGTCGAGTGGGACACGCTGCTGTTCTTCGCGGGACTGTTCGTCATGGTGGGGGCGCTGGTGCGCACCGGCGTCATCAACAACCTGGCCCACGCTGCCGGCCACCTGACCCGAGGAGATGCGTGGACGGCGACGGTGCTGATCCTCAGCGTGTCCTTCACCTTGGGGAGCTTCATCAACAACGTTCCCTACGCCGCCACGATGACACCGGTCGTCGGGCAGCTCGCCGAATCGATACACGGACACACCAACTCGGGTGTGCTGTGGTGGGCCCTGCTACTGGGCACCGTCCTGGGTGGCAACCTCACCCCGGTGGGGGCCAGCGCGAACATCGTCGCGGTGGGGATCGCACAACGCGCGGGCCATCCCGTGTCTTTTTGGGATTTCACCCGAAGGGGGGCGGTGGTAGCCGCGGTCTCGTTCGTCCTTTCCCTCGGTTACCTGTGGTTGCGTTACTTCGCCTTCAATTAGCTCGCGGGGCAGGTCACGCGGAGCACCGCCGTTCAGTATTGTGTCCGTGTGCGGGCAGAGGATCTAGAAGGGAAGTTCCCCATCGTGCCCATAGATTCGGACGCAGTCGACGCTGCTCGCAAGATCGCCGAGCACCATCTGCCCGGACTGCTGGTCACCGACACCTCTGGGCAGCCGTATGCGGTGCTGCCGGCGTTCGCGATATTGCGATACATCTTGCCGCGCTACGTCCAGGACGATCTGACGCTGGCCGGCGTCCTGGGGGAACCGACGCGCGACGAGGCCGTACGTAATCTGGCGGGCAAGACGGTCGGCGACGTGCTGCCCGGCTACCTGCGCGACATGCCGTCGGTCGATGCGCGGGCCACCATCACCAAGGTGGCCGCGGAGATGGCCCAGCAGCGAACTCCGCTGATCGCAGTCACCAAGAACGGGAAGTTGCATGGCGTGATCACCGCATCACACCTGCTGGCCGCGGCGCTCGAATCTTGAGCGCCGCGTTGCCGCACATGCCCAGGCAGACGTGTGCCCGACGGCAGGAGCGCCCATGAGCATGCATACCGTTCACGCGATCTACGCCTCCGCGGTCTTCGTGGTCGCCTACGCACTGATCACCACCGAGCGTTTCAACAAGACCATGATCGCGCTGGCCGGCGCGGTGGCTGTGTTCTTCCTGCCGGTGATCAATTCCGATGAGGTCTTCTACTCTCGCGACACCGGTATCGACTGGGATGTCATCTTCTTGCTGCTGGGGATGATGATCATCGTCAGCGTCGTCCGTCAGACCGGCGTTTTCGAGTACATCGCGATCTGGGCGGCCAAGCGCGCCAAGGGTTCCCCGCTGCGGATCATGATCCTGCTGGTGCTGGTAACCGCGGTCGGATCGGCCTTCCTGGATAACGTGACCACGGTCTTGTTGATCGCACCGGTCACCCTGCTGGTTGCCGACCGGCTGGGGGTCAGCCCCGCCCCGTTCCTCATCGTCGAGGCCTTCGCCGCGAACATCGGTGGTGCGGCGACCCTCGTCGGTGACCCGACCACGATCATCATCGGCACCGGAGCTCACCTGAGCTTCATCTCCTTCTTGGCCAACATGGGGCCGGCGGTGCTCATCGTGCTCTCCGTGCTTTTGTTGCTGCTGCCAAGGTTGTTTCCGGGTGCTTTCACGGTCGAACCGGAACGGGTCGCCGATGTCATGGCGCTGGACGAAGGCGAAGCGATCCGTAATCGCACGCTGCTGGTCCAATGCGGGATCGTCCTGCTCGCGGTGTTCACCGGGTTCGTTCTGCACCATGTGATCCACATGGAGCCGTCCCTGGTGGCGATGACCGGAGCCGGCATCCTCGTCATCATCTCCGGCCTGAATCGTGAGTTCTACCTATCCAGCGTCGAGTGGGAGACGCTGCTGTTCTTCGCGGGACTGTTCGTCATGGTCGGGGCGCTGGTGCGCACCGGCGTCATCGAGAACTTGGCCCATGCGGCCAGCCATGCCACTCACGGCAACGAATTTTTGACGACGATGCTGATCCTCGGGGTGTCGTTCCTGTTCAGCGGCTTTGTCAACAACGTGCCGTACGCCGCGACCATGACGCCGATCGTCGCAGAATTCGTCGAATCCATTCACGGCGGCGCCAACTCGGGCGTGCTGTGGTGGTCGCTGCTGCTCGGCACCGTCCTCGGCGGCAACCTCACCGCCGTCGGGGCCAGCGCGAACATCGTCGTCGTAGGAATCGCCGAACGCGCGGGCAACCCGATATCGTTCTGGGGCTTCACCCGTCGAGGTGCAGTAATCACCGCGATTTCGTTTGTCATTTCCGTCGCTTATCTGTGGGTGCGGTACTTCGTCCTGCGCTAGCCGGCCACGCGCAAAATCAGCGAGACACCGCACGGATCCTGGTCACCGGACCTGCCTGCGGACGTATTGTGGTGGAGTGCGAGCAGAGGATATCGACGAAAATTTTCCGGTCGTTGACATCGACTCAGATGCGCTCGAGGCGGTCCGCCTGCTTGCCGAGCACCGCCTGAACGGGCTCGTGGTTGTCACCAACACGTCCGACACGCCGTACGCCGTGCTCCCGGCCTCGCAAGTGGTCCGCTTCATCGTTCCCGGCTACGTGCAAGACGACCCCGGGCTGGCGGCCGTGCTCAGCGAATCCATGGCCGACCACGCCGCAGAGAAATTGACTGGCAAAACGATCCGCGACGTGCTGCCCAAACAACGCCAGGTGGTGCCCGTGGCCGACGCCGACGACACCATCATCGAAGTGGCCGAGGTCATGGCCCGGATGCGCAGTCCGCTGGTCGCGGTCGTTAAGAAGAACAAGCTACACGGGGTGATCACCGCATCACGGCTGCTGGGCGCCGCACTAAGGCCTGATCAGCTCTCGGCGGGCAGCCAGGCGAGCTGATCGGGCATCAGCCAAGCAACCCTTCGGATTTCGCAATCCAGGCTGGCCGTTAATCGGGCATCGGACCACCCTGTGGCCGCTGCGTGGTCGCGCGGGACGGCACCCGATCCGCCCGATCCGGCAAAGGCCCTTATGATAAGCGCCGTGCGTGCCGAGGAGATCATCGAGTCGTTCCCCGTCGTGAACATCGACTCCCCTGTCTTGGATGCCGTCCGCCTGCTCGTCGATCACCGCCTCAATGGCATCGTGGTCGTCACCCATGCGTCCGAAGCGCCGTTCGCTGTGCTGCCGGCGTCGCAGGTCGTCCGCTTCATCGTGCCCAAGTACATCCAAGAAGATCCAAGGCTGGCCGCCGTGTTCACCGAGTCCATGGCCGACCACGCCGCGGAGAAGTTGAGCGGCAAGACGATCCGCGACGTGCTGCCCAAACAACGCCAGGTTGTACCCGTGGTCGACGCCGACGACACCATCATCGAAGTGGCCGAGGTGATGGCCCGGATGCGCAGTCCGCTGGTCGCCGCCGTCAAAAACGGAAAGTTGAAGGGCGTAATTACCGCATCACGCCTGCTCGCCGCGGCGCTGAAAGATTGATAGGGCGCCAGCGTTATAGCCCGACGACTTTCACGATGACCCGAGCTGCCGCTCGCTTGGCACGGAACCGTCTGTTGGAGTTCACCTTTCGTTAACGGGCTGCACAGAAGTGTCTAGGTCCACACAGCAACCCTCAAGGTTGCTGTTGTACGCTCCCAGGCGTGCCGGGAGACCGTCGACGAAGTCGGGTCCCCTGCTCCCCTACTGATCGAAGCGCCGAAGCAATGATCGGGATTCTGGGGGAACCGCGCCAATGATGTACTACGCCATCACGGTGTTCTTGCTCGCCTACGCATTCATCATCAGCGAGCGATTCGACAAGACCAAGGTCGCACTGGTCGGGGCCGCGGCGATGGTCTTTCTGCCGGTGATGGACTCACCCGATGTGTTCTACTCCCAGGACAACGGAATCGACTGGGACGTCATCTTTTTGATGCTCGGGATGATGATGATCGTCAGCGTCCTGCGTCAGACCGGGGTCTTCGAATACGTAGCCATCTGGGCCGTGAAGCGCGCCAACGGCTCGCCACTGCGGATCATGATGCTGCTGATGGTGGTGATGGCGTTCGCCTCGGCCATCCTGCCCAACGTCGTCTCAGTCCTGTTGATCGCCCCCGTCACGCTGCTGGTCTGCGATGCGCTGGACGTCAATCCGGTGCCGATGTTGCTTGCCGAGGTCTTCGCGTCGAACGTCGGAGGCGCGGCAACGCTGGTCGGCGATCCCCCCAACATCATCATCGGTGCGCGCAAGTCGTTGTCGTTCAACTCTTTTCTGGTGAACATGGCCCCGATCGTCATCATTGTGTTGCTGGTCCTGCTCGCCGTGTCGCCGCTGTTGTTCCGTGGCCTGAAG
>Ga0335074_10011818_pt1 | contig 12219 bp, 8 predicted proteins | sample Lox_Sample_23_FD_206715 | JGI IMG/M metagenome (GOLD analysis project Ga0335074, IMG submission 206715) | Soil microbial communities from Loxahatchee National Wildlife Refuge, Florida, United States - Lox_Sample_2.3 | ecosystem: Environmental > Terrestrial > Soil > Wetlands | place: USA: Florida...
TTGGCAGAGCAGCGGACTCTTAATCCGCGGGTTCGGGGTTCAAGTCCCTGGCGGCGCACCCGTCCTGACCTGGGGTTTTAGCGTATTTTCGTGATCTTGTCCGTGGCTGGTGGGGCCAGGGTGGGTCCGATGTGGGACCAGGTTCCTGGTGGTGATCATTTCAGGCGCAGGGCTGGCCGGTTTGCACAGGGGTTGTGGCATGCGGGAGGCCCGGCTGTCGCGTCGGGTCGGCGTTTTCCGGTCCTGCAGGTCGTTGGATTACGGACAGTAGCCAGCCTCAGGCCGGGTTGGCGTCCCGGAGGCTGAGCCGTGGCGCACGGACAGTGACGACGGCCCGTGGGGGCGCGCTGCGACGGCGGGTGGTGCCGCCGCCGGGCGGCCGTTTGGCGTGGCGCAGGATCAGCCGGGCGGTGGCCGCTGCGACGGCGAGGCCGAGTTCGATGGCCACGCTGAGGTAGGTGTCGGCGGTCAGCACGATGCTGGAGTGGCCGAGCTGGTCAGCGATGGTCTTCAGGTCCGCGCCGGCCAGCAGCATGAGCGTGGCCGCACCGTGGCGCAGGTCATGCAGCCGCACGGGAGGCAGTCCGGCGTCGGCTACCAGCTTGTTGAAGGTCCGGGTCAGATGCTCGGGGCACAACGGCCCGCCGTCAGGTGTGGTGAATACGTACCCGCTGAGGGTGATCCCGCGGGCCTGAGCCTCGAGTTGCTGCGCGCGGCGGTGCTTGCGCAAGGCGGCGATGGTCGCCGGGTCCAGCGCGACCGCGCGGCGGCTGGCCGAGGTCTTCAGCGGGCAGGCGGTGAGTTTCCCGGCGACGTGCTGGACCTGGCGGGTGATGTAGGCCAGTCCGGCGTCTAGGTCCAGGTCGGCCCAGCACAGCCCGCAGGCCTCGCCGCGGCGCAGCCCGCGCAGCGCGATCAGCTGGTAGACGGCGAACAGCCGGTGGCCGCCAGCCGATCTCAGGAACCGGCGAGTCTGGGCGGTAGTCCAGACCGCGACCGGCGGGCGGGCCCCGGCGCGCTGCCACTCCCGGACCCGGCGCCGGGTCCAGATCACCGCATGCGGGCGGCGGCCTGCAGGCAACTGCAGGTATCGGGCGGGGTTGTCGGTGATGAGCCTCTCGCGGACGGCGGCGTTCAGTGCTGACCGCAGCGTGCAGTACACCCGCCGGACCGTCGCCTCGGTCATGCCCGCCTCCAGCATGCCGACGAACAGCCGCTGCAGGCGGGGGACGTCGAGGTCGGCTAGCCGCACGCCGCGCAGCCGCGGGCGCAGGTGACAGCGCACATGGCCCTGGTAGCCACGGCGGGTGCTGTCACGCAGCCGGGCACGGGAGGTCAGCCAGGTGTCCAGCCATGCCACCACCGTCACCGCGTCCGGGCGGACGTCTGGGCACTGCACGGACGGCGGGCTTGGTGCCCTCGGCGGCTCCGCCGCTAGCGTGCTGCGCCGTGATGGTGAGCTGCTGCGGCTCGGACGCGGGCGCCTCCGGATCAAGCGCTGGCTAAGGCCCAGGCGGAGAAAACCACTTCCCGTCGCTCGCGCTGGCTTGTTTCTCATTTGCCGCCACCCGTGGATCTGGTGGAGGGCAGGGGCATTCCAAGCACCGTGAGCAGGCCGGCGGTGGGCACCTGGTACGTCCGGCCGATCCGCAGCACCGGGCAGGGGAACGTTCCCGCTTGGGCTAGCTCGTAGCTGCGGGTCCGCCCCATCCCGAGCGCCTTTCCGGCACTGACCAGATCCGTGACAGCGGGCAGCATCATCACCTCGGCCATGGTCAATCGCTTTCTGGCGATCGCAGCGGGCTGGCTGGTATCGGGCCGGCTGGCCCGTCTGAGCAGTGAGATCTTCATGGTCGCCTGCCTTCCTGATCGTCGGTTGCCCGCCCGCCTGAGCTGCCTAGCGATCCTTGGTCGCTAGGAACTGAAGATTTGTGTCAGGTTTTCACGCGGCCCGGCCGAGCCTGGCTCGGGTGATGTAGCCCTCGATGTGCTGGTCAATGGTGCGCAGGGCTGACCTGAGCTCGGCGGGGGCCTGGGGCTGGTGGGTGGCCAGCAGCGGACGCAGGAGCCGGTTGTGCAGCTTGGTGTAGAAGATCGCGACTTTTAAGCCGTCGGGCGTCAGGACATAGTGGTTGGTGTGCTCGATCCGGCGGATCAGCCCGGCCAGCCGCAACCGCCTCAGGTCGTAGGTCATCTGGCCAGGGCTGTAGGGGGCGTGCAGCAGTCCGGTCATCAAGGCGCGCAGGCTCTTGTTAGTGATGCCGGTGGCGGCGAGCAGCGTCTGGCACAGGGCGCCGGCCAGAGCCTGGACCCGAGGATCGCCGAACCGCAGGGCCGGGGTCCTCTGCCCGTCCGCGTCGACGGACGGGTGCGCGATCCGCTCAAAGGCTGGACTCGCAAGGACGGTGCCCTGGCCGGCGCGCTCAGCGTCCAGTATGCGCCGGTTGCACGCCCGGGCCTTGGCCTGAAGCTCAGCCAGGTTGTGCAGGCGGGCGTTGCAGCCCAGGTCTCGCGGGGCGTTGATGACGGTCTCGATCCGCATCGCCCGGCCGTCCTTGAGGTACTGCTTGATGCGGGAGTGCTTGTAGAAGACGTTGAGGACGACCCCGCCGGTGTCGGGACCGACGGCGGGCCGGTCGATGGTGGTGCGGAACACGCCGGGGGTGTCGCGGCGGATGTGGCGGCGGAAGATGATCTCGACGTTGGCGGGACGGCCGATGCCGAGGTTGTCGGCGATCAGTGCCTCGAAGAACGCGCGGGCCCGGCGCGGCGCATCCACCACGATGGTGCGGGAGACCTCGACCTGGCGCATCGACAGTTCCCACCAGTATCCGGCCCGCTGGTCGTCCGGGCCGAAGGGCAGTGGCAGCCGGTGCAGCCACCGCTGGGCGAACGCCTCGATGGTGCCCGGCCGCAGGGCATCGCAGATCTTCTGCAGGGCGGCCGGGTCGTCGCAGGCCGCGAACCCGTTCGACAGCTCCCGGTAGCCGAGCCCGGCGCGGGCGGCCTGCCGCTTGGCCCACTCGTGGCCGTTGACCCAGATCTTCGCCGGATAAGGAAAGTAAGCGCAGACCTTGATGAACGCCGGCCCGAAGCCCTCATCCCACAGGTAGAAGTAGTAGCAGGTCACCCGCCGGTCGGCCTTGGCGAAGGTGAACTGCGGCGCTGCCGTGCGGGTCTCCCGCCGGTAAGCGGCCCAGACCCGCTGGAACTCCTGCGCCACCCCGATCGCCGCCACCCCCGAGCGTCCTGTCGCGGCCTGCCGGTCCAGGTACGGGCGCATCACGTCCGCCTTGCGGTCCTCCTTCGCGAACCTGACCCACGGGATGTGGTTAGCGTCAGCAAACGAGGCCACCTCCCGGCGGAACCGCTGCCCCTCTGCGGCAACTCCCCCAGCCGCTGGCAAACGCTCGCCGAGTCCTGGTCACAGCCAACCCAGCTCCTCGCCTCCACGCTATTCAAAAGGCTACGCCAAACGAACTCGGATAACCCTGCCGAAGGTCAACGGCCGTCGTAGCTCATTTAAACGCCGAATCACTGTCACCGGGGACCTGGGGGGAAGCGCAGGACGTCGGCACTCCCCCCGTTCTCGGCATGCTGGTGGCCGATGTCGCCGATACGCGTGCGGGTCTCCTCGATGAGATCAGTCAGTCGTTCCTTTTCTGCCAGGCTGAGGTGATCGATATATCCTCTACGGCACCACGTGTCCTCGATCCGCTTCAGGGTGGTCGTTATCTCGGCGCTTTGCTCGTCTTTCAGCCTATGAGAGAATCGCTGGCGTTTGCCGCGCACAGCGATGCTGACTTCCTTCAGCGCGTCGGACAGCGCCTCCATGTCCTTGTAGTAGGTGAGCTGCAGCACCGTGGGCCTTCGAACCGATCGGCCACCGCATTTACTGCATCTATTACCACGGCCGATGTGGACGTATTGCCACAAGGGCATCATCTGATCATCATCGGTGAATCTGTCTGTGCGCCGATGCCCACGATGCTGACATCCGAGCGTATGGGACATTCCCTGCCATTGGCCATTTAGGTTACTTCCGTACACCTGCAGATCGGCAAGCGGGCCCAAGGGCAGCCCGCTGACGCCATCCCAGTGCCAGTCCCGGTCTTTCAGACCAGACATATCGCCGGGCCCGAACATGTCGACGTGGAGATCTGTCAGCACTGCCGAGCAGACGACCTGCCAGTCGACGTAGGCGCTGAGTTCGCCAGAGTTAGCAGGCAGCTGACGAAGGTCGCCGATGCCCCGGGCCACTGCGATCATCCGCAACGTGGCGGGCGAGAACGAGCGGTACTGATCCTGCACGAGATAACCCTCAGCCAGGATGCGATCGACCTCGGCGCCATCGGACTCGCGGTGGAGCTTGACCACCAGATGCGCTGGGGCGCCGTCATATCCGGTCACGGCCTTCGCTGGTGGCTGACTCTTCGCCCAGGCGGTGAGAAAGGCCGCCGGTATGTCGTCGAGTGTTGTGAGCAGCATCAGGTGCTGCCCATCGGCGATACGCTGGGAGGCGGTGTCCAGGGTGATCGTCTCCACGCCAGACTCCATGCCGAAGACCACGAGGCGGACATACGACATCTCGTCATACCGGTCGCGCGGTCCCTGGACCCGGATGCGTTCGAGATCGGCTAACGTCAACGCTCCCCCGCGGGCAGGAGCCACGGTCGTGAGCTCCCCGTCGCACACCCATCGGCTGGAAGGCACAAGCCGCGGATCCTCGCCATCGAGGTTGACAAGGTCGTACTTGAAATCGATCGCTTCGCGCTGCAACCTGAAGGTCGCGCACCTGGCCTTGCGCCCTTCACGCCAGGAGATACGCCACGCATTGAGGCTGCCGATCTTGACCTTCTCTGGCGACAGATCCCAGTAATCCATTGACGCTCCTCTCCAGATGCATGCTCCCAGCCGACCCCTGTCACATGCCGCAGGGTCATGTCTCGCCACCCCGCACGATGCTATCGGAATGTGACGTATTATCGCTGTCTTATATAGGCTCCCCATTCGAGAGGGTTGACTCAGGATCCGCCGCAGAAATCAGCGAGCCGACTGGGTTCCTGACGCGTGCCGGTGGCGCCACTCCTGTCACTCACGCAGCCCTTTCGGTGGCTCCGGCTGTATGAGATGTAATCACTCGCTGGACGCCAAAGGCTTTTCCCTTGAGCCACTGCCTGCTGAATGGCTGCGCAAGCAGGTTCTCAAGGGACGGGCAGGTCAGGGGCAGCAGCTGGGCAAGTACTCCTGTGCCGAGCTGAAACTCTGCAGGCCGCGCGGACAGTCACCCATGTTCTGCCGGAGTCCGCCGCCGTCAGGCGGCCCGATCGGTGTGCCGGCCACGGCAGTGCTGCGGCTGCGCTCGGACCGGCCGACTGCCTGCCCGCCGCGATCCTGGGCATCCCCCGGTTGCGCGGTGGGGGCGGGCAGGGAACAGCAGGGCGGCGGTGGCATCCGCGGCGGCACGGGCGGTCTCGGGCAGGACGCTGGTGTAGGTGTCGGCGGTCAGGATGATCGTCGAATGACCAAGCTGGTCCTGAACGATCTTCAGGTCGGTCCCGGCTGCCAGCGCGAGGGTCGCCGCGCCGTGCCGCAGCCCATGCAAAGTAACCGGCGGCAGCCCAGATTCAGCGACCAGGCGGCGGAACAGCCGGGTCAGCCGGTCCGGCCCGACCGGCTTGCCCGTCGCCGTTGTGAACACGTACCCGGTATCGGCCCATCGCGATCCGGCGGCGGCTCGCTCGGCCTGCTGCCGCGCGCGGTGGCCGCGCAGCGCGCCGATCGTCGTCTTGTCGAGAGCAATGACCCGCCGCCCGGCGTCGCTTTTCGGCGGCCCGGCCATCAGGCGCCCGCCGAGCTGCTGCAGCTGCCCGGTCACGGTGAGAGTCCCGGCGGCGAGGTCGAGATCACTCCACCGAAGGCCAGCGGCCTCACCACGGCGGAGCCCGCGCAGCGCGACCAGGTGAAACAGCGCATACAGCCGATGATCTCTCACCCCAGCCAGGAACGCAGCCGTCTGCCCGGCGGTCCACACCCCGACCACCGGCCGCCACCCCTCCCGCTCCCACCGCCCGGTCAACGCCGGGGTCCACACCTGCGGGCGGGGCCGGGCCGCGGCGGGCAGCTCCGGCCACCGGCCGGGATTGGACGCGATCAGCCCGGCACGCACGGCCCCGTTCAGCGCGGCCCGCAGCGTGGCGTGGATCCGCCGCAGCGTCGCCGCGCTCACCGGCCTGCCCAGCGCCGCGTCACCGCGGATGATCGCGGTAAACATCGCCTGGACATCGGCAGGCGACAGCTCCGCCAGCGGGATGCCGCCCAGGTACGGGACCAGATAGCCTCGCACATGCGCGGCATACCCGCGGCTGGTCGAGGCGCGCAGCGACACCCGCGACGCCAGCCACCGCTCCAGCCACTCCCCCGTCCGCAGCCCTTGCACCGGACCCGGAGCGGAGTTTGTGAGCGCCTCCAGCGCTGCGACCGCCGCCGCCCTGGTCGTAAACCCGCCGCGGCGCACACGCCGTCTGTCCCCCGCCGGCGACGGCAGCTCCACGCTGAGATACCACGTGCCGTGGCGCCTCGACCTCAGTCCCGGGCACTGCGCCCCGAGCAGCCTGCCGCTCGCCTGATCCCGGCAGCCGCACCGCCGGAACACCGAGCCATGATCCATGTCTCTCTCCCCCGGAAGTCGGATCTAATCGCAGATGCCTCACCATGCACACAGGGAACAATGAGCCAGCTCAACACCCGCTCAGCGAACCGGCTGAATCGAGCCGCGCGACAGCGGACCCTACGGGACTGCCAAGGTCGCGGATAACCCGTGCTGCACCTCGCCGCTATCAGTGCCGTTCCCTCGATAGAGGCGCTGCGCCTGCACTGGCCTCTTGTTCAGCGGCCATCAGGGGCGGCGCTGCACGCAAAGGTCATCGTGGTCGACGGTTCGGTAGCGCTTGTCGGCACCGCGAACCTCACCAGTCGCGCGATCGAGTCGAAACTGGAGTGCGGCATCCTCATCCGCGGTGGCCCGCAGCCGAAGGCGATCCGCGACACATCGCCGGGCCTGTACGCGTCCGGCAAGTTGCGAAGGCGGTAACGCCCTCCGGCAATCTGGTCCGCTTATTTTCATGGCGACCGGCAGAGCCATGTTGAAGGTCGAGGTAGATGGGACTTCAGCGCCGGAACGTCGGTGGGCCGCCCTAGCCTGGGAACGTGGCCCCTTCAGGTGATCGCGCGGCCGTGGACGGATCGCGGCGTGATCTGTTCCGGTACCTGACCGCCGAGGAGTCGGCGGACTACCTCGCGATCATGGACATGTTTTCGGCGACGTTGCTGACGGACTTGTCCGCAGCGGATGTCGCGGGCCAGCTGGCCAAGCGTGGTCTCAACCTGTCAAGGGACACGGCAGAGACGCGGTGCCGGCAGCTGACGGACTGGGGGAACCTAGTGCCGTCGATCCGGGATGCGCGGGTGGCGACCGTAGCCGAGTACGTCCGGTCGCGGTCGCGGTATCAGGTGTCCAAGCTGGGCGGCCGGGTGCACCGGCAGGCCATCGAGATCCTGCACGCCAGCGATGGGGCTCGTGAGGTGGCCCGGGAGCTGCTCGGGCAGATCGTGCAATCGCTCGACCGGATCCTCGCCATGCTGCGCAGAGGCCCCGCAGGCTTCGACGCGCTCGACGCGGAGGCGCTGGCCGGCGAAGTGACCACCGTGTTCTCCAACCAGCGGCTGTTCACGGACAGCGTACGGGACTTCTACGCCTACCTGGCGGGGATCCTCAGCCGGTACGACCTGGCCGGTGAGGAGTATGCGCAGTTCAAGGAGCTGCTGCTGGTCTACATCGACCTGATCACTGCCGACGTCAACCGGCACGCGCCGACGGTCGCGCACCGGGCCGACCTGGTGCTCGCGCAAGCCGACCGCGTGCTGCACGCACTGGAAACACTCCCCGGGCTCACGTCGCCGGATGGAGCACAGGTCGAGCGGGCGCAGGGGCGCACGCAGACCGACTGGGAGGAGCTGGCCGCCTGGTATGACGCCTCGCATGGAGCATCCGGACCGGAGCAACTGCGCAGCGCCGCGGGCCAGGCGCTGGGGCAGCTGATCACGAACGCCAAGCGGCTGCTGGACTCCTCGGGAACGGGATTCTCGCGGCGGGCCGACTTCCTGCGGCTGACCCGGTGGTTCGCGGCCGCGGACGACGAGCAAGCGCACCGGCTGTACGACGCGGCGTTCGGTGCCTACCCGGCCAGGCACCTGTTGTTCGGACTGGACGAGCCCGATCCGCGGGTCGGTCCGACGACCTCCTGGTGGCATGCCGAGCCGGTGCCGATCCCGGTGTCGCTGCGCGAACGCGGGGACCGGTCCATGCGCGGGCGCACGTCCCGGGTCCCTGACCCGACCGCGGACCGGCTGCGGCTGACCGCCGAGGCGGAGCGGGAAGCCGAGCAGCGGCAGGCCGCGGCGGCCGAGCTGGCGCTGGCCGGCGCGCTGCACGGCGCGACGATCTCCCCCGCGGCGCGGGACCTGCTACTGGATCTGGTGGGAGCACTGCTGGCCCAGCAGGGTAACCAGGTCACCGACCATGACGCCGGGTTGCGGCTGCGGGCGGTCCCCGGCCCGGACACCGTGGTCAGCAGCCCGGACGGCACGACCACGTTCGTCCGGCTCAGCCTGACGGTGTCCGCCGCAACGGTGTCCGCCACTGAGGGCGTGGACGGGAACTGGCCAGAGCCGGAGTGGAGCGTGGCGCAGTGACTATGCCGCAGGTGTCCACAGCGGGCATGGACGTCGGCCAGCGACGGCTCGCCGCCAGGCACCTGCTCACCTCCCCCATCCTGACTGTGTCGCGGAACCCGGCCGAGCTGGAACTGGTCCGACGGCATGCCCCAGCGCTGAAGTCGATGTTCGCGACCCAGCTTGGCTACGCGCTGGTGGTCGAGTCGACGTTCGCCCGGCTGGTCAAGGCCCCGCTGCCCGCGTCCGCTCCGGTGCGCGCGGCGCGGCGCGGGACGGGCGACGTGCCGTTCACGGCCCGCACCTACGTGCTGCTCGCGCTGGCCTGCGCGGCGCTGCTCGCGCCGGGTGTGGGTGAGCAGATTCTCATCTCCTCACTGGTCGACCAGGTCCGGGCCGACGCCGCCGAGCAATCGGTCACGGTCACCGACGGCATCGGCGACCGGCGCCAGCTGGTCGCCGCGCTCAAGCTGCTGGCCGCCTGGGGCGTAGTGACGGAGACCGACGGCACGCTCACCGGCTGGGGCGAGCGCCCTGGAGACGAGGCGCTGCTCAGCATCAACCGGGCGCTGCTCATCCATCTGCTGCCCAGCCCGCTGCACCAGTACGGGACAGCGGAGGAAACCTGGTCGCGCCTGGTCGCCGAGCCGCCGCGGCGGCGGCTCCGCCAGCGGCTGGTGGAGAGTCCGGCGGTGTTCCGCGCCGAGCTGCCGGACGACGAGCTGGACGTGCTGTCGCGGGAACGCACCGAGCTAGCCCGGCACCTGGACGAGAACTTCGGGCTGGTGCTGGAGGTGCGGGCCGAGGGAGCGCTGGCCTACGACCCGGCCACCGGGGGTGGCCTCACCGACGTGGACTTTCCTGGCAGCGGCAGCGCCAAGCAGGCCGCCCTGCTGCTGCTCGACGAGCTGAGCGCGACGGCCGCGCAGCCGGACGCCGCGGTCGTGATCGGCGGCCGTGCGGTCCCGGCCCTCCTCGTGCCCTGGGCGCGGGTCGGCACCGTGCTCGGCAAGCTGGCCAGCCGCCACCGGGCCGCCTGGAAGGGCGAGTACGCCGAGTCTCCTGACATGCTGCGCACTGAGGTGGTGGAACTGCTGTCCGCGCTCCGGCTGGCCCAGCCCGCGGACGGCGGCCTGGCCGTCTTCCCATTCGCGGCGCGATACCAGCCGCAGGTGACCACCCGCCCTGCCGCCCGCCAGACCGAGGGGGACAAGCAATGAACCAGCCACGGCAGCCGGGCCCGCCACGCCGGTTCGACGAACGGTGGCGGCTGTGCAGGGCCGGCATTGTCAATGTCTGGTTCTACCTGGACAACGAGTTCAGCCTGAGCGGTGGCCGGATGATCCTGCGCGGCACCAACGGCTCAGGAAAGTCGCGGGCGCTGGAGATGCTGCTGCCGTTCCTGCTGGACGCGGACCGGCGCCGGATGGACGCCACCGGCGCGGCTCGGGTGAGCCTAGACGAGCTGATGCGCACCGGCGCGCAAGGCCAGTCGAACCGGACCGGGTACCTGTGGCTGGAGCTGGCCCGGCCCGGGGAGTACCTCACGGTCGGCGCGCTGGTCCGGCACAGCCAGTCCGCGAGTAGCACGAAGGTCTGGTACTTCATCACCCCGCTGCGGGTCGGCGGGGGCCTGTCCCTGATGTCCGCCGCCAGGGAGCCGCTGTCGCGCGACGCGCTGACCGAGCTGATTGGGGCGGAGCGCATCACGGAGTCGGCCCACGCCCACCGCGACCACATCCGCGCCCTGGTATTCGGGCTGCACGGCGAGGCGGGACGGGACCGCTACGACGGCCTGCTGCAGCTGGTGCACACGCTGCGGGCGCCGGATGTCGGGAACCGCATCGACGAGGGCCGGCTGCCGCAGATCCTGCTCGAATCGCTGCCGCCGCTGCAGGAGGAGGCGCTGAGCCGGGCAGGCGAGCAGCTCGACGGGCTCACCGAGACCCGGCTGGCCCAGCGGCGGCTGGAGGACTCGGCACGGGAGGTGGACAAGTTCCTCGCTGTTTACCGGCGCTACGCGGCCGAGACGCTGCGCACCCGGGCTCAGGAGACGCTGGCCACCGCCACGGCCGTGACCGACGCCAGGAACCGGGCGGCCGAGCGCGCCGGCGAGCTGGCGTCGCTGGAGGAAGAATCGGGCCGGCGGGAGGCAGCCGTCCAGCAGCTGGCCGAGGAACAGTCCGAGATCGAGGCGGCGCTGCGGGCCATCGAAAAGCGTGAGATCTTCAAGACCGCCGACGACCTGGTGCAGCGGGATCAGAAGGTGGCCGAGCTGGCCCGCTCGACGGACCGGGCGCTGGCCGAGGCCGGGCGGAGCCGGGGCCACCACGCGCAGGCAGTCCAGGATGCCGGCCGAGCCCTCGGCGAGCTACGGACCGCGGCTAGCGAAGCGGCCGCGGTGCTGGCGGCGACCAGGGACGCGCTCACCGACGCGGGCCTGCACGCCGCCGGCCTGCCCGAGGAGATCCGTACGGTGGAGCACGCGCCGGGCGCCGGCTCGGCCCTGCTCCGCGTGCAGCGTGATGGCGACCCGCAGCCAGTGGCCCGTCCGGCGGCGGCAGAGGCGACGGTGATGCCGGCGAACCTGGACGCGGCGCAGGACACGGCACGGGCCGCGACCGCCAGCGCCGCCGAACGCCTGGGCCTGGCCCAGCGGCGCCTGCAGGAAGCGCGGCGCCTGCAGCAGGCCGAGCAGCAGGTGCTGAGGATGGAAGCCGAGGCCGGTCAGCTGCGCGCTACCGCCGAGGAGGACGCGCAATCGGCGGACGACCACGCCACGACACGGGACACCGCGGCCGTCGCCCTGGCCCAGGACTGGCGCGCCTGGTGCCGTGATCCGCAGACCACGCGGCTGCTCGGCGAGGCCGGATGGGCGACTCATCCGCTGCTCGGACCGCTGATCCGGGACGCCGAGGTGCTCGCAGGCGACGACGGGCCGACGCTGGACGGGCTGGACGAGGTGGCCGACGTGGCGGCCCGTCCGGCGCGGGCGGCGGTGGCCACCGCCCGCGCGGACCTGGACCGGGCAGCGACTGACGACCGCGACCAGGAAGCGGGGCTCCGGGCCGAGCGGGCGGACCTGGCCGCCGAGCGGGACCCGAGGCCGACCGAGCCGCCCTGGCTGGACGCCGGGCGCGGCGGGGACCCGCTGTGGCGCTGCGTCGACTTCGCCGACCACCTAGACGAGACGCAACGGGCCGGGCTGGAAGGGTCGCTGCTGGCCGCCGGACTGCTCAGTGCGGTCATCCAGCCTGACGGGACGGTGCTGGTCGCCGACGGTGAGCTGCTGATCAGCCCGGGCACCGCGCGGCCGGAGCGGTCCCTGGCCGGAGCGCTGCGGGCCGATCCCGCGGCCAGCTTGCCCGCGGCGACGATCACGTCGGTGCTCGCCGCCGTCGGTTACGACGACCCGGCCGCGGTCACGACAGTGTCCGCCGACGGGCGCTGGCGGAACGGCCCGCTCCGCGGGCGCCACGTCGCCGC
>Ga0335074_10011819_pt1 | contig 12219 bp, 8 predicted proteins | sample Lox_Sample_23_FD_206715 | JGI IMG/M metagenome (GOLD analysis project Ga0335074, IMG submission 206715) | Soil microbial communities from Loxahatchee National Wildlife Refuge, Florida, United States - Lox_Sample_2.3 | ecosystem: Environmental > Terrestrial > Soil > Wetlands | place: USA: Florida...
TGTCGGCGATCAGTGCGGCTTCCTGGGCAGCGCTGGCGGCGGTGACGATCCGGACGCGCCCGGCCGGCGTGCGGGCCAGCGGTTCCAGCGCCCGGTGCGCCCGGCTGGCGGCTGCGTCGTGGTAGCCGAGTGCGCGCGGCAGCCTGGCGGCCGTCCGCCGGGATGCCGCCAGTAGAACAGGCCCGCTGCGACGGCAGGTCCGCAGCGCGATGACATCCGCCGGCCTGCCGTCCGGCCAGCGGAACCGGTTGGGGAACCGGCGGATGGCCTCGACGTCGGCGCCGCGGAAGGCGTAGATCGACTGATCCGGGTCGCCGACCGCGATGAGCTCGCTGCCGTCTCCTGCCAGGTGCGCGAGCAACTCCTCCTGCGCCGGATCGGTGTCCTGGTACTCGTCAACGAGAACGACGTCGTAGGCCTCGCGCTCGCGCGCCCGGACGGCACCGCGCCGCAACAGGGCGCCGGCGATCCTGACGATCTCGGCGTAGTCGTAGGCCGGCACCGGAGCCAGGTCGAACCTCGCGGCGTAGCTCGTCAGAAACCGGCCCGCCGCGACCCAGTCGTCCCGGTCATGCTCTCGGCCCAGCGCGGCAAGCGCACTGCCGTCAAAGCCGCGCTCGGCTGCGCGCAGCAGGAAGTCACGCAGCTCGGCCGCGAAACCCTGCGTGCCGAGAGCCGGGCGCAGCCGCTCGGGCCAGCCTTCGCCGCCGTCGCCAGCTTCGCCGCGGAGCAGCCTGCGGACCTCAAGTAGCTGCTCAGGGCCCGGCAGCAGGATCGGCGGCGGCTCGCCTGCCAGTGCGTACTCGCGCCGTACGAGCGCGTAGGCGTAACTATGGAAGGTCATCGCGAGTGGCTGCCGCACCGTGCGGCCCAGCCGCAGCGTGATCCGCTCGCGCAGCTCCGCCGCGGCCTTCCGGCTGAACGTCAGCACCAGCACACGGCCAGGCTCGATGCCACGCCGCGCCACCCGGTCCACAACCGCTTCCGCGATCGTGGTCGTCTTGCCGGTGCCCGGCCCCGCGAGCACCAGCAGCGGACCGCCCGCGTGCGCGACGACGGCCCGCTGCGCCTCGTCAAGGCGCGGCGGCGTAGCTGGCGGTGCTGGCAGCCGCACCAGCCGGTACGCGGGCGAAGTCGTTTCCATCTCGCTCTGAATTCCAGCAGACGCCTCTGACACTCGGCGGTATTGACGCGATCAGCCGCGCCAGCGAGCCTGCCTCATATCGAGGCGCGGCGCGCCGCCCGCGGGGCGCCGCCGCAACGGGGTGCGCTCCGCCTCGTACCGTGCCAGTGCCGCCCGCTCATGCCCGGCCAGCAGGGAGCCATCCGCATGCACAACGCGCCACCAGGCGACGCCGCCACCCCACAGCGCCATCACCCGGCCGACCTGGCGCGGCCCGCCCTCACCCAGGAACTCGGCGACGTCACCGTAGGACATCACCTGACCAGACGGGATCGAGTCGACGACGTCAAGTACACGGCTCGCATACTCGCCCATTTCCGGGCCAGGCGGTCGTGCCGCCAGCGTGCGGCGACCCAGCGGCGCAGTGGTCATGGCCGTGCGGGCCCGTTGTGCGGTCCGCCCCGCGGCGCGGCGTGCCGTGCACCGGGTAGCGGCCGATCCCCGGCCGGGCCTTGCGCCGCCGCCGGCCCGGACGCATCGGGCCGCCACACCGCGACGGGCATGGTGGTGTCTGCATCGTCCGCCAGCGGCCTGGTCGGCATCGGCCCGTCGGCCGCGCCACCGCTTGGGACCCCTGTGCCTGGGACCCCTGTGCCTGGAATACCCGTGCCTGGAATACCCGTGCCTGGCATTCCCGTGCGTGTGACGCCTGTGCTTGGAATACCAGTGCTCGGGGCAACAGTGCTCGGGGCAACAGTGCTCGGGGCAACGGTTCTCGGGGCAACAGCGCTGGCCGCCCCGGGACCTGCCGCTCCGGCGGAGGCCGCAGCGACAGCGCTCCTGGCCGGCGGCCCTGGCGGCAACGGCCCCGGCGGCAGCGGCCCCGGCGGCAGCGGCCCTGGCGACAGCGGGCCTGTCCGCCGGTCGGCTGCCGCTTCCCGCGCTGCGAGCAGCCTGCTCGTCGCAACTGCCACGAGAGCAAGGCAGGCAGCGCCGAGCAGGCAGTACAGAAGCAGATCGAGCGGACCGCGCGGCGCGACCGGCGGCTTCGGGACAGCCTGCGCGCCGCCGCCGAAGTGGCTGGGAGTCCGCACCGAGGCGGGCCGCCCTTCAGCGGCGAGCTTCCCGGCAGCGTTGAGCGCGGCGAACGCATCCACGACGCCGAACCCAGTCTGCTGGTCGTAGCCGCCTGGCGGTTTGCGCGTCGTGCTGCTGGTAATCGCGGAGATGACCTGCGAGTCGGTCAGCCTCGGGTACCTGGACTTGATCAGCGCCACGACGCCGGCGGTGAGGGCACAGGCCGGACTTGTGCCGCTGACGAACCAGTAGTTACCATCGCGGCCCTGTGCAGGCACGCGATAGCCGGGCGCCGCCACCTGCACCGAGAGGTTCTCGCTGGAGAAACTGGCGAGCTGACCCGACCGCTTGACCGCGGCTACCGCGAGAACGCCGGGGTAGTTGGCCGGGAACGAGTACGCGGCCTGCCCTTTGCCGTCCGCGCCAGCCGCGTCACCGGAGTTGCCGGCCGAGGCGACGACAACCACGTTGTGGCGGTAGGCATCCTGAAGCGCCTGCCGCACCACGAGGCTGTTCTGGCTGTAGCCGAGCGACATGCTGATGACCTTGGCTCCGCGCCTGACGGCGTACGTAATGGCGCGGGCTAGCTCCCGCTGGCCCTTCGCTGCCGTCTCGTGCTGGTATTTCACATAGTTCGGGTCGGTCGGGTCGGTGATCACACGGATCGACAGGATCGTGGCGCCGGGCGCCGTGCCGACAATGCCGTTGCTGCCGATGGCAGCGGGGCCGCCAGGCGACCCGTGGCCGGCTATCAGTGACGCCATCCACGTGCCGTGGACGCCCCAGTTCGGATTGTCCGGCGACGTGTCGACACCGCTGTCGTTCGGTTGGTCGTTCTCGTCCTCCACGGCGTTGACGAGATCGGAGACGTTCCCGTTCACACCGCTGTCGATGACGGCGACAACGACCCCCTGGCCCTCCGTGGTCTGCCAGGCCTGCTCGACATTGAGCATCTTGAGCACCCACAGCTGGGTGTTCCGGACGGCGTCGGCACTGGCCGGCTGAGCTGGCAGCAGCGCGAGCGCCGGAGTAGCGGCGAGCGCCATCGCGATGATCGCCGCGGTGCGGCGTCGCCAGGCTCTGGCCGTTCGCGGCGGCACGGAACTCGGTTTCGGCCCGACGGACCGTGGTCCGCCGCGCGTCGACCTCAGCATCCGGGAGCTCCAGGGCAGGTGGGGGCAGGCGGCTTCGTCCCGAGGAGCTTGCCGGCCGACCGGATCAGGCCGGTGGTGAAGCTGACCATCTCCTGCTGGAGGTAGCTGTCGTTACCGAGGCGCATCCATGGCCGCCCGTCCGAGAATCCAGCCGATGACAAGATCACGTAGGGTCCAGCGCTGGCCGCCTGAGACAGCTGCCGCTGGTGATCACCAAACGAGGCCGCGGCCGTCCGCGCGACCCGCAGCACGCGGACCATCTGGTTAGCCCGGGTTTTGTCCCACACAAGGCCGCCACCGGTGCTGGCCAGCTGCGAAACGACAGCCCTGGCCGCAGCGCTGTCAGGCAGCACCGCTACCGCTACCGTCGCCACCATGCTGCCGGTCGCGTCGACGTAGGTGGCCTGCAGCGCGGCTGAGCAACCATGCTCGGTGAAGATTCGGGTCGCCGCGCCGGTGACCGCCCCAGCGCAGGTCTTGTCGTCGCGGATGCTGAGCAGCCGGGCGGTCAGGTCGAGGTTCTGCACAGTGCCCGGCGTCTGCTCGGGGACGGCATAGGACACCGCTGCCGGGAAGATCTCCCCTGCGGGCAGCGTTTGCCAGCGGCGCTCCATCTCCCAGTTCGAGATCGCACGCTGCTGGGCAGGGGTGAACTGCCGCGGCAGGAGCTGGTGCGCAATGCCGACTGCGGCCACGGCCAGGCCGAGAAGTCCGGCGCTCAGCAGGAAGCCGAACGCCACCGTCCGCGCCGTGGACCGCCGTCTGCGCGGCCCGCGCCCACCGAGGGCCCGCCCGGCGGGCTCTCGCCCGTGCGGCTGGGGCGCGTACGACTGCTGCTCGTAAGGCTGCCGCCGGTACGGCTGCTCCGCATACGTTGGCTGCCCGTGCGGCCGCTGCCCGCCGAGCCCGGGTACTGGATGCGGAGCGTCGGGCCAGCCCGACCCGCGGTCTTGCTGACCGGCCCGAGCTTCGTACGGCTCAGCCTGATAGTAGTCGGGCTGCCGTGGCTGGCTGACTACGGGCTGTGTTTGCCCGAGAAGCCCATCGCCGCCGCCGAAGTCGTCCGGCCACATCTGACCCGGCTCCGGCTGTGACGTCACACCCGGAGTTTACGGCCTTGGCTGAGTGGCTGCCCGGCGCCAGCAAGTCGCCGCCCGCCCAGCCCACGGCGGGGGGTCAGTACGTCGGCAGGCTCGGATCCACATCCCTGACCCAGGCCAGAACGCCGCCGCCAACATGCACGGCATCCGCGAAGCCAGCGTTCTTGACCACGGCCAGGGCCTCGGCGCTGCGGCCGCCGCTCTTGCAGTGCAGCACGATCCGCTTGTCCTGGGGCAACTTCTCCAGCGCCGCTCCGGTGAGGAACTGGTCCTTCGGGATCAGGGTCGCACCGGGAATCGAGACGATCTCGTACTCGTTCGGCTCACGGACGTCGATGAGGAAGATGTTGTCCTTCCGGTCGAGCATCTCCTTGAGCTCGGTCGCGGTGATCGTGGAGCCTGACGCGGCCTGCGCGGCATCCTCCGAGACCGCGCCGCAGAACGCGTCGTAGTCGATCAGGCTGGTGATCGTGGGGTTCTTCCCGCAGATCGGGCACTCCGGGTCCTTGCGCACCCGCACGGTCCGGTAGCTCATCTCCAGCGCGTCGTAGATCATCAGGCGCCCGGCGAGCGAGTCGCCGATGCCGGTGATCAGCTTGATCGCCTCGGTCACCTGGATCGACCCGATGGACGCGCAGAGCACGCCGAGCACGCCGCCCTCGGCGCAGGACGGGACCATGCCGGGTGGCGGCGGGTCCGGGTAGAGGCAGCGGTAGCAGGGCCCGTAGTCGGCCCAGAACACGCTCGCCTGCCCGTCGAACCGGAAGATCGACCCCCACACGTACGGCTTGTGCAGCAGCACGCAGGCGTCGTTGACCATGTACCGGGTCGCGAAGTTGTCCGTGCCGTCGACGATCAGGTCGTAGTCGGCGAAGATCTCCAGGACGTTGTCGTTGCTCAGCGCCTCGGTGTGAACCTGCACGTTGACGTACGGGTTGATCTCGGCGACGCTGTCCCGAGCCGACTCGGCCTTCAGGCGGCCGATGTCAGACTGCCCGTGGATGATCTGCCGCTGCAGGTTCGACTCGTCCACCACGTCGAAGTCGATCACTCCGAGGGTGCCGACGCCCGCGGCGGCCAGGTAGAGCAGAGCAGGCGAGCCGAGACCGCCTGCGCCGACGCACAGCACCCTGGCATTCTTCAGCCGCTTCTGCCCGGTCATCCCGACCTCGGGGATGATCAGGTGCCGCGAGTAGCGCCTCACCTCGTCGACGGACAGGTCGGCGGCCGGCTCGACCAGCGGTGGCAGTGACGACACAGTGCGCTCCAGATAGTTGCTTTAGTACCTAGCCTCATTGAACCAGGGCGGCCGCTGCGGCATTCCGGCGCCGGAAATGTCACCGGTCCGGAGTACAACTCTGATCATGCAGCCACTCCCGCCCCAGCAGTTAACGGCACCTGAATTAGCATCGCCGCAGCTAGCGGCAGCCGAGATAGCCCCGCCGGCCAGGCCGACCGGGGTGCCCATGCTCCCGACGCGGCTCCGCCAGCCCGGCAGGCGGGCCCCGCTCCCGGACGCGGTAGCGATCCGCCGGCTGACCATCCCAGACGGGGCGCCGCCCTACGACGACGAGGTCCAGGCGAGCCGCCTCGAGCCGCCCGGCACCCCAATCAAAGACGACAACCATAACGGAAACGGGGCAACTCAGCGCATCCCGGCCACTCGCGACAGCGCCGGCCAGCACGAGAACCCTGACCAGCAAGCCAGCCCGGATCAACCGACGGGACCTGGCGGCCCATCTGCACCCGCAGGCAAGCCCTGCGCCGACGGCTGGCCGAGCCAGTTTGCCCAGGTGCTGGCCGAGACGCTGGCCGGGTCGCGGCCCGCTCACCAGCTCACGCCATGGACCACCGAGCAGGCCCGCAGACGAATCCGGCAGCTTGGCCCGCTGCTGGCAACCGATCAGCGGCCCAGGGTTCGCCGGGTGCTCACGTCCGCTCCAGCCGCCGACGTCCTGGAGCTAACGGCCATCGTCGGCTTCGGGCCGAGGGTGCGGGCGCTGGCACTGCGGCTGGAGCGCGCGGACAGCAGCCCCAGCGGCGGGAGCGGCGGGAGCGGCGGGAGCGGCCGGAGCGGCCGGAGCGGCCGCAAGTGGTGCTGCACGGCCATCGAATCCGCCTGACCGCCGCAGCCGACGAGGCCGCCAGGGCTCAGCCGGAACGACCACCATCCCGGCTAAGCCCAAGCGGCCTCGTCCTGAACGCCCAATGGCGTCCTGGTAACGACCATGTTAGCGGCGAAGTTCCGGACGGCCCAGGCAACAGCAGGACGCACCAATGATCTTCATGGCTGCCGTTGCTGTCGTTATCGCGACACCGACGGCACAACCAGGACAGTTCGGTGCGCGCTGGACGCCGGAGTGCGCGGCGCCCGAGTGCGCGGAGGGCCGAATGCGCGGAGGGCCGAATGCGCGGAGGGCCGAATGCGCGGACGGCCGAGTGCGCGGCGGCTACGTTCCCGCCCTTATGGGTTTGCTATCGGTTCCGCGGGTCGCCGTGACACTGCTTGTACTTCTTCCCGGAGCCACAGGGGCAGGGCGCGTTCCGGCCGACATTGGCGAAGCTGTCACCGTTCGCCGTGGCGGTGGAGTGGGTCGCATGGCCGGTCGCGTCCTCGCTCGGCGCGCTGTAGCTGAGACTGCCGGCGCGCTGCGGCCGGGCCAGCCCGGCGGGCAGGCTCGAGCCAGCCGGCTGACCGGCCGTCTGACCGGCCGTCTGCGGCACCGGGCGCCCTCCGCGCTGTGCCACCTGACGCTGTGCCACCTGACGCTGCGCGGCCTGCCCCTGGCCCGTCGAGCGCTGGGCTGCCGCAGGCTGAGCTGCCGCAGGCTGAGCTGCCGCAGGCTGAGCTGCCGCAGGCTGAGCTGCAGGCCTCCTCGCCGCGGGCCGCGCGGCGCGGCCGGCCTGGCTGCCCGGCGGCTCAGTCGGCACCTGCTGGCCGGTCGGTGGCGGCAGCATGATGACCGGGCCGGCCGGCGCTGCCGCACTGCCGTCCTCCGTCACTATCGGGTCGACCTGCTTCTGCACCTGCAGGTTGAACAGGTTGATGACGGTCTCTTCCTTGATCGCTTCCATCATCGTGTTGAACATGTCGTAGCCCTCGCGCTGATACTCGATCAGCGGATCGCGCTGGCCGTAACCGCGCAGGCTGACACCCTCGCGCAGGTAGTCCATCTCGTACAGGTGCTCGCGCCACTTGCGGTCCAGCACGGAGAGGACTACCCGGCGCTCCACCTCGCGCATTAGTTCCGGCGTCAGCTCCTGCTCACGCCGGGCGTACGCGGCGTGCGCGTCGGCCGTCACCGCCTCGTCGATGATCTCGCTGGTCAGGTGCGCGCGCTCGCCGCCCGCATCCTCGACCACGTCCTGCACTGAGATGCTCATCTGCGGGTACAGCTGCTTGAACGCGCGCCACAGCTTGTCCAGGTCCCACTCCTCGGGGAACCCGTCGGCCGTTGCCGCGGTGACATAGTCGCTGACGACGTCATCGATCATCGAGTTGATCTGCGGCTCGAGATCGGCACCCTCGAGGACCGCGCGGCGCTCGTCGTAGACAACCTTGCGCTGCCGGTTCATGACGTCGTCGTACTTCAGGACGTCCTTGCGGATCTCGAAGTTCAGCGCCTCGACGTTGTGCTGAGCCGAGCGGATGGCACGGCTGACCGGCCGCGACTCCAGGGGCATGTCCGGCGGCGTCTTCATCAGCTGCATCAGGTGGGCGATCTTGTCACCGTTGAACCTGACCATCAGCTCGTCCTCGAGCGACAGGTAGAACCTGGACTCACCAGGGTCGCCCTGGCGGCCCGACCGGCCGCGGAGCTGGTTGTCGATCCGGCGGGACTCATGCCGCTCGGTGCCGAGCACGTACAGGCCGCCTGCGGCGACGACCTCCTCGTGCTCCTCGGCGCTGGCCTTACGGCACTTCTCCACCGCTTCCGGCCAGGCAGCCTCGTAGGCCTCCGGCGTCTCGACGGGCGACAGATCGCGCTGATGCAACTCCTGGTCGGCGAGGAACTCCGGGTTGCCGCCCAGCACGATGTCGGTACCGCGGCCGGCCATGTTGGTGGCCACCGTGACCGCGCCCTTGCGCCCGGCCAGCGCGACGATCGCGGCCTCACGCTCGTGGTACTTGGCGTTCAGGACTTCATGGGGCACGCCCTTGCGCTTGAGCGCGCGGGAGACTCGCTCGGACTTCTCCACGCTGGTCGTGCCGACCAGGACCGGCTGGCCGTTCTCGTGCCGCTCGACGATGTCGTCGACCAGCGCGTCGTACTTGGCTTCCTCGGTCTGGTACACGAGGTCAGGCTGATCGACGCGGATCATCGGCTTGTTGGTGGGAATCGGCACGACGCCGAGCTTGTAGGTCGACCAGAACTCGTTCGCCTCGGTCATCGCCGTACCGGTCATCCCGGCTAGCTTCTCGTAGAGGCGGAAGTAGTTCTGCAGCGTGATGGTGGCGAGTGTCTGGTTCTCGTCCTTGATCTGCACGCCTTCCTTGGCCTCGACGGCCTGGTGCAGACCCTCGCTCCAGCGCCGGCCGTGCAGGATGCGGCCGGTGAACTCGTCCACGATGAGAACCTCGCCGCTCATGACGACATAGTCCTTGTCCCGCAGGTACAGCTCCTTGGCCTTCAGCGCGTTGTTCAGGAAGCTGATCAGCGGCGTGTTGACGCTCTCGTAGAGGTTGTCGATACCGAGCTCGTCCTCGACCTTCTGGACGCCGGACTCCGTGATGCCGATCGTGCGCTTCTTCTCGTCAACCTCGTAGTCCCCCTCGCCGTCCTCGCCCCGGCGCAGGCGCGGCACGATCCTGGCGAAGGTCTGGTACCAGATGCTGTTCTGGTCCACCGGGCCGCTGATGATCAGCGGGGTCCGCGCCTCGTCGATGAGGATCGAGTCGACCTCGTCGACGATGGCATAGGCATGGCCGCGCTGGACGCACTCATCCAGGCCCCACGCCATGTTGTCGCGCAGGTAGTCGAAGCCGAACTCGTTGTTGGTCCCGTAGGTGATGTCCGCGGCGTACGCCTTGCGCCGCGCAGCCGGGTCCATGTCGGCCAGGATCACGCCCACCTCGAGACCGAGGTGACGGTGGATCCTGCCCATCCACTCGGAGTCGCGCTTAGCGAGGTAGTCGTTGACCGTGACGACATGCACGCCGCGGCCCGACAGCGCGTTGAGGTAGGACGGCAGCACCGCGGTCAGGGTCTTGCCCTCACCGGTCTTCATCTCGGAGATGTTGCCCAGGTGCAGCGCAGCGCCGCCCATCAGCTGGACGTCAAAATGGCGCTGGCCGAGCACGCGCCAAGCTGCCTCCCGTGCCGTCGCGAAAGCCTCGGGAAGCAGGTCGTCAAGGGTCTCCCCGTCGGCGTACCGCTGCTTGAGCTCGTCCGTCATGGCGCGCAGCTCGGCGTCGGTCAGTGCCTTGAAGTCGTCCTCGATCGAGTTGATCTGGCTAACCAGGCCCTTGAGCTTGCGTAGCGTCTTTCCCTCGCCGGCGCGAAGGACGCTATCGATAATGGCTGGCACTTGTCGTCGCGCTCCCTGCGGATCCATCTGGCTAGGTACCTGGCTGGCCGTCTCTGGCTGACCGCCCGCTAGCTGCGGCGGAGCCGCCCGGGCGAGCCGGCACCGGCGGCGCCGCATCCGTAGCAGTTAAACGGCATGGCAGTAGCCAGCGTTCCTGCCTCACCGTCATCGTAGGCGACTTACGCGGCGAAGCCGAGCCGACGCGGACCTTCCGACTGAGGCAGCCGGCCGAACGGCGGCTCTGGGCACGGCGCCACCGGCCTGGACGCGGCCGGGAGGCCGGCCGACGGACGCGGATTCCCATCTAATGGGGGCGAGTGCGCGTCTGGACTGGCTGGCCACCACAATGATAGATACGACGACACGCGGTAGGAGAGGAGCAGCGCGCATGACGAATCAGGTGGGGTCGGCTACCACGGGCGGATCCGTGGCAGACCCCGGGTCAGGCGCGGCCGCGATGAGCCGAGGCGCCGGAGCCGCTGGTGCCAGAGCTACAGGCGCTGGCGGCGAGGAGGTCGTCCCCTTTGTCTCGCAGGTGCCCGGAACGCCTGTCTCGTTCCCCTCGTTTCACGGCCGTACCGTGTCCTGGGTCGCCGTGTCGCTGATCATGGTCGCGTTCCTGGCCGGCGGCCTTGCGCTGGTGTTCAGCGTGTGGCCGGTGTTCTGGGCGGCCGTGGGTGTCGCGGTCATCGGCGGGCTGCTCGCCGCGGGCACCAACCTCTTCGACGACTGGTACTAGACCGCTGGTGCTAGACCGCGCGCAGGACGCTGCCGGAAAGGCCCGCTTAGTCGTGGTTATCCCGCTGTCCTCGCCGATTGTCAGACCCTGCCGGTAACCTCCGAGGCGTGGCCGGCCGACCGCTACCCTCACCCCAGCTCACGCTGAGCCAGGACGAGGCACGCGTCGTCACGCTGTGCGCCCAGGGCTTGGTCGGAGCCGAGGCGAGGCGTGGGGGTGTGCCCGGCATGCTCCGGCGCCTCGGCGCCGTCCAGCTGGACACGATCAGCGTGCTGGCCCGCTCCCACGAGCTTGTTGCCTACGCCCGGCTCGGGGCCATCGGGCGGCAGAAGGTCGAGCGGGCCTACTGGAATCCGGCCAGACCGGCGGCGTTCGAGTACTGGTCTCACGCGGCCTGCATACTGCCGCTCGAGGAGTGGCCGTACTACGCCTTCCGCCGCCGTGCCTTCCGGGAGCGGGGCCGACGCTGGCACCAGAGCCACCCGGACGTGTGTGAGAACGTGCTGGCCAGGATCCGGGCCGAGGGGCCGCTGACGACGAGAGAGCTCGGCGGCGCGAAGAACGGCGGCCCATGGTGGGACTGGTCCGACGCCAAGATCGCGGTCGAATGGCTGCTGGACACTGGCGACGTGATCTGTGCCCGGCGCACCGGCTGGCGCCGCGTCTACGACCTGCCCGAGCGGGTTCTCCCGGCGGAGCTGCTCGGTGCCGAGCTGAGCGACGAAGAGTGCCTGACCCGCCTCGCCGGCGTCGCCGCTCGCGCGCTGGGCGTGGTCACCCACTCGGACCTGGCTGACTACCACCGGGTGGTCTACGGGGGGAGTTATCTCCGGGAGCAGCAGCTGACCGCGGCCGGGTCCGCGGCCGCCGCGGGGCTGGTGCCGGTCGAGATCGCGGCAGGCCGCCGCGGTCCGGCGGTCCGGGCCTGGGCTGATCCGGCGGTGTTGCAGCCTGCCCGCGAGGCGGCCAGGCGGGGGCGGCACCGGACGACGCTGCTCTCGCCGTTCGATTCGCTGGTCTGGCACCGGAAGCGGACGCTGCGGGTATTCGGCTTCGAGCACAGCCTGGAGGCATACGTGCCGCAGGCCAAGCGAGTCCACGGGTACTTCACCATGCCGCTGCTGGCAGGCGGCCAGCTGCTCGGACGAGTGGACCCGGCGCGGAGCGGAGCCACGCTGATCGCCCGCAAGCTCAGCCTGGACACGCATCGCGCGGCGGAGCCGATGGCGCGGGCGCTGGCAGAGGCCGCGTCCTGGGTCGGCTGCGACAACATCAAGCTGCAGCAGGTCGAGCCGCCGCAGCTAGAGCAGCGGCTGCGGGAGGCCCTAGCCACGCACGGCGCCTGAGCCCAGCCTCGGCCTGTCCCCCGTCCGCGCGCCTGTTCCCGGTCCCAGCTCCTGTCCCTCATCCCGGCGCCTGTCCCTCATCCCGGCGCCTGAGCCCAGCCTGGGGCCTGTCCCGGCGCCTGTCCCTCATCCCGGCGCCTGTCCCTCATCC
>Ga0335074_10011820_pt1 | contig 12217 bp, 11 predicted proteins | sample Lox_Sample_23_FD_206715 | JGI IMG/M metagenome (GOLD analysis project Ga0335074, IMG submission 206715) | Soil microbial communities from Loxahatchee National Wildlife Refuge, Florida, United States - Lox_Sample_2.3 | ecosystem: Environmental > Terrestrial > Soil > Wetlands | place: USA...
TACCGAGCCCTTAGTCTACGAGTGTTACTCCGGGCGCGAACCGCGAACGCAAATGAACACTATTAAAGCTGGAATTTCCACCCAGGGCCTTAGCAACAGGCGGAAGCTTGGACGTGTGCTAAGAAAGCGCTTGAGGATGATCTACACTATTATTTCCTTCCTCCTTTTCTTAACAGCAAGGACACTGACTCGGCATAGGTCACATTGAAAGTTTAAGCCCAAAATAGTTCTCATAGAGGGGCTGTTTTGAAGCTTGCAAAAGCTTGCCGCGTAAATGCATATCTCTTACATGGTGCTATGCCGAATCGAATAATTTGACGGCAGAAAGCCTGTTAATGACAGCGCTTGATGATGACTGGAGTATTGATGACGACAAGAGCGTTGGTGACAAGAATATTGAAGATGACATATGTCTTGGTAACAACAGAAAAAGAGCCAACGACAAGAATAAGAAAAGCGGTCTGTTCTACCACAACATATTTATCGCTGGATGAAATTTGAATGGTAAATACAGAAATTCGCAGGTCTGCTTTGCAGTGGCTCGGCCAACATCATTTTTGATCACGACGACTGTCGGATATAATCATTGAATTGTACAGCAAGTACTGAACGAATTGCAGGTACAATCCTATGGACTTTCGATAGAGGCTTTATATCCAAAAAGGGACTGTATCTGTTGTCACAGCCTTTTCTTGAAATAAATAACGTCGATTCAAAGTGAGACGGGGGCATTGTAGAAGAGATATGGAAATATTGATTTGATTGGGTATTTTACAGGATGTACGAGCGTCCCCTAACAGCAGTGTTTTAATTGAAATTTCGTCTAGCCTTGTGGTCAGAGATATGTTACGGCAATCACTCACTGAAAGGGAATTGAAATTCGTCAAAATTTGGACATGAGAGAATGTGAGAGTTTGAGTAACTCTTCCCGTAATACATGTGGCTAAGTAGGGAGATCATAGCAACTCGTCATTCCTAAGGAAAAGCCTCCTGATTGAGCGCATATATAATATCATTGAACTTAACGACATGAAGCAAATTAAACTCATACATAAATTCTGTCCTAATCTTTTAGATGTTTTGACCTGTGGGTTGATTTCGAAGGGTTGTCGGTGATTACGACTTCCTAAAGCGGTAAGTGTGGGGTAAAATAACAAATTCTCGAAAATCAAGACTGTACGTAATTCTGCACTTCCTAGAAACGCCCAGAAAATAGAGATATTTTTCGATAGAATCCAGTAAATTTCTCCATTTCCAGGATTATCTTATCAGAACTTTCAAAAAGCCGAGGCGCGCGAAATAAAGCCACATCCGATTGTCTGATTTCTCCCCTTTACGACTCCAACCGCCATCCATTACGTCGGTCTTTGCTCGCATCTGGATGCAACGCGATTTAATAGAAGGTCTATTCGTGACGTTTGCTACACGAAACCATATTTCAGAGTCCTCTGGATAATTGGCCTGGGCCAATTGCACATTTGAAGTAGCAAAGAAACCACTAGTACTAGTTGTCGTACTTTCCATCAAAATGGTTTCCACAATTCCTATGGTCACTCTTATAGCAGGTGTGCTTGCTATGATATATCAGGCAGTCTTCAGGAACTTGCTGTTCACGATTCTGGGACTCGATAAAACAGTACATCCTCTTGAATCCTTCGGCGTCCGCTGTGAGAGGATCAGAGAGCCTGGTTTGGAAGCTTGTGAAGACATGTGGTTGCATGAACCAAGCGGGCTTCTCTACATTGCTTGTTCAGATTCTCTAAGCAAGACGCAATGGAATCCGTCGTACGTTTAATTTTCTTCTCCAAATACAAAGTTCTTGCTAATAATCCAGCTAGTATTGATAAATTAAACGCTGCTGGACGAGGAATGCATGATCGTATGGCTATTCTGGATACCAGAGCTTCTGGACCGGTGAGCAAGAGGCTCAAATGGATGGACTTAATCGATTTTCCTGGCATCAACGGAGACGGGACCATTAATCTCCAGGGCTTCGACGTGCACGTTGGAAATGACGACCCACCAACTCTACGCATGCTCCTGGTCAACAACCGACCTTTCCTCGACCCAGTCTGGCAGACTGTGCTAGATGCCACCAAATTAGGTGCTAACGCAACTATTGAGCTATTCGAAACCACTCTCGGAAGCACGAAGCTCCGCTACGTGAAAACCTTCTCTGATCCAGCCATCAAAACCCCTAACAACGTAGCCTTCGTGGGCCCTGACTCTTTCGTCCTCACAAACGACAAAAGCGCAATCAATGGCTTTGTACGTCTCATCGCACTCCCTTTATCTCTCCCTTAAACTCCACACACTAACCCCCACCCCTCCAGCGCCGCAAGCTTGATCCCATCATCGGCGGCGGCAGCGTCGCCTACTGCAACACCACAGCCTGTCACACCGCCATCTCATCCGGCTTCAACTATCCCAACGGCCTAATCCGCGGCGCCGACAACCTCATCTACGTCCCCACCGTGATAACCGGCGAGATCCACGTCCTGTCGCTCACCCCGCCAGAAACCTCCGCCTCCGGCCTTCCCGAACTTAAGCGCCTCAAAGTCCTCGAAGCCGGTTACCCGCTCGACAACCTCTCTCTGGACAAACGCACAGGCGACATCTACGCCGCAGCATTCACGGATGTATTCAAGACCATGAAGTCGTTTGATGACCCGCTTGAGAAGAATCCACCCAGTGCAGTGCTTAGGATTAAACGTCTAGGCGGACAGGGCGAAGAGGGGCTAGAGTATGAGATTACGAAGGTGTTGGAGGATGATGGGAGTATGTTGCCTGGGTCGACTGTGGCGGTGCATGACTCGGGTGTGCCAGAGAGGTTTTTCTTGGGTGGTAAGTTTTATGTACTCTTTTTGCTATGCTTGCTGGGATGGCGGAAAAGAGAATGACCGACTAACTTGCATTCTAGGAGTTTATTCGCCATTCATCACTATTTGCGAGAAGATTTGAGACTGTGGAGGTGAGAACGAAGGTTCCATTACCTATCACGTGATAACTTCGGATATTTCCGGCAATGGCAGCTGCTATATGTATGTCTTTGATAAAAATTTCATTATATATCAAGATATATCAGACTACTAAATCCGTGCTTTCGGCCTCCATTTCGCATATGGATGATCTTCTGAAGAGGGTATCAGGTGATCAACTGCCAGAGTATTCACAAGTCCAGGATGAACTTGTGAGAGATCTGTGACGCCACACATTCTCATCGTGGTCTCTAACTCATCTCTCAAGACTGAACAGGAAGTCAGCACAACACTATGCTTTAGGATATGGATAATGAAAAGATAAGGACTCACTTTCGACGTATTTCTGCACGCCTTCTTGCCCGTAATTGAGCGCGAATAAGAAGCCCCTGCCGATGCCCACTGCTTTTGCGCCCAGACACAAAGCCTTGAATATGTCTGTTCCCCGCATGATCCCACCATCTACAAACACTTCCATCTTGTCAAAGACTTCCGGGCAGCACTTTTGTAGCTCCAGCAGCAATAATATCGGCGGCGGCGAGGTGTCCAGACTCCGCCCGCCATGATTGCTCAGAATAATACCGTCAATGCCCTCCTCCATGGCACGCTTTGCGTCCATGGCTGTCTGTACACCTTTTAGAACGAGTGGTAGGCTTGTGCATTCCCGTAGCCATGGAATGTCGCTCCATGATAGGGTAGGGTCAATAAATCCAGCCATGATCCTTCCTAGTGAGCCACCTTTCTTGTCATTTTTCGCTTTCTCACCACTCATGGGCGCACTCATGCTCTCATCAGCTTTGACTCTTTCGTCTGCCTCCCTCTTACCCGCCACGGGCGCGTCGACCGTCACAAATATAGCCTTTGCGCCGAGCTTTTCGACGTGCTTCAGCAACCTCTCGCTTTTCTCGCGCTGTTTATCCACGTACAACTGGAAGAAGAAAGGCATCTCTGTGTGATTTCCTTCCCCGTAGAGCCCTTCAGTCGTAGCCCCGATGATATCTTCGACTGGGAAACTCGCGGCCGTGGATATGCACTGCGGCACCCCGGCGGTCTTGCAGCCTCTAGCTAGCTCTTTCTCGCCTTCCGGATGTACCATCTTCACCAATGCAGCAGGGCTACAGAATATAGGCACGTCCATCTTCTGCCCTAGCATTGTCGTGCTAGTATCACAATCCTTGACATTCCTCAGTATCCGCGGTCGTAATCCCAAATCTGCGTACGAGCTATTATTCCGCCGTTTGGTGTGCAAGTCCGTCGCGGCGCTGGAATAGAACGCCCATGCTTTCGGAGTGAGTGTTCGAGAAGCGACAGCTTCGAAATCGTACGTATTGATTAGAGTATCGAGGGAAGGCTTGGCGGATGGAGGAGGCGTAAGTGACAGTGGTGGCTTGGCCCTGTCTGAGTAGGGAGAGATGGTAGATGTATCGAGGGTCCCGAGGTGTTTTGACGGTGGCAGGGAGGTTTTGATTAGAGATGGAGCGTGGATTTCGGAGTAGGAGGCTGTTGCGTCGCGGCCTGCATAGCGGAGGATGACTGATTATCGTCAGTAGACGTTGTCTCTGCGGGCTAGATGGTACAAAGAACATACTTTCTACGCCTCCTGGGTGCTCTGATGCAAACTCTGTCAGGTCGTAAACAATACCGTTGACAACAATCCAGAGATCCTCAAGCCTGTTGTGCTTGGACACCTCTTCCACAGAAATAGAGGTCTTCATTGTGAGGCACAGTTCCTTGTCCGGTCTTGTCCCCTTGGTCTCCAGAGACACATTGGTAGCCTAGCAAGAGCAATTGACAAACAGCAGCGTCAATGCGAACTGAAAGAAAGGTATATCATTAGGGGCATTATATACCTGCCGCTCTTGATATGGGAGCCGTCTAGTTCGGGTCTTCGGGGAAGCTCCCACCGGCAACGATTGACGTTGTCGTTAGGCGCTTCATTTCTTTTGACTTTTGACTCCATTCCCGGAAATACATTTTAGCAGATGAGGAGGAGATTAGACGTGTGCAAGAGCCAAAGGTGAGTTAGCACTTCATAGGAGTCGAAGATGGCCGGGGAGTTAAGGCACCAAAAAGCTGCTGCCTTAGGTTATTCAATGTGCTCGACGTCAACTACTGTATACCGCGACTTTTAGTGCCAGTAATATCACTGTGAATATTGGACAAGTAAAGAGTATAGTATGTTCTCATTTCAGTCCTTAAAGTTTTTCCTTCAATTCATCAATATCGTAGAAATGTCAGACCAAAAAACCCCAAATACTAAGAGTAGAAGTACTTCCCAGTAGGGTTTGTACCAGCGAGAGCTCTTTTGGAAAGATAATGAAGGAGACCATTTACCACTGAACCCGGCGATCTAGAAGAATTCGCTGAGAAGACATTGGGTCAAGGTGGCTGGTAAGCACCTAGATCTTAGGGCTTCCCTCCCATTCTAATCCTTTTAGCTCTTTTCTCGATTGAGTCTGTCATAGGTATTATGCAACCTCCATTGCTGGTCAATCTTATACACATCTTGCCAATCGCCAAGCATCCTATCGCCACAGGATTATCCGTCGTATGCTCGTTGATACTAGCAAGCGGGATACGGCAACTACAATCTTCGGTCACAAGGTCTCTGCTCCAATTGGCTTCACCACCATGGGTATCAACAAGATCTATAATCATTTTGGCGAGCCTCCCGTCGTCAAGGCAGCCAAAGAACTCAAAATTCCGTACTGCCTCTCCACAGCAGGCAGCACCCCAATCGAAGATGTCAGAAAAGCCAATGGCGAAGGGGTCTGATTCTACCAGCACTACATGCCGCATAGTGACGAGCTTACCCTCAGCCTCTTGCAGCGTGCTCATGACTCTGGCCTCACAGCTTGTATTTTTGACTCTTGATGCCTGACAACTAGCGTGCCGCCACCACGATGAAGCGACCAGCAACTACGCCTTCTACCATGGCATTGGAGCTGATCTCGGACTCTCCGACCCAGATTTCCAGAAGCAATTGAAAGAGGCAGGCATTAATCCAAAGACGCAGCCGAATAAGGCTGGTATCATGTGGATTGATAATGTTTTGACATGGAAGAGCTTGAGCTTGGACTTGGGAGAAGATCCCGTGGCTCATGGGAGAAATGGGCTCGGATTAGCAGAGGGAAACCTTTCTGTCTGAAGGGCATCCAGAGCGTTCCAGACGCAAAGAAAGCAGTTGAGATGGGCGTCGACGGTATTGTGATATCAAAACATGCCGGCAGACAAGCCGACGGCGCGATTGCCAGTCTTGATGCTTTGGAAAGATAGTTACAAGTGAGCAAGATTTTATCTTTTTGTTTCAGACATTCCACTAACGTTGCTTTAGCACTGGGTGATAAGATATACTTAAAGTTCTAGGAACTATAATTTAATTCCTAGTCAAGATATAGGCTAAAAAGAGCAGGATACCAGAGTAGATAGAAGAGGATACGATGCGGTACTAAATCCCCAACAGTTAATAAAGTATTACAAGTTGGAAATACGCGGCTGCTTTTACAAATGAACATTGCGCTTGTGCTATGTTCCCTGGTTCTTCCAACTTTCAAGGGAAAGGGACAACGAGGATCGAAGGAATTTGAACACGGTGGTAGAGAGTAAGGATAGGAAATATATAGACGAATTAAGGATTACGTAGTAAAATATAAAAAGTCGTTATCATGATATCATTCTATTAAAGTACCTAGAGTGCCCGCCTCTAGATACATATGCAAATGCATATCCAAAGTACAAGTACATCACATAGCATAACGTAGCGTCACATACATAGTTGTACCTCATTAGTCTTTGCATCCCTGCCTAGTGTCTGGTTTTCAGAAGTAGAGGGAGCAATCTAATCGCTCCATATCACTCATATAGCTTCAGAATTCCGCTACGAACCCGCATTATGTGTGAAACCATAGTGTCGTGAAGACATAGTGGGTTCTGCAGTGCGCGTGCTTAAGATATTATTTCTGTAAATCCGCTTCTTCTTACTGCACCGTTGATTTCGTCGCTGGATTCTCAGTGACTGCACCATCTTTTCCATTTCGCAGACGGCATTGTCTCATCTCATCTCTCGGCCATACGTGGCAAGGCATATTTTGTGAAGTCTTAGCCGGGCTCACCAAGTAACACGCCTCCCGGTCAAAGCTGGGAAGTTGTATGAAGTGACAGCCCCTCTTCGTGGCTCATTCTCCGTTCCCATCTCCAACCCTCTGCTCACATCTTGGTTTGTCTCGGATGACTTCGGCACTCGACTCCCTAACATAAAGATCAGGAAGATTATATGCCCGAAACCGATGCCCGAACCGAGATGGTGGTCTTTTTTTGTTATCGAAGGATAGAGCTCGCTTTCGCATCCACCCCTCTTCTCGGGTTCGGGTTCGGGTTCGACGAGAATTGAGTCCGGCTGAGATACCAGATACGGATTAATGGCAAGGCAAAGACGGTTGAAAGTGATATTTATGTTGGTCTGATAGTTGACATGATGTTTGAAGGACTTGTGAAATGCTCATGTCAGGGTGGTGGGAGCTCGCGTTGTTGGTTGATACGGTGAAAGGAGGAGAATGGCACGCGGTGTTCTTGCCCCGACTAGGTGGATGTTTGGAAACGTTGTGGCGTTGAAGAGTTAGAATGGACTCGGACAACCTTTTCGGACAAATCTTCTTTTGGGCTGATTTATTTGATGCGCATGGTGGCTTATAGTGGCCATAATGGTGGGCTCAATGTCGTAATAGTTGCTTAAAAGCCGATGTGAGGCCTCCGAGTCATCGTTAGCCGTGGTGGAGTTCGGCGTAGGCAAGCGGACATGAAAAGAAGCACAATGCGTTGAAGCATCATTAACGTAGGAAGTGCGTCGACAATCTCTGATTTAGCTCACAAGTACTTTATCGATCATCACCAAGTGATGCGTGTTTCTTTGACATCAGTTCCATAGGTCCATTGTCCATCTAAACCATAGGAGTCTTGAAGACACTTTATCCAAATCCATCGGTCCTGAGGGCAGGATTTAATCTCGCCCAATCGCCATCGAGATACCTCTGGGATGACACCAAACTCGTCCATTCCTTCTTCCTCTATTTGCATTATCCAAGAGTCGACTTTTCCCAGCAGGACTCCGTCCCAACAACCTTCTCTGCGGGGAGTTGAAAGAAGCAGCGCAATGGCTTGTCGTCTGAGTCTTGGTTCTCGACACTTCATCGCTGCTAGATGAAGCGGCGGAATGATGCCAAGTTCGAAGCTGAAGGCGCCTGTTTGGTTGGGGGCCATGGCTCGCGTTCGCTCCACAACTTTCACAGATCTGTTAATGATTTCCTCGAAATGCTGGGTAAAACCGTCCCAGTGAGACTCGCCGCGAACCACGCTTACTTGTAGGTACATTGCTGAGATCTTATTGCAGAGGTAGAGAATCACTGCTCCGTTTTCAACAGAACTCTCGTTCCTTGACTGGTTGAGGATGGGCCAAAATGCGTCCTCGAATTGTTGCAGTAAAGTGGCACACGCATCTGCCTCCTCAAGTATCCAAGAGGGCTGATCATTGTCATACTTGTAAGGACTGGACATCTTATAGTAGTCGATGCATCGTTCTATGCAGAGGTCCCAACAACGCCTTGCTTCACGGATGTCTATGAAAATGATAGGGATAGAGATTTCTTTCTTCCCCATGTTCTCCAAATATAGTAATCTCGGATTTGGATTCAGCGAGATGGCCGAACTAACGTGCTGGAATGACTGTGCGTTGTAACGAGCAAACATCTGGAAGACTTCGTCATTGTAAAGCTCCTCGATCTGGCTCGGAGAGCTTTGTGCTTGCCATTGGTCGACTAGGCTCAAACCACATTGCATATGCTTTGCGGCAGCTTCATAATCCCCGTGGAAGTTTTCAAAGCAGACGAAGAGGAGACATGCAACAAGGGCAGTCCTTATTTGAGGCTTGCCTTTTGAAAGAGTTTGCCTCAAGTTGACAATGGCCTTATTGTACTGTTTCAAAGCGAACTCGTGGTGTTCCACAGATGCATTTGATGGAGGCATGATCATACCAAAGGGTTGATTCTCAGATTCATGAAGGGATTTGGTCAACGCACCGAGAGCCACAACAGCATGTCTGATAGCTGGCTCCGAGAAACTTTCCTGGACGGCAATGCGTTTCCAGAAGTCAGTGGGATAGAAGCCAGCTAAGTCTGATGCAGTTCGGTCACAGAAGAGCTGATAGTACCGGCGCTCCTGCTCGTCTCCCGGTATCGAGAAGGCCGGCATGTAAACATCGACACAGGATGGACGAGGCTTCAGGGGGACCAAACTGCCTCGACGACTTGATGAATCCGACAAATACCCATCGCACTCGCGCCCGAATTTCTTGCATCTGTTACATCCCGGCCTAGTCTCATCACACTTCACACGGCGAACCCTAGATTTTCAATCAGTATGATTGTTGTGATTCGTGAATGTACAGATATTGACATACTTGCACGTGATACAGCCACTCCTTACCTTGGGCTTGCTCGCCCGAATTCTTTTCGGCTTGTCAGCAGAACGTTGCTCCATAGTTGAGAGCGTCATTTGCGATGAGAATAACAGAAATCCTGAGACTGGAATATATATGCTGTTGTCTACGGATAGCTGAAGCCCGGCCGAGTGAGTCAACAATTTGCGAGAAGAGGAACAAATGATCTCATATAGGGATGGGGGCCGTCGAAGTGGCGGTTGAGCGGCTATGCAGATTCCTCCGGTGCGATAAACCAACGTATCAGCCCCATTAGCCTAGAGGTATGTCTGGCTGTTTAACGGGTACTTGTAGGTCTGGATTTGACAGGGTCGATCGGGTATGATAGAGATGCCGGCAGCCTTGAAATGAGTGCAAATGACACTTTGTGCATGCTTGCTTTGTTTGAAGTGGCTAGCCTCCAATCCCCAGGATTCCTGGGCGGACGGTGTAACAGATTGTCCCGAAGAGGTGCATACAACGGTGACCCTCCCCTGCCCACGCTGCAGGATCTGCGGGAACAAAAGGCTTTTTGAGACGCTTTTCCCAGCGGGTGGCAGTGGCAGAGGCATCCTCAGCCTTACTGGGATGAAAAGGGAACGGGCAGGGAGGGAGGGAGGGACGTGTTCGAGCATTGGGTCCTGGTCTCGCTTCTCGTTCCTCATGGCGAATGAAAAGAGGGTAGGCACGAGCGTTGGCGGAAGATGAGGGGCCATGGTCGTAAACATGCAGCCAGTCAGAAGACAGTCAGAAGACTGGGCTGTGAGACAGTGATAGCAGCACATGAAAGGGCAGCTGGAAGAGACAAGACAGAATTCAAATTCTGTATGTAATTTGCTTATAGCCAGGGTGCGTTTTCCTCTCGCTGACCGACATCTTGCATTAGTGGCCCTGTAGCCGCGGCCGCCCCTTGACGTGTACTTTGGTTGGGCCACTCGTACTTTCCTAGCCAATGGCATTACGTGCTATACGGATTTCAGGACCAGCGAAAGCTTCTTGAAAAGCCGCGGGGTTAATCGCTAATTGTCCGGGCTTGGCCCCCAAGTCGTTTACTGTTACTTTGAAGGCCCTTCCCCTTGCTCGACATGCTTCTACTGTAAGCTACCACCGTTTTGGCTTTTATGCATGCTTCTGCCTTTTTATGCCCGGCCATACTTCTCTTCGGGCCCCCCAAATCATATCAGGATCAAAAGGTAGCAGAGCTGTTGTTCAAAATAAACTTTCCTAGTAAAGACCACCGCTGCTGGTATTGGTGAACACGTACGAGCAAGCCATCTCTCGGTCCCCGGCACGTCTCAGGTGGCTTCATACGATACCTGTGGGCTGCGTATGGCTTGATGGTGGCGTGCAATGGCGCACCCTAATGCAACGTGCCAGGTCTCTTCGGGCCTAAAGAGGCTGGTTGTGAACAGCTTCGCAAGCAAACACGGCTACCAACCCTTGCCGGGTTGCGCCGTCTTACCCATGCATTGTGCGATTTCTAATGTTATTGTGGGCCTATGCCTGCAGCGGAAGAGAGCCGGGGGTGGAGTTGCCCAAGCAGGGGCCAGCTTATTGGGTTAGCACGGGAGAGATGGGTGGTCAGATCGCCAATCTCGACCTTACCCACAAACCATCATCTTGGTAAGCAGGGACTCAAAATAAACTTTATTACAAAGAACCTGCATACGCCTCAACTAGCGGTCGGTTTTTGGGTCGCCCAAAGTAGTTAGCCCTTTTCTTCATCTCCAGGCCACTACCCCCCAGTGGCTGAATGGCTGAACATCACTCGCCCGACCCAGCAGACACTTCCAGTCGACACGAGCAGGTATATCTTTCGCATTCGCTTAAATTCTGTATCGGGATCGCCGCAATCCTCGAGCTGTGGAAGAGGTTCCGTACATTGTCGGCATATTCCATCCGAGCCATATGGCTGCCTACATACGTACTTCGGATAGTGGAGAGAATCATCTCACGAAAATAAGCCCCACATGCAACTCACCGTTTTTATTATTACAAATTCCTCATTATTCGCTGATCAACATACTAATTGAGGCACTGTCTTGCGGTCAAACATTTGCTTTGTAAACAAGGCTTGGAAACCGCCCTAAGCCCGCACTCGTATAGACTCACACTGTATGCGTAATGCACGTACTTACCGAGCAACTCTAAATGTATCCCCCACTGACAAAGACCCGCCACCATAATTTGATTTGTTCTCACGTGAGCTTTGTTCCGTAGTGGTCGTTTTCAGTGGTCGCGATTTCCCCCACAGACATCCCCTGTCGCTCCTCCCTGGCGGGTATAGGAAGTCGATCATTGCGTTGGTCAAATACAGATCAATCGCCAAGCTGTGGGCATTACAAAGGAGATCTTGATTCCCTGCGACACCGTCCTATCGGCTGCAGTCTTTCGATGTAGCCTGCTTTGGAAAGTTGCTTGCATATTACTCGATCGGGAATTTGTAGCTATATTTTGAAATTTCTGTGTAGCATTTGGCTGATTGTCCTCCACGGGCATGCGGTTTCATGTGTACCATTATCACTTCATTCCATGCCTTTGTGCCACTAATCTTCGAGCTTGTTCATATATGGAAGAGATTAGGGGACTGGATGTGCAAAGTGTACCCGATTTTCGACTGCAACTTTTACCTCAATACTTTATGAAGGTGGTCAGCTAAGAACAGACGTTCCTAGCATATGGGTATTCAGCAGGACCTTGTCTTTTGATCTAACTGATTGGGGTAGAAGTAGAAATATACTGTAGTTGCTCAATTCCGCCGCCATTCCGA
>Ga0335074_10011821_pt1 | contig 12216 bp, 10 predicted proteins | sample Lox_Sample_23_FD_206715 | JGI IMG/M metagenome (GOLD analysis project Ga0335074, IMG submission 206715) | Soil microbial communities from Loxahatchee National Wildlife Refuge, Florida, United States - Lox_Sample_2.3 | ecosystem: Environmental > Terrestrial > Soil > Wetlands | place: USA...
CGATGACCCGAAGTTCGCCGGCTCCGGCCTGGACTCCGGCTACCTGACCACGGTGCCCGGGACTCGCGAAGCGCTGTTCTACGACCCCGCCACCGCCAACCCCGCCGTCGTCGCCGCCGACGAAGCCGCCAAGGACACCAGCACCCTCACCGAAGTCACCGGCACCGTATCCCTGCTCAGCCAGCCGCCGACGGACCAACCGTCATACCAGATCAACGTGCCGGTGCTCGTGGTCGTCGGCGCTGACGACAACCTGTTCTGCGCCGGAGTGACCGTCTACAACTGCGCCAGCGCCGCCTCGGTCCAAAGCTTCGAATCGCAGTACTACTCACCAGCCGCCCACCTGAAAGTCGTCACAATCCCCGACACCGGGCACGACCTCGCGCTATCCACCACCGCCCCGATCACCGACGCAGTGATGCTCGGCTGGTCGCTGTCGGTCATCGCACCCTGAGCCGCACCGGCTGTGCGCCCACTGGGGCGCGTGCAACCCAGAAGGAGGAGTTCATCATGACCAGGATTTACAAGGTACTGCTCGCCGCGGCCGCATCCGCAGCAGCCACCGCCGCCTTCGGCGTGACGGCCGCGAGCGCAGCCAGCCCACCCGCGGCAGGGTCACGGGTCTCCGGCACCGAGCACTTGCAGTTGATGACGACATCCGCCACAGCCAGCAGGGTCAGCATCATCGCCACCGGAGTGTTCACCGCTGGCGGCGTGGACAGGGAAGGCAGCAAGGTCGACACCATCACCTTCCCGGGCGGCACCTTCAAGATCAACCACTCCGGTGTCACCCCCGGCAAGCAGAACTTCAACCCCAAGACCTGCCTGCTCACCGTCAAGGAGACTGGCCCCTACACCATCGGCCACGGTACCGGCAGCTACGCCGGGATCCGCGGCCACGGCAAAGCCACGGTCACGATCCTGGCCATCGCGGCCCGCAACTCCAACGGCAAATGCTCGATGAGCCGGCCGCCGACTGCCTTCCACCAGGTCATCAACGCCTCCGGGCCGATCCACCTCTGACACCGGCGCCGCCTCCAGAAACGCCCGGCGATCCGTCTGCCCGCCGACGCGCCTTACCAGATCCTCGGCGACCTACCTGAGGCAGATAGCCCTCAGGAGGGGGGAAACGAATGTTCACCAAGAAGATCCTTATCACTACAGGCGCAGCCCTCGTGCTAGCTGGCGGAGGAACGGCTGCGGGTGCTGCCGTAGCCTCATCCCCGAGTCCCGTCAGTTCCGGCGGCGTCATAGACGGCTGCTACACGAACGCGGAGATCAGCGGCAGCCACGTCGTTGTCCTCCAGGACCAGGGCACTAGCTGCCCGAAGGGCACCACCGCCGTGTCCTGGAACGAGCAGGGCGCAGCTGGCGCTACGGGACCGCAAGGCCCACCGGGACCCGCTGGTGCTGCGGGACCGCAAGGGCAGGCAGGCGCCACCGGACCGCAGGGCGCGACAGGTCCGGATGGACCAGCAGGCCCAGCGGGACCGCAGGGGCCAGCGGGCACCGATGACGTGTTCTGGGTCACGGTCAGCCTGGACGGTCAAACTGGCTGCACCATCAACGCCGAGTCTGACAACGCCCCGTCCGATCTTGCCGCCAGCGCGACGTCCGTAGCAGGTGACTGTGCTCTAACCTCTGCGTCATTCCTGCCTGGGCAGTACGCGGCTACCGCCAGCCCGCAGATTGCTTTCCCGACCTCGGTCGGGGTTGACGACACCTCATTCTCCGGTGAGCTACTCCTCGAGCAGCTTCCAGGTCCAACCGCCTCGGTCACCGTGATGGTGAGCCTGGAACCGGCAGCGAGCTAGCCTGCTCTGACTGGTCACTGGCAAGAGCACCGGGCCCGCCCCGAAATGCTCGGGACGGGCCCGGAGAGCCAGCGGTGTCGTTCACTGGGAGCGACCGCCGTGTTCGCCCGTTAGGAGACCGTGACCGTCACTGGCTGTGAAGCGATTCCGTTGGCGACGACGACCAGCGTGCTGCTGCCCGCCGGAATGTTTGCTGGCAGAGTGAACTGGGTCGAGGAACGGGTGCCGGGGGCGACCGATACCGAGGTCCAGTTGCTGGTCCGGGCATAGGTCACCACGCCGGTGGCCGAGTTGGTGATCCGTACCAGGGGGAAGTTGGTGTTGTCCTGGACGTCATCACCGTAGGCGGCGCCTTGGTCCAATCCGGCGAGCTGCTTGCCGGACAGGGTGTACGTGCTCCCTGGGGCCAGCGTCGTGGAACTTACCGAGGTGATCGACGGCTTCCAGGCTGGGTTGGCGGTCCCGCCGGCGGTATAGACCTCCATCTGGTTGCTGCCGTCGTTGAACAGCACTTGCCCGTTCGGCAGCGCCAGCATCCGCGTGTAGTAGGAGGAGTCGTTCGAAGCGTTGGGCACATCCGGGACCTGGGTGAGGCTGTTGGAGTTCGCGTTGTAGACGAAGAAGTGAGTCGGCGTGTTGTACACGCATGCGCTGACGTCGAAGAGCACGTTCCCGTCCGGCAACACCGATCCCGGTCCGTCCGTACTGTCGAATTCCTCGCCATCGATGGCCGGGATCTCCGGCCCGGCCGACCACGTACCAGCCTGGTAGTTATAAAGGGCGGTCTGCGTCGGCGCGTCCGTGGTGCACGCCGTGGGCGGCTCCTCCGTGCTAGAGCCGGCCCCGACGACGAACGTGTTGCCGCCGGGCATTTCCACTTGCGGCCCGATCTCGACGACCGGGAACAGATCGACAGGGCTGCCGCCGGTTGCGGTGTTTCCCGCGAACGACCAGGTGTCGGTCCGCGGGTTAAATAGCTGGGTCGCATCCGGCACCCAGGTATCGAGCGTCAGCAGCTGACCGCTCGGCTCCAGGGTCCAGCCCTCTTCGTCGTTGGGATCATCCTTGCCCGTCCCCGGGATCACCGTCCACTTCAGCGTGCTCGGATTAAGCAGCGCGTCGTCGACGGTGAGGTCAGGGTTGGTGAGGCAGGTATTGCACGGGTGCTCGAGCATGAAGGTGCCGTCCGGCAGCACCTCGCTTGCGGCGTCCCCGATGTTCGTCCAGCCCGGCGGCGGCACGACCGAAGCCCACTTGTTGGTCACCGGGTTGTAGATCGCGCCCTCGTTCGACCACACCGCGTTCTCACCGATGTACTCGCCGCCCTCCACGATCATCCGGCCGTCGGGCAGGATCGCCGAGGCGAAATACAGCGGCGTATACGCGGACGGCATCGACGCGATCTGACTCCATGTCCCGTCGATGTAGCTGCCACTCGAACTCGGCGTGAGCTGCCACCACTGGTTCGTACCGCCCGTGGTGTTGTTGTCCGGCTCGTTGTGAACCAGCACCGACCCGTTGCTCTCCAGCAGCATGGTGCCGGGCGTCCCGAACGGCGGCGGGTTCTCCAGCGCCGTCCAGGGCGACGCCGTGCCAGCGGCTCCGGTATACCGCTTCAATGCCGACGACTTGGCCGTACCCAGCGGCGTCACACGCCCGAGCGGCGGGCGCGCGAGAACTGACTTCGGTGACTGCGCGGACTCCCGAGCGGTTGAGGCTGCACTCAGTGCCGGCGCCCCGGCACTCGGCATGCTGGCAATCAGCAGTCCCGCCACCGCAGCCAGGCACCCTGCGCTGCCGACGAGCACGGTAGATCGATAGCGTAACGACATCCAGGCCCTCCTATGCGTTTCGACCTGCTCCTGATGGCGGACGCTACCAGCGTCTTCGAAGCGTGTCTGCAACGCGCACGCAGGCATCATCGGGCAACGGAAGCTGACACCGGGCCTACTGCGGCGCCATCGGTGGGCAGTCAGCCGTGTCAGTGACGACGCGGATCGGGGATCCCGCGAGGTAGGCCGCGACGTCCTGCGCCATGCGCTGCCAAGCTGTGCGGAACAGCTGCTCGGCGACGTAGCCGATGTGCGGGGTGACGACGACATTGTCGAGCGACCGGAAGGGGTGATCCGCGGGAAGCGGCTCGCGGTCGAAGACGTCGAGGCCTGCCCCGGCCAGGTGGCCGGAGCGGAGCGCCTCGATGAGGGCCTTCTCCTCCACGATCGGGCCGCGGGAGATGTTCACCAGGATAGCGCCCGCTTTCATCGTCGCCAGGTCGCCGGCGCGCAGCGTGTTGCGGGAGCGCTCAGAGAAGACGAGGAAGACCCCGAGGACGTCTGCGGACGACAGGAGCCCGGCCTTCGTGACCTTTCGCACGCCGAGCTCCGCGCAGCGCTCCTCGGTGAGGTTCTGGCTCCACGCGACGACGTCCATGCCGAGCGCCTTCGCTACCGGCACCATCGCTCCGCCGAGGCGGCCCGCGCCGAGCAGGCCAAGCGTCTTGCCAGCGAGCGGGACCGGGAATCCGGTCTGCCAGCCGCCGGCCCGGATGACCCGGTCTTCAATCCCGGTCCGCTTGGCGACAGCGAAGATCAGCGCCCACGCCATCTCCGACGGCGGGGGCAGCCCGGGCGATGCCTCGTAGCCGGCCGGACGCGCCGTGGCGCCCGAGCTGGTATCGGCGGTGCCGCAGAGCATGATTCCCAGCTCGATCCGGGCCCCGTGGTCGACGACGTTGCTCGTCCGGCCGTTACAGACGAGCAGCTTCAGCTTGGGGAGACCCTCAAGCACCGTGCGGGGAAACCGCGCTCGCTGCTGGGTGATGACGACGATCTCGCAGTCGGAAAGCTCATCGACAAGCCGTTCCGGCGGGATCGCGTCGCGGTAGACGGTGATCTCGGCGTCGTCGGGCAGGGCCGACCAGCCGCCGTACTCCAACGCGACACCGATGTAGTCGTCAAGGATCGCGATCTTCGTCACGCCCACCACCTCGCTTCGCCGCCAGCGCGGCTCGTCCCGAATCCGATGCTCCTGCGCTCCTGATAACCCTGTAACAAGGTGTCAGGCGGAAGCCAGGTTCGGTAGTCGTTGAGAAATGCGCGAACGTTCGCACCAAGAAAAGGATGTATCGGGCACAAGGCGAAGCCTGAGAGCGCAGAGCGTGTCTGCTGCTGGTCCGACCTTGCCTGCGGCAGAGCAGGGGCCCGAGGTCGTTCGCTGCTTCCCTTGACGAGCCATCGGCCCAGATCTACGCTTAAGCGAACGTTCGTCCAGTCACTTAGCCCGCCAGTGCGGGCTGACGGCAGCTCCGACAGTCCCCAAACGCGCACGGCAGAGGACGGATGGCACGCCGCTACGTCTCGGTCAAAGAGATTGCCGCCCGGGCTGGCGTCAGCTTCCAGACGGCCAGCAAGGTCCTGAACGGCGGCAGCGTACGGGTGTCTGCAGAGACAGCCACGCGGATCATGACCGTCGCCGAGCAGCTCGGCTACCGGCCGAACAGCGTCGCTCGCAGCCTGGTTCAGCAGACCACCGCGACCATCGGCCTGATTACCGGCGACCTGACAGACGGCGCGCTGTCGCAGTTCGCCGTGGCCGCCGAGCAGACGGCGCGCCGTCATAAGCACGCCGTCCTGATCGGCAACCTGGCCGAGCACGACAATGACGGCGCCGCCGTCCTGCAGATGCTGATCGACCGGCGTGTTGACGGAGTGATCGCAGCCGCGCCGCAACTGGAGGATGACACCACGGTCGCTGACCTGCTCCGCCGGTACGTGCCAGCGGTCAGCTTGCATCACGTGCCAGGGGGCGGCGTGCCGATGGTGGGCTCCAATCACCGCGAGGGCGCAAGGATGGCCACGAGGCACCTCGTCGAGGCTGGCCATACCAGGATCGGCACGGTTACGGGCCCGTTCCGCCGCCACGTCGTGCGCAGCCGGCTGCACGGATACGAGGATGTGCTGCGCGAAGCTGGTATCGAGCCGGGCGAGGATCTGGCCGCCGAGGCGGACTGGACACCGGGGATCGCCGCTGACGCTACCGTCCTGCTGCTGCACCGGAACCCAGATATGACGGCCATATTTGTGCACAGCGACGCGATGGCCATTGGCGTGCTCAGCGCGCTGGCCGCAGCCGGCCGCCAGGTACCGGCTGACGTTGCCGTAGTGAGCTGCGATGACATGCCGTTCGCGGCGTACTTGACGCCAGCCCTCACTTCCCTGCGCGTGCCGTTCGCGGAGACCGGACAGCGAGCCGTCGAACTATTGCTGGCAAGCATCGCCGGCGACGAGCTGCCCGCGACTCCCGTGCTGCTCCCGGTTGAACTGATCGTCCGTGCCTCGTGCGGCCCCCTGCGCGCACGTGGATCGAATGCGGTAGCCGCAGACGCGACACTGACCAGGACGGAGGACTGATGACTCGCATCATGGTCGACCCGCACCGCCTGCTCGGCGTTGTCGACCGAAATGTCTTCGGCGGTTTCGTCGAGCACCTCGGCCGCTGTATCTACGGCGGACTGTACGACGAAGGCTCACGGCTGTCGGATGCGCGCGGTTTCCGGATCGACGTCCTCGGCCTGCTGCGGGAGCTGCAGTTAGGTGTGCTGCGGTGGCCAGGCGGCAACTTCGTCAGCAACTACCACTGGGCCGATGGCATCGGCCCAGTGGACGCCCGCCCACGCCGACCCGAGCTCGCCTGGGGTGGAGTAGAAACCAACAGGTTCGGAACCGGCGAGTTCCTTGCCTACTGTGCCGAGCTAGGTGCCAGCCCTTACATCTGCCTGAACATGGGCACCGGCACCCTGGACGAGGCACTCGCCTGGGTGGAGTACTGCAACGGCACGCGAGATACGGCTTGGGCGCAGCGACGTCGCGAGGGCGGCAAGGACGAGCCGTGGCGGGTCCGGTACTGGGGTCTCGGCAACGAGATGTACGGCGACTGGCAGGTGGGCGCGCTGTCCGCCGACGAGTACGTGCGGACCGCCACCAGGTGGGCGCGGGCCATCAGGAGAATCGACCCAGACGCGGTCCTGGTGAGCTGTGGCAAGAACGGCTGGAGTGACTGGGACCGCACCGTCATCGACGGCATGGCCCCGCTGGTCGACCTCCACTCGCTGCATATCTACACCGGGTCCGACGACTACTGGGCCAATGTACTGGCGCCGCATCAGGCAGAGCGGGCGATCAGGTGCGCGGCCGCCCTGATCGATCGTGTCGCGTACACCAGGAGAATCGCCCGGCCGCCGCGGATCGCGTACGACGAGTGGAACGTCTGGTACCGCACTGATGACGGCGCGCTCGAGGAGCGATACGACTTCTCCGATGCCCTCGCCGTTGGCACTTACCTGAACATCTTCGTACGCAACAGCGCCAGGGTTGCCATGGCCAACCTTGCGCAGATGGTCAACGCGATCGCTCCTATCGTGACGACCCCTGAAGTGGCCGTGACCCAGCCGATCTACTATCCAGTGCTGCTGCACGCACGGGCCGCACTTGCGCACGCCGTTGACTGCTACGTCACCGGCCAGGTCGTCGAGGCACCCGCCGGGCCGGGCGGGCGCTGGCCGCACCGCGTGTCCGACCTCGGCCCCTTTACCGTCGTGGACGCGGCCGCGACGGCGTCCGCAGACTGCGGCCGGCTTGCGCTCACCCTGGTAAACAGGAGCACAGATCCCGAGCCTGCCCATATCGTGCTCCGCGATACGTCTTTCGAGGGCGCAGCAGACATCACGACCGTCACCGCCGAGCGCGGGCCGCAGGCTCGCACACTGCCCGATGTACAGGGCGCGTGCCTGACCGAAGGGTCAGAGAAACCGACCGGCTCGCAACTCTCCATCACCCTCCCGCCCCAGTCGTTCACCGTGATCGAAGCGGCGACCTCTAACCAGTAGACGCGCAGCCGTCGGCAATTCCCGCAAAACAAAACGCTGACAGGCAAGGAGAAGAAATGTTAGCGCTCACAACATCCAAGCCAGGCCACTCCCCTGGATTCAGGCCTACCAGAGCTGTGCGCAGCGTGTCATGGCTGGCCGCCGCAGCCGCAGCGGCTGTGCTGGCCGGCTGCGGCAGCAGCGCGCCTTCGCATCCCTCGTCACACTCGTCGAACACCAGCGCCGCGGCGAGTCCAGGCACCACGGTCGAGGCGGGCGGCTCGTGCGCCTCCTCAAGCGCCACCAAGATCACGTTCTGGGCCTGGGTGCCCGGTCTCGGCCGGGCAGTCAACGAGTTCAACAAGACGCACCCCAGCATCTGCGTCACGCAGGAAGACGTTGGCGCGGGTGACCCCGAGTACGTCAAGATCTCCGATGCGCTCAAAGCAGGTACTGGTGCACCCGACGTCGCCGAGGTCGAGTATGACGAGCTGCCGTCATACGAGATCACTCACAGCGTCGTCAACCTGGCTAAATATGGCGCGGACAAGTACAAGAGCGACTTCGTGCCGTGGGCCTGGGCCGAGGTCAGCCAGGGCCCGGCGGTCTACGCCATGCCTAGCGACTCGGGCCCGATGGGCTTCTACTACAACGGCACCGAGCTAGCCAAGTACCACATCACGCCGCCTACAACATGGGCGCAGTTCGCCGCCGACGCAGCCACTCTGCACAAGGATGACTCGTCCGCCTATCTCACCAACTTCGCCGGCACCGACCTGCAGTGGATCCTCAGCCTGATGTCGCAGGACAACGCGTTCCCCTTCGGCTACACCGGCGGGAGCAAGGTGAAGATCGACTGGACTGGGGCAGCGCAGATGAAGTTCGCCGCCTACTGGCAGAAAATGCTGTCAGCGCGCGAGTTGAACACCGTCACAGACATCACCGCGACCTCCTTCGCCGACATGGACAAGGGGATCGACGCTAGCTGGCTGAGCTCCGCCTGGGGTCCGTCCTACTTCGCGCCCGATGCCAAGGCGTCGGTGGGCGACTGGCGGGCGGCAGCGATGCCGCAGTGGACGGCCGGCGCCGATGTCGCCGCCAACTGGGGCGGCTCGACCTACCCGGTCTTCACCCAGAGCGCTCATCCCGCTCAGGCGGCGGAATTCTCCGAGTGGCTGACCGCCACAACCGCATCATGGAACATCGTCAAGACTCCGCCGTCTTCACTGTTCCCGACCTTCGTGCCGCTGCTGAACAGCACGTCCTTCAAGGATCTGAAGTATCCGATCTCGGGTTCGTCCACGCCGAATGTTGCGTTCACGGCCGCGGCGCCAAAGATCGCCACTGTGCAGTGGCCGCCGTTCATGACCTACGCGCTGACGGAGTCGGCGACGACCTTCGCCGGAGTGATGACCGGCAAGGAGACCCTGCAGCAGGCGTTCTCCACCTTCCAGAACCAGCTGGTGAGCTACGCCAAGAGCCAGGGGTTCACGGTTAGCACCTGACCTCGTGACGGGGCCGGCGCGTGCCGCCGGCCCCGTCCCCGCACCAGCCAGGCACGGACGCTAGCGCCGGGGCCCGGCGCCAGGAGGGAGCAGCAGTGTGAGCAGCATCGCAATGCAGCCGTCGCGCCAGGCGGATCAGCTGAAAGTGCCCAGGCGAAGCCAGCCGCAGCGCCAGCAGCACCGCCACGATCGTCGCGGCATCTGGTTCATCGTGCCGTTCCTGGTCGCGTTCTTGATGTTCATGGTGGCCCCGCTCGGCTATGCGATCTACACGAGCCTGTACACCACGAAGATCATCGGGGGGACGGTCTTCTCCGGCGCGGCCAACTACAGCCAGACGCTCACCGACGGGAACTTCTGGTCGGGCGTCGTCCGGGTGATCATCTTCGGTGCGATCCAGATACCGCTGATGCTGGCGATCGCGTTCTTCTTCGCGACGGTCTTTGACCTCGGCGTAGCGAAGTTCGGCCGCACGTTCCGCACCATCTTCTTCATCCCGTTCGCGGTACCAGCCGTGGTCGGCGCGGTGATGTGGGCGTTCCTCCTCGAGCCCCAATTCGGGCCCTTCACCCATGCGGCCAATGCCATCGGCATCCACAACGTGGACTTCTTCTCGTCCAGCCTGATGTTGCCATCGATCATCGTGATCGCCATCTGGGAGTGGACCGGCTACAACATGGTGATCCTCTACACAGCTCTCCGCTCAGTTCCGCGGGACGTTGTTGAGGCGGCCATCCTCGATCATGCGTCGTTCTGGAAGATCATCCTGCGGGTCAAGCTCCCCATGGTCCGCCCCGCCATCGTGCTGCTGGTCTTCCTCAACAGCATCGGCGCGTTGCAGCTCTTCACCGAGCCGCTGATCCTGCAGTATTTCCAGCCCCAGGCCATCTCCGTGAACTACACGCCCACGCTCTACATCTACAACACCGCCATCGGCGCCGGCGAATACAACCTGGCCGCAGCGGCCGCCGTCGTACTCGGCGCGGTCATCGTCGTGATATCGGTCGGCTCCCTGGTCTTCCGCCGCAGGAAGGGGCAACTAGCATGACCGCCTCCGCTCTCCCCCGCCAGGCCGAGACCCGGCGCGACCGGCGCCGACTGCAGCGACTCGAAGAAGAAGCCCGCACGATACCGGCCAAGAGGTACGGACTCCGGCGTGGCACTGTCACTGGCCTGACGGTTCTGTGCCTGCTGTTCGCGATCTTCATCCTGATACCCATCGCCTGGATCGTGATCAACTCGACGAAGACGCAGTCCAACATCTTCGAGACCTCCGGCTTCTCGTTCGCGCGCCCGTTCGTCTTCTTCCACAACTTCTCGCTGCTGTTCCAGAACGTGGACGGGTACGGCACATACACGCGGTGGCTGGCTAACACCGCCCTGTACGCGCTACTCGGCGGCGTTGGAGCCACGGCGCTGGCTGCTTTCGCCGGTTACGGCTTCGCCCGCTACTCGTTCCGCGGCTCACGCGCGATGTTCTACCTGGTGATCTCCGCCCTGCTTGTGCCCATCACCGCGATCACGCTCCCGCTCTATCTGACCTACGCCAAGGTGCACCTCATCAACTCGATCTGGGGCATGGTCCTACCCAGCATGGTCAGCCCGGTTGGGGTCTACCTCATGAAAGTGTTCATCGAGGTGTCGGTGCCGAGAGAGCTCCTGGATGCGGCCAGGATCGACGGCGCCGGCGAGGTAAAGATCTTTTTCAGGCTGGCGCTCCCGCTGATGGTGCCCGGCTTGATGACCGTCCTGCTGATCTCGGTGGTCGGCGTCTGGAACAACTACTTCCTGCCGCTGATCATCTTCAGCCAGAACCAGCTCTACCCCCTGACCGTTGGCATAGGCCTCTGGGCACAGCGGGCGCAGAACAGCGGCAACGCCGAACTGTTCCCGTTGGTCGTGGTCGGCGGGCTGGTCACCATCATCCCGCTGATAGCGCTGTTCTTGATCCTGCAGCGGTACTGGCGCAGCGGCCTGCTGCTGGGCAGCCTCGCCAGCTAGCAACAGTCGCTGAGCTTCCGCGGGCTAGCCCTTGAGGGCGCCGGACACCAGGCCGCGGACGTAGTAGCGCTGCAGCGCGGTGTACACAATGATGCAGGGAATCATCGCGATCACCGCGCCGGCCAGCAGCAGTCCGTAATTGACCGCGCCGTAGGTCCCCGTCTCCACGTTGCTCAGCGCGACCGGCAGCGTAAACAGACTGTCGTTGGTCAGGAAGCTCAGCGCACCGAGGAACTCGGTCCACGAGAACAAGAACGCGTACAGCGCGGTGGTGGCGATCCCGGGCAGCACCAGCGGGCGGAGGACTGACACCAGCGTCGTCGGCACCGAGGCGCCGTCCACCTTGGCGGCGTCGACGAGTTCCCTCGGCACCTGGCTAAAGCTGTTGCGCATCACATAGACGCCGATCGGCAGATTGAACGTGGTGTAGAACAGCGCGAGCCCCAGCAGGCTGTTGAGCAGGTGCAGCGTGTGCAGTTCCAGGAAGAGCGGTGTCAGCACGGCCTGGAACGGGATCATGAACGCGAGCAGTACGACGCCGAACGCCAGTCCGGACCCCCGGAACCGGAAGAGCGCGAAGCCGTAGCCCGCGAGCACCGCCACAAAGGAGGTCAGCAGCGCTGTGACGACCGAGACGATCAGGCTGTTCACGACGTTGCGGATTATGTCGTCCTGGCCAGACAGCAGCGCCTTGTAGTTGGCGAGCGTCAGGTGCCCGAAGCTCTGCCCGGATGGCGCTGCCGTCACCGTCGACTCAGGCTGCAGCGACCGGAACACCTCCCACGCCAGCGGCAGCACGAACACCGCGCTGATGGCCACGCCCGCGACGAGGTACCAGCCGAAGGCGCGTCCCCTGACCGCCGCGTTCTGCCGCACCGGGCCGGTCTGGCCCGCCGCGGCCCCGATTCCGCGTGTCCTTCCGGCGGTGGCCGCTGCCATCAGTCCTCGCCCCTTTGCAGCACCCGGAACTGGATGACCGTGATGAGGCCGACCACGATCACCAGCACCACCGACATCGCGCTCGCCAGGCCCA
>Ga0335074_10011822_pt1 | contig 12216 bp, 7 predicted proteins | sample Lox_Sample_23_FD_206715 | JGI IMG/M metagenome (GOLD analysis project Ga0335074, IMG submission 206715) | Soil microbial communities from Loxahatchee National Wildlife Refuge, Florida, United States - Lox_Sample_2.3 | ecosystem: Environmental > Terrestrial > Soil > Wetlands | place: USA: Florida...
GGCCACAGCCACTCATGTATGGCATCTGATGGACTTCGTTGACGCGGCTCCCGTGCCAGAGCTGACACCGTCCCTCGTTGAGCAGCTGATGGAGATCGTCGAACTCCAGGCTGGCCAAGCCTCCGAGCCCTACGACCACTGGTCGTACGCCTGGCGGATCGCCACCGGCCAGCAATCGGCGGTCGCCGGGCTGGATTTCAACGAGACGCCCGAGCAGTCGCTTCTGCGCCAGTCCGTGGCCAGGCTCTCGGGGTATTCCACCGTGGTGTCGGCCTTGGTCGAGCGCCTGCGGCTCGTGTGCGCCGACGCCCCGCCACCACGAGAAGCACCGGACATGGTCCATGCGGATCTCATCCCGGGCAATGTCCTGGTCCGTGACGGAGCGGTGGTGGCGGTCGTGGACATCGGGAACGCGGGTAGCGGCACGCGGGCGACTGATCTCACCACCCTCCAGTGGCACACCTTCCGGGATCCGCTGGACGGTGCCCGAAGGCGGCTGTGGACGAGAATCCTTCTCCTGGCCGGCTGGGAGGGGGCGGCGGTGCTTGCAGCGACACAGATCCTCCTGCAGCTCGAGTGGCCCATCCGCCTCGGGCGCCACGATGCCGTTCCAGGGGTGGTCAAGCGCGGCCATCGCGCCCTGGACGAGCTGAACGCGCTTCGCTAACTGTCGCCAGTCCGCTGCGGCTGCGAGGGCGCCGCACGCGACACCGTGATCCGGCGGTTGGCTCGGACGGGCCCTGAACCGCGGACACTAGCGGCCAGGGTCGGCAGTGAGCGTCACGGCAACTCCGAAACTTCTGTTGCGCCGTGATGACGACACCGGGCGGCTGCAGCCTCTACGACGTTGAGCACCCATCCCCGGCCCTCCTTGGACGGCCGGGGATGGGCAACAGGACGTTGCATCTGATGCAATGTCGCTCAGTTTGCTGGTGCAGAGCACTTATTCGGAGGGTGCGGTATTCCCCGTCCGCGTCCAGGTTGCGGAGCGGCCTGTTCCGTCGGCTCGGACCTTCCCTTCACCCCTCAGCTGCTCCAGGACGAGCCGGATCGTCTGGTCGCTGACACCCGGCACTGCCGCCCTAATGTCGGCGAGGCGGAATGTGGCGCGGCCGTGGCGCAGGATGTGTTCGCGGATGCGCTCCTGCTTCGTGCCCGGGGGCCGGGCGGCCGCGGCGCGGTCGGCGAAGACGGCGTAGGCACTGGCGATCAGGCCGGTGAAGTAGGTGAGCCAGGGCCACGGGTCAGCGGTCCCTTCGTGCCAGCCGCGGGTGGAGGCCAGAAGCGCCTGGTAGTAGGCGTCGGCTGATTCGGCGATCGTCTGCTCAAGGCTCACGTAACGGCCGACCGTGTAGCCCTGCTCGCCGAGCAAAGCGCCGGTGAGCAGGCGGGCAACTCGTCCGTTGCCGTCCTCGAAAGGGTGGATAATCAGAAGGTCGAGGATAAACAGGCCGGACAAGAGCACCGGGTGATGCTCGCCCGCCTCAGCCGCCTGCTGGTGGCGCTTGATGAGATCATCGACGGCGAACGGGGTGCTCGCGGCGGGCACCGGCTTGAACCGGACGGTTGTCGAGCCGTCCGGCGAGCGGTCCACGACGAGGTTGTCTTCTGTCTTGAAGGCCCCGCCTGGCATGGCCGTGTGGGCGAACAGCAGCCGGTGCAGGTGCAGGATCAGGCCGGCGTTCAGCGGGCGCCAGTCCTCTCGGATCAGGTAGTCCTGCGCGTCGCGGTAGCCGGCGAGTTCCTGCTCGCTGCGGTTGCGCAGCGTCGTCGTCCGACGGTCGATGATCCGCTGAGCCCGGTCGGCGTCGGCGACGACGACGCCCTCGATCGCCGATGAGGCGGTGATGCTCAGGACACGAGCCCGGTCGGCGAGTTCGGTGAGCAGCCCTGGCATCTGGTCCCGGTAGAGGGCTTCCGATCCCCGGCCGAAGTCGATGTCGCTGAGCCGGGTGACGACCTTCGAGGGCACCATCCCGATGAGCGCGTCCAGGTCAGTGAAGCTGCGCAAGGAACCTCCTAACCAACCTTACAAACGACCTAACTGTAGTGTCGCTTAGCATGTTTAGCGGGTTGGATTAGTAAGTTTCCGGCTGCTGCCGATGTCTCCTCGGTCATCCGCTGTGCGGCTGGCTGACGTAGGCGGCCCAGTCTCGCTTGGCCCACTGGGACCAGCGCTCGGCGGTGCTGACACAGATTCCGGTCAGGTCAGCGAGGACCGCAGCAGGAAGCTCAGCGGCCAGCGCGAGGCGGGCGGTGTTGCGCCCGGCGTGGGCGTCGACGCCGTAGCAGTGGCGACGGACGCCGAAGAGGACGTCCACGGCCGGGCGGCCTGGGCTCTGGCCAGGGAAGAGCCATGGCACCGGGGTTCCCAGGCGGCCGAATGTCCAGCGCGGCTCGTCCTGGTCTCGCAACTGGCGGACAAGATGCGCCAGTTTCGTTGGCAGCATCAGGCGATGCCCGTCGATGGCCAGCCAGGTGGTTCGGTTGTCTTCGATCACGTCGTCCTTGGTCAGCCGGGTGATCCTGCTGACCAGCATCCCGAAGAGCAGCACAAGCGCTCCCCCGAACCGGAGGTCCAAGGGCATGGCCTCGTCCGCGAGGCAGCGGTCGAGCTGGTGAATGTGGTCGCGCTCCGCGAGCAGACGCTCTGGTTCCTGGCGCGGGGGAAGCGGCACGTCCAGGTCACCGGCCAGGCCGCGGACGTGTGCCCACTGGAGGAGATAGAGCACCGCCCGGCGGGTGCTCGTGCCGTGGGTCAGCCACCGGTCCAGATCCGCCTGGGTAGGGTCGCGCAGTCCCAGCCAGGCACGACATCAGCTCGCGCCGCCCCGCACGCCCGGACCCCTGCAGGGCCCGGGCGTGCGGCGTTTAAGCAGATCAGATACTCAGCCGCCCTTACGAGCGCTTGTTGCATCTGATGCAATATCGCTCAGTTTCAGCTGCAACCGCTGGTAGAGCCGCAGCCCTCGCAGACATAGCAACTGCCGGCCGGCCGCATCTTCGTGCCACAGGTCAGGCAGAGCGGCGCGTCAGCTACGCGGCCCTGCTGCGACTCGATCAGCTCGGTGGAGCTAGGCGGTGTCGCTGTCCGTGCGAGGCGATCCGGTGCTGACCTGCCCGGGTCAGCTGCCCTCGGCTCAGCTGGCCTCGGCTCAGCTGCCTTGGGGTCAGCTGGCCTCGGCTCAGCTGTCTTGGGCTCGGCTCGCACCTTCTCGACCGACACAGACTGGGCCAGCTCCTCCGGATCGAGGTCGTCGCCCGACGATGCCGGGCCCTCGCCGTTGAGCTGAGCCGTGCGCTCATCCGCGGTCAGGATGCCGAGCTCGGCCCGCTGCTCGTAGGGCAGGTGGTCGAGTGCCAGGCGCCGGAAGATGTAATCCATCACCGAGCTGGCCATCCGGATGTCGGGGTCGTCGGTGATGCCCGCGGGCTCGAACCGCATGTTGGTGAACTTCTCGACCCACTTCTCCAGCGGGACTCCGTACTGGAGGCTGACCGAGATGGCCATCGAGAACGCGTCCATCACGCCGGCCAGGGTCGAGCCCTGCTTGCCGAGCTTCAGGAAGACCTCGCCGACGCCGTTGTCCGGATAGCTGGAGGCAGTCATGTAGCCTTCCGCGCCCGCTACCGAGAACCTGGTCACCGTCGCCGTGCGCTGCTTCGGCAGGCGGCGGCGCACTGGCCTGACCTCATGCGGCGTCGACGGCTCGGGCTCCTTGGCGGTCTTCCTCTTCGCCACCGAAAGCGGCTGGCCGACCTTGCAGTTGTCGCGGTAGATCGCCAGCGCCTTGAGGCCCAGCTTCCAGCCTTCGAAGTAGATCTTCTCGATGTCCTCGATGGTGGCCGTCTCAGGCATGTTGACCGTCTTGCTCACCGAGCCGGAGAGCAGTGACTGCACGGCCGCGATCATCCGGACATGTCCCATCGGGCTGATCGCGCGCTCCCCCATCGCGCAGTCGAACACCTCGTAGTGCTCCTGCCGAAGGCCCGGCGCGTTGACGACGTGACCGTTCTCCGCGATGTACTCGACTATTGCTTCTACCTGCTCTGCCTGGTAGCCGAGGCTCTTCAATGCCCGCGGCACCGTCTGGTTGACGATCTGCATGGAGCCGCCGCCGACCAGCTTCTTGAACTTCACCAGTGCCAGGTCCGGTTCGATACCTGTCGTGTCGCAGTCCATCATGAGCCCGATGGTTCCGGTCGGTGCCAGGAGCGAAGCCTGTGCATTCCGGTAGCCGTTGGCCTCGCCAACCTGAATGCACTCGTCCCAGACCCGGTTGGCAGCGGAGAGAATCGGCTCCTCGAGGCCGCCCAGCGTTCTGACCGCCTTGCTGGCGGCCGCGTGCTTGCGGATGACTCGCTTGTGCGGCGTGGCGTTGCGGGCATATCCGTCGTACTGCCCGACGACCCCGGCCAGCTCAGCGGAGCGCCTGTAGGCGGTGCCTGTCATCAGCGACGTGATCGCGGCGGCGATCGCCCGGCCGCCATCGGAGTCGTACGCGTGCCCCGTCGCCATGAGCAGGGCGCCCAGGTTGGCATAGCCGATGCCGAGCTGCCGGTACGCGCGCGTCGTCTCGGTGATCTTCTGCGTCGGGAAGTCGGCGAAGCAGATCGAGATGTCCATCGCCGTGATGATCAGCTCGGTGAGACGCTCGAACCTCTCGACGTCGAAGCTGTCGTCGTCGCGGAGGAACTTCATCAGGTTGATGCTGGCCAGGTTGCAGGACGAGTTGTCCAGGTGGACGTACTCGGAGCACGGATTGCTCGCGGTGATCCGGCCGGACTCCGGGCAGGTGTGCCAGTCGTTGATCGTGTCGTCGTACTGGATGCCGGGATCGGCGCACTCCCAGGCCGCCTTGGCCATCTTGCCGAACAGTTCGCGGGCATCTACCTCCGCGAGTGGCTCACCAGTTGTCCGCGCGGCGAGATCGAACTTGCGGCCGGCCTCAACCGAGCGCATGAACTCCCCGGAGACACGGACCGAGTTGTTGGCGTTCTGGTACTGAACGCTGACGATGTCCTTGCCGCCAAGGTCCATGTCGAAGCCTGCGTCGCGCAGGACCCGGACCTTCTCCTCCTCGCGCGCCTTGGTCTCGATGAACTCCACGATGTCAGGGTGATCAACATCCAGGACGACCATCTTCGCCGCGCGGCGGGTGGCCCCGCCAGACTTGATGGTGCCCGCCGACGCGTCGGCGCCGCGCATGAACGAGACCGGGCCGCTGGCCGTGCCGCCCGACGTCAGCAGCTCCTTGCTGGAGCGAATGCGGGACAGGTTGACACCCGCGCCGGACCCGCCCTTGAAGATCAGGCCCTCCTCCCGGTACCACTCCAGGATCGAGTCCATGGTGTCGTCGACAGCGAGGATGAAGCAGGCCGACACCTGCTGAGGCGAGTCGGTGCCAACGTTGAACCACACCGGCGAGTTGAAGCTGAAGACCTGGTGGATGAGGGCGTGCTTCAGTTCGTGCTCGAAGATCTCGGCGTCCTGGTCGGTAGCAAAGTACCCGTACTGGCGCCCGGCGGCGGCATAGGTGCCGACGACACGATCGACTAGCTGCTTCAGGCTCCACTCGCGCTGCGGGGTGCCGACGGCGCCACGGAAGTACTTGGTCGTGACGATGTTTGCCGCGTTCACTGACCAGAAGTCCGGGAACTCGACGCCGTGCTGCTCGAAGTTGACCGAGCCATCCCGCCAGTTCGTCATGACGACATCGCGGCGCTCCCAGGTGACATCGTCATAGGGATGCACGCCCTCGCGGGTGAAAATACGGCGCAGGGTCAGTCCCTTGGCACGCTTGCTGCCCTGCTGCGCCGCTGCCCCGCCTGCCGTCTCGGCCATCTGCTTCCCCCTTCGCGGATCCGGTGCCGGACCCATAGTGGGCCGTCAAGGCCCTCCCTGTGGTTTGGATCCCGGCCGGGCTAGCTAGCCGGCGCGGGCTTGTGCCCGTTGCCTCTGGCCGCTCGGTCCCCGGCTACTAATGACGCCGGTGCGGAACCGTGCTCGGCGCTGGAGCGCTCTCCCGCCTGCTGGGCGGGGAAGTCAGCGTCCTCAGGCCGCCAGTTGTGCGAATGCTCAACACGAAGCGCTGCAATCTCTTCTTCGAAGTCAGCCAGCGACTCAAAGCCGCGATAGACCGAGGCGAATCTCAGATACGCGACCTCGTCAAGCTCCCGGAGCGGGCCGAGAATGGCGAGGCCCACTTCGTGCGAAGGGATCTCGCCACTGCCCCTGGTCCGAATCGCATCCTCAACCTGCTGGGCGAGGAGCGCGAGCTGGTCCTCGGTAACGGGCCGGCCCTGGCAGGCGCGGCGCACTCCACGGACGATCTTGTCGCGGTTGAATGGCTCGGTAACGCCGCTGCGCTTCGCGACCGTCAGGATCACGGTCTCCTGCGTGGTGAACCGGCGCCCGCATGCCGGGCAAGCCCGGCGACGGCGGATCGCGGCGCCATCGTCGCTGGTCCGGCTGTCGATGACCCGGCTGTCCGGATGTCTGCAATACGGGCAGTACACGCGATCACCTCCCCCTGCGGGCTCCTGTCTTTCTAGTAGAGCACAACACTTAGGAAAATTACAAGCGTGCAACTACTACATGTTGTGGTTTGGGTCCAGGACTGGTGTCAACCAGCGCCGTCGCTTGGAAATTCCCAGGTAGACCGCCCCTGCGCCGCTCCCTGAGCTGGCGAACTCGGTCCAGCGGGCCGGCGTGTCGCGTGGCCTGGCTTCGCAGGTTCAGCGCGGTACCCACAGGAGTTGACCGACCGTGATCGTCGTGCCGGTCATCGCGTTTGCCGACATGATCTCCTGCACTACCACCCTGGGATCCACCGACGGCTCGGTAGCTGAGGCGATCGACCAGAGTGTCTGGCCGGGCTGCACCACGATCTCTCGCATCCCCTGGTAACCACCCCTGGCCTGGCCGTGATTCGTGGCTTGCGCCCCGCCAGACGCCGCCAGCGTGATCACCAGCACTGCAGCCGTCAAAGCGAGGACAACGAGCATTCCCACCACGACGCGGCCGCGCCTGGTCAGGCGAATCGGAGTGCGTGCCGGATCGCCATGCGGCCTGGCCGCCGCGACGTTCGGCACCCGGCCTGCGCGCACCGTGGCTGCTCGCGCTCCCGGACGGCTCGGCATGACAGCCGTCACCGCCGAGTCTGGCCCCGACACCGGCTCAGCCCGGACTCCGTCCTGCCGGCCAACACCGTCCTGCAGCCGAACACCAGCGTGCCCGCGGACACCAGCCTGCCCGCGGACACCAGCCTGCCCGCGGACACCAGCCTGCCCGCGGACACCAGCCTGCCCGCGGACACCAGCCTGCCCGCGGACACCAGCCTGCCGGCGAACGCCAGCCTGTATCAGTCGACCCTGGAGCACAATCGGCTCGTGGCTGCGCGCCTCACCCGGCTCCGGCGAGCCCTGACGCGGTCCCGCCGGCCGCCCCCGGTCCGGTCCGCATTCGGGACCGTCCTCTATCGAACAAGCTCGCGGGTCGCGTCCCTCGCCGGGTGCTGCGGCGCCGCTCGCGCCGGGCGGGCCCGGCACCGCCGGGACCAGTGCCAGCGGCCGCTCGCCTCGCGCGGAAGACCGGCGAGCAGCGTCAGACTCGTCCCGCCCGGAAGGGACCGGAGTCTCGATCGCACTCAGAGCGCTCATTACAGCCTCCATCTAGCGAATGACAGTTCGATCGTATCCTTGTTCTATCGCATTAACGTTCGATCGAACGGACGTACGGTATAGTCATACATCAGGGGTACGACATTTTGCGGCGCGGCGCGCGACACGGTCGAACAGATGTTTGAGATATGCCACCGGAACCGCTAGCGTCGCGACAGAAGACACGCGCTTCACTTTCGACAGTCATCCAGGCGGAGGCCCGAAATGAGCGATGCGACTGGCGGTGGCGGGGTATCCGAGACCTCGACCATCGACATCGAGCTGACCGAGACTGCACCTGATCCCGAGCCGCCATCGCGGCCGCGCGGCAGACCAGGGCGGAGACCAAAGGGCAGCGTTCCCACCGTGGTTGCCGATCTGCCGGACAAGCCAGATCCGGCGCACGTTCTGACCTGGCGGCAGCGGAAGGTGCTGCAGGTTATCCGCGAGTCCGTGCAGCGGCGCGGTTACCCGCCCTCAATGCGCGAGATCGGCGAGGCGGTGGGCCTCACCAGCACCTCCAGCGTGTCGTATCAGCTGTCGACGCTTCAGGCTAAGGGCTACCTACGCCGCGACGCCGGCCGGCCGCGCACCGTGGAGGTCCGACTGCCTGGTCATCCGGCCGTCCGACCAGAGCCGGAATTCGACGATGACTCGCCGATGGACATCGCGTCGCAGGAGGCCGCATACGTACCGCTTGTCGGTCGGATCGCGGCTGGCGGGCCGATCCTAGCTGAGGAGTCGATCGAGGACATCTTTCCGTTGCCCAGGCAGCTTGTCGGCGAGGGGAACCTCTTCCTGCTCAAGGTCGTCGGCGACTCGATGATCAACGCGGCCATTGCCGACGGCGACTGGGTGGTGGTGCGCCAGCAGCCTGTCGCCGAGAACGGTGACATCGTCGCGGCGATGCTCGACGGTGAGGCGACTGTCAAGACGTTCAAGCGATCGGCCGACCATATCTGGCTGATGCCTCACAACCCGGCGTACACTCCGATCCCCGGCGACGAAGCTGAGATCCTCGGCAAGGTCGTCGCGGTCCTGCGCCGAGTCTGATCGTCGCTGACAGAGCGAAGCACGGGGTTGCGTCGACTTCCGCTAGCTGAGCCGTCGGCGCAACCCGGCGCGGCCGGAGCGCGACAGTCCGAGTCCCGCTAGTCGCGTTCGCACGCAGGTCGTCGCTGCCGTCGGTCCGGTATGCGAGGTATCCAGCACACACTGGCCAGCTAAGGGGGCTTTGCGGCCGCGGACGGGTCGAAGAAGAGTGCCTGCCGAGGGTCCAGGTCGGGGATTCGCCAGCGGAATACTGGCAAGGTCTCCGCGACAGCCCGGCCTTACGACCCCGCTATTCGGGTGCCGGTGCCCACAGTGTCCTGAGCGCTCACGCAGCGACGATGTTGACCAGCTTCGGCGCACGGATGATCACCGTTCGCACGCCACGGCCCGCCAGGGCGCGATCCGCCCCCGGTGCAGCTAGCGCCAGCTCTCGCAACTCGTCCTCGCCAATCGAGGCCGACACTTCCAGCCGGTCGCGGACTTTGCCATCGACCTGGATGACACAGGTTACGGTCTCCTGGACCAGAAGCGCCGGGTCGGCAACCGGCCACGAGGCCCTCGCTACCGACGGTTCGTGTCCGAGCAGCTCCCAGCACTCCTCGCCCGTGTAAGGGGCGAACAGCGACAGCATGATCGCCAGCGACTCGGCCGCTTCGCGGACGGCCGGGTCCCCCGCGCCCGGGCCGGAGTCGATGGCTCGTCGTGCCGCGCTGGTCAGCTCCATCAGCCGCGCCACCGCCACGTTAAGCCTGGTGGACTCGACCAGGCGGGTGACCTCATCGATGGTCTTATGAGTGACCTTGCGCAGCTCGGCGTCTCCATCGGCCGCGGACACGCTGCCCGCAGTAGTGGCAGCGGCCGCGTCGGAAGCCACCCGGGCTACCCGGCCCAGGAACTTGACCAGGGCGTCAGGATGCATGTCGGCCCAGTCGATGTCGTCCTCGGGCGGACTCGCAAAGATCATCGTCAGCCGGATCGCGTCCACGCCGTGCGCCGCCAGCTGCTCACCCAGGTTGACGCCATTGCCCAGGGACTTGGACATGGCCTTGCCCTGGTTGATCACCTGGCCCTGGTTCACCAGCGCGGTGAACGGCTCGGTGAAGTCGAGCATCTGCATGTCATGGAGAACCTTGACGAAGAACCGCGAGTACAGCAGGTGCAAGATCGCGTGCTCGACACCGCCGACGTACAGGTTCACCGGAGACCAGCGGCGTACCGCATCGACTTCGAACGGCCCGTGCTCGAATTCCGGCGAGCAGTACCGCAGGAAGTACCAGGAAGAGTCGACAAAAGTATCCATCGTGTCGGTGTCCCGCTTGGCCGGGCCGCCACACTTCGGGCATTCTGTCGTCACCCAGTCGGCGACGGCGGCAAGCGGCGACCTGCCCTTCGGGGCCAGTTCCTGGCCGCGAAGATCGGGCAGCAGTACCGGCAGCTGGTCATCGGGGACTGCCACTTCGCCGCAGTCGTCGCAATACACGATCGGAATCGGTGCACCCCAGAACCGCTGCCGGGATAGCAGCCAGTCCCGCAGGCGGTAGTTCACGGCCGCGCGGCCAAGCCCACGCTCGGCGAGAATGTCGATAATCCGCGCGATCGCGGCCTGCTTCGACAGCCCGTCCAGCGAGCCTGAGTTAATCAGAGTGCCTTCGCCAGGGGTCGCCACACCGGTGTCGGCGGGATCGGCCGAGCCGGTGTCCAGCACCACCTGGACCGGCAGCCCGAACTTGCGGGCGAAATCCAGGTCACGCTGGTCGTGCGCCGGCACTGCCATGATCGCCCCGGTGCCGTAGTCGGGCAGCACATAGTCAGCCGCCCAGATCGGAATGCGCTCGCCGTTGACCGGGTTGACCGCGTGCCGTCCCAGGAAGACGCCGGTCTTCTCCCGCTCGGCGGACTGCCGTTCGATGTCGGTGAGCTTCCGCACCTCGGCCAGGTAGGCATCGAGCGCAGGGCGCTCCTCCGGCACGCACAACTCGGCTGCCAGCGGGGAGTCGGCTGCGACTACGAAGAACGTCGCCCCGTACAGCGTGTCCGGCCGCGTGGTGAACACCGTGACCGGCTCGTCCCGGCCCTCGATCTGGAAGCTGACCTCAGCGCCCTCGCTCCGGCCGATCCAGTTGCGCTGCATGAGCAGCACGCGCTCTGGCCACTTGCCCTCGAGCGGCGCCATGTCGGTCAGCAGCCGGTCTGCGTACTCGGTGATCTTGAAGTACCACTGGTTCAGCAGCCGCCGGACTACCTCCGCACCGCACCGCTCGCAATGACCGCCGATCACCTGCTCATTGGCCAGCACGGTCTGGTCTACCGGACACCAGTTAACGTAGCCGTCGGCACGGTAGGCGAGCCCGCGCTCGTAGAACCGGAGGAACAGCCACTGCGTCCATCGGTAGTACTCCGGGTCGCAGGTCTGCAGCCGCCGCGACCAGTCGAATGAGACGCCGTACTGCCGGAAGGACGCCGCCTGGACTTCTATGTTCTTGTAGGTCCAGTCCGCGGGGTGGGTGTTGTTCCTGATCGCGGCGTTCTCCGCGGGGAGGCCGAACGCATCCCAGCCGATCGGGTGCAGCACGTTGTAGCCGCGCAGGTTGTAATAGCGCGCCATCGCATCGCCGAGCGCGTACGCCTCGGCGTGACCCATGTGCAGGTCGCCTGAGGGGTAAGGAAACATGTCCAGGACGTACATGCGCGGCCGCGGGTCAGCCGCGTCATCGCTGGCACGGAAGAGATCCATCGCGGCCCAGCGCTGCTGCCACTTGTCCTGGATCGCGCGCGGATCAAAGCGATCCGCAGTATCGGCGGCTGTCATCAGTTCCTCGTGAGCGTGGTGAGATCAAAATCGGCCCCTGCCTGGCCCCGGATTGGCACTGACTGACCGTGCTTCCGGGAAAACAACAGCCCCCCGCGTCGCGAGGGGCTAGCCGCGCAGGCGACAGGGCGGCCGGCGCGGCTAGCTAAGAAGCAGACCGGCTGAACGCATGTGCACAGGTTAGCGCACGCGTTATCCGGCCATGATGTCCCAGCATGAACGCGCGTCTTCATGATCAACGGAGAGTTAGGGGCGGTAGGAAGCCCAAAGTCTCCGCCGGGGGGAGGGAAGCGCTTTCACGCGCTGTGGTCAGGCAGGCGCGGCCGGCTCAGGCATGCGCGGCCGGCTCAGGCATGCGCGGCCCGCTCAGGCAGGCGCGGCAAGCTCGGGCGCACGCGGCCCGCACATAGGACTGGGCGGCCCGGCAGGAGCAGTCAGTTCAGCCAGTCGGCAGTCAGCTCAGCCAGTCGGCAGTCAGCTCAGCCAGGAGCGCCCAACGCGGGTGGCCGCGAGCAGCCTGGATGCGACGCCAGGCCGGGAGCAAGGGTAGGCAGGGAGTCTGCGCCAGCCGGGACCAAGGGCAGGCCGGGAGTCTGCGCCAGGCCGGGAGTCTGCGCCAGGCCGGGAGTCTGCGCCAGGCCGGGAGTCTGCGCCAGGCCGGGAGTCTGCGCCAGGCCGGGAGTCTGCGCCAG